>Ga0070717_10001349_pt1 | contig 16882 bp, 12 predicted proteins | sample LARL113metaG_FD_71366 | JGI IMG/M metagenome (GOLD analysis project Ga0070717, IMG submission 71366) | Corn, switchgrass and miscanthus rhizosphere microbial communities from Kellogg Biological Station, Michigan, USA - LAR L11-3 metaG | ecosystem: Host-associated > Plants > Roots > Rhizosphere ... | reverse complement strand
GACGACACGCTGGAGGCGAGCCTGACGGCCGGAGCGGCCGGCTTCCTGCTCAAGGACGCGCCCGGGGAGGAGATCATCCGGGCGACCCGCAGCGTGGCCGCCGGCGCCGGCTGGCTGGACCCGGCGGTGGCCGAGCGCGTGCTGCGCGTCTATCGGGCCCGGTCGGCGAACCGGCGAGATGGCGCGGCGCTGCTGGCGCTCCTCACGCCGCGCGAGCTGGAGGTCCTGACGCTGGTCGCCCAGGGGCTGAGCAACGACGAGATCGCGGGCCGGCTGTTCCTGAGCGAGGCGACCGTGAAGACCCACATCAACCGGCTGCTGAGCAAGCTGGAGCTGCGGGACCGCGCCCAGGCGATCGTCTTCGCGTATCAGCAGGGCGTCGTGTAGCGCGGGACGCAGCCCCAAGACCGATAACTTTGCTTAATGCAAAGTAAATTGTTTAGAATGGGCGGCCAATGTCCGAGCTGGAGCGGGCCGTGGCCGCCTTCAGGCGCTTCGAGGCGGCGGTCAGACCGGCGATCTTCGCCGACCTGATGGAGCTGGACCTGACCATGGGACAGCTGCGGGCCCTGGTCCACCTGGAACGATCCGGACCGATCACCATCAGCCGCTTCGCCGAGGTGCTGGGCACCCGGCTGCCCGGGGCCAGCGTCTTCGCCGACCGCCTCGGGCAGGCCGGCCTGGTCCGGCGCCGTGAGGACGAGGCCGACCGGCGGCGCGTCGTCCTGGAGCTGACGCCCCGAGGGCAGGACCTGGCGAGCCGCCTGCGCGGAAAGCGAGAGCAGGTGGCCGAGGCGATGGCCCGGCTGTCCCCGGCCGACATCGCGGCGCTGGCACAGGGGATCGACGCGCTGGCCCGAGAGATGGAGCGGGGCCAGCCCCCCGATCCCACACCGGTGACGGAGGTACCGACCACCTGACGATGAGCGTGCTCACCCGCTTCTCACTCCGCCTGGGCACCGTCGTGCTGCTGGCCGTCGTGCTCCTGTTCGGGGCCGGCGTCTTCGCGGCCACCCGGGTCCCGCAGGACCTCCTGCCCGACATCACGCTGCCGGCGTTCATCCTGGTCACGCCGGACCCGGGCGCGTCGCCGGACGCCGTCGACCGCGACGTCGCGGTGCCCGTCACCAACGCGGTGCAGAGTCTGAACGGCGTGGACACCATCACGTCCATCTCCAGCCAGGGCGCCTCGCTCGTCGTCGTCCAGCTGAAGGACGGCACGGACGCCCGGGCCGCGCGCCAGGACATCACGCAGGCCGTCGACGGCATCCGCTCCTCGCTGCCCCAGACGGCCCAGACGACGACCATCCAGTCGTTCTCGACGAACACGCTGCCGATCCTGCAGTACGCGGTCTCCTCCGACGAGTCACAGGCGGACCTGGCGGCGCAGCTGCGCTCGGTCGCGCTGCCCAAGCTGAAGGGCCTGGCCGGGGTGTCGGCCGCCAACGTCACGGGCGCGCCGACCCAGGAGATCGACGTGGTGCTCGACCCCGCCCGGGTGGCGGCGCACGGGCTGACGTCCGCCCAGGTGGTGGCCGCGATCCAGCAGGCAGGCGCGACCCAGTCGGTCGGCGCCGTCCGCAGCGACGGGACGGTGATCCCGGTCCAGGTGTCGGGGTCGATCGCGGACGTCAGCCAGGTCGCGGCGATCGCGGTCAGCCCGACCGCGAGCGCCGGCACGGGCGCCGCTTCGGGAGCGGCGCGCCCGCCCTCGGGCACCGCCGCGCCGGCGCCCGCCCAGCCGACCACGATCGGCGAGCTGGGGACCGTGAACCTGGGCTCCATCCCCGCGGACACGATCACTCGCACCAACGGCAAGCCCAGCATCGGTCTCAGCGTCCTCAAGGCGCCGGACGCCAACACGGTGACCGTCGCCAACGAGGTGAAGGACGCGCTGCCCGGGATCGAGAGCCAGATCGGCCACGGCGTCACCGTCCAGAACGTCCTCGACCAGGGCACGCCGATCACCAACGCGATCGGGGACATCGTGCGCGAGGGACTGCTCGGCGCGCTCTTCGCCGTCCTGGTCATCTTCGCGTTCCTGCGCAGCGCCCGGGCCACCGTGGTGGCGGCGATCTCGATCCCGCTGTCGCTGCTGGTGGCGCTGATCGTCCTCTGGGCGAGCGGCCTGACGCTGAACATCCTCACCCTCGGCGGGATGATGGTGGCCATCGGGCGCGTCGTGGACGACGCGATCGTGGTCCTGGAGAACATCAGCCGCCACGTCGCCGAGGGCCGGGGACCGCTGACCGCCGCGTTCACCGGCGCCCGGGAGATCGGGACCGCGGTGACGTCCTCCACCCTGACGACGGTCGCGGTGTTCCTGCCCATCGTGTTCCTCACCGGCATCGCGGGCAGCTTCTTCCGGCCGTTCGCCCTCACCGTGGTGACCGCGCTGGTCGCGTCGCTCGTGGTCGCGCTGACCGTGGTGCCGCTGCTGGCGTCCCGCTTGATCCCCCCGCACGACCCGGCCCGGCCGAGCCGCACCGGCGCGCTGCTCCAGCGCGGCTACGTGCCCGTGATCCGGTGGGCCACCGGACACCGCGTGATCACGGTGGTGCTGGCGCTGGCCATCCTCGCCGGCTCGCTGGCGCTGATCCCGAAGCTCCGGGTGAACCTGCTGGACCAGTCGTCCAGCCCGAACTTCTCGATCGCCATCGCGATGCCGGACAACTCCACGATCGCCCAGACCAACGCGGAGGCGCAGAAGGTCGAGGCGCTGGTGCGGCCCGTCGCGCACGTCTCGGCCTACCAGGCCACGGTCGGCGGCACGTCGGACCCGTTCGTGCCGCCGGGCACCGTCCCGGCCGACCCCACCACCGCCTCGGTGCTCGTGCTGGTCGACCAGGGCACCTACAACCAGGTCCTCGCCGACGTGCAGAAGGCGATGAAGCAGTACCAGGGGCCGGCGAGGATCGACGTCGGCGGGGCCCAGAGCAGCGCCAACGCGAGCAGCAGCCAGATGCAGATCCAGGTGCACGCTCCCGACCAGGCAACGCTCGGGCAGGCCAACGACCAGGTGCTGGCCGTGCTCGGCGGGGTGTCGGGCGTGTCGGAGCTCAAGTCGGACCTGGCGGCCTCGAAGCCGCAGTACAACCTCGTGCCGACCGACCGGCTGGCGGCCTCCGGCCTGACCCTGCAGGCGCTCGGCGGCCTCGTCGCGCAGCAGCTCAACGGGACCGTCGCGGCCTCGGCGCAGCTCCCCACCGGCCAGGTGGCGATCCGGGTCGTGCCGCCGCCCGGCACCGCCGACAGCCCGACCGCGCTCGCCAGCCTGCCGGTGCCGACCGCGGCCGGCGTCGTCCCCCTCTCGACCCTCGCCACGCTGCAGCTCGTCCAGGGACCGCAGTCGATCACCCGTCAGAGCGGCCAGCGAACGGCCACCATCACCGGCACGATCACGGCGAACGACACGCGCGCCGTCCAGGCGAGCGTCACCAGCGCGCTGGCGCGGGTCTCGCTGCCGGCCGGCGCCAGCACGTCGCAGGGCGGCGTCTTCCAGCAGCTCAACTCGGTGCTGCAGCAGTTCGTGATCGCGATCCTGGCCGCGATCGGCCTGGTCTACCTGGTCATGGTGGCAACGTTCCGCTCGCTGCTGAAGCCGCTGATCCTGCTGGTGGCGATCCCGTTCGCCGCCGTCGGCGCGATCATCGCGCTGGTCGTGACCCAGACGGCGCTGTCGCTGCCGGGCCTGATCGGCCTCCTGATGCTGACCGGCATCGTCGTCACCAACGCGATCGTGCTGCTCGACCTGGTGGAGCAGTACCGCGAGCGCGGACTGCCCCTGCAGGAGGCGCTGATCGAGGGCGGCCGGCACCGCGTGCGGCCGATCCTGATGACGGCGCTCGCCACGATGCTCGCGCTGGCCCCGCTGGCGCTCAGCGGTCCGGGCAGCGGCAGCGGGTTCATCAGCGCGCCGCTGGCGGTGGTCGTCATCGGCGGGCTGTTCAGCAGCACCGTGCTCACGCTGGTGCTGGTGCCCGTCCTGTACTCACTCGCCGCCCGGTTCACGGGCCCGCGGACGAACCCCGACCTGGAGGCCAGCCTGGCCGAGGCGGCCGGCGCCGCGCGGGCGGAGCCGGTGTCGCCCCGGGCGGCGGCCGTGGCGGCGGCGGCGGTGCGGCTGCCCCACGTCGAGGAGCGGCTCCGCGACGTGGCGACCCGGCTGGACGACGAGGACCTGGAGGCGCTGTTCCACGGCCTCCGCGCGGCGGTCACCGCCGCCAAGACGAGGTCCCGCCCCGATCACGCCTGAAGGCGGTGCTGCCCGAGGAAGGCGAGCGTCCGCTCGTTGAACTCCTCGACCTTCTCGTAGATGGGCGCGCTGGCCCGGCTCAGCTCGCCGCCTTCTTCACGAGCTCGGCGATCCGTGCCTCCGTGTCGGCGGTGAGCTCTTGCAGTGCGTAGTAGACCGGCCACAGGCCGCCGTCGTCGAGGTTCGCCTTGTCGCTGAAGCCGAGCGTCGCGTACCTCGTCTTGAACTTCTGTGCGGGCTGGAAGTGGCAGACCACAGCTTTGCCCTTCGCGTAGGCCGGCATCCCGTACCAGGTCGTCGGCGAGAGGTCCGGAGCGGCGGCCCTGATGAGCGCATGGAGCCGCTCGGCCATGGCGCGATCCGGTTCCCTCATCTCCGCGATCTTCGCAAGCACCTCGCTCTCACCGTCCACATCGCGGGCGGCCGCCTTCGTCTCGCGGCTGCGCTCCCGCATCGCGGCGCGTTCCTCTTCCGTGAACGCTCTGGATGCTCTGCTGGTGGTGGTCCTGGCAGGCTTTCTCTCAGCCATCGGTGTGGTCTCCTCTGCGAGATGCGATGGGCACGACCCTGATGCTAGGCAGCGGCTGGCGCGGGGGCTTCTCGAAACCTGATCGATCGCCGGGACGCACACTGAACGACGATGACGGAGCACATCGTTCGCAACCGGGGCGGGTGGGACCGCAAGGCCGTCGAGTACGAGGCGGCAGGGCGGCTGGCCTGGGAGTCGGCGGAGCCGTACTGGGGCATCTGGCGGGTCCCCGAGGCACAGCTCCGCGTGCTGCCAGACGTCACCGGACTGGACGTGGTCGAGCTCGGCTGTGGCACCGGCTACGTGAGCGCCTGGCTGGCCAGGCGCGGCGCCCGACCCGTTGGCATCGACAACTCGGCGGGCCAGCTCGCGAACGCGCGGCGCTTCCAGCGCGAGTTCGGGCTCGAGTTCCCGCTGATCCAGGCCGACGCGGAGGCGGCGCCCCTGGGCGACGAGCGGTTCGACCTGGTCATCAGCGAGTACGGCGCCAGCATCTGGTGCGACCCGTACCGCTGGGTCCCGGAGGCCGCGCGCCTGCTGCGGCCGGGTGGACGCCTGGTGTTCATGGTCAACGGGGCTCTCCTGATGCTGACGGTGCCCGACCTGGAGGCGGACGGACCGGCGACGGACCGGCTGGTGCGGGACTACTTCGGCATGCACCGCTTCGAGTGGCCGGACGACGACGGCGTCGAGTTCCACCTGGGGTACGGCGACTGGATCCGCCTGCTGCGCGCGACCGGCTTCGAGGTGGAGGACCTGCGGGAGGTCCGGCCACCGGAGGGCTCCACGACCCGCTACCCGTTCGTGACGCTGGACTGGTCCCGCCGCTGGCCCTGCGAGGAGGTCTGGCGAGCGCGCAAGCGCGACTAGCACGCGGCCAGTCGCTCGCGCGGCTGGGATACTTCGGGCGTCGTGGCTGATCGCGTCCTGCCCCTCGGCAAGCTGCCCGCCGCCCTGCTGGGGCGGCTCCTCGGCGACCTCGCGCCGCTGCCGGCCGAGGTGCTGGTCGGGCCGGGGATCGGGGAGGACGCGTGCGCGATCCAGGTGGAGGCCGGCGTCCTCGTCGCCGCCGGGGATCCCATCACGCTCACCGGTGCCGATCTCGGTCGGGCCGTCGTCACCGTGAACGCCAACGACGTCGCCGTCACCGGCGTCCGGCCGCGCTGGTTCCTCGCCACCATCCTGCTTCCGGCCGGCACGACCGAGGCGGACGTGGTGCGCCTGTTCGCCGACATGCGCCGCACCCTGACCGCGCTCGGCGCCGCGCTCGTCGGCGGGCACACCGAGGTCACCGGCGCGGTCCGCGATCCCGTCGTCTCCGGTCACATGCTCGGGTGGGCGCCCGCCGGCCGCATCGTGCGCACCGGCGGGGCGCGGCCCGGCGACGCCATCGTCCAGGTCGGCCAGGTCCCCATCGAGGGCGCCGCCGTCCTCGCGCTCGACCACCCCGCCGCCCTCTCGACCGCGCCCCGAGGGTCGCTCCAGGCCGCCGCCACGGCGCTGGACGACCCCGGCATCTCCGTCGTCGAGCCGGCCCTCGCCGCCGCCGAGCTCGGCGCCACCGCCATGCACGACCCCACCGAGGGTGGCCTGGCCGCCGCCCTCTGGGAGCTCGCCACAGCCTCCCGCGTGGCGCTGCGCGTGGACCGCGAGCGGATCGCCTGGTTCCGGCCGGGCCTCGACGTCTGCCGCGCCGCGGGCGCCGACCCCTGGGCCACCCTCGCCTCCGGCGCGCTCCTCGCCACCTTCCCGGGGCCCCAGGCGGATGAAGCCGTGCGGCACCTGAACGCGCGGGGCCACGCCGCGGCGGTCATCGGCCGCGCCGAGCCCGGGGAGGGCGTCCGGGACACCGCCGGAACGCCCATCCCCTGGCCCGACCGCGACGAGGTCGCCCGCCTGCTGGACGTCAGGCCCTCGCCCTGGTCACCCCCCTGACGCGGCCGCCGTTCGCGCTGAACGGGACCGTGACCTCGAGGCCGACCCCGGGCGGCTGGTCCACGACCGTCACCTCCGTGGTCGCCGCGCCACCCGGCGGCAGCGTCGCCGCCACCGGCACCGGGAACCGGTTGGGGTCGCGGCCCGCGATGCGCGCCCGACCCGCCGGCGCCCGCATCGCGAAGCCGTCGAGCCGCACGTCGTTCGCGGAGCCGGCGCCCACGTTCGCGATCCGGATCGTCCAGACCTGCTCCGAGGGACCGCGCTCGACCCGCGTCACCTCGCCGACCAGCCGGGCGGCCGCCGGCGCCGTGGTCTCGTCCACCTCCAGCACCAGCGTGTCCCAGCCCGGGCCGCTCCCGGCCGGCCCGCCCGCGCCGCGCGTGAGCGTGAGGGCGTTGACGCCGACCTGGAGGACGTCCGCGGGGAACGTCAGCACGGCCAGCCGCGGGAACCCGCTCCGGTCCGCCTGGCGCGCGATCGTCGAGTCGTTGTTGCCCGGCAGCGCGCCGGTGGCCGCCACCCCGTTCAGCGCCACCGCCGGCCGGCTGCCCTGCTGCATCGAGCTGGACGCGGTCAGGAACACGGTGCCGGTGTACGCCCGGTCAACCGTGAAACGCGCCGTCCAGGTGCCGCCGTTCGTCTGCGCGTAGAACCAGTCCTCGGGCTCCCAGCCGCTCCCCACCTCGAACGTCAGGTCGCCCGGCACCCGCGAGGGCTTCTCGTACGCGCGCGGGTTGGAGCGCTCCGCCGGCCGGGTGGCGAGCGCGAACTCGCCTCCGCTCCGGTCGGACCGGCCGATCTGCCAGAGGAACGTGGTCCGGTCGACCGGCGACCAGGCGATGGTGCCCAGGTCCTGCTCCCGCCCGCCGACCGTGAGCCCCGGCTGGACGAGCTGGTCCGTGATGGAGCCGCGGCCGCCGAACGCGTACAGCGTGTACGTCCCCGGCGTGGTCGTGCCGGGCAGCCACGCTGGCGGGATGCCCGGCAGCGTGAACCGGCCGTCGGCGTCCGTCCGCACGAAGTACGTCGGCTCGTGGATCGTGTAGACGTCGGTCACCGACTGCGTCGAGAGCACCACCCACAGGCCGCCGGCGGGCCGCCCGTCGGCCACGCGGATCCGTCCGTGCACCACGGTCCGCGCCTCGGGCGCCGGGTACAGCGGGTCGTCGATCCAGTCCGAGCCGTGCCGGTTCGCCTCGATCTCGGCCCGGGCGACGGCGGCGCCCTCCGCGATCGCCGCCTCCGGGTGGTCGCGGCGCCCGCTGGTGAGGTGCGTCAGCCACGGCCCGTAGAGCCGCCGGTAGCCGGGCTGGAGCGGGTACGACGGCAGGCCGTAGTGGTTGGCGCCGAAGTAGTTGAGGATGAGCGCGTCCTGGTGGATGGCCAGGTCCTGGTGGTTGGGGCCGACGCCGTAGAAGGCGCCCAGCGTCTGGTCCGTCACGCCGCCGAGCGCGGTGAGCCACGCGCCGAACCCGTTGCCGTAGTGGCCGAACATCGGGTTCTCGTGGTGGTAGAGCGACCAGTTGTACTTCGTGTACACGGTGCCCGGGGGCAGGTTGCCCGAGTTGCTGTCGGGCGAGGGCAGGTCGGGCCGGTTCACGCCGTCGATCAGCCAGGTCTCGTCCTGGACCTGCTGCTGGGTCAGGAGGTACGCGTACGTCGGCTGCTGGCCCGCGCCGCGCTCCCAGTTGAACGAGTGGTCCAGGATGCTCCGGTCCCAGCGCGCGTTCATGCGCACCTCGTTGATCGAGGTCTGGACGTCCCCCACGTTGGTCAGGACGTCGTACGCGTACAGGCCGCGCCGGCCCCGCCGCATGATCAGGTGGTGCTCGTGGCGCAGGGGCGTGCTGGTCGTGTCCACGAACACGACCTCGGCCAGGTCGTCGCCGGCGCGCGGGACGGCGACCTGCGAGCACACCAGCCGGCTCCGCCCGCCGCCGGCGTCGATGTAGAACGAGTGCTGGCGGTCGGGGTCCCGGGGCTCGATCCCGTTCAGGTTGTGGCCCAGCTCCGTCCCGTCCACGACGACGGACGTGGCCGTGATCGAGGTGTCGGCCCACCCGGTGACGACCCCGCCCGCGGCGTCGTCGCGGCCGAACGTGAACCGGACCAGCCCGTTGTCCAGGACGACCGTGCCCACCTCGGCCGGGAACGCGAAGACGCCAGACGCGGCCCGGGCGCCGTTCAGCAGCAGCCGGACCGGCGGCCCGCCGCCCGCTCGCAGCCCCGCGCTCCCGGCCGCCCGGACCAGGTCCACCCCGAGCCCCGCGACGCCCAGCGCGAGCGCGCCAGCGCTCCCCAACCGCATCAGGTCACGACGCGTGAGATCGCTCATACACTCCCTCCTCTCCCCCCCATCATCGACGATGACGGCGGCGTCCGTACCCTGACAGGCATGCTCGTGCAGGCCTGTCTGAACGGTTCCCGCGGCCCTGGCGAACACCCGGCTCTCCCGCTGACGGCCGACCAGCTGGCGGCCGACGCCCGCCGGGTGATGGCGGCCGGTGCCCGCTCCCTCCACGTCCACCCGCGCGGCCCCGACGGCCGGGAGACGCTCGACCCGGCCCTGTGCGCCGCCGCGCTCGGCGCCATCCGCCACGCCTGCCCGGGCCTGCCGGTGGGCCTCAGCACCGGGAGCTGGATCGAGCCCGACGCCGGCCGCCGGCGGGAGCTGATCGCGGGCTGGATGGAGCGCCCCGACTTCGCGTCCGTCAACTTCTCCGAGCCCGGCGCCGTCGAGCTGTGCGACCTCCTGGCCCGGCTCGGGATCGGCGTCGAGGCCGGCGTCTGGTCGGCCGAGGAGGCCGAGGCGCTCGTGGACAGCGGCCGCGCCCGCCGGCTGGTCCGGGTGCTGGTCGAGCCGATGGACGACGAGCCGGCGGCCGCCGTGGCGATCGCCGAGCGGATCGGGGGCGTGCTCGACCACGCGGACGTGGACGCGCCCCGGCTCTACCACGGCCGCGGCCTGGCCACCTGGCGCGTCATCGAGGAGGCGATGGAGAGCGGCTGGGACGTCCGGATCGGCCTGGAGGACACGCTGGAGCTCGCGGACGGCACCGCGGCCCTCGACAACGCCCAGCTTGTGCAGACAGTCGCCACCATGGCCCGTGAACGCGGGCGCTGAGACGGCCGTGGAGGTCGAGGTCACGACGTGGCACCTGGAGATGACCGCGCCCGCCGGGCTGGTGCCGGCCGCCCGCCCCGACCTCGACGTGGCCCTGGTCCAGGCCCGGCGCCCGTCGCCGGAGCTGAGCCGCTTCCTCTACACGGCGGTCGGCGGCGACTGGTACTGGACCGACCGGCTGACGTGGACGTACGAGCGCTGGCTGGCCTGGCTGGACCGGGCCGGCGTCGAGACGTGGGTCGCCTCGGTGGACGGCACCCCCGCCGGCTACTTCGAGCTCGACGCCACCGTCGAGGCGAGCGTCGAGCTGGCGTACTTCGGCCTCCTGCCCGCGTTCACCGGCCGCCGCCTGGGCGGCTGGCTGCTGACCGAGGCGCTGCGCCGGGCGTGGGCGCTCGGCCCGAGCCGCGTCTGGGTCCACACGTGCAGCCTGGACGGGCCGCACGCCCTGGCCAACTACCGGGCCCGCGGGATGCGCGTCAGCCGCGTCGAGGTCGCGGCCCAGCAGCTGCCGGACCGGCCGCCGGGCCCCTGGCCGGGGGCCGGCCGCGCGACCTGACCGGGGACGTTCGGACCTCGCCCGACGCGCCCGCCTGGCGTAGGCTGCGGCGGAGGTGCCGCTGCCGTCTCTCTCGCCGCGCGCCGTCCGCGGCCTCGCCCTGATCGCCGTCTCCCTCGTCGTCCTGGCGGCCGTGATCGTCCTCCACGTGCGGCCCGCCCCCGGCCCCGCCCCGGTGCCGGCCGCCGCCCGCCAGCCGGACGTCACCTCGACGATGGACTGGATCTCCCCGCGCGAGGGCTGGATCTCGGCGTTCGACCGCCAGGCCGGCACCGGCACGCTGTTCCACACGACCGACGGCGGCCGCCACTGGACGCGGGAGCGAGTGGCGCGCGGGGTCGAGACGCCCGAGTTCTTCGACGCCCGGAACGGCGTCCTCACCTCGGGCGCGGGCGCGTTCCGGACCTCGGACGGCGGCCGGCACTGGCAGGCGATGGCCGTGCCGGCGGGCGCCCGGGGCCAGCAGCCGGTGTTCGCGGACGCGCGCCACGGCTGGGTCTGGGACCCGTCCGCCCGAGGCGGTCTGCTCGCCACGGCGGACGGCGGCGCGACCTGGCGGCGCCTGGCGGCCGCCGGCCTGCCCCCCGCACCCCCTCTCCCCCGCCTCCTCGGGTTCCGCGACCCGGCGCACGGCTGGTTGGCCGTGGCCGGCGCGCTCTACGGCAGCGCCGACGGCGGCCGGACCTGGACCGCGCTGCCGCTGCCGGCGCCGGCGGCCGGCCAGCCGGGTCTCGGGCCGCTGCGCGTCGCCGCCAACGGCCGGGGCCAGCTGGTGGCCGGCGGCCAGGGGGCCGGCTCGATCGTCGTCACGGCCGACGGCGGCGCGACGTGGACGGCCGCGTGGCCGCTGCCGTCCCCGGCGTCGAACCTGACCATCAGCCGCGCCGACGGCGCGGCGTCCTGGGCCTGGTCGGCGACGCAGCTCCAGGTCACGCGCGACGCGGGAGGCCACTGGACGGCCGTCGCGCTGCCGGGGTGGAACCTCGTCCGCGTGCAGGCGCTCGACGCGCGGACGGCGTGGGCCGCCGCCACCGTGTTCGACGCCCTCGGTGTCCCCCGCTGGACGATGTTCTCGACCGTGGACGGCGGCCTGACCTGGGTCCCCGCCATCACTCCCGCCCTGGGCTGAGACGGGGCGGCGACTCAGCCCACCGTGTAGACGTACGGGATGCTGACCACCTCGTCGCCCATCGACGTGAGCGGGTCGAACGTGTCCAGCTCCAGCGTGCCCCGGACGACCGCGCCGGCCGGACCGGCCGGGGTGAACGTCACCGTGATCGCGCCCGACGCGCCCGGCGCCAGCGTCAGCGGCGTGTAGGCGGCCGACGCGTCCACCGCGCGGCGCCACACGTCGCCGCTCGACGCGGACACCGCCGGGTCGAACGGCGCCGTGTCCGCCACGGCCGCGACGCTCACGGGCAGCGCCGGGGCCGGACCGCCGCCGAACGGCCCGACCTCGGTCGGGAACGCGGTCCAGGGGCCGGACGCGACCTCGGGGGCGCCGTGCGTCGCGATCGACACGTCGCCGATCGTCAGGCCCTCGACCTGGGGGCCGTTGAGCACGTGGGCCACGTGCATCAGGACGGGCGCCGACGCGCCGGCCACGATCGTGAGCTGGTCGGTGTCGGTCGGCACCACCACCGTGGGCGCCGCCTGCCCCGCCAGGAGCGGGAGCTGGACGGTCAGCGGCGTCGTGCCCACCAGCGCCTGCGGCGACCGGGACGCCAGGCGCGCGTCAACGAAGAAGTCCTTCTGCCTCACCCCGGTGTTCTGGACCTGGATCGTCGCCGTCACCGGCTGGCCGGCCGCCAGCGTCACCCCGGCCGAGCCGGGCACGCCCGACGCCGAGACCGGCACCGACCCGAAGTCGATGCTGCCGGTGAACGGCTCCCGCACCTGGGCCCCGCTCAGCGGCGCGTTCAGCGCCAGCACCAGCGTCCACCGGCCGGCGCTCGGCGTCCGGGCGAAGAACTGCATGCCGGTGCCGAACGCGGTCGTGCCGCCGGTCACCACGCCGGTGGACTGCTCGTCCACGGGCTCGCCCGCGGGATCGATCAGCACGCCGGTCAGGTTGTAGTCGGGGTCGCGGAGCCGGAGCGCCAGGCCCAGCGACGGCCGGCCCCGGGGCACGTCGAACTGGAAGTCGAGCGTCTGGGCGCCGAACACCGGCCGGCCGTTGCCGCCGGTCAGCGTGCCCTGGAACGCGCCCCCGGCGGCGCCCAGCGCGACCAGCGAGCGCACGGTGATCGGGATGCTGCCGTCGGCATCCCCGCCGGTGCCGATGGCCAGGCGGGCGCTGACGTCGCCGGCGTCCGCGGGCAGCGGCAGGCGGACGGTGAACGAGCCGCTGGCGCCCGGCGCCAGCAGGCGCGAGGCGGGCGCGACGGCGCCCACCGGCGCGAACCGCCGGCTCGCGAACGAGAACTGGACCGTGCCGGTGTACGCCGTGCCGTTCTTCTGCGTCCAGAGGACGGCGGTCCACGTGCCGGGCGCCGGGTCGTGGACGTCCACGTGGCCGGCGCCCCCCGGCCCCTGGGGCAGCGAGTACGCGGCCAGGCGTCCGAACGGGTCGAACAGCGTCTCCCGCACGCGGCTGCTGCGCTGGTCCTTGCCGTCCCAGGCGATGTCGCCGTCCAGCCGGTCCGTGCCGGCCGGGACGGTGAACTGGTGGAGCTCGTACGCGCTGGTGGTGCCGCCGCCGTCCACGAACGTCGGCGCCGTCGCCAGCGGCAGGTCGAGCGCGCCCGAGTCGTCGGCCAGCGGCGCCGTCTCCAGCGCCCGCGCCGACGGCCGGACCGTGCGCGCGTCAGCGCCCGTGTTGGTGACCGTGACGTGGAACACCTGGGTGCTGCCCGGACGCGCCGTCGCGGTCAGGCGGGTCGGGCTGACCAGCACGCCGTCGCCGAGCGGCGCGGGCGCGCCGTTGGCGTCCCGGACGGACATCGCCGTCTGGACCGCCTTCAGCGCGTTGACCAGGCCGGCGCCCTGCTGGTCGGCGGGCACGTGGAGGTCGGTCGCGCTGCTGACCAGGATCTGCCGGACCAGGTCGGGGCTGGGCCGGACGCCGGCGTGCGTCCGCTCGTACGCCTGGATGACCAGCGCCGCGGTGCCGGCCGCCAGCGGCGACGACTCGCTCGTGCCGCCGAACTGCTGGATGACGCGCGGCGCCGCCACCGGCCCGCACGAGCGGTAGATGGCGGCGTTGGCGTCGCAGAGGGACCAGCCCAGGTCACCCGGCGCGACGACGTCCACCGTCTGGGGCCCGAACTGCGTGAAGCCGCCGGAGGACAGCGAGGAGATGTTGTCGCTGACCCAGCCGCCGGCCGAGAGCTGGCTGCCGAACGCGCCGGTCTGCCGGTAGAGCCGGAGCTGTGTCGTGCCGCCGACCGCGATCACGCCGGACGCGTGGGCGGGCCGGCCGATCGTGCTGGTGGGGCCGGCGTCGCCGCTGCTGGCGAGCACGGTGACGCCCGCCTGGACCGCCGCGGTGTCGGCCAGCGAGACCGGGTCGTTGCCGGGGTCCGGGTAGACGTTGGTGCCGAACGACTCGTTGATCACGTCCACGTGGTCCACGGTGACCGCCCAGTCGATCGCCTGGATGAAGTGGGACGCGAACGTCGAGGTGGCGTTGCCGAAGACCTTGAGGCCGACCAGGCTGACGCCCGGCGCCACGCCCTCGACGCGGATGTTGCAGCCGGGCGGCAGCGGGTGGGCAGCGTTTACGAAGCGGCTCAGGTCGTAGACCTGGTTGCCCTGGGCGGCGATCGAGGCCGCGTCGCCGAACGCCTCGGCGCCGGCGGTGACCGCGTTGATCCCCTCGCCGGTGAAGTCCTGGTAGTCGGAGAAGATCGAGGCGCCGCCGCGCTGCAGGTCCGGGTTGTCGATGTCCACCCCGTCGGCGATGAACGCGACCTTGACGCCGGTGCCGTCGGCCAGGTCGTGCGCGCCGGGCAGGCCCGAGCCGGGCTGGTGCTCGACGTTCATCAGCTGCAGCGCCTCCGGCTCCAGCAGGGGCACGGTCGGGTCGGCCGGGCAGAGCTGCTGCAGCTCGGCGGCGGTGGGCGCGGCCGGGGCCGGGCCGGCGGCGGGTGCGGCGGGCTCCTCGGCGGGGGTCGGGCGCGGGATCGCCAGGTCGGGGACCACGGCCTGGACGGCCGGGTTGGCGCGCAGCCGGTCCGACTCCGCGCCCGAGATGGTGGCCGAGATCGCGTTGACGACGTGGAACGGGCGCACGTCCTTCGCGTGGAGCGCGCCGAGCTCGCCGCGCAGCGGCGCCTGCTCGCCGTCCACCGTCCGCACCCGGGAGGCGGCCGTGGCGCCGCGGGCCGGCAGCTCGGGATGCTGGTTGCGGAGGATGACGATCGATCGCTGGGCGGCGCCGGCCGAGAGCCGGGACACGTCGGCCGGGGTGAGCGGGGCGGTACCGCCCGGCTGTGGCGGCGGGGCCGCCAGGGCGGGGCCGCCGGCCACGGCCGACAGCAGCGCGCCGGCGACGACGGCCATCAGGAAACGTGTGCTGCGCCGCATGGTCCCCCCTCCCGTGCTGTACGGCGGCCTTCCTCTTCGGCCGTCAAGCGTAGCGGCCTGCCGCCGGCCGTCAACCGCCGATCGGGCGGGGCGTCAGCACCCCGTAGCCGGGGAGGGATGTCTGGGTGGCGGCAGGCGACCCGGGACCCTGCCGGCTGGCGTCGGCCAGAACGCCGAGCCGCAACGCGGCGTTTCCCCTGCCAATCCGCCTCAGGCGGAACCGTTGAACTATCGATACTTGCACGTGTCCGGAACCGGGGAGACGTTGAACTATCGATAGTTCAACGTCTCCCCGCACGGTCCGGATCGGGTGCTTTGGCGCCAAACCGCCCGCCTCGATGCTGGGGCGTCAGGCGTCGGTCGGGCGGTGTCCCCCGGCCGCCGCCAGCACGGCCTCGCCCGGCAGGCGCGCCGACACCGGGCCGCCCGGGTTCAGGTCCAGGTCGTGGCCGGCCAGGGCCGGCGCGAGCTGGCGGCCGGTCATCCGCTGCCAGCGATCCCAGCTCTGCGGCAGCCGCCGCTCCGACGTGAACGCCTGCAGCAGGCGGCGGCCCTCCTCGCCCGGCGCGGAGTACAGGCCGTCGCCGCCGTCGGCCCGGGCGAACAGGATCAGCTCGGCGTCGAGCAGCGCGGCCAGCAGGTCGCCGTCGGAGGCCCGGTCGTGGGCCGCCAGCTGCATCACCGCCTCCAGCGGGTCGGACGCCGCGGCCAGGCCCCGGGCCAGCTCGGACGGCCGGTAGTTCGGGTTGTGCCGGAACTCCGCCCCGATCTCGCCCGAGGCGTCCACCCACCAGGCGCCCACGACGCCGTGCGGCGGCACGTCGCCGTCGGGGTCGAACGCGGGGTCGATCACGTACAGCCACGTCTCGGGCCGCTGCCGGGCCGCCTCGCGCTGGGCGGCCGTCACGGGCGGGACGAACCGGCCCTCCGCGCCGGCTAGACGCTCTTCCACCATTCCTCGTAGGCCTCCCGCTGCTCGTCCACGGTGGTCACCGCCTCCGGCGGCGCGTCGGAGAACGTGTCCAGGCGCTGCTCGGCCGGCTGGCCGCGGACCAGCAGGTACACCTGCTCGCCGCCCCGGTCGCGCAGCATGCCGCTGGGGTAGGCGTCGCGCCGGGCGCCGGCGACGGCCAGGAGCCAGCCGTCGGACTCCAGGCGTCGCCGCACCTCGGCCAGGGCGCCGAAGGCGTCGTCCGCGGTGGCCGCGACGGCGCCCCACGGGCCCTCGGCCGCCACGGCGAACGCCTCGCCGTCGCGACCCCAGCGCACCCGGCCGAGCGCCCGCTCGCCGCCCCGGACCGCCGTCACCTCACGCTCGCCGCTCATCGTTGTCGAGTATCACGGATTGGGGTTGAAACCCGGGTTGGGGATCCACTCGCCCGGCGCGCCGCCCGGCCCCAGCGTGTGGGCGCCCTTGATGAACTGGGGCTGGATGCCGCCGGGGAACGCGATCTCCTGCTCGGCCGGGAAGTACACCTTGTCCAGGGTCTGGTTGACGTCGATGCCGCCAGGGGCGTCGACCTGGTACCGGAACTTCGTGCCCCAGTCGAGCACCTCGTTCCGCGTCGTGCCGACGAACGCCGACGGGTCGTTGTTCTTGACGTAGCCGAGCATGTCGGTGTTGGCCGGGTTGCGGGGACCGAAGCCCTCGCCGAAGATCTGCTCGGGGGCGCGGTTGTCGAACCGGAACAGCGGCTCGGCCGTCTCGCGCCACACGGGCGTCGGGGTGATCGCGTCCACGTTGACGCTCCGGTCCACGGCCACCGCGAGGCGGTCCACCTGGGCGCCCGTCTCGGTGAGCGTCGCGCCGGTGACCTCCTCGGTCACCGACATGCCCGCCGCCTCGGCGCCCGCCTCGGCGGCGACCTCGCCGCCGGCCACCCCGGCGTCAGCCGCGGCCCCGGCCCCGGCAGTCGCCGCGGTGATGATCGCCATGGGCAGCAGCTTCCC
>Ga0070717_10001348_pt1 | contig 16882 bp, 18 predicted proteins | sample LARL113metaG_FD_71366 | JGI IMG/M metagenome (GOLD analysis project Ga0070717, IMG submission 71366) | Corn, switchgrass and miscanthus rhizosphere microbial communities from Kellogg Biological Station, Michigan, USA - LAR L11-3 metaG | ecosystem: Host-associated > Plants > Roots > Rhizosphere ... | reverse complement strand
CGCGATCTCGACGGCAACGGCCGCGTCGTCGTGCGCTACTCCGGTACTGAGGCCCTGGCACGAGTCATGGTGGAAGCGGAATCAGAAGAGAAGATGCGAACCCTAACCGCCGGAATAGCGGCCGAAATTCAGAAAGCGCTTGGCGTGTAGGCGGAGGCTCATGCGGGGACAACCGCCTCGGCTGTCCGCCGAGCGTGGCCTCGCCTGCTTCCACCGCTCAGCGCTCCGACCGCTTCCGCTTCTTCCCCCTCGCCCGCACCGGCTCTTCCTCGACCACCGCAAACTGAATCTTCTTCTCGACCGGATCAATCCGGTCCACCAGGACGTGAATCTTCTGTCCCAGATGGTATCGCTTGTGCGTTCGCTGGCCAATAATCTCGCGCGTGTTCTCGTGAAAGGTGTAGCGATCGTCGGTGAGAGTATTCAGCGGCACTAGCCCTTCGACAAACAAATCGGTAAGCTCCACGAAAAATCCAAACTTGGTGACGCTGGTGATGAGCCCTTCGAACTCTTCCCCCACGCGATCCTGCATGAACTTCACTTTCTTCCACTCCATCAAATCCCGTTCAGCATCATCAGCCCGCCGCTCCGCCTGGCTCGACTCCTCCGCAACCTCATGTAGTTCTTCCCACGAGACCGGCCCACGTAAACTCTCATGTGGCGCGGGCGCCCCCGCCCGCGTACCGTCGGATCCCCCGCGACGTTTCGACCAAGGCGATGCCTTCTCCTCAAACTGAGGGTGTCTCAGCCTTGTCGCGTTTTTTGCGACAGGGTGGGGGTTTTGAGTTTGGTCTCGTCTGAGATTGTCCCGCAAAGCGTGCTTCAAAACCCGATGCACGATCAAATCCGGATACCGCCGGATCGGCGACGTAAAATGCGTATAACTCGGCGCCGCTAGCGCGAAGTGCCCCAGATTCTCCTCCGAATACCGCGCCTGCTTCAACGAGCGCAGCATCAGATAGCTCAGAATCCGCTCCTCGGGCTTGCCCGCGATCTTCTCCGTCAGCTTCTGATACATCCGCGGCGTGATGTGCACTTCCTTCGGCACTTCAATTTCGCGCACGTGCTTGCCCTTGCCATAAGCCGCGCGCCGGTCCGCTTTCATCTGCACGCGATGAATCGGCAGCGCGCCCACGCCCAGCGAATATCCAAAGGTCGCTGCGATCACTTCAAAATCGTAAACTCGCTTCGCGTCCGGCTTCTCGTGAACCCGATACAGCGACGCAATTTGGTTCGATTCCAGATGATGCGCCACGCACTCGTTGGCCGCGAGCATGAACTCTTCGATCAGCCGGTGCGCGATGTTGCGCTCCGAACGCGCAATGCTCTTCATCAATCCAAACTCATCGAATTCGATCACCGGTTCCGGCAAATCGAAGTCGATCGATCCGCGTCGACGCCGTTTCTGGTTCAGAATCTGCGCCAGGTCATGCATCAGCTCAAACGTCTTCACCAACGGCGCATAACGCTCGCGCGCCACTGCATCACCTTCCAGCACCGCATTCACCGCGGTATACGTCATGCGCTCCGCCGACCGGATCACGCCCTCACTCAGCTCGTAACTCACAACCTCGCCGCGATGGTTCATCTCCATGACGCACGAGAGCACCAGCCGTTCCACTTGCGGCCGCAAGCTGCAAATGTCCGTCGAAAGCTCCAGCGGCAACATGGGCACCGCGCGATCCGGAAAATAAACGCTGGTGCCGCGAAGCCGCGCCTCCTGATCGAGGGCCGATCCCGGCGTCACATAGTGCGCCACGTCGGCAATATGCACCTGCAGTTCGAAGTTGCCGTTCGCCAGCATGTGCACGTAAACGGCGTCGTCGAAATCGCGCGCAGTCTCGCCGTCGATGGTCACAACCGGCAACCCGCGAAAATCGCGCCGCCGGTGCAGTTCCTGCGATGGGATTACCGTCGGGGCATCTTGCGCCTCCTCCAGCACCACCGCCGGAAAGTGATGCGGCAGATGAAACTTCCGAATCGTGATCTCGACATCCACGCCGAAATCATCCTCGCGTCCTAGAATCTCGATCACGCGCCCCCGCGGACTCTGTGTCGGCGAAGGCCAATCGGTAATCTCTACGTCCACCGCCACGCCCTCCAGATCGTCCCACTCCGTCCGCCGCACCACCTCGTCGCCCAAAACGCGATCCACAGACTTCTTCCGTTTTCGTAGCGCCGGCGTCCCGCCGGCTGTCCCGAGGGCATCATGCCCTCGGCTGATGGCACGAGACGCTCCCTCGGCCTCGGTCACGTTCGATTCCGGATGCTCCATCCCCGGTGGGATCAAGATCTCCTGCGTGATCTTGCTGTCGATTGGCTTTACGTAGCCGCCTCGGCTCCCGTAATGAAAGATGCCGACCACCGTTGGATGCGCCCGCGTCAGCGGCCGCACAATGCGACCTTCCGCACGCCCATCCGAACGCACATTGATCACGTCGACCACCACCAGATCCCCGTGCATAGCATTGCCAATCAGATGTGGTGGAATAAAAATATCGCCCGTAAGCCGCGACTTGAGGGTCGGGCTCAGTGACTTCGCGTCGGGAATCACAAACCCGAATCCGTCGCGATGCATGCTCAGTCGGCCCACAACCAGGTTCTTGTCGGCGGCGGCCTGCGGCAGTGTGTAACGATCCGAGTCGCCCTGAATCAGCGCTCCCCTCGCCACTAGCTTCCGCAATTGCTCATCGAGTTCCCGGCGCTCCTCGCCTCGCAATCCCAACTCGCGCACCAGTTGCTTGAATCCCGCCGCGCGCTTAGGTTGACGCGCAATGTGTTTCAGGATGATCGAATCGGAAACCATGGGAAGCCAGCAGCCGTCATCTTTCAGCATACCTCACGCACTGTATTCTCCGGACTAGCGCCGCAATCCTCCACTGCCCCAGCCGGGACGCGATCGGTAGGCGGAAGCCCCTTTTATGAACTGGGCAATAAAATACGAAGGTTAGTACGCTATCGGACAGACAACTGCCTTGGGCGGATCAATACTTCAATAAATCTGTTCTGTCCCAGAAGGCACGAGATGTACGACGACTCCCTGCCGTCCCTCCGAACTCCCATTTGCTCTATTTGCAATCTTCCTGTTTCGTTGAATAATGCCAAGACCGATGAAGATGGAAATGCGGTCCATGAAGACTGCTACTTGATCAAATTGGGAGTAGAGAAGCCGGTAAACAGTTATCCCAAAGTGTTCACTGTGGGCGTGTTGAGAACTGCCGAACGAAAGCAGCAGCATTAATTCACCGCTAGTGCGAGTCTTCGTCGATTGCATTGCATATTTGGTGAGAACTAATCTATAAAAGGTGTACTGTTTCGACAGTATTCCCCCCGTCGCTTAGCCGCAGTAGATTGCACCTATAACTCAGATGCTAATCACTGCCGTTAGGAGGTAGTTATGAGCAACGGGCAGGCAGAATCTGAGCTCACTCAGCGGTGGGAAGACCTGTACAAAAATGTCCTGTTCGAGGCCGACGTTCGCAAGATGCCTCGGCGCATTGAATTGGCCAAGCATGCCGTGCTGGACCGTCTTGAGGACGCAACCTGTGCGAAACACAAGGAGCGTCTCGAGGAGGGAGAATTATTGGCGCTGCGCCGCGCTCATCGCACGTTGAGAGCGCTGGAGCAACTCTACGTACCCGAAGCTGCGCGCAAGATGAGCGCGTAAGAATTCACACCAGCAGGATCAGGCATCCTTCGTCACGCGGCCACTCATCTCGCCCTGCCCGTCCACCATAAAACGTTCCCAACGATGCGCCACTCAGATCCCGCGGTAATCGAAACCGCTTCGTACTCTCGGCGGTCGGAGACGAGCGCGTCCATGTGATCGAAGCGAATCAAGCGCGAGACCAGCAGTCCCTTTTCGCGGTGCCAGGCTACCACGATTTGTCCCACCAGTTGATCGTTCTCCGTGGCGGAAGTGTCGACCGCGACAATGTAGCCGTCGAGAATCAGGGGAGACATCGAATTTCCCTTGACGCGAAGGCACATGGTCGACAGCGGATTGGGACACCAATCGCGCGGAGCGGCCAACACGGATTCGGTGGAAATATCGGTGAGATCGCTGGTATCGCCCTGCGCCCCCGGAGTTCCAGCATGAACCGGCAGAAGCGGGACCGCGACCAGGTCCACTTGTGCCAGCGATTGCTTCTTCTTGCTGCCGACTTTCCCATCTGCACATCGAAGATCCTGCTTTCGGCGAAACGGCGATTCGCCTCCGGAAGCACCCGCGTAACGTCAGAAAGGCGCAAGCCAGCCCGCTTCCAGAAGAACCAGCACAGTGGAGCGTCGGCGAGGTTGCCCAGGCGGATGTAGGTTTCGCCGGTGGGTTCAGCCACACCGCGCTCCCAGCGCGAAACCGCCTGGCCGATACACCTACCCGGCTTCCGAATCCTTCCTGGCTGAGCTTGCGAGTCTGACGCATGTCTTCAATCTTGAGCGCCCACTCGGGAACGTCGGTGTAGGATTTTCGACGCACGGCCTGTCACCAAAAAACTTCTTCCGGGGGCCTGGGCGAACCTGCAGGGCTATCACATGGTAGCCCGGCTACCTGCTCTCGAATTGTACGCTTCCGTACGCCATGTCAACTGATCTAAGTTGCTCATCTTTGCCTAACAAGTTGAGCTAGTATCGAGAGTTATAAGCAGCCCGCGGGTTGCACGGGAGCCAAGTGGCGAAAACCCAGTCGGACTTCTCCGAAAAGTTCAAAGCGAAATCGTCTTCCAAGAGCATAGACCCACGCTCCCTCCGCAATGAAATCCTGTTGTCGCTGCCGCCGAAAGAATCTTCCGCGGTGCTCGCCGAACTGGAATTCGTGGAAATGCGCGCCTACGACCTGCTCAACGAAATGGGAGAAGCCATTGAGTTCTGCTATTTCATGAATAGCGGTATGACCTCCATCCTCACGATCATGGGGGATGGCAAAGGGGTCGAAGTTGGACTGACGGGAAAAGAAGGATTCATCGGACTGCCCGCGATCGTGGGTTTCAGGACGAGTGCGACCCGAGCGGTTGTGCAGATCACCGGAACCGCCTATCGCCTGCGTACGGAAGAGCTCCTACCCACTCTGAGCAAGTGTCCCCAACTGGCCAAAAAGTTGAATCGTTACTCGCAAGAACTGGCCATGCAGGCCACGCAGGTTGCCGCATGCAACCGGCTACACGACGTCGGAGAACGGCTCGCCCGTTGGCTGCTGATGAGCCAGGACCGCGTAGGGGGCGAAATCGTGCCTTTGACCCAGGAATTTCTTTCTCACATGTTAGGGACGCGGCGGGCAAGCGTAACTGTAGCAGCCGGGCTTCTTCAGAAGGCGGGCCTGATTAAATACGCGCGAGGCTCCGTAACCATTGTCGATCGCAAGAAGTTGGAGGGCGCCGCCTGCGAGTGTTACGCAATCATCAATCGCCAGTCCCAAAACTGGCGTAACGAAGCCCAAGCCTAGAGGGTTCTGAAAAAGCCCTTCACCGTATAAAGGGGTTGAAGTTCCGACACGCTCAGCCGCGAAACAGCGAAAGAATGCAGCGCACAGCTTGCCCTGAGCGAAGTCGAAGGGGCGCAAGCGGTGGGTGGACGGGGGAACATGTGAACATGTGCCGGAGGGGCGAAAGAAAAGTCAACCCTGCGCCTTCAACTGTTTTCTGAACTCAATAACCGGCGGCTAATAACCCCACCAACCAGCATCGCGCGCACGCCCATAGTATTCTCATGATCGTGAACGCCGACGGCTATCACCGCGGAATCCGCCTCTTCAACGCCCGCGAATTCTACGATGCCCATGAAGTCTGGGAAGACGTATGGCGCGAATCCGAAGGTTTGGAAAAAAGATTCCTGCAAGGCCTCATCCAAGCCGCGGTTGCATTTCATCATCACTCGACCGGCAATCTCGCAGGAGCATACTCACTGATGGAGCGAGGGAGAAAAAATCTCGCCTCGTGCCCGCAAGAATTTGGCGGAATCCACGTGAACGAGTTGCTAGAGTCGCTGGCACAATGGCGATCTGCGCTCGCGTGCGGCGCAGCCACCCCGGCGCATCCCGTGATCGTGTGGGTGGAATAAGGCCTACCGAAATTCCAGCGTGACAAACTTGGCGGAGTGCTGGCCGTTGGTCACGACGTGAGTGTATCCTCCCGCAAACCACCGGCTTTCTCCACGCTTCATGGCGATGGTCTCGGGGCCTTTGCCCTCGACATCGCTGCGTAACTCGTAATCGCCGAGGGCCACCGCAAGATGAGGCCCTGCGTGGTGGTGCCGGGGCATGACGGCGCCAGGCAGAAGCTCGACTTCGGAGACGCGCACACCGTCTTTGACGAAAAGGATTTCTTTGGTGCCGGCGTTGAGGATATTAAGGCCGCGGTCTTGATCTGGATGCGCCGCAGCCCAGGGTGCCGGCGCGTGGCGAAGTTTGTCGTCCTGCAGAAGTTCGATTGTGACATTGCGATAAGGCTGGCCGGAAACATTGCGGGCGATGTGGGCGAAGCCGCCGGACAGGAACCCAGTCTGCCCGTCCTGCATCTCAAGATTGATCGGCTCCTTCCCCTTAACCGCATTGACAACCATGGAATGTCCGAGCGTCACATAAATATAGTCGTGACGGTGCCAGTGCATGAGAGTCTCGGCGTGCGGCAGAATTTCGACGTTGAAGACGCGTACCTGATCGTTCGCGAGGACCAGATGATGATGAGATTCAGAGGTGATTTCGACGTCTTGCGCCGACTGCGCCCCGAGCAGTGCAGTCAGGAACAACAAGAAGATGTAGCGTTTCATGCCGGGGATTGTACATCGTCCGAGAGAATCAACGTGGGTGAACTGAAGCGTGGGTGCCCCACTTCTCGCGCTCTATCTGAGAAGTGGGTTTTGCGAAGCACTATTTCAAATCGGCTCTAAAATGTTTAGCCCCGGACGCATTCGTCGGGGGCCGGAAACAGTGATCGAATTTTCGATGGCCCTTCTTTCTCACTGCAGAATGTTGAAGTGCAGCAATTCTCGCGCCTACTCGTCTCGCGTAACCCGGATCCATTCCTCCATTTGATCGAGATACTCGGCCAGGGCCCGGCGCCCGTTCGCAGTCAGCCGATATTCCGTGCGCGGGACGCGCCCTTCAAAAAACTTCACGCAGGAAATGTACTGAGCTTCCTCGAGCTTGCGCGCGTGCACGCTGAGATTGCCGTCGGTAGTCTTGAGCACGCGCTTAAGGTCGTTGAAGCTGAGCGAATCGTTGGTCGCGAGGGCGCTCACAATGCCAAGGCGAATACGCTCGTGAATTAGTCGGTCGAGTTCGGGCAGTTCGGGCGCGCGAGGGGTGGTAGGCCCAAGACCTGATTCGCGAGAGGCTTCACGAAGCTTCTCCCGAACGTGTCTCCCGGGCTTAGCGCCTTTACGGTGCGATGGAAGTGCTCTAGCCACCGTGCCTCCTCGCAATTAAAAGTCCGAAGAGAATGTGCAGGCCACCGAAGCCCGCGCCCAGAAACCAGTTTCCCCATGCCGCCGGACCAAGCACCGACAGCCCACCCAGCAGCATGAAGCACAAGCCCATCACAGGCACGATCGAAACTGAAAACGCTCCTCCGGTCATGATGCCTGCGCCGTAGAGCAGCAGCCAGGTAGCAGGCAGCGCCGATTGCATGCCCGCGCGGAATAGCAGGAACGTCAGGAAAGCTCCAGCGACTAGCGGTGGTGCGAGTCCAAGGGCCGCCTTGCGCGCCGGTCCGGAAAATAACGGCAGGCCGCGGCGGTTCGCCTTCCAGGTGCACGCGAGCAATCCGATGGCTGCAGCCAGAAGGCCCTCCGCCAGCCAGACGCGCAACCAGGCGAAAGGCGAAGCCTGCTGGGCGGCAAGCCACGTCGCCCCGCACGCGGTAGCGCCCAGAAGCACCTGTCCCCACCCCGAGACCGCTGTGAAGGCGGCGGATCGCTCCATGGTGTCGCGAATGAAGCGCAGATCCTCGAAGACTTCAGGCGCAGTGCGCGAGGGCCGCACGGGGCGGTGGAAGCGCCGAAGGCGATGCGGTCGCGGGTCGAACATGCCGCCATTCTAGTCAGGAGAGCGGCCACTGTCAAGTACTTTGCGATGCAAAGTTTCGTTGTAAAAATCACTTTCGCTGATGTCCCAAACATCGCGTGTGAATAGCTCACCCAAGAATTCGCCGGCCCCACGCTCTCGCAAAAGCACGAGAAGGTGGGGCCGCAGCATTTTTCTGGTTCATTCGCAGTCGTTATGCAGAGGGCTTGGCGCAGGCGGACCCGCATTGCACGGAATTGCGCTCAAGTATTCGTAGATAGCGCGGATGTCATGGGTCGTCATATTGTGATGAATAGGCCATGGCATTACCTGGAGAAGATTGCCATCGAAGGGAGGCGGCAGGCAGTTTGTGGTTACGGTTGCGGAACAAGGTGGGTGGAGGTGATCCATGTCGACGCCTGTCCGCAAGATTTGTAGAAACTCCTCGAAGGTATGGCCCCCTTCCGGCATTCCAGTTTTATCCGGTGTCAAGTTGCGGGAGATGATGTCTGGCGTGCCTGGTATCAGCGGTCCGAAGTCTCTGCCGCCGGCCAGATAGGTCGCGGTGTTGATCTTCGTAGGCTGGCCAAAGTACGGATTTCCGCCCCTGGCAAATTCGGTTGGCGGTCCCGCGCTGTGGCAGCCATTGCAGTCGGCCACCGCATTAACGATGTAACTGCCCAGTCCCACCAGTGCCGGGTTCTTTCCTTCCATATTCAACGGAACGGGGGCGATCGCGAATCCCCGCTTGATCCTTGATTCGTCGTCGTTCCTACCGTTCCGATCGTCGTTTTCACCGGATGCTTGTCCACGCGGCGAAGCGATGAACATCCCCAAGGCAACAATGGCTGCACCCGATCCAATCGTCTTCAACAACTGACGTAGTGTCATCGCATTTCTCCTCTTGCTTTTTTGATCTGATCTTTTGCGAGAACGGGGGGACCTCAACTGGCGCTCGTTTCCAAGAATCTGGACGGACAGAGCGAAAGTTAAGGCGTCCCACTATGCTCCGAGGTTCCAAACCTGTCAATGTATTTCGCGAGGGCGACCGGATCGGATTTTGCTGAAGCCACGGCTACAACGTGCGTTGACGGTACAAAAATAATGCTAAGGGATGACGGTGCCGTTCGATTCGCGTATTAGAAGGCACGGGTTTTCGAGAATCTCACGAAAATGCAGAGTACACTTTAACTAGGACTGGTAGATATTATGACGCACCTGGGAAAACTGTTGATCTTCTTCGGATTCCTCCTGCTGGTCGCAGGAGTGGTGCTGGCTCTGCTCGGGCGGACGAACCTGCCTCTGGGACGATTGCCCGGAGACATTGTTTACCGCGGCAAGAACACCAGTTTCTATTTTCCGCTAGCCACATCGATCCTGGTGAGCGTCCTCCTTTCGCTCATGCTGTACGTGGTGGGACGCTTTAGAAGGTAAATGGCCGCACCGCGTTTGACTTCCTCATCCTGAGGCGTTAGATTCCTTGCTCTGTTATTCTTGCTCTTTGTAAGCTCGTTCGGAACGCGCGTCTTCGCCGCTCGGCGAAGACTGGGAAGCGGGTGCAAATCCCGCGCTGCCGCGCAACTGTAAGCGAGGAAACTGCCCTCGGCCACTGGGAAATTCCCGGGAAGGTCGCGGGCGTTACCGGATGTGGAAACCATCCTTACTCGCAAAGCCAGGAGACCGGCGCGGTCCGTCTACTTCAACCTCTTTCGCGTGCAAAGGAGGATGGTATGCGCGTACTCGCTGGTTTCTGTCTCGTTGTGGCTCTCTCGGCGGCTGCTTCGGCCGCCGATCTCCAAGTCAAAGTAGTTGATCCGCAATCCGCCGCCGTAGCAGGCACCCAAGTCTCGCTTCTGCGCGAGAATGATGGGAAAGTTCTGGCCACGCAATCGACCTCCGCGGAAGGCATGGCAACGCTTCCCACACGAGGCGCGGGGACTTATCAGATTCAGGTTCTAGCTCCAGGCTTTGCGGCAGACACGATCGGCGTTTCATCCCAAACAGAACTCATCGTAACTCTCCGGCTCGCGACCGCGTCGGAAACTGTTGTGGTAAGCGGCACGCGAACTCCGGTTCCAAGTGACGCCGCTGGAGCTGACGTTGACACTCTGACCACGGGGCAACTCACGACCATGCAGCCGATCGCCGCAAGTGATGCGATCCGCTTTCTTCCCGGAGCGATTGTCAATGACGCCGGGCAGCGAGGAGGTCTAGCTTCATTGTTCGTGCGCGGCGGAGAATCGCGCTACAACAAAATAATTTTCGATGGAGTCACGATCAACGAGCCCGGCGGAACTTTCGACTTCGGCACCCTGCCCCTGGATCAAACCGATCGGTTGGAGTTTGTGCGCGGCGCGCAGAGCACGCTCTACGGCTCCGATGCGATGACCAGCGTTGTGCAGGTGTGGACGCGCGCCGGCATCACCTCGGTCCCAGAACTTTCTTTCGGCGCGGATGGCGGAAATTTCACAACCCCCAAAGGATACGCATCTCTCGCCGGGGCGCGTGGCCGTTTCGACTACAATCTGTTCGCCAGCCAATTCAATACCAACGGCGCGGGCATCAACAACGCGTTCTCGGATTCGCTCCAGGGCGCCAACGCCGGTGCGGCTCTGAACCATCGCACTTCTCTGCGCGTGCGCTTTCGGCACTCAAACAGTCACACCGGAGTTCCGGGCGAGTGGAATTTCAACGGGTCTCCGCTTCAGCCGCCGGATCCCAGCGACTGGTCGCAACTGAACGACCTGCTGGGTAGCGTTGAATTGGCGGTGACCGGCCCGTCGCGATGGCAGCATCACCTCACCGGCTTCGACTATCTCTACCGCTACAACGAACTCAACGTGAACGGAGACCCAGCCAGAGTTTTTGACTTTCCTTCGCACGAGGTCGACCACATCAATCGCGCCGGGTTCGAATATCAGGGCGACTATTCAGAGAGAAGCTGGGCGCACACGACTTTCGGCTTTCGCCTAGAGAACGAAAACGGCTTTGTCGGCAACCTTGCCTTCGGCTCCCAAACTCATGGCCAGCGGTTGAGTGAAGATGTCTACGCGCAACAGCAGTTGACGTGGCGGACGCTGTCGGCCATCGCCGGCGCTCGCTTCGTCCACAACAGCGCCTTCGGCAACATCGGAGTGCCCCGGGTTGCGCTCACCTGGCGGGCCGTGCGCGGGGGCGAGATTTTGTCGGAAACGCGTCTGCGTTTCTCCTACGCGACCGGTTTCAAAGAACCGCGCCTCGAAGAGACCTTCAACGGAATTCCGCCGAACCCATTCAATATTCCGAACTCGGCCCTCAAGCCCGAGCACACACGGGCGTTTGAGGCCGGCATCCAGCAGGATTTGGTGCACAGCAAATATGTTCTCACCGCAACCTACTTTAATAATCTTCCACGACCAGATCAATTATGTCACCGTAGACCCAGTCAACTTCGTGGGTGAATACGCCAACGTAAACCAGGCCCTGGCTCACGGTGCGGAAGCGGGTCTGCAAGCCAAGCTGCGTTCGCGATTGCTGTTGAACACGGCTTACACCTACACCTCAACGCAGATTCTGGAGAATCCTGCCCCCATCAATTCGCTCTACAACCCAGGCCAGCCGCTGCTCCGCCGTCCAAGGCATTCGGCGACCGCATTGTTGTCCTACCTGGGCACGCGCTGGGGAGGAAATCTTGGCGGAAGCTTCGTCGGGCGGCGTCCGGACTCTGACTTTCTCGGTTTCGGCATTGATCACGCCGCCGGATACGCGCGTGTGGATCTGGGCGGATGGTACGCCGTCCGTCCGCGCGTCACCGCTTACGTGAACGTGGAGAACGCATTAGATCACCGCTACAACGAAGTAGTCGGATATCCCGCCCTGCCCCTCAACTTTCGCGCCGGAATGAGGTTCCGCATCGGCGGAGAATAAGAGAAGAGAAGAAACGGCTGCCCCACCCTTCTGGCGTTTTCTGTGAGAGGGTGGGGATTTTGATCTCGTCAGCTAACTTTCTGCGGCGCTCGCGGCAGAGGCATGCACGCAGCGATCTTCGCGCCAAAGTATTTAGCGCGCGCCATGAGAAGCTTTTCAATCTCCACTTCTTTCAACGGCTGCTGCCGTCCGAGCAAGTGCGTGACTAGAGCGATCTGCGCAAAGTGCTCGACCGTCTCCATCTTCATGTACGCATGTTCCAGCGTGTCCCCATACGCCACGACTCCATGATTCGACATGAGAATCGCGTCATAGTCCGGAACGAAGGGTTCCAAAGTCTGCGCCAGTTCTGAAGTACCGGGAGTTCCGTAGCGCGCCAACGGAATACATCCCAGGCCCATCACCACTTCGCAAACCAGAGGCTCGGTCAGGGGAATGCCGGCTGCGGCAAAGCCGGTCGCGGTCGGCGGATGCGCATGCACGATCGCCTGAATATCCGGGCGCGTGCGATAGATCAGCAGGTGCATGCCGATTTCACTGGTGACGTTGCGCCGGCCGGAGACCTTCTTGCCGTCCATGTCAACGATGACCATCTCCGCTGGACGCATTGCGCCCTTGCTCACGCACGTGGGAGTTACTAGGATTCGATCTTCCTTGAGCCGGACCGACAGATTGCCGTCCATGGCCGCGACGAACCCATGCTCGTGCAGCATGCGCCCGTAGCGAACGATTTCTTCCCTGTGTTTGCGTTCCGTGGGCATGGTTACCCTTGCATGGTGACCCTGGGGAGAGACTACAAGCAGGGCGCAGTCGACAATTCGCATAGTATCAGCAGGCGCCTTGCGGAAACAATCCAAATTTCAAGAAAAGCGATCAGGGTGGGCTTAATGCCGCGAACGGCGCGGATTAAGCGCGTGTCCCTATAATCGAAAAGCGTGCTGGTCTCCGATTTCCATTACGAACTGCCGGCAGAATTGATTGCGCAGCAACCGCTGGCGGATCGTGCCGGCTCGCGCCTGCTGCATCTGCAGTATGGTATAGGGCAGCGTGCGGGAACCCTGCCCGACTGTCGCTTCGAAGATCGACAATTCCGCGATTTTCCTGACCTTCTGCGCCCGAGTGACCTGGTGGTTTTCAACAACACTCGGGTGTTTCCCGCGCGCTTTTACGGCCGCCGGGCCGGCATCCGGTCGCAGCCATTGAGTGCGCGCAACCCCGCGTCCCGAGACTTTCTTCGAGGCCGTATTGAAGTTCTGCTCACGCGGCAACTGCAGTGCGATCCCAACGAATGGGAATGCCTGGTTCGTCCCGGACGAAAGATCGGCGTCGGAGAGCATCTATTCTTTGGAGAACACGATGAGCTCGAAGCAGAAGTAATCGTCCGCGGCGGCTTCGGCGAACGGCGCATCCGCTTTGCGCCGGTGGAAGACTTCTTCGCGAGCGTCGAAGAGATCGGCCACATCCCACTGCCGCCATACATTGCCCGCGAAGACTCCTCCGCCGATCGCGAACGCTACCAGACGGTCTACGCGCAAGAGCGCGGATCAGTAGCCGCTCCCACCGCCGGACTGCATTTCACGCCTGAGATCCTGAGCCGCATTCGCGAGCGGGGCATCGAAACTGCCGAGATCACGCTGCACGCCGGATTGGGAACCTTTCAGCCCGTGCGCAGCGAGCGGGTGGAAGATCACCAGCTCCACTCCGAAGCCTATTCGATCTCGGCCGACGCCGCTCAGAAGATCAATCGCGCACGCAGCGCTTCGCGGCGCATCGTAGCAGTCGGTACCACCACGGTGCGCACTCTGGAATATGCAGCCATCCAGGGTGTAGGTGAAATACGTGCAGGCTCAGGCGAAGCCAACCTGTTCATTTATCCCGGCCACAAGTTTCAGGTCGTGCAAGCGCTGCTCACGAATTTCCATTTGCCGCAGTCCACGCTGCTGATGCTCGTCTGCGCTCTAGGCGGAAAAGGAAAGGTGATGCGCGCCTACGAGCACGCAGTGGCGCAACACTACCGGTTCTATTCCTACGGCGATTGCATGTTCGTGGAGTAAAGGGCACGAGTGGGAAGGAACAGTCGCGAAGAGTACGAAAGGGAAGGGCACCAGTTTCACCGTGCCAAAACTGGCTTGATAAATCATTCGTGCTTCAGCGCCGGAGGTGCGCTCTTTGATGCCGTTGATGGGACGGCAAAAATAAAAACGGCCCAACACCGTTACGTGAAACTTCGTCACAAGGTCTCCGACCCACCACTGACCGCGGGCACAATCGAAATCTGAGATCCCGAAGCAATGGGAGTCGCCAACCCACCCGTGTATCGGGAATTCTCATCCCCGACAAAAATGTTAATGTGCTCGCGAACCAGCCCCTGCTCGGTGGCGATGCGATCGCGAACGCCCGGGTACATTGTCCAGAGAACCGACAAGGCCTCGGCCAGAGTGGCGGGCGATTGTTCGACCACAACTTTGCTGCGACCCGCAGTGAACTCGCGCAGCGCTCCCGGAATGTGAAAGGTCACGGGCACAGTCATTTCTTCTTTGTCGCACGCGACTTGTGGGTTTGACTTGCGAGATGTGACTTGCGCACCGACAACGATTTCGAGCGCGTGGGAGTCGAGGGCGCGGACTTCGGCGAAACGGGCTGCCCGTCGCCCGAGCTGTCCTCATATATTGCGCTGCGGACACAAACCACCGAGGGCAAGCCCTCCAGAATCTTGTGCCATGTCCTGCCTTCGTCGGACGAGCCGAACAGTTGCCCGCTTCTCGTCCCGAAATAAATCCCCGTGGGATCGAAAGCGTCCGCTGTCATGGCATCACGCAGAACAGTTTCGTAAGCCCGTTTCTGCGGCAGTCCGCGCACCAAGGGCTCCCACGAGGCCCCGGCGTTGCGCGTTCGATAAACGCGGAGACGCCCATCACAGGCGCAACGAAATTGATCCGACTCCACAGGAACGATATAGACCGACTCGGGATTCCTCGGGTGCACGATCATGGCAAAGCCAAAATCAGAAGGCACTCCGTTCGCAATGTCGGTCCAGCTTTCCGCACCATTGTCCGAACGATACAATCCCCAATGATTTTGCAGAAAAAGGCGCTCCGGATGAACCGGATGCATGGCGATCTTGTGCACGCATTGCCCGAACTCAGGATATTTGTCGGGCATGAACATGGCGCGGACACCGCGGTTTTGCGCGGTCCACGTAGCCGCACCGTCACTCGTTTTGTAGACGCCGCCGGATGAGATTGCGACGTACATGCGCTGCGCATTGGTTGGGTCGAGCACAATGCTGTGTAACGCCAGGCCTCCGTTACCCGGCATCCAGCGGGGGCGGTGAGGATGATCGAAGAGACCGCGCACCAGCGCCCATGTTTCTCCCGCATCGCGGCTTTCAAAGAGTGCGGCCGGCTCAACGCCGCAATACAGAACGTCAGGTTCCTCGGGCCGGCCGGGCGTTATCTGCCAGATATTCTTCAGCGACACGCCGGCATCGGAGGGAAATCGAATCGGCGCCTGCCGGGGATTGGTCCAGCTCTTTCCGAAATCGTCGCTGGAGCGCAGCAGCGTGCCCCAGTAGCTTTGCGTCGAAGCCCATATGCGATGGCGTCCGCCGCGCGCGTCATAAGCCATCGCGTAGACATTGTGTCCGTGGAAATAAGGACCGCCGAGGTCCCAACGGCTACGCTGGGCATTGGAGCGAAGAATGAATGCTCCTTTTGTCGTTCCTACCAGTAAGAGAAAATCTCCCCGCTTCACCTGAGCGTGACGCAGGCTGTGCAGCATGGTGGTCGTCGGCGGGCTCACGTCGGTGCTCGGATCTTTCGATACGATGGCCGCTGACTGTACCGCTTCCAACGCCGCGTGCACCTCGCTGGCGCGCTGATAGCGCTGCATGGGCTCCTTGGTCAGGCAACGCTGGATAATCGCCCACAGCCCCGGCGGCACCGGCGGCCCAAGCGCGGCGGGCATCTCGCGCATGATGGCGGAGCTGATCTCAAAACCGGTACGGCCCTGGAAGGGCAGCCGACCCGAAGCCGCTTCATACAGCACGACGCCCAGCGCCCAGAGATCACCGCGATAGTCGGCCGAGTCGCCGCGCAGGATTTCCGGAGCCATATAGGGCAGAGTGCCGCTCACGCTGGATGCGTTCTCGATACTGGCGAAGGAGCGCGTGGGGCCCTCGAAGATTCCGCCACCCACCGTCTTGGCTAAACCGAAATCGAGAACTTTGACCAGACCCTCGGAGGTGACGACAATATTCGCCGTCTTCAGATCTCGATGCACGATTCCCCGGTCATGCGCGCGCGCAAGAGCGCTGGCGATCTGAGCGCCGTAGCGCATCACGGACTCTGGCGCCAGTCCGCCGTCGGCGCTCAAGTCGCGCAGAGATTTGCCCTCGACCAGTTCCATGACGATATACAACTCGCCATCGGTCTCGCCGACGTCGTGGATCGTGCAGATGTTGGGATGGGAGAGCGAAGAAGAAGCGCGCGCTTCGTGCAGCAGATTCTTGCTGGCTGAGGGGCCCAGAGCGGCGTCCTTTCTTACGACTTTGACCGCCACATCGCGGTGCAGACCCTCGTCGTAGGCGCGGTAGACGGTGCCCATGCCTCCTTCGCCAATCTTCGCCAGCACGCGGCAACGGCCGAGGACTTGCCCGATCACAGAGGCCTCCGTTCCCGTCCCATGCTAGGACGCGTTTTCGATTCGCGTCAAACCGATCGATTATCCGATCTTAGATTGAATGCGGAGGGATGACGATGCGGACCTTACTGCCGTTCCCTACAAAAAAGGAAACGGGCATCCCTGCGGATGCCCGCTTTTCAACACCGGCCAATTTTCTTGTGCGAGACTATGCCCGGGCGCCAACTGCAGCCGGCTCGGCCGAAGCCGCCTTGTCTTCGCCGTTCGCCTTCTGCTGCTGCGGCTGTCCGCCCTTGCGGATGTCGATGCCGCCCTTGAAGAACGCGCCGTCTTCAATCG
>Ga0070717_10001347_pt1 | contig 16884 bp, 12 predicted proteins | sample LARL113metaG_FD_71366 | JGI IMG/M metagenome (GOLD analysis project Ga0070717, IMG submission 71366) | Corn, switchgrass and miscanthus rhizosphere microbial communities from Kellogg Biological Station, Michigan, USA - LAR L11-3 metaG | ecosystem: Host-associated > Plants > Roots > Rhizosphere ... | reverse complement strand
CCGACGGACCATTGGCCTGACCGAGTACGCCGTGGCACTTCCAGCACTGCACCCGAGCATATACGTCGCGCCCGGTTTTGATTCGGTCCGCGGTAACTTCCGGCTCGGGCGGAATCTCGATGGGCGTTCCCGGCTTTTCGTTGGTCCAGCGCGGAGAGTAGTGCTTCACCCAAGCGACCAGATCTGCGCGCTGCTGCTTGGTGAAGGTATTCCACCGCGGCATATTCGAGCGGTCGAGGCCGCGGGCGATGGTATCGAATAGATCCTGGTCGGTGGGCAAGGTTCCAGTCGGAGTCGAACGGCATTTGAATACGGCCAATTGGAAGTCGCGGGGCTTGGGATCCACCCAGGGAAAGTTCTCGCCATTCCCATCACCCAATTCGCCATGGCAACCTACGCAATATCGGCGATAGTCAGCTTTGGCATCCTTGGCGTGACCGGTAATGTTTCCGATGTGATCCTCCATCTGGGTGCGCGAGTCCAGGTCGGACTTCGTAAGCTGAGCCCAGGAAGGCATCGGAAGGGCCAAAGCTGCAGCTGCGCCTACCGTCAGAGTCCATGTCCGCAATTCTCTCCGCATGTCTATCCCCTCTTTTAGAAGTCGAAGTCAAAACCCATGAGCAACTCGCTCTTGTTGATGTTCGAGGTATTCAATCCGATCAACGGTCCGGTGCCATCTTGGTGCAGCCAGTTGTACTCGTTGTGCCAAGCGAATCCGGCTCGGCTGGTCATGAATGGGTTGTAGCGAAATCCGACCGTGTAAGTGGAGATGTTGCCCAGGTTCGACGGCGAAAGAGTGGCCGATCCCGACCCATTTGCCTGTCGCGACATGCGAATCGTTTCATATCGCCCGATGAAAATTAGCTGCGGACTGTAGTCGTAGTGGGGCTCGACCAGAATTCCGTTCCAGGTGGGCGCCTGCGAACCCGCCGGAAGCGGCGTCCCCGGCAAGTTATTACGTGTGACCGTGCCTCCGATGAGGTCTCCGTAACCTTGTCCAAACCAAGCGTTGTCCCAACCATGCTGGGTGACGACTTGCACATCGAAGTGCTGGCCGAAGTAGAACTGTCCTACAAAGCCCTCGCGGTGGAAGGACTTGTTGGCCGTTCCAGTTCCCGCAAGAGCCGTGCTTGCGGACGTGAGATAGAACGTGGGGGCCTCGCCAATCATGGCGTAGGCGCCAATGCGATCCACTCCTGACTTACCCACGTCGAACGCCTGGCTTGCCGTAAAGAAGCCTGTGTAGGCATTGCCGTACTGGAGACCGACGTTTCCGTCAGTCGAACTAAGCAATGCCGCCGAATAACGGGTGCGGTCATTGGAGGAGTGTCCCATCAACTCAAGGCCAAGTTGGTTACTTCCAATTTGGCCGAAGATGTTGCCGTCACCCACTGGGATGAAGTGATAGAGCTGGTAAATTCCACCGTTGCCAGTCAGGGTCAGAATGCGCTTTTCAGAAAGCAAGTTGTCGAGTTCGAATTTGCCCAGCTTTAGATTGAGCCAGGGACTGCCGAACAAATTGTCGAGCCGAGCCATCACGGTCTCAAAGTGAAAGGATCCGGTGTTGTCGGAGGAGGGCAAAACATAGAAGGAGATGTTCTTCTCCAACGTGCCGCCGGTGTGGAAGTCTAGGCCGCTCAGATCGAAGCCCGAGGTAGTCACCCGAGTGATGCCGGTCGCTTGGTCGACCGCGACCCTGCCTGTGCTTACGCGGTGCCAGATCGGCGTGATGCGGAACGTTACCGGCCAGTAGCTGGGATTCTGCCAGACGGGGGCATCGCGGTCGTTCATCAGCTGGTAGCCATTGTCTTTGAACTTCTGGCCAAAATAGTTGAGCATCGGCCAGGACTCATGGCAGGCTGAGCAGCGCAGGCCGTACTTCCGGGCAAACGCCGGAAGGGCGTTTGCTTGTTGGGTACCGCTCAGGATTAAAAGGATGAGAACGAGAACCGCCATCAGGAAATGCTTTCCGTCCGGCGTCGTCCCATAAAGGCGAGACTTGCTCACCAAATGCATGTCCACTCCTACCTTATTCTTTTGAACTTCCCATGAGGGCCAACCGAACTCACGCCAACAGCTGGTGCACGAAGAACCACCTGCTTGCGAAGGTTGAATCTAAGGATGATTTTCCGTGCAAAACTAAGCGACAGAATTGAATGCTACAACCCTCTTCCGACATTTCGCACGGTGGGTTTTGCAAAATTTATTTTGCATTCTTTTGACATCGTAAAGTCCCAAACAAAGCGCATTCTTGCTAGCGGTACGTCGTTAAGACCCTTCTGCCCGTCGAGGTTTTCTGTGGAGATTCGCAAAAGTGGGGACGACGCTGTGCGGTGCTCCCGCGTGGCATCGGCGCCTAGGTTGCGCAACATCGGGTTGATCGTGATTTTTTTGCTTGCTGCACTGCTGCTTTCAGCGCGCGAAAAGAATGCAAACGACTACGGCGTGGGCCTGGTCGTGAACGTTCCCTTTCCCGAGGCCGAAGTGGTTCAGGTCGTTCAAGAGGTCATTCAAAACGGGCTCATCCGCGGAACAAAGGAGTACAACAAAGATGAATACATTACGGGCGCGAACTCCGCGACTTTTACGAGGGTTTTTCCACGGTGGACCGAGGGCGGCAAGGTTTTCTACAAGGTCCGTCTGAAGGCGCTCGATCCTCGGAACTTTAGGGACAGCAGCGACCTCGGAACTCTAGCCGTCCGCTACATCGTACAGCCCCTAGACGAAAAGCACGCGGTGCTTCGCATCGACGCGCGCTTCGTAGAGGATTTCCGGCGCTCCAGTCACCCCTCGAACGGCTCTGTGGAAAGTGCCGAGTACAAGGACATCCACGACCACTTGGAGGCGCTGGAACTCATGAGGGCTCAGACTGTCGAGGCGGAGAAAGAAAAGCAGGAGCAAGCTGCTCGACAAGTCTCCGCTCCAATTGATCGCCCGCCCGCGGACGTCGCCCAAGCCGTCCCTGAACATAGCGTTAGAACCGATGCTACGAGCAGCCGCGATGCAGAGGCCTCTCCGCAGACTCTGGAGCAACGAGTTCAGGATCTCAGGCGTCAGGTGCAACGACTGGTGAAGGCGCCGGGAGCGCCACTCCAGTCGGCGCCCTTCCACACGGCCACTACCTTGCGATCACTGCCGACTGGCACCGAGGTTCTTATCGTGGTATCGACCCCTTATTGGTATGGAGTGGAAACTCAGGAAGGTCAACATGGGTGGATCTTGCGCGATGAACTGGAGCTGATCCCATGAGACGCTGGATGATCGCCTCAGGGCGATTTGCATTGTTGGCGGCTTCATTCAACGTCATATTTGCGGCTGTTTTCGCCGTGCCACTGCCGGCGCAGACTAATCCCAACGAACGCGCCTTCCCGCAATCCAAGGCTGAGGTGGAAAAGGCACTGGCGGCAGTGCAAGCAAATTTGGCCGGACGGCTTCCGGTGGTGGACGGCTTCGCCCAGGTGGGAGAACGTCCGCTCGACCGCTACCGGCGCGCCTATTACCAGTCTACAATCCAGGTCAGTTCAACGCCGTCCGGCGGATCGCTGGTGCAGGTCAGCGCAAAAGTGACTGCGTGGTACTCCGACCCAGCGGCTTTCCGCTCCGGCTACCAATTGCTGACTTCAAATGGCAGGATCGAAGCCGACTTGCTGGACCAACTGGCGGAGCAACTTGCCAAAGGCTCGACCGAAAGCAGCAGCCAAAGCGCGACGGTTTCAACGCCAAAGCCTTCTACCGAGGTCGCGGCGACAGAGCCAAAGATCTCAGCTCCCGCCCCCAAGTCTCTGGATCCGGATCGAGCCCTCTCCTCACCGCTGAGTCGAGGCCTGGCAGCCCCGCAGCCTGAGCAAGTGGGAGACACGCAGAACGTTGTCAAATCTGATAGCGCATTGCAGGCTGAGGCCGACAGTTTGGAGGAGATTCTCAAGAACCAGGCTCATCCCAAGAATCTGGTTGCGGTCAAGAAGTGGGGCACGCCAGTCGTTTCCGCGCCCAGCCTGACTGCGAAGCCGCAGTTTCTGGCTAGCATGCACGACGAATTTGAACTGCTCGACTTCAGCGCGGACTGGGTGCACATTCGCATATCCGGGCTGTCGCGGGGATGGATCTGGCGCAACAGTGTCGAAATGCCCGAAGGTATCCGCGACACCGATGTGCCTGCGACTTCGGCGCTGACGCCGGCCGCGGACTTATTTCATGTCAGCCGCGAAGAGAGTTCGACCTTTCCTGGAGATTGGGAGCAGCTTCGAAACAAGAGTGTGAAAATCATCTCGGTGCAAAAGGTCGACGAGAACGCCAATGCCGCACCGAGCGCACGCCTTGAGTACACGAAATTTCTGCTCGAAAAGAACTATAAGGAACTCGCGCAGAATCCCTCTGCTCCAGCAGGCGTCGGTGTGATCTTTGATTCCGCCGACGGAGGGATGGTCGCCGCCACCATGGCCACGCTCCAGCGGTGGCGGGCCGGCACACTGTCGGATTCAGCGCTCTGGCACAAGTGCTTGTTTGATCCTCCGGAGACCTTCCAGTCCTCGGGATCTTCGGCAAGCCAATAATCGTCGCCTGCCACACCTCGGCTGTCTTGCTGGGGAATCTACGCGAAATTTCATTCGGCCTCATCTGCTTGTGCCGTAAAATGCCCCGAGGCCGAACTTGAAACTCACCGAAGATCCTCATCGCCGACTCAACGCGCTGACCAATGAATGGGTGTTGGTCTCTCCCCATCGCACCAGCCGCCCGTGGCAAGGAGAAGTAGCGCAGATCCCGACTACATCGGAGCCCACCTACGACCCGACATGCTACCTTTGTCCCGGCAATACCCGCGCCGGCGGGATTCGGAATCCCAAGTACGCAACGACGTTCGTCTTCGACAATGATTATGCCGCTTTGAAACCACAAACGACCCACGCTCGTCTTGACGTCGACAACAAGGGCTTGCTGGTTGCCGAGGGTGAACCCGGAATTTGCCGCGTGATTTGCTTTTCTCCTCGTCACGATCTCACGCTGGCCACGATGTCGCTGCATGAGATTGAACTCGTCGTCCACACCTGGGTAGCACAATTCCGGGAATTGGCCGAGCACCAAGACATTCATCACATACAAATTTTTGAAAACCGGGGCGCCATGATGGGCGCGAGCAATCCGCATCCTCATTGCCAAATCTGGGCGACCTATTCGATTCCCGAAGCGCCTTCCAAGGAACTCGCGGCACAAGGGGCTTACTGGAGGACGCACGCCACCTGCCTGTTGTGCGATTACGTTGCACTAGAACAGGGCCAGCAGATACGAATCGTTTACCAGAACGACGACTTTATCGCGCTGGTCCCCTTCTGGGCGGTCTGGCCGTTCGAGACGCTGGTCTGCAGCCGCCGACACTTCGGAAGCATGCATGAATTCACGACCGAGGAGGTGCGTGGCTTAAGTGAGATGCTTCAGCGAGTCACCTCCACGTACAACAAAGTCTTCCAAGTTCCCTTCCCTTACTCGATGGGATTTCACCAATCGCCGACCGACCGCGTCGATCATCCTGAATGTCATTTTCATGCCCATTTTTATCCGCCGCTGCTGCGGTCAGCCACCATCCGCAAATTCATGGTTGGCTTCGAGATGCTGGGAACTCCACAACGGGATATCACTCCCGAGAGTGCCGCCGAGCGCCTGCGCGACCTGGCAAAAGCGTTGTGAGAAGGCAGGCTGTAATAACGGTCAAAACGCGGCGACGCTCAGGCGGTGTATTCTTGCATGTGTTCCGACAATGAATTTTCCAATGAAAAGTTCCATGATGAGCGCAGCCAAATACGCAAAGTCTGTCGTGATTCTTGCCGCCATTGCCGTGCTTTCTGTCGCTCATGCAGCTGGCCAAGCTACCGCAATACCGACGACGCGGCTGATCAACCCGGAAGAGCTAGTGAAGTTGCTGCATACCTACGGGAAAGAAAAGCCGCTTATGATTCAGGTCGGCTCGCATGTACTGTTCTCGCAGGCGCACATTCCCGGCTCCGAGTACATCGGCCCTGCCTCGACGGAGAGCGGGGTTCAGCAACTCCGCAAGCGCGTAGAATCTCTGCCGCGCACGAAGTTCATCGTTCTCTATTGCGGCTGCTGCCCTTGGGGTCGTTGTCCGAACGTGAAACCCGCCGATGATACCTTGCGCGCTTTGGGATTTACCAACGTCAAGGTGCTCTACATCGCCGACAATTTTGGCACCAACTGGGTGGACAAAGGCTATCCAGTCGCCAAGGGAGAATAGCTTCTGAGTCCGGCAGCGAAAATGCTCCTCGTCGCAGTCGCCATAATTGGCGCAGGGGCAGCCATCTATTTGATGCGGCATCATGAGTCCTCCCAGGCCCAAACGTCGTCCTCTGCAAACCCCATGGCCCCTGATTTCACGCTTCCACAACTGGACGGGCGGGATCTTCGCTTGTCCTCCTATCGAGGCAAGCTGGTGCTGCTGGATTTCTGGGCTAGCTGGTGCGCCCCTTGTCGCGAGGAAACTCCGCACCTCATAGAACTGCAGAACAAATACGGCGACCGCGGTCTGCAGATTATCGGGGTCTCCATGGACGACAGCCCCGATCCGGCTCGCGCCTTCTACCAGCAATTTCACATGAACTATCCCGTCGCGATGGGCAACGCCAAGACAGGAGAGCTGTACGGAGGCGTTTTAGGATTGCCGATCGCGTTTCTGATCAAGCGGGACGGGCGCATTTATGCCAAGCACATTGGAGCGACTGATCCCGCCGTCTTTGACAAGGAAATCGCGACTCTCCTGCAGGCGCCTTAGGGGCGATCGCTTTGCGCCGAGGACGACGCTAGGCGATTAGAAATTTTCAGTCCTACGCGCCGGGGATGACATCTACCTAGGCATGTCAACCCTGACCGAATTCAACCTCGCTGAGGCCGTCGCAGTTCTTACCCGCACTCCCGCGACGCTGAATGCAATGCTGCGCGGGCTACCTAACACGTGGGTGCGCTGCAATGAAGGGAAAGATAGCTGGAGCGCGTTCGACATCGTGGGTCACCTGATCGTCGGGGAGCGCACGGACTGGATGCCGCGTTTGCGGATCATCTTGGAGAACGGTGAAGCGCGGCCCTTTGCTCCATTCGACCGTTTTGCGCAGTTCGGGGAAACGCAGGGCAAGTCGCTGGAGCAACTCTTGGACGAGTTCGCACGGTTGCGAAGCGAAAGTCTGGCGACGCTGCAGCAACTGAATTTACAGCCGGCGGACTTTTCGCGGCGCGGCAAACATCCCGCGCTCGGAACGGTGACGCTGTCGGAACTCCTGGCGACTTGGACGGTTCACGACATGACTCATATGCATCAATTGTCCCGCGTGATGGCATATCAGTATCGTGACGCGGTCGGGCCGTGGAGCGCTTATCTGGGCGTGCTGCAGTGTGCCGGCCATGGCGCTCCCTAGGCAGTCCACACTTTGGAGAGCGGTCGTTCGTCGGCAGCGTCCGTCCTGCGAAGGTATTAACCTAGATGTGCGTCCATCGTTTCAGTTAAGGATAGCAGAGATGTCTTCCATCACTCGACGCTCTTTCCTGGGAATGGCCGGCGCGATGGGCGCCACGGCAGCTTGGGGTAGGCGGTTTGGGACGAAGTCCCAGGTAGCATGGCATGAGCGCCACGATCTTTTCCCTGAGGGCGTCGCATCAGGAGACCCCGACAGCAACAGCGTTCTGTTATGGACGCGCCGACCGCCGGCCGGTGAAAACATTTCTCACAAATTGAACGTCGAGATCGCCGAAAATGAGACGTTCACTCGCGTGGTCGCCACCGCCACGGCTACGATTTCGGCGGCATCCGATTGGACCTGCCGCGTGCTGGTAGGAGGGCTCAAGCCCAGCCGAGTGTACTGGTACCGCTTCACCGATTCTATGGGCTTTGGTAGCCGTGTGGGCAGAACGATCACCGCGCCGAGCGTGGACGATGCGAGACCCGGGCGTTTTGTTTTTGTGAGTTGCCAGAACGCGAACCAGGGAGCCCAGAATGCCTACCGCAGAATGATTTTTGAGGATGAACGCGCTCCCGAGGGGGAGCAAATCGGCTTCGTGCTGCACCTCGGCGACTTCATCTACGAAATTGTGTGGTACCCGGAGGACCGGCCGCAGGGCATGTATGACCGCCGCCTGCGCGACATCGTGCGCTACCCGCACGGCGAAAAGATTCGTGACTTTCATATCCCAACGACCGTCGAAGACTATCGCGCGGTGTATCGCGCGTATCTGAGCGATCCGGATCTTCAGGACGCCCGCGCACGCTGGCCCTTCGTAAACATGTGGGATAACCACGAGTTCAGTTGGTTGGGCTGGCAATCGTTGCAGAGATTTGAAGGAAAAACGCTGCCGAGGCAGACCCGGAAAGTGGCGGCCAATCAGGCGTTCTTCGAATACCAGCCGGCACGGATCAGCAAACCAAGCGGGCCGTCGCTGGATCGCTTCGATCCTCCCCACGTCGAGGATACGCCGGTTACTCATTTTGACGAGCACGGACTCGGTCAAGAGCCGAACAATCTTGCCGCGATCGGAAGCCTTAAGGGTTACCGAGCACTGCGATGGGGACGGAACGTGGAGTTGATCGTCACCGACCAGCGCAGTTATCGGTCTGAGGAACCGACTGATCAGCCCGAGTCAAAGCCTCTTTCGAGCGATGACTTTCCCGAGTTCATTTCCGAAGATGCGATGGAGATCCTGGACGCGGGGCGAACCTACAATGGCGGCCGGCCGCCGGCCGCCATTCGTTTCGGGGCGGTCGAGATTGCGAACTTCTGGAAAGATCGTCCCGCGCAGACAATTCTCGGCGCCGAGCAGAAGGACTGGTTTCTCGAACGTCTACGCGCTTCCAAAGCGACCTGGAAGATCTGGGGCAACACCACGGCGACGCTCGACATGCGGGCCGACCTGCGGTACATTCCGCCCGGGATAACCAAGCCTTGGCCCGGTAGCGATTACGCTACTTCTCCCCTGGGAGATCATGGCACTGCTTACGTAGAGCGTGGCGAGATCTACGACTTCATCCTGGCCAACGGAATTAGTGGTTTTGCTACGGTCGCGGGAGATCGGCACAGTTTTTGGGCAGGACTGGCGGCGAAGACGCTGCCGCCGAAGCCCTTTGTGCCCGTGGGAATCGCTTTTGTGACGGGGTCGATCTCCGCCCCGGGGATCGTCGAAGCATTGGAACATGTCTTCCCCAAAAACCATCCTCTGCGCTCACTTTATGTTGGACAAGGACCGGACGATCGCACTCCTCAGCCAACTATAAACATGCTTCTTCGACACGGTGTGCGATCCTGTCTTGAGTATGCAAAAAGCGGTGACATCGTGAAGGCGCGGATGTTGTCTAACCCTGATTTATCGCCCCATGTTTCATTTGTCGATATGGGAGGACACGGATACTCGGTTGTTCACGCTACCAGCGAATTTATCGAAACCGAATTCGTTTGCATTCCTCGGCCGCTCGAACGCAGCGACCGTTCGGATGGTGGCGCTCTCAGCTATCGAGTTAGATTTCGAAGCCCGATTTGGAAGAATGGTGAAGCGCCCAGACTCGAGATGAAAATTCTCGAGGGCGACCCTAAATTTTCAGTGTGATTGGGTTCGGGTTACTACGCGGGAAACTCCCAGCCTTCATCTTTCATTTTGCGGTTTGTCCAGTGTTGGAGTTGTTCGAAGAGGGCGGGTTCGATTACGACGAAGCGGATGCCGACTCGCCCTTCGTCGCCGATCCACATCAGGCGGGCTTTAGCCTGGAAGAGGATATCGCTTTCGGGCAGCATGAAGCTTATGTCCAGCACTCCAGCGAAACGCAGCGGCTCTTTGATGCCGTCGAGGCCCATGCCGCCGGTGCTCAGGTTCACTCCTTGCACGCGGATCTCATCTCCACGAGAATTTCTAATGGTGACTTCAGTCTGCACGCGGGCGCGAAAAAATTTCTGCTGCTCGTTGCTGATGAAGCCAAGCGATGCGGTGGTCTCTCCGGGAGCAAAATTGATGTTGTATTCCTTTAGTTTGCGGCTAAGGGTGCGGCGTGAAATGCCAAGTTGCTCGGCGGCAAGAGTGCGCTGGCCGCCCGTGCGCTCTAGAGCTTTGATGATCATTTGCTCTTCCATGCTGTCGAGATTGCTGACCGGCATGGAAGCAGTCTGACGCAGTGCGGTCGGCTCTCCGGTGAGTGCGACGCTGAGGCTGGAGAAGTCGATTTCGGAGCTGGAAGATTCCATCGCCATTCGGGCGACCAGGTTGCGCAGTTCGCGAATGTTGCCGGGCCAGGGGTGCGAGAGAAGAGCGGAAATCGCCTGCGACGAAAAATTCTTGCGCGGGGCCTTCAGACGCAGGAAATGTTCCGCGAGGGCAACGATGTCTTCGGGTCGCTCGCGCAGGGGAGGCACGCGCAGCTGGAATTGGCCGAGGCGGTGAAAGAGATCCTGGCGGAAGCGGCCCTCCTTGACTGCGGCTTCGAGATCCTGATTGGTGGCGGCGACGATGCGGACATCAACGTGGATCTTGCGGTGGCCGCCGAGACGGTAAAAGGGCTGGCCATCGAGCACACGCAGTAGCTTCACCTGAGTCTGCAATTGCAGTTCGCCGATTTCGTCGAGAAAAAGTGTGCCCTTGTCCGCCAGTTCGAAAAGGCCAGGCTTGGAGACGTCGGCCCCGCTGAAAGCCCCCTTTTCATATCCGAAGAGTTCGCTCTCCACCAGATTTTCTGGAAGTGCGGCGCAATTGATGTCGACCCACGGACGGCTACGGCGATGCGAGGACGAATGAATCGTGCGGGCGATGAGTTCCTTGCCAGTGCCGGTCTCGCCGGTGATCAGTACAGTTTCGGTATGGCCGGCAACGCGGTCTACCAGTCCCATGAACTTGTGCATGACGGGGCTGGCGAGAATAAACTGCGTGTCATCGATCTTGCGGGAAACTACGCCGGGCGCGAGGACATCCCCTGAAGCGGCGGCGGCATTGACTTTTGCAAGCGGCGCAACGACAGCAATCACTGCGATCGGGGTGGAAGCGGAATCGCGCAGCAGCGTAGCACAGAACTGCACGGGAATACCGGCGCCATTCTTCGGCTGAGCGAACAAATGACAGTGGTAGTCCGCTTGCATCGATGTGACGCTGAGAATTGTTTTGCGCAACGATGATTGATCGCCATTCATCTTTTCTGTCGAGGCGAAGATCGTCGAAAAATCGCGGCCGAAGAGCTCTTGAGGCGAGTAGCCGACAAGCCCAGCAAACGCGGCGTTGCAGGCGCGGAATTCTCCTTGCAGATCAATGGAGAAAATCGCCATGTGAGGTTGCGCGCCCGCGGCAAGCTCGCCGCCACCGGTCCGAACACCCGGGAGCGGTGCTTGCTGATCCGAACTGTGGCGCGGAGTCGGCATACGGTGCGTTTGGGATGATGGTGACACAGGCGTGCAGCTTCGACGAGTAGCCTCTCACACAAGGGATTACGAAGGTAATGGACTTTTCGTGTGGTGAGAATGGTCCGAAGAAGATTTTCTCGTCGAGACCCTCTGGCCCCGCGCAGGACATCTGCACTTGGTTACTAAAGTAAGCTTCTGAACACCTAGTCTTTGCAATACGATTCCGCCAAGGCTCGTAGTGGGACACAGGCGTGCCACGAGGGCCGAGTTCGGGCCAGGTGAGGCGGCGGAGCGAGTCCTCGTGTCCTTACGGGACGCGAGGTTTTACGAGAGGGAACGTCCCGAGGTTAGGAAGAACCGTGGTCAGGCCCCGATGAAAGCTGAAACTGAGCGACTGTCGATCCAAACGAAGGTATTTATTGGCATCACCGCGTCGTTAGGCGTGGTGGTGCTGGGGTTTGCCTTGGCGCACTTCCAGTCGCAAGACCTGTTGCGATTCCTGTGCTATCTCGCGGTGGCGGTGCTGGCGTCGGGTCTGAAAGTGCAGTTGCCGGGAATCGACGGCACGATGTCGGTGAATTTCCTGTTCATCCTGCTGGGCGTGCTGGAGCTCAGTCTTCCTGAAACGCTGCTGATTGGCTGCACGGCCACGCTAGTACAGAGCGTGTGGCAGGCGCGCAACCGTCTGGATCCGGTCAAAGTGCTATTCAATGTAGCCGGCATGATGGCCAATGCCAGCGCGCTGACTTACGTCACCTATCACTCGCTCGTGACCCGATTCGGATCGAGCAAGCCCATTCTGCTAATGGTAGCGGCGCTGGTGTTCTTCTTCGCCAATACGCTGCCGATCTCGGTTGTGATTGCGCTGACAGAGGGAAAATCGAGCCGCAGAGTCTGGTCGGAATGCTACTTCTGGTCATTCCCGTATTACCTGGTGGGAGCGGCGGCGGTCGGGCTGGTTGGAATTGTAAACCGATCGGCGGGATGGGAAACGTCGCTGCTGGTGCTGCCGCTGATTTATTGGGTGTACCGATCCTACCGACTGTACCTGGGGCGACTGGAAGCGGAAAAAGAGCGGGTGGAAGTAGAAAAGCGGCACGTAGAACAAATCGCGTCGCTGAACATGAGAACGATAGAAGCGCTGGCGCTGGCGATTGAAGCCAAGGATCACACCACCCACACGCATCTGCAGCGGGTGAGAACCTATGCCGTGGCCGTAGCGGCGCAGTTGAATCTGCCTGAAAGTGAAATCGAAGCCTTGCGGGCCGCCGCTCTTTTGCATGACATCGGGAAGCTGGCGGTGCCGGAACAAATTATCAACAAGCCGGGAAAGCTGACGACCGAAGAGTTCGAGAAGATGAAGGTGCATCCGCTGGTGGGCGCGGAAATTTTGGAGCGGGTGGCGTTTCCGTATCCGGTGGCGCCGATTGTGCGGTCGCATCACGAGCGCTGGGACGGAACGGGGTATCCGGAGGGATTGAGCGGAGAACAGATTCCGATCGGCGCGAGAATTCTGGCCGCGGTGGATTGCCTGGATGCGCTGGCTTCTCACCGCCAGTATCGGCCGGCGCTGCCGCTCGGCGAGGCGATGGCAAAAGTAAAAGAGATGGCCGGGAAGTGGTTCGATCCGAAAGTTGTTGAGATTCTGGAAAGCCGCTACGTGGAATTAGAGCGGATGGCACAAATGTCGGTGGCACAGATGGCGGAGGAAACCGTCACCAGCCACGGCCTTTCCAAGATGGTACGGGTGGAGCGCGGGCTGGCGCCGGCCACCGGATTCGAACACGGCGAGCCCACGCTCGGAATGGCGGATAATGCGGACTTTTTGACCTCGATTGCGTCGGCGCGACAGGAAGCGCAGACGATGTTTGAGCTGAGCCAAGATCTGGGCGTGTCGCTGAGTTTGAGCGAAACATTGTCGGTGTTGTCGATGCGGCTCCGGCGCATGATCCCGTACGACTCGATTGCCGTATTCGTAAACCGCAACGGTTGGCTGCTGCCGGAACTGGTCAGCGGCGAAAACTTCCGCATGCTGTCGTCGCTGAAGGTCAAGCTGGGCGAGGGATTGTGCGGATGGGTGGCTGCAAATTGCAAACCGATTGTAAACGGAAACCCGCAGGTGGAAGCGGGATATGTGGTGGATCCCGGCAAACACATTGCCCTGCAATCGGCGCTGGTGGTCCCTCTCGAAGGACTGAACGGAGTGGTCGGAGTGCTGGCGATGTACCAAGCGAACCGGGATGCGTTCACCCCCGACCATTTAAGAATTCTGTTGGCCGTAACGTCGAAGGTCGCGCTGTCGGTGGAGAACGCGTTGAAGTATCAGCAGGCGGAAAGTTCGGCGACCACCGATTATCTGACTGGTCTGCCGAACGCGCGCTCGCTGTTTATGCAGCTGGCGCAGGAAGTGGCGCGATGCCGACGCATGAAGACATCTCTGGCGGTCATGGTCTGCGACATCGACGGATTCAAGCAGATCAACGATTCGTTCGGGCACCTGGAGGGAGACAAACTGCTGCGCGAGTTTACGACGCGGTTGAAGGATGTGTGTCGCGGATACGATTATGTCGCCCGCATGGGCGGCGACGAATTTGTGATTACCGCCCCCGGGCTGACCGTCGCGGCGGCGACGGAAAAGGCTGAGCGGCTGAATCAGGCCGCCATCGAATCAGGAAGAGATGTGTGCGGGCGAGACCTGATCACGCTGAGCGTGGGGATGGCATTTTGTCCGGAGGATGGGTTCGATGTGGAGCGACTGCTGGCCGAGGCAGATCGCCGGATGTATTCGATGAAACAAATCCATCACGCAGCTGCGGCCGCGCGCGAGACCAAGCCAGCCGGGGCGACGGTGAATTAGGAGACCTTGACCATGCTGATGCGAAGAATTGCGCGGCATGGGCTCACCATGCTCGTAATGGTGCTTCTGGGAGGATTGCTCTCGGCGACACTGGTGCGGTTGGCGCCCGGATTTGATGCGGACGAACAGCAGCTTGATCCTCATCTGAATTCGGAAAGCATCCGGGCGCTAAGGCAGGCGCGCCTGGAACAGCACAATATTTTTCGATTCTATTTTCATTGGTTGCAACGCGCGGCCCACGGGGATCTGGGAAGGTCGATTTCGCTGGGCCAGCCGGTGAGCGTGCTGCTGCGGGAGCGGGCTCCGTTGACGTTGCGGCTGGTGGGAATTGGGCTGCTGCTGAGTTGGGCTGCCGCTCTGGCTTTGGCTCTGAGTGCAGCGTGGTTGCGGGTAACGGCTTATGATGCGCTGACGACAGCAATCAGTGGGATGTTCCTTTGCATTCCGGCGGCGGTGCTGGCGCTGTTGTCGGTGTTGTGGAATGTGCCGGGAGCGCTGGCGATCGGCCTCATCGTGTTTCCGCAGGTGTATCGTTACACACGGAATTTGCTGGCAAAGTCGTATTCCCTGCACCACATCATTACGGCGCGGGCAAAGGGGTTGAGCGAGTTACGAATTTTGTTCTGGCATGTTATGCCGGTTGCAGGGCCGCAGTTGCTGGCGCTGGCGGGGGTATCGGTGAGCATCGGCGTGGGAGCGGCGATTCCGGTGGAGGCGCTGTGTGGACTTGCGGGCGTGGGACAGTTGGCGTGGCAGGCGGCGCTGGCTCGCGATCTGCCGTTGCTGATGAACTTGACGATTCTCGTGACGCTCGTAACCTTGCTGGCCAATTCCGGGGCCGATGTAATCGGGCATATGCTTCGAGGTCAGGAAGCATGAGCATTTCGCGCAGGAATTTTTGGCGAAACCTGGCGTGCGCGATTTTGTTGTTGGTAGTGGGCGTGTCGGTGGCAGCAAACTGGCTGGCACCGGGGGGGTATGCCAAGCAGTATCGCGAGGCGACGAACGCGGGTCCGACGCGCCAACATTGGCTGGGGACCGATGAGATTGGTCGCGACCGGTTTGCGCGGGTGCTCTATGGGACGCGAATTTCGCTGTTGCTGGCGCCGGCAGCGGCACTCCTCTCAACGTTGATGGCGGCGCTGGTGGGCGGGTTGGGCGGATATCTGGGCGGGCGATGGGCGCGGGGCGCGATGGCAGTGACGGATTTGTTTCTGTCGCTGCCGTGGTTGTTCTTGCTGATTACGGTACGAGCCCTGATGCCGTTAAACGTATCGCCGCTGGCATCCGTGCTGGTGACGTTTCTGATGTTGGGGCTATTGGGATGGACGGGTGCGGCCCGTGTATTGTGCGCGACGGCGGGATCGTTGCGGGAATCGGATTTTGTGCGCCAGGCGCGAGCGTCAGGGATTCGCGGCACGCGTTTGTTCTGGGTTCATGTGCTGCCGAATCTGAGGCCGGTGTTAAACGCGCAGTTCTGGATTTCGATTCCTGCATTTATTTTGAGCGAGGCAAATCTGGGGATTCTGGGACTGGGCGTGGCTGAGCCAATGCCTTCATGGGGAAGTCTGTTGAAGGAATTGGAAGGACTCGTATCAGTAGGCGAAGAGCCATGGAAGTTTGTGCCGCTGCTGTTGCTGGTTGTGGTGGTGACATCTTTTCAACTTGTGCTTTCGAAGCAAGAGGAAGTGTGGGCATGACCGATTTTGGGGAAGGGGTTGGCAGTGATGAGGACGGTGGTCAGGAACACAATTGCAGTCTCGATCGTCTGCCTTGGGATTCTGGCTGGCTCGGCGATGGCTCAGGGAGAGCTCCGATTTTGCCTGCGCTCGGAACCGAAGACGTTTGATCCGCTAAAGGTGGAAGACGATGCGTCGGTGGCAATCCGGTATTTGACCGGGGGCGTGCTGGTGCGCATGAACCGGCAAACGCAGGCCTTGGAGCCAGAGCTGGCTCAGTCGTGGAAAGTATCGAGAGACGGCAAGCAGATCACTTTCAAGCTGCGTAGCGGCGTTTCGTTTTCGGATGGCACACCCTTTTCCGCGGAAGACGTGGCCTATACGGTGCAGCAGTTGATGGATCCAACATTGCATTCGCCCACCGGAGATGCGTTCCGCTCGGGTCTGGGCAATGTGGAGACAAAAATCATCTCTCCCACTGAGATTTCGATTACGTTTCCGGCAGCGGTGGCCGGACTCGACCGCCAGTTCGATCAGGTCGCAATTCTCTCCGTGCACTCCGGGAAGAAAGAAATGGCAGTATTGGGGCCGTTTATGGTGGCGGATTACAAGCCTGGAACGACTGTGCTGCTGAAGCGCAATCCAAATTATTGGAAGACGGATGCGCAGGGACGAAAGTTGCCATATCTGGAGTCGATCCGGCTGGACATTCAGCCGAACCGCGATGTGGAAATGCTGCGCTTCAAACGGGGTGAAATCGATCTGATCAATTCGCTCGACAGCGAATATTTCGACAAGCTGGCGGCAACTTCTCCGCAGCTGGTGCACGATGCGGGGCCATCACTCGATAGCGAGCAGATGTGGTTCAACGAAGTGGCGAAGGCTCCGTTGCCGGAGTTCAAAAAGAACTGGTTCCGCTCGGCGACATTCCGGCGTGCGGTTTCCCAGACCATTGATCGCGAAGACTTGAGCCGGGTGGTGT
>Ga0070717_10001346_pt1 | contig 16894 bp, 12 predicted proteins | sample LARL113metaG_FD_71366 | JGI IMG/M metagenome (GOLD analysis project Ga0070717, IMG submission 71366) | Corn, switchgrass and miscanthus rhizosphere microbial communities from Kellogg Biological Station, Michigan, USA - LAR L11-3 metaG | ecosystem: Host-associated > Plants > Roots > Rhizosphere ... | reverse complement strand
TTCTGCACGAACCCGGGTAAAAACATGATTGGGATCCACAGTCCCGAGCAGAATTGTGTTTTACCTTCCGATGTCACCATTTCTTTTCCCTCCCACATCCAGCATGCGAGAATCCCTGTTCCAGCGCCAGTGCAGATCATCACCGTCCGCGCCTGACAAATGTCAGCCGCTGCGGTCGCGTATAATTGCAAACTTTCGGAGCGATCCGTCAATGAAAATCCGTCCTGGCGTGGAGCTGGCCGCCCTCACTGACGTCGGCTGCGTCCGGGAAAATAACGAAGACAGTTACGGTTATTGGGAGCCTGAAGATGATGCTTCGTTCGCGGCCCTGGGCAGGCTGGTCATCGTCGCCGACGGCATGGGTGGGCATGAGGGCGGACAAATTGCCAGCCGTATAGCTGTGGATCTGGCTACAGAAACCTACATCGCTTCTGCCGAACCCGACCCGCAGAAGCGGCTCCTCAATGCCCTCGATAACGCCCACCGGCGAATTCAACAGCAAGCGCGAGAAAATCCTGCCCTTAGCGCCATGGGAACTACGTTCACCGCGTTTGCTCTAGTTGATGCTCGGCTTTATTTCGTTCACGTCGGGGACAGCCGTCTTTGCCTGCTGCGGGAAGGGAAGCTTCGAGCTCTTACACGTGATCACACTTTGATTGCTCGCTTGATCGAGAACGGAGTGATTCGACCCGAGGAAGCGGAAAATCATCCACAAAAGCATGTTTTGACTTCCGCATTGGGCGTTGCCGACGACATTGAAATCGACTCTTCGCCTGAACCGGTACCGATTCAATCACACGACGTTTTGCTGATCTGCACCGACGGACTGTGGGGACAGATGAACTCAATCGAGATGGAGCAAGTGCTCGCCTCGCAGTCTCCCGCGAACGCATGCCACGCCCTTGTGCAACTCGCAAAAAGCCGGGGCGGCCCTGACAACATCACGCTGCAGATCGTACGCATTGTTTGACCAAACGGTCAAAACGCGGGACCTTTCCATAGATTTGCAAAAGTTTGCAACCTAATTCTGCGAACAGCGTTTTGGCGATGCTTTAAATGCTTGCAGTAAAAGAATTTGCAATCCCACCTAAATGGCAGCAGATTTGCTATTCCATCTATGTCTATTAACAAGATAGGGATTATGGTATAGTCGCCGACATGAAGATCTCACAAAAAGGACTTTACGCCCTCCAGGCCATGATGATGCTGGCCCGTCACTATAACCAGGGTGCGATTCGTATCCGCGACATCGCGTACGAGGAAGAGTTGCCGGAAAAGTTTCTCGAGTTGATTTTGCTCGAGCTCAAAAATGCCCGCATCGTAGAAAGCGCCCGCGGCTCCAAAGGCGGATACCAACTTCGGCGTTCCCCTTCCGACATCCGCCTCAGCGAAATCATTCGCCTGATTGATGGCCCGCTTGCGCCCTTCGGCGATGCCGATCAGTTACGCAGCCTCATTGATCGGGACACTGAGCATCGAGCCCTTTATCGCGTGTTTCTTGCCGTGCGCGACGCGGCCGCAAAAATTCTTGAGAGCACGACCATCGCCGACATCGCCAACCCCTCCCCATCTCTCAGGGAAAAGGGCCGCAGAAAAAAGACTGATGCCAGCGTCTTGCCGATGGTGGTCCATGGCAATCCCAGCCGGACAGAGAAATGAAACTGAAGCCCCTAGTTTTACTCGGCTTTGCTCTGGGGACGCCGGTTGCGCTCTCCGCGCAGACTACCGTGATCCGCATTGGCGCTTTTCCCAATATCACGCATAGTCAGCCAATAATCGGAAAAGCGAATGGCTGGTTCGAAAAGGCGATGGGGCCAAACGTAAAAATTGAGTGGCGTAGTTTCAACGCCGGTCCTTCGGCAATTGAGGCCTTGTTCGCTGGCGCTATTGACATGACCTATGTCGGGCCAAATCCGGCGATCAACGGCTATGTCCGGTCGAACGGGGAAGCGCTACGAATCATCGCAGGCGCAACCAGCGGCGGCGCGGCTTTGGTTGTGAGAAGCGATTCCGGAATCAGTAAGCCCGAAGACTTTCATGGCAAGCGCATTGCATCACCACAAATGGGCAACACCCAGGACGTCGCGCTCCGAGCCTGGTTGAAGTCGCAAGGGCTCAAAACCCGGGACAAGGGTGGCGATGTCGAAGTCATGCCCATTGCGAATCCCGATCAGCTCACGTTGTTTCTGAAGAAGGAAATCGACGCGGCATGGGCTCCGGAGCCATGGGCCTCTCGCCTGGTACACGAAGCCAACGGAAGAATCTTCCTGGATGAGCGCAGTGTTTGGCCGAATGGACAGTTCCTTACAACTGAGTTGGTTGTAAGTACAAAATTTCTCCAATCACATCCAGATCTGGTTAAGAAATGGCTGCGGGCCCACGTCGAACTTACGGATTGGATCAACGGCCATGTCCCAGAGGCCAAGCAGATTCTGAATCAGCAGATCCAGAAAGAGACTGGAAAGGCGCTTGCGTCGACAGTTTTGGACGATTCTTTTGGCCATCTGCAGGTCACTTACGATCCTCTACGGGGACCGCTTTTGCGAACGGCGCAACTGGCGTTTGACGCTGGATTTCTGGGACGACAAATGCCCGACCTGTCACGTATCTACGACTTAACTTCACTGAACCAAGTGTTGACTGAAGAAGGGAAGAAGCCGATTCAATGACCAGCCCGCTTCGCAAATCCCTGGTAGTTGCTCCTGTCGAGCATCGTGCTCCTTATCGGCCGATTGCTTCACATCGTGAAGAGCTACGCGTAATTTCGACATTCGACCGTGCGCCTCAGATTCCGAAGTTAGCGCTGAGAGACGTATGTCTGAGCTATGCGACAAACTCGCACAATCGGCTCATCGCGCTCAGGAACATTAATTTGCAGGTTCAGGCCGGCGAGTTTCTCTGCATTGTGGGGCCCTCCGGTTGCGGAAAGTCCACCCTGCTTCATCTGATTGCAGGTCTGCATCAGCAGTCCTCCGGCGACGTGTTGGTCGACAACACGCCGGTGCAGGGGCCGGGTACTGACCGAATCTTGATTTTCCAGGAGCTCGGTCTTTTTCCGTGGCTCACGGTCGCGCAGAACGTCGAGTTCGGCATGCGGATGAAGGGGATCACCAAGGCGCAGCGCGAAGCCCAGGTCCGCGACTATCTTCGTCTGGTTCATCTCCACCAATTCAAAGACAGCTACATTCATCAGCTTTCGGGTGGCATGCGGCAGCGCGTGGCATTAGCCAGGGCGCTCGCCACCGAGCCCGACGTTTTACTGATGGACGAGCCCTTCGCCGCACTCGATGCACAAACTCGCGATCTGCTGCACGATGAACTCGAACGCATCTGGACTGAGACCCGGCGCACCATTGTTTTTGTCACTCACAACGTCCGTGAGGCGGTAAGGCTCGGAGATCGGGTTATCCTCCTGACATTCCGTCCCGGCCAGGTCAAACGTGAATACCGAATTGACCTCGAACGTCCACGTCATCTGGAAGACGTGAACGTTGCCGGCAGCGCGCGTGAAATCTTGAACCACCTGCGGGAAGAAATTAACAAGTCAATTGAGGAGGAGTACGGGCTTGAAGCGAACGCTTAGATACTTCCTCTTCTATTCGGCCCTGCTCGGACTGTGGGCGTTGCTGGCGAAGCTGCAAGTGTGGCCGCCCTATGTTTTTCCAACACCGTGGGGCGTAGCGGAAACCCTGCGATCGGGATTTTCAGATCACAGTTTCTGGATTGCAATTGGCGTAAGCATGAGACGCATGCTGATCGGCTACGGGATCTCAGTAATGTTCGGGTTAATTCTTGGGCTGGGAATAGCAAACAGCAAGTTTCTGGAACAAACAATTGGCGGACTGCTGGTCAGCCTGCAAAGCCTGCCAAGTATCTGTTGGCTTCCGATTGCGGTGTTGTGGTTTGGTCTGACGGAGAAAGCAATCCTGTTCGTAGTTGTCATGGGTTCGTTGCTTTCCGTCACCCTCAGCATGGAGACCGGACGCAAACAACTTCCTAGGATTTACACCATGGCCGGGCGCAACCTGGGCGCGCGCGGAGTTCGCTTGTTTTGGCACGTCACACTTCCAGCCAGCTTGCCGTACATTGTTACCGGCCTGAAGCAGGGATGGGCTTTTGCCTGGCGTTCTCTGATTTCGGGAGAGATGATTTTCGTGACCCTCGGCTTAGGCCAATTACTGATGATGGGACGCGACCTTAACGATATGAGCCAAGTGGTTGCAGTAATGATTCTCATCGTTGCGCTCGGCTATCTAGTGGATGGCGTGATCTTCAAGACGATTGAAAGGCGACTGCAGCAACGGTGGGGACTGGCCACCGCGTAGGAATTGTGCAGTATTGCAGCGGGTTTTTTTGATTTTAAAGTCTACTAAGTCAGTAAGGATACTAGGTATACAATCATCATCTCGCGCGGACTACCCGCGCCCAAGGAGAGCACTAGCAATGAGGCAGAGTTTTCGTTGGTTGGGGATTTCCACCGTACTACTTGCGCTGAGCGCGCCGCTGATCGCGCAAACTCCTGTTACATCGACGAAAAAAAAGCGTGTCAAACCGGCTGCCGCTCCCGCGGCCACGGCTGCGTCACGGGAAGATGTGCAGGCTCTTCGCGATCTGTTAATGGCGCAGGAAAAACAGCTTGAGTCACAGAACCAGCAGATGCATCAATTGCAGGACCAATTGCGCCAGGTGATGGAAGCGGTCCAGCAGTCCAACTTGATCGCACAGAAGCTGCAAAGCGGTGCCAACCAGGCGCAAGCCACCGCTGCCCAAGCCCAGCGGTCTGCAGCAGATGCGCAACACGCAGCCGCAGAGGCCACATCGGCGGCAGCGTCCGCCACTTCCGCTACAAGCCTGCTCCAGACGCAAGTCAAACAGGGGCAGACAAACCTCGAAGCCTTCCAAAATGTTCTTGGTCGCTTTCGTTTGTCCGGTGACATCCGCATGCGTGGTGAGAATTTCACCCAGGACGGAACTCAGGACCGCAACCGCGCACGCGTCCGTGTCCGGCTGGGACTAGATGGACAACTCAACGAGGATTTCGTGGGCAGCATCGGCTTGGCGACGGGCTCGCTCGGCGATCCCACTACTACGAATGAAACCTTAACCAATGCTTTTGATCGCAAGACGATTGCTTTGGACCGGGGCTACATCGCGTATAGTCCGGTGGCACACTCTTGGCTGTCGCTGACCGGAGGAAGGTTTCCTTATCTTTGGCAGCGCACCTCTGTCACCGGCGATCCAGATCTTAATCCCGAAGGCTTCGACCAGAAAGTTTCGTTCGACCACAGCGGCTTCATGCAGAATTTCACGGTGCAGGCCATGGAACTGATTTACAACGAGAGTTCCACCGCACCAGACTCATACGTTCTTGGCGCGCAGGCCCAGACCCGCCTGAAAGCCGGTCCGTGGACGGCAATCGCTTCTGTGTTGAATCAGCACTGGAACCGTCCGGATTCTCTGCTCCAGGCCACAGCATTTGAAGTCGGAGCAACCACGACTGGATCCTCGACTGCCGGTTCTTTCCCAGTGCCTGGCGAAGGCCAGGGCTGCTCGACCAACGGCAATTTGCCAAAATTTGCGCCGTGCGCGCTGGCCCCGAACGGCATGACTAACGCAACCTTTATCGACGCTTTAGGCAAGCCGCATTTCTATTCGGGTTTTGACCTGCTGGATGTCATCGTCAACAACCAGATCCAAACAGGGGCCAGCAAGTTCCCGATTAACTTGATTCTTGAATACGAACAAAACCTAGATGCGTCCACGCACCCGCTTTCAGCCGCGAAGGGCAATCCAGTGTTGACGAATCTGGGTAGCCAGAACAAGGCATACAGCACCGATTTCAGTATGGGCCGTGCCGTGCGGAAGAACGACCTCTTGTTCGGATACGCCTGGTTGCGGCAGGAACAAGACTCGGTTCTGGCCACCATGGCAGAGAGCGATCAGCGGGCACCAACAAATATTCTTCAGAACCGCGTGTATGCAAACTGGAAGGTACGCTCCAATACTCTCGCCAGCTTTACTTGGTGGCATGGGCGGACGTTGAATACGAACTTAGAGAATAATGCCGCGCTCTATAACAACTGGGGTGGATTCGTCAGCAACGCCGCCGTAACTGGAAAGAGCACGATCTCTGCACCCGGTCAGCTAGAACCCTGGTTAAATCGCTTCCAGTTTGACCTGATCTATACTTATTGATGAGCAGGATGTTGCGTCATTCTGAATAGAGGATTTTATGCACCACAAGATTAGCCTGGCCGCAACAGCTCTGTTGCTATTGTCAACGAGTGCCTTTGCTCAACAGACATCTGCCACCGATGGAGGCAATCCGCATTCCAGCAAGATCACGGTACGTGGCTGCGTTCGCAGTGAACGCGGAAATTACATCCTGATTGAGAACCGGACGGGGATGGTATATGCCTTGCAGGGAGTTGGAAACAAAATGCAAAGGTTCCTGCGCAAGGAAGTAGAGGTCACGGGCGAAAGCAAGCCGGGTAGTGTTAAGACAGGAATAAGACCGGAGAAAGCAGGCAGCAGTCCCAGCGACACGGTTCATGGAGTCGATGGTGTTCCCCTAGAAGTGAAGAACATAGACACCGATATCCGAATTGTTGCCAAACACTGTAAAGCCGCGGACCAACAATAACCTGCTGAGTATCTGAAGGCCTCGTTGGCTTGTGTCTAAATTCTCGCCTCCTCATTTAAGATCAACCTGAGCTCCAGGAGGGAAATTTGGCTGTTCTTGTGGTTGGGGGCGCCGGATACATTGGCATCCATGCTGCTCACGTTCTACGCCGCAAAGGCTATGACGTAATCATCTACGACAATCTTTCCACTGGCCACAAAGCTTTGGCGGATGGATTTGAACTGATCGTCGGCGACATCGCTGATTCGGCCAAGCTTGGAAAAATTCTAAGCCGCTGCGATTCTGTCATGCACTTCGCGGCGCACGCTTACGTTGGCGAATCCGTCCAGAACCCAAAAAAATATTTTCACAACAATGTGACAGCGGCGCTGACGCTGCTCGACGCAGTCATTGAGGCTCGCATACGGAAATTTATATTTTCTTCCACATGCGCGGTTTACGGCAACCCCGTGAAAGTGCCGATCATGGAGAGCAATCCCCGGCAGCCGGTGAATCCTTACGGCGCAACGAAATTAGCGTTCGAGAACGCACTCGAAGCCTATGGCCGCGCTTACGGGCTTCGGTTCGTCTCTTTCCGCTATTTCAATGCCGCGGGAGCCGATGAGACTGCAAAGATCGGTGAAAATCATGAGCCCGAAACTCACCTGATCCCCCTAATCTTTCAGGCCGTGCAGGGCGAGCTTGCTGCGCTCGATATTTTTGGTGATGACTATCCCACGCGCGACGGCACTTGTATTCGCGATTACATCCACGTCACCGATCTCGCCGAAGCCCATGTGCTCGGGCTCGAATATCTCGGCAAGGCCGATTCAGTCGCAATGAATCTTGGAACCGGCATTGGATATTCAGTGAAAGAAGTCGTCGCCGCCGTCGAACGCATCGCCGGCCGCAAGGTGCCGACCCACATTGCCGACCGCCGCCCCGGCGACCCACCTGAACTGGTTGCCGATCCTTCGCTTGCCCAGAAGTTGCTGAAATGGAAAGCCAAGCGCTCGCTCGATGACATTATTTCCACTGCATGGAAGTGGGCACAAAAGGCGAAGGATTAATCAAGCCATTAGATGCGGCGAAGCTGCCGCGCTTTTCTATGTATGAAAGGGAACGTGTTCTTTGCGGTTACCCCAGCCAAACAGGACGTGTAAACTCTCCGAATTTACTGCATAATCAGGCCGGCAACATCGGGCGTACATGCAGATATCTGAGTCGGAATTCGAGCAATTGTTGCAGCAGATGCGAGAGCTGACCGCCCGCGTCTATCGTCTTGAGCAGTCTTTAGGAATTCAATCGGCCGCGCTGCGTTCCGAGCAACGTCCCCAGCCGCATATCGAGCCGTCGACCGATCCCCCGGCGCAGGTCTTGCCGCGCCCACAACTGCCATCATCGCCACCTCGCCTTCCTGCATCGATGCCGGAACGAACAATGTCTAACGATCTCGAATCCCGGATTGGCTCTCACTGGCTGAACCGTGTTGGAATTGCTGCGGTGCTCATAGGTGTGTCGTTCTTTCTGGATTATGCGTTCGAAAACAACTGGATCGGCCCTTCGGCGCGGGTTGTCATTGGTTTGTTCGCCGGCATCGCCGTGGTTCTCTGGAGCGAGCGTTTCCGCAAACGCGGATACAGTATTTTTTCTTACTCCCTGAAAGCAGTCGGCATTGGCGTTCTATATCTTTCTTTGTGGGCGTCGTTTCAGGTCTATCATCTGCTGCCCTCGAATCTGGTCTTCGCGGCAATGATTGTGGTTACCGCGTCCACCTGTGCCCTCGCTATCGCGCAGAACGCAGAAGTGCTCGCGATATTTGCGATCGCCGGAGGTTTTGCCACTCCCGCGCTGCTTTCCACGGGCGAGAACCACGAGATCGTCCTATTTTCTTACCTCGCTTTGCTCGATCTCGCATTTCTCGCGCTCACGATGATGAAACCATGGCGGCGCATCTCGGTCCTGGGATTCATCGGCACGCTCATTTACTACATCGGCTGGTACAACAATTTTTACGATCGCACGCAACTTGTTCCAACTTTGATTTTCGCTAGCCTGTTCTTTGCGATGTTCGCCGCCGCGTCGTTCCTGATTTTGCGACAGAATGGCGACCGCACTATTTCTCTCGGCCTCGCGTTTGCGAACGGTGTCACGTATTTCCTGCAAGGTTACGTGATGCTCAACGCCATCAGCTCTACTGAGACCGCATGGTTCGCCCTTCTGCTGGCCACGGCATATCTGCTGCTGGTCCGCATTAAGGTTGGAGCGTCCGATGCTGTCGCCGAGAATAGCCTGCGCTTGATGCACGTCGCTTTAGCTGTTGGACTATTCACGGTTGCTATCCCTATTCGCCTGGAAGCTCATGCCATCACAGTCGGGTGGCTTGTAGAGTCGGCAGCGTTGCTCTGGGTTGCTGGCCGTCTGAAATCTGATCTACTGAACGCGTTCGCGCTCGGCGCTTTGGCTCTCGGCGTGGGGCGTTTGCTCTTCTGGGACAATTACCACCCCATGCTTCTCATCTTCAATGATCGTATGGCTGTGTACGCCGTCGCGATCGTGGTGCTCGGCTATGCTGCATTCCAAAATGCCGGTCACGAAGACGAAGCTCGCAAAACTGCCGCAGCTGTAGCCCTCATCGCGTTGAATGTGGTTGCATTGCGAGGCCTGAGCCTGGAAGTTGCGGATTACTACCAGCGGCAGATGCCGGCTACTTTCGGAAATTACTGGAGTCCGTCCGCTTTATTACAAAGGCGCTCAGTCCTTATCGCGAGGGATTTCACCTACTCCGCACTGTGGATGGCGTATGGTGCGATGCTCATGCTGGTCGGATTCTGGCGAGCTTCGGCTTTCGTGCGCTGGCTGGCGCTGGTGCTTATTGCCTTGACGATCGTTAAAGTTTTTATCTATGACACGTCACAACTTGACCACATTTATCGCATTGTGAGTTTTGTGGTATTGGGAGCGCTACTGCTGGCGATCTCTTTTGCTTATCAGCGCCGCTGGTTGAAGCTTCCGTCCGCAAAAACTTCTTAGAACGAAGTCTTACCGCATCGACTCTTCTACTTCCGTAATCCAGCTCGGCCGTTTCAACACTTCGCGTGGTTTGGGGCCATCAGCGGCTCCCACGATCCCGTCGCGCTCCATCAGATCGATCAAGTGTGCCGCGCGTCCATAGCCAATCCGCAAGCGCCGTTGGAGAAGGGAAGTCGAAGCTTTGCCAAACTCAATCACTAGACGCACCGCATCTTCAAACAGAGGATCATGCTCGCCGCTGCCGCCGCCCTCCTCATCATCTCCCGCTGCTACGCCTTCGCGTTCTTCTTTGGGAGCTTCGAGGAACTTTTGATCATATTCCGCAGTGCCCTGCGTTCTCCAGAATTCGACCACTGAGGCGATTTCTTTCTCAGTGACAAACGGAGCGTGTAAGCGGTGTAATCTGGCTGACCCCGATGGCAGATAAAGCATGTCGCCGCGGCCGAGTAATGCTTCTGCGCCGTTGGCGTCGAGAATGGTGCGTGAATCAACTTTTGTTGCTACGCGGAACGAAATGCGCGCCGGAAAATTTGCCTTGATCAATCCTGTGATCACGTCTACTGACGGACGCTGCGTTGCCAGCACCAGGTGAATTCCGACTGCGCGCGCCATTTGTGCTAGGCGAGTGATCGACTCTTCCACATTTCCGCCATCCAGCATCATCAGATCCGCGAGTTCGTCGATGATGATAACGATGTATGGAATTGGACGTTCCTCGCCCGAATCTCCGAATAAACTCGGCGTGTCGGCGTCATCGAATAAGCGGTTGTACTGCTCCAGATTCCGGACGCCTTTTTCGGCAAGGAGTTTCAGCCGACGTTCCATTTCGCGGACCGCATTGCGCAGCGCATTTGCCGCCAGCTTCGGCTCCGTAATGATCGGCGTATATAGATGGGGAACGCCTTCGTAATTGCCCAATTCCAACCGCTTCGGATCGACCAGAATCAATCGCACTTGGTCCGGCGTCGCCTTGTACAAAATCGACATGATCATGGCATTGATCGCCACGCTTTTGCCTGCGCCGGTCGAGCCAGCGATTAGAAGATGTGGCATGCCAGACAATTCCGCGGTGACGATCCGCCCATTGATGTCTTTGCCCAGCGCCAGTGTGAGCTTCGACCTCGAGCCGATGAACTCCGATGACTCGATGTTTTCCCGCAGCCAAATGATTTCGCGTTCGCGGTTCGGCACCTGAATTCCTACGGTGCTCTTGCCTGCCATGCGCTCGATAAGAATGCTCTCCGCTTTTAGTGCCAGGCACAGGTCGTCCGTCAGGCTAGTGATGCGGCTGTATTTAATTCCAGCCTCAGGCTTGAACTCAAAAGTCGTGACCACCGGCCCCGGATTGATTTGTGTGATCTGCCCGTGCACATCGAATTCGGCATACTTTTCGGTGAGTACCTGGGCCAGCAACTTGAGCTCGTCGGCATCGACCGCCTGCTGTTCATCGGCCCGATGGAGCAGGCTGCTCGGAGGCAACTTGTACCCACCCGCCGCGACCCGCGGCATGGTTGTCTTAGCTTTCGCGCCGCTGTCTGCGCGCTCAGTAACTTCTACTGTGGGCTCGGGTTGCGGATTCTGATTGCTTGGCCGCGCCTGGTCTTCCTGCTCTTCTGCGAATCGCTCAATTCCGGTCCGGCGTGGCTCTGAGCGCTGCTGTTCGACGGGCGCAGCAATGACCCGCGCCTGAAGCATCTGGGTTTGGATCGCAGGTTTCGATGCCCGCCGCTTCTCCAATTCCTTCTGCAATTTTTTGCGGGTGCGCTCTTGTTCCCAATCTTTCCATCGCTCGTGCAGTGCAACCGCGAACGAGAAACGCGTCGCAGCCCACACCCGTGCCTGGGAGAACGAAAATGCCGTGCAGAAATAAAGCGCTACTGCCAGCATACTGGTGGAAACGATGTAAGCCCCGGCAAGGTTGAAATAGTGAATTAGCGCATCGCCCAGAACTCGTCCCACCAGCCCTTCGAGCGGCACCGCGTCCAGCCAGCGCAGGTTCCCTGGCAGAAGCGCCAGCAGCGCCGGAACAAACATCAGCAACCATAATCCGCCCAGCAGCTTCGCCGTCGGAGAGACCACCTTGCGTGAGCGGAACCAGCGAATGCCCACTGCCATTGCAATCACCGGCAGCAGGAAGGCGCTAATCCCGAAGGCCTGCAACAAGACGTCTGCGCCGTATGCGCCCACTATGCCGATCCAGTTTCGCGCGACCCGTGATCCAGTCAGCACCGAAGCGCTGTTCAGCGACGGATCAACTGGAGAATAAGAAGCCAGCGCAAGGAAGAGGAGGAGCGCGGAGACACACAGCAGGAATCCCAGCAGTTCGTTCAGCCGCCGGTTGTTCGTCGGATTAAAAACTCGAGCGATGAGCTTCATAGGCAGCACGGGCCGTGTGGCAAAGCTCGTGTGACGCGGACACTCTTGCCCGCCAAGGTTCCATCACGAACCGCTTTCCGACACTCCGACACCAAACGCGGTTTCCACCAGAGCCAGACAATTATCCCAAGAAGCTGTCAAGCCGACAATGAAGACTTTGAGTCACTCCAATTTGATGCAATTGAAGCGGGTTTTAGTGCGCTGCGGAGCCCACCCATACGCGTGCGGCGCCGGATTCATGGCCTGATCGTAACCATTACCACTCCGTGGCTATCAACTGGAGCCGAGAATTTCCCGGTAAAGCTTCCCAAATCTTTGTGCGCCCACAAATCCCGCACCGCCGCGCTCAGGTGATTTGGATATCCAATGTCTTCCCAAATCACTGTGATCTCGTGTTGAGAGCTTCCACGATTGAGCAGAATCACCGCGCGGCCTCCATCCCGCAGCTGCTTCGCCCAGATTTCCAGATCACCGTCTTTCGCAACACGTCGGCCCTCACGACCCAGCGGGTCCTGGTCCACGGCGATCACTTCTTTGTTGGTGAGGATGTCGCGAATTTCTGGAGTCATATTCCGCAGATCATTTCCTGCGATTAGTGGCGCGGCTAGAATCGTCCACAAACTGAAATGCGAGCGGTACTCTGTCGTGGTCATGCCGCCATTGCCCACTTCAAGCATGTCGGGGTCGTTCCAATGTCCAGGGCCTGCGTAGGAGCCGATACCGACTTGCTGGTCGACGATGTCGAGCATTCCGTTCGAGCAACAGGAACCATCTCCCCATTTCTGCTGACCCGCCCACCGGTCTTGAATATCGCCGGTGGTGCGCCACAAATTGCCACCCGCCTCTTTGCCCCACAGCCATGGTTGATTCTTACCCCACTCGCAAATACTCAGGACAATCGGCCGGCCGCTCGTATCAAGTGCAGCACGGATGTTTGCATACGAGGCCTTCGCATCCTGGTCGGGCAGAGTATTGCACCAATCATATTTAAGATAATCCACGCCCCATGACGCATACATGAGCGCATCCTGGTACTCATGTCCGAGTCCGCCCGGACGGCCCGCGCACGTCTTCGATCCGGCATCGGAATAAATTCCGAACTTCAGTCCAACCGAATGCACGTAGTCTGCAACCGCCTTTATGCCATTAGGAAAACGCTGCGGGTCCGCCACGATGTTGGCATTCTTATCGCGCGACACCTGCCAGCAATCATCAATCACCACATACTGATACCCGACATCCTTCATGCCTGACTTTACCATTGCGTCGGCCATGCCGCGGACAAGTTCGTCACTCACATTGCAAGCGAATTTGTTCCAAGTGTTCCAACCCATCGGGGGAGTCAGAGCCAGTCCCGCAGATACGGGTACCTGTTGGGCTAATGCCGCTGTGGGCAATTGGAAGAGGATTGAAACTACCACGGCCAGTGAGAAGAGAAGTCGGTTTGTCATGTTCGCCCTCAGAAGAAGGATCATCATATCGCAGCTAGCCGTCATCTACTCGAGGCGGATTCACTCTGCGATCAGCAATGCAACTGGAAAGTTCTGGAATAAGTTCTTTGCGAAAAACGCGCCTTGTTCTGCCGCCACTGCTTCGCCGGTCAAGAAATTGCGAAAACTAGTCTCGCACCCGGCCGGAAGATCAATTTTTGTATCTTGCCAAACGGCCTGGCCATGCGGAATACGCGGCTCTCCTTGAAGCAACTCGGCCGACAGGCGTGATACTGCGACTACAAGTACTTTGGCACCATGGCGGCGCGCAAATGCAAACAAGTGCTTGGCGCGTTCCCCCGTCGACTCGAGCGGAATGTATTCGCCGCGCTGAAACAACTCCGCGAGCTGTTTCCGTAAATTGAGTGTCTTCCAAAGCACGTATAACTTTATTCGTCCGTCATGCACGTTATCCGCAAGTTCGCGGACAAACGCTCTAACCTGGTCAAGGTTTTTGTCCGAAAGCTCGCACAACTGCTGCAACGCCTGCCGTCGAGCTTCGTAATTCACCGCTCGCCGGTTATCCGGATCGACAAGGTTGAACTCCCACAGTTCGTTGCCTTGATAAATGTCAGGAACTCCCGGCACGGTCAGTTTGATCAGCGTCTGTGCAATGCTGTTTAACATTCCAAAGTATGAAACTCTTCGCTGAAACGGCACAAAGTCATTGCGAAAGTTTTGCGATTCGAGAACACCATTCACGAATTTTGTAACCGTGCACTCATAGTCCTCATTCTGGTTTGCCCAGCTCGTCTTCTCTTTGGCCTCACGGATTGCTTTCACCATGTAATCGCGCATTCTCTCGACAAAACTTTCAGGAGGATTCTGCGCCTGCTCGCGGATGGGCCACGCACCAATAAGGGTTTGATAAAAAAGGTATTCATCATTTGAGGTAGGTCCCTCGACCCCATCGCAGAGACTTTTTTTGTTGCTGTTCATCTCCCGCCATGCCCGCACCTTCCGGTGCCACTCCAGCGGAATTTCAGACAGCACATTGATACGCGCGCGCACATCTTCCGAACGCTTGGAGTCGTGTGTGGACGTCGCGACCATTTCATCCGGCCAGCTCCGGCTTCGCTGCACGATCTCGCGATGAAATTCGTCCGGCGAAACGCCGAACCGTAGCGGATCTCCCCCAACGTCATTGAGCGACGACAGGCGATGGTAGCGGTAGAAGCTGGTGTCCTCTACGCCCTTTGCCATCAATGCGCTAGTGTACTGCTGGAATTTCATCGCAAAATGGATTACCGATCGCTGATAAAACTGCGGATGGCCTTCGCCCTGGCTGGTCAGCAGAACCTGACGGATGAAGTCGTACACGGAAGACTCAGCCACGGTGCTTTTTTGCTTTGCACAATCCACAGCTTCATTAATGTATGCGCGATCGCTTTCTGACAATCCCTGTTCTGTCACATAGGTCCGGTACACGGGAAAACACGCAACAATTTCCGTCAGCGCATCACGCAAACTTTTCAGGGTGAAGTCGCAAGTGTGCCGATCTGCGAGCGCAATGCGGCTAAGATGATTCGCCAAAACATTCAACTCGCTGTTGAGCGACCGGTCCATCACCAGCTTCTTGCATTCGTAAACCAATTCTTCGAAGTTGGCATGGCGGCCTATGAAAGCGCGGTAGATGCGGTCCAACTTGCGTTCGCTTTGCTGATCAACGAACAATCCGTTCACCAGATTGGAGAAGTTGTAACCGGTGGTCCCATAAATCGGCCAGTCGTTGGGCAAGTTTTCATTCCCGGTGAGGATTTTTTCCGCAACCACGTAGCACGACCTGGCCCCGTGTCCTTCGCCCTCTCCCGAATGAGAGCCGAGTTGCAAGCTTTCAAAGTATTGCTTCGGATTGTAGAGACCGTCGGGATGATCTATACGCAATCCATCGAGCTTTCCTTCCCGGAGCAACCGCAGAACAAATCCGTGGGTCTGGTTAAAAACAGTCTCATTTTCCTGTCGCAAGGCCGCGAGATCGTTGACGTCGAAGAATCGGCGATAGTTGATGTCATCGGCGGCGACGCGCCAATAGGCAAGACGGTAGGCCTGCGCTTTAATGAGCTCATGAAGAGCATCGAACGAACCGGCTTCGCCCGGAGTGCCGTTTATTTTCTCGATGTTGTGTTCGATGAATTTGGTGACCTCAGCCGACTTCGCGCATAGTGCCGCCAGCCTGCGCTTATGAATTTCTTTGTCCCGCAATCGTTCCGCGCGTTTTTCTGGAGCAGTTTCTTCGCTGCCCGGAAGATGATTGAAGGCCGAGATCAGGCTTTGCAACTCCAACAGATTTATATTTTCCGCCCCAAGATGTTGCTGCAAAACGTCGAGCTCATAGCCAAGGATCCGCGTATATTCGCGAGGGTTGACGGGAAAGCGATGCTGGAAATAAACAATGCTGAATTCGCCTTTTTCTTTATCAAAAGTCAGCTTCAATTCCCCGCGGTCGAGCACGCTTCCGTACTGGTCCCCCAGCACCGGGACCAGTACCTTTCCCTGCAATTCGTCTTTAAGTGGATACCAATCGATGTCGAAAAATTCCGCATAAGTCGACGCCTCGCCGTTCTCCAACACTTCCAGCCACCACGCATTATCGGCACCCAGGATTCCCATGTGATTGGGAACCACGTCGAGAATTTGTCCCATGCCGTGTTCGTCCAGCGCCGCCACGAAACGTTCGTAATCCTCAGGAGTGCCAATCTCTGGATTGAGATGATGGTGATCAATGATGTCGTAGCCGTGCATGCTGCCCGGACGCGCTCGCAAGTAAGGCGACGAATAGCAATGCGAAATGCCGAGCTCAGCGAGGTATGGAACCAGGTCCGCAGCTTGGGAAAATGTGAAGTTGCGATTGAACTGCAGGCGGTATGTGGAAAGAGGGACCGGGCGTGCTTTCATCCATTCAGGAACCATGCCGCTGCCAGCGGAGGTATCTCCTTCCATACTGCGTCATACTCCTCGAGTGTCGTATAAAGTAGTTCGCCGCCGGGCCTGTTTCGAAGCGCAATCGCGGTACCACCAAAATTTGCGATCAATTGCAAGCTCCCCGACTTCAAGAATGGCCATTGGACATCCAAGGCATCCGGAGCAAGAACCTCAAATTCCGCGCGACCCGATGCAATATCTTTGATTCGGGGAACCAGCTTCTCGCGTCTGCACTTCAGTACATTTCGATAAAACTCCAACCAGTTATCATGCGGCTCGCGTCTGATCGAATTCCAGTCGAGTGTGGAGCGCAGGAACGATTCCTTGGCGTTCGGATCAGGAATTTGCTTCTGTGCCTCTGGAGAACTGAACTGCTCGAATCGTGCGAATTCGGCTCGACGGCCGTTCGTCACTTTCGCGGCAAGCTCCGGCCCGAAATCACAGAAGAATA
>Ga0070717_10001345_pt1 | contig 16894 bp, 15 predicted proteins | sample LARL113metaG_FD_71366 | JGI IMG/M metagenome (GOLD analysis project Ga0070717, IMG submission 71366) | Corn, switchgrass and miscanthus rhizosphere microbial communities from Kellogg Biological Station, Michigan, USA - LAR L11-3 metaG | ecosystem: Host-associated > Plants > Roots > Rhizosphere ... | reverse complement strand
CGCTTGCGGTCTCGACAAAGCCTTCGCTGGCCAGCGTGTCCACCATGCGCTGCGCATCGTAGACGTTCATCTGGCAGCCATATGACTTGATATGCAGCTTGCGCGGCGGCTTCATGGAAACCTGGATGGCGTGAGAGACTGCTCAAATATAGGCTAAAGGGTCGAAAATCCAGCGCGATAAGGCGTCATTCCGGGTTCACGCGAAGACGCGCGCCCCGGAATGACGGCGACAATCATGACTTATCGTCGTCCAGGGGGATGCAATAGAGTTCCAGGCGGTGATCGACCAGCTTGTAGCCGAGCTTGCGGGCGATTTCGGCCTGCAACTTCTCGATCTCTTCGGAGGTGAATTCGATCACCTTGCCGTCGCGCAGATTGATCAGATGATCGTGGTGGCTGTCGCGCATCTGCTCGTAGCGGGCGCGGCCCTCGCGAAAATCGTGGCGCTCGATGATGCCGGCGTCCTCGAACAGTTTTACGGTGCGATACACCGTCGAGATCGATATCTTGTCGTCGACTGCGACACATCGCCGGTACAGTTCCTCGACATCGGGATGATCCACGGCCTCCGCCAGCACACGCGCGATGACGCGGCGCTGCTCGGTCATGCGCATGCCGGTAGCGGCGCAACGCGCCTCTATTCCGGTGGCTTGCACAGCCGGCGTGGATTTCAGGGCGGTCATGGGGTCCTTTTGCCTAACGCGCTTTCTGCCACTCCACAGAGTTTACGACAAGTCGCGAGAGTTTACGACAAGTCGCGGCGCATCAGAAGCGCGTTCAATTGTTCCCCGCTCGCCTGCCGGTAATAGCGCTCGCGGCGCCCGACGACGCTAAATCCGGCCCGTTCGTAAAGGGCGCGCGCAGGCTGGTTATTCTCCTCGACCTCGAGGAATATGGTGCGCACGCCGCGGCCTGCCAGATGGCCGAGATGGGTCAAAAGCAGGTCGCGGGACAGGCCGCGGCCGCGATAGGCGGCGTCGATCGCGATCGACAATATCTCCGCTTCATCCGCCGCCATCCGTGACACCGCAAAGCCGATGGTCCTTCGCCCCAACCGCAGGCGATGCACCAGCGTATTGCGCTCGCGCATCATGCCCTCGAATTCGCTCTCGCCCCAGCCGCGATGAAACGAGGCGCCGTGAAGCTCGGCGAGCCTTGGCGCGTCGCGCAAGGTGGCGGCTTCGATCGCTACCGTTCCGCCACTCCAAAGCTCGGAGAGCCAATTCATCATGAGGCGGTCGGCTGCGCGGGCGTCGGCGGCATGTCGTTGGAAGGTTTTGCATCCGGCGCGCGCAGATAATAGGGCCGGGCCGGCGCGTTTTCCGGATTGACCGCGGCGCCGAGCCAGGCCACCCAGGCGATATCGGGTGCCGATTGCGCATCGACCTTGAAGGGTGGCGCCGCATGCGCCGGCCAGCGCTCGGCGAGAATCTTGGCAGCATTGCCGACCAGATGCGGCGGCCCGAATCGCCATGCCGCGAGCGCCTCGGTGATCGTTGCAACCTGCGGTGCGATCAACGCCGTGCCGTCGCCGCCGACCACCTGGAAGTACACATGATCATGCCGCGCATCGATCGCCGCGATCACCGGATGTTCGCCGTGTTCGCTGACCAGCGGTGCGGCATAGGCCGTCAGCGTGGTCACCCCCACTACCGGCTTGGAGGCGGCAAGCGCGATCCCGCGTGCGGCGGAAAGCCCGACCCGCAGCCCAGTAAAACTACCGGGGCCGGTGGTCGCGGCGATGCGATCGAGCGCTGAAAACGGCAGCCCCGATTGCTTCATGACACGCGCGATCAACGGCATCAGGGCTTCGGCATGACCGCGCTTCATCGCCTGCGATTCCTGCGCGATCAGATCGCCGGCGTCAGTGTCGAGAACGCCTGCGGCGCAGGCATCGAGCGCGGTATCGATGGCGAGGATCAGCATGATCCGATTTTAGCATGCTTTGCGCGGCGGTTTGCCGCGACGGCGCTCCGTCCCATCCATTATTTCCCGCGGTTCTTCCCTCAATCGGAAGCCGCGATATGGCATGCAACCTGTGATCGGCGCAATCGTCCGAACGCCCTCCATTAATGGAAAATTAGTCAAGAAATGGAAAGAACTGGGGAGGTTCGCAAATGGCCCCCGGTCCTGCGCGTCGATCCCATCCGCCGCCTTGGACCCCCTCAATATTGGCACCAAGGAAAGTTTTTCGGATGTTCAAGGGACGCTCGCATACAGAGCTTACGAAATCACTGGCGACCGATTCGATCACGGCAAATGTCATGGTCGCGGATGCGAGCCTGACCATCGTCTACATGAACCGGGCCGTGACCGAACTTCTGACGGAGGCGGAAGCCGACATCCGCAAGGACCTGCCGCGCTTCAGCGTCGCGACACTGATCGGGAGCAACATCGACGTCTTTCACAAGCACCCGGAGCATCAACGCCGGCTGCTGGAGAATTTGAAAGCGACGCACCGGGCGATGATTCGTGTCGGCGGCCGCGCATTCGATCTTGTGGCCACGCCTCTGAAGGGCAAGGACGGCCAGCGCGCGGGCATCGCGGTCGAGTGGGCCGACGCCACCATCAGACTCCAGAATCTGGAGTTCGCGGCCCAGGCAGACGCGGTCAGCAGGGCTCAGGCCGTGATCGAGTTCAACATGGATGGTACCATCGTGACCGCCAACCACAACTTCCTGAGCGCGCTGGGTTACACCTTGCCGGAAATCCAGGGCAAGCATCACAGCATGTTCGTCGATCAGGCGACGCGCGAGAGCGCGGCCTATCGCGAATTCTGGGCGAAGCTCAATCGCGGCGAATACGATGCCGGGGAGTACAAGCGCATCGGCAAGGGCGGTAAGGAGGTTTGGATCCTCGCCTCCTATAACCCCGTCATCGATCAGAACGGCAAGCCGTTCAAGGTGGTCAAGTTCGCCACCGACGTCACCGAGCAGAAGTTGCGCAACGCCGACCTCGCCGGCCAGATCGACGCAATCGGAAAGTCGCAGGCGGTCATCGAGTTCAATATGGATGGCACCATCATCACCGCGAACGACAATTTCTTGAACGTGCTTGGCTACTCTCTGGGAGAGATCAAGGGCCGCCACCACAGCACGTTCGTTGACGGCGCCGAGCGCGACGGCGCCCCATATCGCGAATTCTGGGCGAGCCTCAATCGCGGCAACTATCAGGCCGCCGAATACAAGCGGATTGGCAAGGGCGGCAGGGAGGTCTGGATCCAGGCCTCCTACAACCCGATCCTCGATCTGAACGGCAAGCCGTTCAAGGTCGTCAAATATGCGACCGACACCACGGCGCAGGTGATCGCCCGCCTGAAGGGCGAAAAAGTCAGCGGCATGATGGATCAGGTGGCGTCCGGCGCCGAGGAACTGAATGCTTCGGTCCGTGAAATCTCCGAAGCGATGTCCAAATCAAGGGAAACCGCGGCCGCCGCCGTCAATCGCGTCGAAGCCGCCGACCAGCAGGCGCAGCGCCTTACTTCTGCGGCCGAATCGATGAGCAGCATCGTCGATCTCATCGGAAACATCACCGGGCAGATCAATCTGCTGGCGCTCAACGCCACCATCGAATCTGCGCGCGCCGGCGAAGCCGGCAGGGGGTTTGCGGTTGTCGCCTCCGAGGTCAAGAGCCTCGCCAATCAAGCCAAGCAGGCCACCGACAAAATCGGTCAGGAGATCGGAAATCTGAACGGGATCTCCGGTGACGTTGTCGAAGCTCTCAATTCCATCAGGCAAGCGATTCAAACCGTCAGCGAGTATGTGACCTCGACCGCGGCAGCCGTCGAGGAGCAAAGTGTCGTGACAAGCGAGATGTCCACCAGCATGCAGCGGGCGGCAGCCGAGGCGGCAAGCATCGGGGCGGCGGCGTAGGAATTCGTAGGGTGAGCAAAGGCGCTCTTTGCGCCGTGCCCACCACTTGGAAATACTTCACGTTGATTGGCGGGCACGCTGCGCTTCGCCCACCCTACGGTTCCCGTCACATCGGCCGGACTTCGACCACGTCGGGCACGAAATGCCGCAGCAGATTCTGGATGCCGTGCTGCAACGTCGCGGTCGATGACGGGCAGCCCGAGCAGGCGCCCTTCATGTTCAGATAGACGATGCCGTCCTTGAAACCGCGGAAGGTGATGTCGCCGCCGTCATTGGCGACCGCCGGACGCACCCTGGTTTCGATCAGATCCTTGATCATCTCGACCGTCTCGGCGTCGGCTTCGCTGAAGAACTCGCCTTCCTCGTCGCTCGCTTCGTCGCTTGCAGCGCTGCCGTCGGCGAGCAGCGGCGCGCCGGACATGTAGTGCTCCATGATGGCGCCGAGGATCGCGGGCTTCAGATGCTGCCAGTCGCTAGAGTCCTTGGTGACGGTGATGAAGTCCGAACCGTAGAACACGCCGGTGACACCGGGCACGCCGAACAGCCGTTCGGCCAGCGGCGAGCGCGCGGCCGCCTCGCGGTTTCCGAATTCCATGGTGCCGCCGTCCAGCACAAGCCGGCCAGGGATGAATTTTAGCGTCGCGGGATTGGGGGTCGCTTCGGTCTGAATAAACATGGCTTTCTCCGGCGTCGCCGGTTCAAGGCCGGCGCGTGAGCTCTGCTTAGCAGATGGCTACGGCAAAGGCACGGTCAAGGGGGCGCAAACCACCAGTTCCCGGGCTGCATCCCTATGATAATGCGTCGATCTCGGCGTCCTTGAGATCGCCGGAGACGATCATGATCGGGATCGGGAACGAGCCGACGGCCTGGGCCATCGCGGTAATCAGCGGGCCGGGGCCTTCCGGTCCGGGATTGGCCGCCAGCACCAGCATCGTGATGTCGGTATCCTTGTCGATGACGTCGAGGATCTGCTCGGTCGGGTCGCCCTCGCGGATCACCCGCTCCGGCGTGATCGCGGCGATGCCGTTGGCACGGCCGGAGGCGCGGTCGAGCGCCTCGTTCGCGGCTTCCTCCGCCTCGGCGCGCATGATGTCCGCAACCCCCAGCCATTGCTGGTTCTGATCTTCGAGTTCGATGATCCGCAGCATCACCACGCCGCCACCGGCCCGGATCGCCCAGCGGCTCGCATAGTAGACCGCGCGGTCCCACTCCGCGGTGTCGTCAACGATAACCAGACATTTCGGCTTGTGACCCGTCTCGTAGCTTCGTCGCTGGGTGGTCATGCATGTCCTGAGGCTGCGTGCTGGGCATATGCTGCCACACTCCCTTATCCTTTGGGAGAGGGTTGGGGCAGGCAGCTACGGTCGATCAACCGGAACCAGCATCGCCGGCGCCGCGCTCGAGCGATACTTCGCAGCGCAAAAAATCTAGCGCTTGCGGACGAAACCGACGATGTCCTTTGTCATCTTCATGGTCTCATCGGCAATCGCGCGCGCGCGTTCGGCGCCGTCGATCAGGATCCGATCGACATGGCCGGGATCCGCCACCAGCCGTTTCATCTCGGCGGCGATCGGCGACAGTTTCGCCACGCAGAGTTCGACCAGCGAATTCTTGAAGCTTGAGAATTGCCCGCCGCCGAAATCGCGCAGCACGTCGGACTTGCTACGGCCCGACAACGCCGCGTAGATGCCGACCAGATTGTCGGCTTCGGGACGCGTCTCGAGCCCCTTTTCCTCCGTCGGCAGCGGCTCCGGATCGGTCTTCGCCCTGCGGATCTTCTGCGCGATAGTATCGGCGTCGTCGGTGAGATTGATGCGCGAATTGTCGGAGGAGTCCGACTTCGACATTTTCTTGGTGCCGTCGCGCAAGCTCATCACCCGCGTCGCCGGCCCCGTGATCAAAGGCTCCGGCTGCGGAAAGAACAGACCGTCGGCAAAGCCGTGGCCGCGGATCGAGTCGACGAAGTCGTTGTTGAATTTTTGCGCGATGTCGCGCGACAGCTCCAGATGCTGCTTCTGGTCTTCGCCGACAGGTACATGCGTGGCGCGATAGAGCAGGATATCCGCGGCCATCAGCACCGGATAGTCGTAGAGTCCGACGGACGCGTTCTCGCGGTCCTTGCCGGCCTTCTCCTTGAACTGCGTCATCCGGCTCAGCCAGCCGACCCGCGCGACACAGTTGAAGATCCAGGTCAGCTCAGCATGCCCCGGCACCTGGCTCTGGTTGAAGACGATGTGCTTGTTTGGATCGATGCCGCTCGCAACGAACGCCGCGGTGACCTCGCGGGTATTACGCGCAAGCTCCGCCGGGCCGCCCCATACGTCCACGCCTTGCGTGATCGCGTGCAGATCGACCACGCAATAGAGACAGTTGTAAGTCTGCTGCAGCTTCACGAAATTGACGATCGCGCCGAGGTAATTGCCGAGATGCAGATTGCCGGTCGGCTGGACGCCCGAAAAAACCCGTTCAACCATGGTCCATGTTCCAGATTGCTTGTTTCGCGCCGTCGTTTGCCACGCGGGCCTTAAGCGCGCAAGTCGCTGGGCTTTGCCGGCCGGATGGCGTTAACCGTTTGGCGCCAGCCGGTCACGCCGAGCAGGGCAAGACAAAGGCCGTAAGCCGCGATTCCGCCGGCAATCGACACTGCGAGAACGGCAGCCTGGGCGAGGATATGAATAGGCGCCGGGATGAACATGACGGCCAGCCACAGCAGCGCGCCCATCAAAAACGCCGCCGCGGCGATCCGCGGCAGCCGCCGGCGCACGGCGGTATCGATTGAAAATCCGAAGGTCGCCGCACCTCGCCGGATCAGGCTCGCCGCGTTGCTCCAGGCCCCCAGCGCGATGCTGGCGGCAATCCCGGTTGCGCCAAAGAAATGACCGAGCAGCACGGCAGAGAGGATAGCAACCACAAGGCCCTTGAGCATCGCGATCAGCGGCGTCAGCGTATCCTCGCGCGCGAAGAAGGCCGGCGACAGCGACTTCACCAGCACATGAGCGGGCAGGCCGAGCGCAAGCCATATCAGCGCCTGCGCGGTTGCGATGGTGTCCAACGCGGTGAAGGCGCCGTGCTCGAACAACAGCCGCACGATCGGTGTGCTCAGCACGATCAGTCCCAGCGTCGCCGGCAGTGCGAGCCCTGTGGCGAGTTCAAGCGCCCGCGATTCGGCGCTGGCGAGGGCGCCTGCGTCACCGCCGCGGAGCGCGCGCGTCAATTCCGGCACCAGCACGGTGCCCATGGCGACGCTGACAATACCGAGCGGCAGTTCGACAAGGCGGTTGGCGAAATAAAGCCACGATACCGCGGACGGCGACTGTGATGCGATGATCGCGCCGCCGACGATCAGCAATTGCGGGCCTGAGCTTGCGACCATGCCGGGGATCGCCTTGGCGATGAAGCCGCGCATGGGAGGATCGAAGGCAAGGCGCAACGGAGCCGCGACGCTGTCGCCGTGGCGCAACGCCAGCATCGACAATTGCAGCAGCCCGGCGACGCCGACGGTGGCCGCTAGCATAACCGCGGTGAAACTTGCATCCTGCCGCCAAATGAATAGCGCGATCATCACTGTGATCAGCGCGATGTTGAACAATAACGGCGAAAATGCCGTCAGCGCGAAGCGGCCCTGCGCGCTCGACAGCGCCAGCAGCACGGTGACGGGGCCTGCGAAAGCAAGATAAGGCAGCATCAGGCGGGCATCGCCGACCGCGAGTTGCAAGGTCTCGTTTCCGGCAAATCCGGGCGCCAGCGCGGTCATGACCCAGGGCATCAACAGGCCGAGCAAGGCTGCGGCCACCACCAGGGCCGCGCTGACGGTGCCAAGCACGCGACCGGCAAAGGCTGTGGCCGCAACGGTGCCGCCGGTCTCGCGCTCGCGCAGCCAGGCCGGCACCAGCGCCGCATTCAGCGCGCCTTCCGTCAGCAATCGCCTGACGACGTTGACAAGCTGGAATGCGGCCAGGAACGCATCTGCTACCGGCCCGGTGCCGAGCAGCGCCGCGATCATGGAGTCGCGCGCAAATCCCAAGAGCCGTGAGGCCAGCGTGCCCGTGGATACCGTGAGGAAGGAGCGGATCATCGGGCTTCTATAGCAGCGTTGGCTGTGATAGGCCGCAGACTTTCGGGAATCGCCGTCAACAGGACCGGATAAATGGCTGAAGCAAAATACGACGTTCTCGGGATCGGCAATGCGATTTTCGACGTGCTGGTCAAGACCGACGAAAAATTTCTCGCTGATCACGGCATGACCAAGGGCGGCATGGCGCTGATCGACGAGGCGCGCGCCGCATCGATCTACCGCGACATGGGGCCGGCGACCGAGATGTCCGGCGGCTCGGCCGCCAACACCATTGTCGGGATCGCCAGTTTCGGCGCGCGGGCGGCCTATGTCGGCAAGGTCAAGGACGATCAGATCGGCAAGCTTTACACGCACGATATCCGCGCTGCCGGCGTCGCGTTCGATACCAGGCCGGCTTCCGACGGGCCCGCGACCGGCTGCTCCTATATCCTGGTGACCGATGACGGCGAGCGCACCATGAACACTTATCTGGGCGCGGCGCAGGAGCTGACGTCAGGCGATATCGATGCCGCCGAAATCGCGGCCGCGAAGATCGTCTATCTCGAAGGCTATCTGTGGGATCCGGCAAGCGCCAAGCAAGCTTTTGTCAAGGCGGCGACGATCGCCCATAGCGCGGGGCGCGAGGTCGCGCTGACGCTGTCGGATTCGTTCTGCGTCGATCGCTATCGGGACGAATTCCTCGACTTGATGCGCAAGGGTACGGTCGATCTGGTGTTCGCCAACGAGGCTGAATTGCATTCGCTGTACCAGACTTCCGATTTCGACACCGCGCTGAAGGAGCTGCGCAAGGACGCCAAGCTCGGTGTCGTCACCCGCAGCGCGAAGGGCTGCGTGGTTGCCTCACGGGATGGCGTCGTCGCGGTGCCGGCATTTGCGATCGATCGTCTGGTGGACACGACCGGCGCCGGTGACCTGTTCGCCGCCGGATTTCTGTTCGGCCTGGTGCGCAATGCCGGTTATGAGAATGCCGGACGGCTCGGCGCGCTTGCCGCTGCCGAAGTGATCCAGCACATCGGCGCGCGGCCGCTAGCTTCGCTGAAGGAGCTCGCGCAAAAGAACGGGCTGCCGGTGTAGGTTCGGCACCCTCTCCCCGCGGAGTGCGGGGAGAGGGAAAAGCAAGTCACGCCGCCCTTTGGCCTGCGGTGTCTAGGCCGGCATAGACGCCGCGCTCGAAGCCCGCAAACGCCTCCAGGGCCTTCTTGTCCGCGAACGGCAACAGCTGCATCAGGATCACGCCGCTGACGTCGCGCGCCGGATCGATCCAGAAATAGGTGTTGGCAAGTCCGGCCCAGGCGAGGCTGCCGGGGCTGCGGCCCTCAGGCGTCTTCGCGGTGTTGATCAGGAAAGAGAGTCCCCATTTCTTGACCATGTCCGGATAGAGATCGACGTCGTTGGTAAAGTCCGGCAGCGCCGAATTCATCTTGGTCATGTTGATCTCGCCGATGTGGTTTTGCCCCATCGTCGCGACCGTCTCGGGTTTGAGCACTTGATTGCCGTTGCCTTTTCCCTTGTTGAGGATCATCCGGGTGAACCTGATGTAGTCGCCGGCGGTGCCGTAGAGCCCGCCGCCGCCCATATGAAACTCCGGGTCCTGTTCCAACTCGAACGGGATCGGCGTCAAGGATCCGTCCGCACCGCGCGCATGCATGCCGACCAGTCGCTTGCGCTGGGAATCGCCAAGCTTGAAGCTGGTATCGCTCATGCCGAGCGGCGCAAACAGATGATCGCGCAAATACGCGTCCAGCCGCTTGCCGCTCGCGGCTTCGATCGCCTTGCCGACGAAATCGATGTTGGTGCCGTATTCCCAGCGCGTGCCGGGGTCCGACATGATCGGCGTCTTCAGCGCGTCGTTCTTGCAGGTGGTGACGGCGGGAAGCCCGGTCTTCTCCAGGTACTTCACCATGTCGCCGTTCCACATGTTGTAGCAGAAGCCGGCGGTGTGGGTCATGAGATGGCGCAGCGTGATCGCCTTCTTCGCCGGCCGTAATTTCGGCTCGCCCTTGGCGTCGAAACCTTCCAGCACTTGCGGTGAAGCGAGATCGGGCAATAGCTTGCCGATCGGCGCATCGAGCGAGAGCTTACCTTGCTCGACCAATTGCATGGCGCCCGCGGTGGTGATCGCTTTCGTCATCGACGCGATCCAGAACACGCTGTCGGCGGTCATGGCATCCGGCTTGGACAGGTCGCGCTTGCCAAACGCACCCTGGTAGATCACCTCTTTGCTATTGGCGGCGATCGCAACAACGCCGGGTATGTCCTTGGCATCGGTTTTCTGACGCAGAATCTGGTCGATCTGAGCTTGGCTCTGCATGGGCGCCTCCCGTTTGTTTTTATGGAAGTGGCGCGATCTTCCTCCCGGGGGTTCCGCATCGCAAGCTCGTGTTGGCGGGAAGCTTTCCGGTCGCGATCTCGTGATAGCGGCCTAGCTAATGCGATACAGAACTGCAACACTCTGCCACAATTTGCGGTGAATTGGTGCCTATGCCGGTGACCCTCTGGAACCGGGGCGATATGCTTTCTTTCACCGGGGCTGTTAAAACAATTTTTCCAGTAAGGCGTTCAGAACACGGTCGAATCGGCGGTGCCGGACCGATAGTTTGATTCAAATTTTTGCGGCCAAGAACGCCGCGAGGGGCCAAAAATGATTTCAACCTGGAGCGAATGGAAACGCTACCCCCGACCGGGGCGTGGCGAAAATATCGAAGCACCGATCACACCCGGTATCTACGAAGTCCGATTTGCCGGCACCGGCGCGCTGCACTCGTTCGGCGCGGTGGATAACGTTGCGCAGGCGTTGTCGCTGCTGCCGATTGGTTCCAAATCGTGGTTCGGTCGGCGTGAAACGTCTGATATGCCCGATCTCGAATACCGCACTTGCGCCACCTCGACCAAAGCGGACGCCAAGGCGGCCGCCGAGCGCATGATCGGACGCCGCGAAACCTATATGAGCGGTGCGGCCTGATCGGCCGCGCCTTCGCCCATCCTCAAAATTGCTTGAAGCGGCGGCGCTTTTGCGCCCGGTGCATTGTGGATTGTTTGAGCCTATAGTTGGGGCAAGCCTGCAAGAAAACCGAGGAGCAACGCCATGACCCCGACCGCTGCCGCACGCGCTTCGCAACCCTCCGCAACCTCGCTGCGCGACCGTCTGAAGGACGCTTCGCTGCTGCGCGACCGCTGCTACATCGACGGCGCCTGGGTCGGCACGCCGTCCCGCCCTGTTACCAATCCGGTCAACGGCGTCGAGCTTGCGAAAGTGCCGGTCATGAGCACGGCGGAGGCAACCCAGGCGGTGGAAGCCGCCGAACGGGCGTTCCCGGCCTGGGCCAAGCTCACCGCCAAACAGCGCTCCAATACTTTACGCAAATGGTTCGAGCTGATCGCCGCCAACCGCGAGGATCTGGCGCTGATCCTGACCTCGGAGCAGGGCAAGCCGCTTGCGGAAGCGCTCGGCGAAGTCGATATCGGCGGCGCCTATGTCGAATTCTTTGCGGAAGAAGCCCGCCGCGTCTATGGCGAAACCATTCCGTCGCAGCGGCCGGATGCGCGACTACTCGCGATCAAGCAGCCGATCGGTGTTTGCGGCGCGATCACGCCGTGGAATTTCCCCTGCTCGATGATCACCCGCAAAGTATCGCCGGCACTCGCGGCCGGCTGCACCGTGGTGCTCAAGCCGGCCAATGAGACGCCGCTCACCGCGTTGGCGCTGGTGGCGCTGGCGGAAAAGGCCGGCGTGCCGAAGGGCGTGTTCAACATCCTGACCGGCAATTCGTCGGCGATCGGCAAGGTATTGTGCGAACATCCCGCCGTGCGCTTTGTCGGTTTCACCGGCTCGACCGAGGTCGGCAAGATCCTCTATCAGCAGGCTTCCGTCGGCGTGAAGAAGCTCGGGCTCGAGCTCGGCGGCAACGCGCCGTTCGTGGTGTTCGACGACGCCGATATCGATGCCGCGGTCGATGGCGCGATGGTCTCGAAGTACCGCAACATGGGCCAGACCTGCGTCTGCGCCAACCGCCTCTATGCCCAGGACAAGATCTACGACCAGTTCGTCGAAAAGCTCTCCAAGAAAGTCGCGGCGATGAAGATCGGCGATGGCACCGAGCAGGGCGTCACGCAGGGCCCGCTGATCAACATGGATGCGGTCCTCAAGGTCGAAAAGCATATCGCGGACGCCGTCAAGGGCGGCGCCAAGGTCATCACCGGCGGCAAACGCCATGCGCTCGGCGGCAGCTTCTTCGAGCCGACGGTGCTTGCCAACGTCAAGCCGGATGCGCTGGTCGCGCACGAGGAAACCTTTGGGCCGTTGGCGCCGGTGTTTCGTTTCAAGGACGAGGCCGACGTGATCGCGATGTGCAACAACTCGCCGTTTGGCCTGGCATCTTACTTTTATTCGCGCGATCTCGGCCGGGTCTGGCGGGTGGCCGAGGCATTGGAGTCCGGCATGGTCGGCGTCAACACCGGCCTGATCACCACCGAAGTGGCGCCGTTCGGCGGCGTCAAGGAAAGCGGCTTGGGGCGCGAAGGCTCGCATCACGGCATGGAAGAATATGTCGAGATCAAATACGTGATGATGGCGGGGGTTTGAGAGGACGAACCGTAGGGTGGGCAAAGCGACTTGTCCGCCGTAGCTCAAACGAGCGAAGGCGGAAGCGTGCCCACCACTCGACGCGAAGCCTTCGTCACTTATGATGGGCACGGCGCAGATGCGCCTTTGCCCACCCTACGGCCTTACCTCCGCAGCACCGCGATGGTGCGGTTGGCGAAGGTCAAGCGTTCAGCCATCACGGTGACGAAGTAGGTGAGCAGCTTCTGGCCAAGCGTCGGATTTTCGCTCTTGATGGCCTCGAACTGGTGCGTGCTCAGGACGTAGAGGACGCTCGCGACCTCGGCCTGAATGGTGGCGCTGCGCGGCGCATGCGACACCAGTCCCATTTCGCCGATCGTGGTGTAACGGCCGAGGCTGCGCACCCGCGTGGTGCCGCCCTGATCGGCCGGCACCATGATGCCGACCCGTCCGTCCAGGATGAAATGCATGGATTCGGCGGCTTCCCCCGCGCTGACGATGGTCTCGCCGGCCTCAACTTCGAGCCGTTCACAGCGGCCGATCAGCTCCATCGCATCGGCTTCGCTGCCGAGGATCTGGCTGAACCAGTCGCGCAAGTTGGCCTCTTCCCGCGCCAGCCCCTGATGCTGCGTGATGATCTCGTTCTCGCACCATTCGAGCGCGTGATCGAGTTCCGGCGCGATCGTGACCTCCTTCGACACGAATTCACTCGACCGCAACGCCTTCTCCGCCGCCGGAGCAAGGTGAACCAGCACCAGCTTGATGCCGAGGTCCTGCGCCGCGCGCTTGATCTGGGCGAAACTGTAGGCGGCAGACGAATCGATGCCGGTGACGAGCTTGAAGTCGAACACGAGGTAGCGGCACTCCGGATGGCGCGCCAGCAACGCCTTGACGTGCTGATAAAGCCGGTTGGCCGAACCGAAAAACAGATAGCTTTGCAGGTTCAACCCCTGGATCTTGCCGCCGTGCGCCGACAGCACCGCCTGATCGTCGCGCGAACGGTCGAGCGAGCTGCGATATTCCGAGCCGTCAAAACTGTATTTGATGGAATCGATGCGCGAGGCGCTCAGCGCAAACGTCGTGCAGCCGATCACGACGCCGATCAGGATGCCGGCGATGAAACCCCATTGCACGATGATGACGATGATTGCCAGCAGCGACAGATATTCCGTGACCGAAAGCCGCCGGCGCGACTGCACGATCCATTTGTGCAGCGTGTCGGCGGCCAGGTAGATCAACAGCCCGCCGAGCACGAATTTCGGCATATAGCCGAGCAGCATCGGGGCGAACACCAGCATCAGTGCCGAGATCGCGGCTACCGTGAGGCCGGACAGCCGGCCGGTGGCGCCGCTTTTGAAATTGAGCACGGTGCGGCTGATCGAAATGCAGCCGGTGTAGCCGCCGAACGCGCCCGACAGCATGTTGGCGATGCCGGCGACGTTGAGTTCGCGCTCGAGATTGGCTTCGCGCTGCACCGCGACTTCGACGCCGGTCGTGTTGAACAAGGTGCTTGTAGCGGTCACGAAAATGACCGCAATCAAATTGCCCGCGAGATCCGGCAGCGTGTACCAGGGATATTGGCCGATCTCCTTCGGGCTCCACGGCAGGATGAAGGCGGCCGGCGGCGGCGGCTGAAAGGTCCAGCCGATGGCCTGCGCCTCCGCCGACGAGACGCCGACCAGCCGAAACGCGACATGCGCGGCAATGGTACCGCCGATCAGAATGACCGGCAGCCCAAACGGGGTGCGCGAACGGTGCCAGGTCAAATAGAGCACAACCGCCATCGCGCAGGCCGCGGCCAGTTCTGATAGCGTGATCACATTGGCGAAGCGGTCGAGGCTCGCCAGTTGCAGGCGCTGGCCAGTGATGACGCGGACTGCGCCGAGCAAGATCAGGCAACCGGTCGCGCCGAGGAATCCGCCGACCACCGGATAGGGCACATAACGGATGGCGCGACCCATCCGCGTTACCCCGAAGCCGCAGAGCACGATGCCGGTGGCGACGCTGGCCAGGGCAAAGGTGACGATGACGGGTCCAAGCACGGGGGCCGCCGGATTGGTCGCGGCCATGTGCTCGACCATCGACGACGCCAGGATTCCGGTCATCGCGGCGGTGGAACTCTCAGGACCCGCAATGGCGATTGGCAGCGAGCTTCCCAGCGCGATGGTGGCGGCAAGAACAGCCGATGAAATGAAGGTGGCGGCAACGCCGTACGACAGGTCCGGAGCCAGCGGGCCCGCGAAGATCAACAACGCGTAGGACAGGCCGAACGTCACGGTAAGAACGCTGGCGGCGGCGCCGCCGAGCACGTCATTGAGTGCGGTTCGGAGCTTCGGACCGAAACGGACCGGTTGAACGACGGATTGACTGACCACGCGCGCGTTTGTCCCCACCACCGGCGTCAGTGGTAGAGACGGCGGCGCGCGAGGACAACAACATTTTTATGACAGCGCGAAAAGCCGCAAGCATTGGAACGGGACCGCCGGAACTAACCTGTACTGTTCCCGAACGCACCGTGGCGGCCGGCTCCGGAGGCAAAGCGCGTTGCTCCCGATAGCGTCTCGCCCGAGGCGATCACTTGCAGGCCGCCGCGCATCTCGTTGGCGATCGCCTCTTCTTCATCGAGGTCCCATTGCCGCAGCGCTGACGCCCGATCCGCGCGAAGGCAGGTTTGCGGGAAGCGCGCGATGTCTTTGGCGAGCGCGATCGCATGCGCGCGGGTCTCGCCTTTCGGCACCAGGCGATTGGCCAGCCCCATGTGCAGCGCCTCAGGCGCGCCGATCGGCCGTCCGGTCAGGATCAGGTCGATGGCTTGGGAGTGTCCGATCAGCCGCGGCAGGCGGATGGTTCCGAGATCGATCAGGGGGACGCCGAAGCGGCGGCAGAAGATGCCGAACGTTGCGTCCTCGGCGACCACGCGCATATCGGCCCACAGCGCGAGCTCCATGCCGCCGGCGACCGCAAAGCCTTCGACCGCGGCGATCACCGGTTTTGACAGGCGCAGGCGGCTCGGCCCCATCGGCGCGATCGAATCGTGCCCGCCGACCTCGCGCTTCTTGTTGGGATCGCCCGATGCGACCGCCTTCAGGTCCGCGCCGGCGCAGAAATAGCCGCCGGTGCCGGTGAACACGGCGACGGAAGCATCCTTGTCGGCATCGAAGGCGAGAAACGCATCGTAGAGTTTTCGCGCGGTGGCGCCGTCGACCGCGTTGCGGCAATGCGGGCGATTGATGGAAACGATGGTGATCGCTCCGTCGCGTTCGATCAGCACAGTATCGGCTTCGGTCATGTCAGGCGTCCTCCCGTCTCTTTTGTTGTTCGAGTTTGTATGAATGTTCTACCGCTCTATCACCCAGCGCGTAACGGCTTGATGATAGTTGAGCGGACCAGGCACGGTCATATGCGTCTTGAGATATTTGAATCCGGCCTTCTGCAGGGTGCGATTGGGCGCCACGTTGAAGGCGTTGGGTTCGCAGAACAGCCGTTTCAGCTTCAGCCGTTCGAAATAGATATCGACGCTGCGCCGCACGCATTCGACTCCGACGCCTTGATGTCTTCGCTCCGCGTCAGTGACGTGCAGGTGCATGTTCGCCTGTTCGCCAAACGTGATTTTGTCGGAGGTCGAAAAGCCAACCGGCAGGTTGTCCAATAACCAGATAACGACAATCCAGGCTCGCCGCTCGATCGGAAGCGCGCACTCCCGCTGGAAGCGCTCGCGCCAGCTTTCCCGGGCAGGCAAGCGAGTGGGATCGACGCCGAGCATTTCCAGATGTTCCGGAGTAGCTCGAAAGAAGTATTCGATGATGAGATCGAACTCATCGATCATCATCTCCCGCACAGACAGAGTCACGAACCGTCTCCAGTTTCGCACGGTCCGTACGACCGCGCTTCCCGGAAGCAAGCCTATCGTCTCGGGTCACTCAATTCCATCGCGAACGAAGGTTTGTGTCATACCCCGCGAAAGCGGGTGTCCAGTACACCGCGGCTTTTCCGCATCAATCACTGGCGCCTCGGAATAGTGGATAGTCCGCTTGCCACCTTCGCTAAAGCTTCGGCGGCCTCGAGACCGAAACCCCGTCGAAGCCTTGGCGTAGTCGGGTCGTGGACGATGATGGGGAGAGCGGGAAGCGCTTGGTGATTTTGCCCGACGGGCAAATCGCGCATGCGCGCCATGCGCAAATTGCCCGTCGTGTTAATCTGTCGCAGGCCGACGGCGTTGCCGAGCACCCCAAATCAGCCTCACATTCGCAGTGTCCCGCCTCGATAAGAGGGGCCTTTCGCGATCGTCACGGACGTTGGGTACGGGATGCGATGGACGCTTTGGCGGCGCGTTGACGAACGACGCTCAAGCGGACGGCGAAGACGTGTGGTCCTGACGCCCCGACG
>Ga0070717_10001342_pt1 | contig 16912 bp, 15 predicted proteins | sample LARL113metaG_FD_71366 | JGI IMG/M metagenome (GOLD analysis project Ga0070717, IMG submission 71366) | Corn, switchgrass and miscanthus rhizosphere microbial communities from Kellogg Biological Station, Michigan, USA - LAR L11-3 metaG | ecosystem: Host-associated > Plants > Roots > Rhizosphere ... | reverse complement strand
CACACTCGCTCCCGCGGAAGTGCGCAACACAATTTCCTGGCTCCATTGGAGCATGGGCCATGAATGGCAGTTGATAAGTGCCCTCAACCTTTCGGCCCTTGGCGCTCGCAACATCGCCGGCCGAAAAGAACTTCACCGCCTTACTCTCGTCGGCATTGCGCAGCGATTCAAAAATCTCCGTCGAGTTCAGGTCCTTGTTCGGACCCTCATCCCATGCGATGGTGAGTGCTTTGCGCCCTTGCAGCGCATTCCAGGTGCTGTCCGCAACCACCGCAACCGCTGAATCGCCGACCTTCCCGACGAAACTCACGCCGGGTGATTGCTTGGCCCTGGCATCGTCAAACGAACTGACCTTCCCGCCGAATACAGGACAGCGAGCCAACGCGGCATACTTCATGTCCGCCACGCGGAAATCGATTCCGTAAACCGCCGATCCATCAACTTTCGCAGGAGTATCCAGGCGGGGCAGTCGTTGGCCGACGATCTTGTAGCCCTCACTCTTCAGAGGAGGATTATCGGGAACGGGCAGCTTGCCCGCCTTCGTAGCCAGTGCGCCGAATGACAGCTTCCGGCCTGATGCCGAATGCACCACTGTGCTGTTTTCCGCCTTGCAAGTGTTCCGCGAAACCTTCCATTCCTGGGCTGCGGCGCTGATCAACATTTCGCGTGCTTGCGCGCCCGCCTTGCGCATCGGGTCCCAGGTGGTGCGTACGCTCGCACTTCCGCCCGTGGTCTGATCTCCAAATAACGTGCTGGCCCCAGCTTGCTCAATCGTGACCTGCTTCCAATCGGCTTCGAGTTCCTCGGCAAGGATCATGGGCAATGAGGTCCGAACGCCTTGGCCCATTTCTGTCCGCGCAACCACAATTGTGATCTTCCCGGCGGGATCGATTCTCAGATATGCATTGGGCGAGAAGGCGTCTGTGGCTTCGGCGTGAGCGCTCGAAGGAAGATGGAATGCGATCATCAACCCTGCGCCGGAAGCGGCGGCCGTCTTTAGAAATGCGCGACGGGAAACAGGAGTCACTTTGCACCTCCGGCGCTCACGACCCGACGAATCGCCCGTCGAATGCGGTCGTAGGTTCCGCAGCGGCAAATGTTTGCGGACATGAAATCGGTTATATCGCCATCGGAAGGATGCGGTGTCTTGGCCAGCAGCGCCGCAGCCGCCATGATTTGGCCGCTCTGGCAGTATCCGCATTGCGGGACATCTTCCGCGATCCAAGCTTGCTGTAGCGGGTGCAGTCCGTTCGCGCCCAACCCTTCAATGGTCATAATGTTTTTGCCGGCGGCTTCTGAAACCCGTGTGGTGCAGGAGTGGGTGAGTGTCCCGTTCAGGTGAACGCTACAGGCACCGCAGAGTCCAACGCCGCAGCCGAACTTCGTACCGGTCAATTGCAGGCTGTCGCGCAGCACCCAAAGCAGGGGAGTGTCAGGGGAAACATCGACGCTCTTCTCAGAACCATTTACGCGCAGAGTAATGTTAGGCATGGGGAGGCCGCAAATATCCTAGACGAAATCGCGAAAAAGAGGAATGCGGGCTTCTATCTGGCTACTTCAGTTCCTGCAGCTTTCCCGTTGCGAGCTGCGCGGCCTGGCTTTGCGGAGCGTCTTTCTGGATCTGTTCGTACTGTTTCTTGGCTTCGGCCTTCATGCCCGCAGCTTCATACGTCTCCGCTAATTGAACTTCGGCAGAGGACTTCCCGACCGTGCGTGTCGGCTTGGCGATCAGTTGCTTGTAGAGTTCCACCGCCTCATTGGTGCGGTTAGTATTGCGGTAAACCGATGCCAGGGCTAGTTTGGCGAGAGAGGAAAGTTCGGGGTTATAGTATCCAGCAACCTGCTTCAAATCGCGTTCGGCGGAGGCGTAGTCACCCACGTCCGCTGCTGTGACCCCAAGAAAGTAGCGCGCGAAATCGCCAGAGCGAGTATGCGGATACTTGTCCACAATGCCCTGGAACTGCTTGTGGGCTTCCGTGTCTCGTTCCTTCGCCGACGCGAAGCTCGGATACTCGGGCTGGGCCGGCATCCCTGCGGGCCGGACGGGTGTACTCATGGCCGTAACCGCTTTACCGAAGTCAACGCTTGCCTTCTCGTCCTGGCGCAGCAGATAGTACCAGCCACCGAGCACGGCCGAAACCACCACCACGATCACCACCGCAGCGACGGTAATCTTGTTGCGGTGCTCAACCGTCCAGTGGACGGTCTGCTCAGCGGCTTGAAAAGTGGCCTTGCTGAATCTATCGGTTCTGAGTTGTCGACGGGTCTCTGCGCGCACAAACTTCCCTTCTGAGATGAATGCGAAAAGCCAGTTTATCACGCATTAATCAGCGCACATTCCGTTAGACTGTACACCGCAAGGCGATTGGATGATGTTTAGATCTCGCGCGAGTGCGAACTCCTATGGCCGGTTTCCCTCGCTCTGCATCCTTGCCTTCTCGAACTCGTCCCCTTTTTGCCATTCGACAACGTTCGGCTGCGTGGCGGCTGCCCATCCTAAGGCGAATCCGAAACGCGCGATGGCGGCATCTCCGCGGAAATCCATGCTGGGGCTATACTCGTCGCTCGGTTGGTGGTAGTGCTTACTGGTGTATTCGTCGGCCTGCTGCATTCCCCAGTCGGTAATGCGACCCTTGTACTTCATGCCTTCATTGACCGAAAACGACGGCACACCGACGCGCGCCAATGAGAAGTGGTCTGAGCGATAGTAATGTCCGGCTTCGGGATGCGAGTCGGGCCGGATCGCCAGGCGAAACTCCTGCGCCATGGCTTCTACGGTTGGGTAGAAATTCGTACGCTCGGCGCCAGAAACATCAACCTCCTGGGGTTCACCGAGCGGCGGCACATCGTCAAAATTGAGGTCGAGCGAAATCCTTGCTGCCGGGATCGGCGGATGCTTACCCAGATACTCGGAACCGAGCAGACCTTGCTCCTCGGCCGTAACCGATGCGAACAGTATTGAACGGCGCGGCTTGACCGCCGATTGGCCAAAGACACGGGCGAGTTCGAGCAAAATCGCGCAACCCGTCGCATTGTCGCGCGCGCCGTTATAGATGTTGTCCCCAGGCATGTCGGGGCGAATCCCCAGGTGGTCGTAGTGCGCCGTATAGATTACCGCTTCGCTCTTCAGCTTGGGATCGGAACCGGGGAGCATCGCAATTACGTTATTGGACGAGATCTGGCGAATCTTGCTGGCCATGTGGGCCTTCAGTTTGACCGGCAATGCGACTGGATGGAAGTTACGCGATTGCGCATCCGACATCATCTTGTCTAGATCCATTCCCGCGTCCCGCGCCAGCTTGCGCGCAACCTCCAGCTGAATCCACGAAGCCGCCTTCAAGTTAGGCGAATCGCTCTTCAGGTACTCTTTCTCTCCGGAGTTTGAATTGCGCACAACCTCCCATGGATAACTTGCCATATCAGTCTTGTGAATCAGGATGACCCCGACCGCGCCTTTGCGCGCGGCTTCCTCGTATTTGTAGGTCCAACGGCCGTAGTAGGTGAGCGCCCGCCCCTTGAAGAAAGCTTCGTCGCTCGAAGGCGGCTCATTCACCAGCATGAGCAGTACTTTGCCGCGGACGTCCGCGCCCTTATAGTCGTCCCATTGATATTCGGGCGCTTCGATTCCGTAGCCGACAAAAATGATCTCCACGTCAATGTCATCGGTCGGCTTCTGAGTTTCGTCGTAGGCAACGTAGTCTTCGAGGGGCTTCAGACGAAGCGCTTCACCTTTGTTAGGTACGATCTCAAATGTGGTCTCAGGCGCTGCTGTAATGCCAACCATCGGCACCTTCTGAAAGAAGGTATCGTTGTCGCCTGCAGCTTTCAGTCCATCAAGCCAGAACTGTGTCGCGATGTATTCGGCAGCGATATCGCCGCCGCGCTGCCCTGTGCCGCGGCCCTCCAGTAAATCGTGCGCGAGAAAGCGCACATTCGCGCGCATGTGCTCGGGATCGATTTTTTGCAGGGCTGAAATAGCAGGGCTAGCAAGATGGGCTGAGGCAGCTGCAGGGCGAGGGTGCTTCCGAACTGTTTGTGCAACTAGAAAAGGAAAAATGAAAACAAGCGGAAGCACGAGAAGGGTCTTTCGCATTCAGCCAGGCTCCTGTCCTATGAAGTGAACCGTTATTGTAAGGGAAAAAGGACTACTGAACGGGATAGCTATTTCAGCTGTGCGAACCCTTGTCATTCCGGAACCGCTTAGCAGTGAGGGATCTGCTGTTCCGGGCAAAAAACAGGTTCCTCGAGTTGGGAATCATTCGCGTTGCGAATGATTCCCCGGCGCTCGGAATGACAGAGCGGTAGTATCACTCAAAACAAATTGTGTTGGCCCGCAACCGCGGGCTAGTTTCTCGACCCTCAACCTGGGCGAAAGTCGGCGATTTGCTCGGTCGGCTGAAAGACCGGCTTTGGCAGATCGCCTGTCGCTGCAGCGGCCCTGCGCGCCATTTCTTCAAATTCCTGGCGCGCCCAACCGACGCTCGAGATTTCAATGCTCCCGTCTTCTGCGATCCAGAACGATGTCGGCACATTGGTCAGTCCGTAAGCATTCGAAACGGGGAAAGTTTTCGCGTCATCCAGAAGCACCGGAAACGTTATCCCGTACTTCTTCATGAACTGGGCTGTATCGTTCTTCTCGTTTTGCGAGATGCCGATAATGCTGACGTTCTTCCGGCCGTGGGCTTTATAAATACGTTCGAAGTAAGGCAAAGCATATTGGCAGACCGGGCAGGAAATCTTGAAAAATACCGCGAGCACTGGGCCGCGAGAGAGTGTTTCCTGAAGAGAGAGCCGCGATCCATCCATTGTCGGCAATTGGAATTGCGGGGCTTGCGTGCCCGCGGTCAACGCTGACATATTGCTTTTTCCTCCAAACAGACTGGTTAGCCATTTCATGGCTGGTCTCTTTTCATTGGATGATCGCCGCCTTGCGGAGGATTTTTCTCGTCAGCCCGGTTAAGGGGAGTGCCTGAAGGCGAGAGATTCGCACCCACTTGCCCTCTTCCGACCGGCTTCTCACGACATTCACGGTGAAGTCGGTAGTGGTGATGGAGTGCTTCACGGAAAATAACTGCTCGGCCTCGCCATTGGGGCTTGTCTGAGGAAGCTCCCACATCTCGGGCATAAGCCGCTCGTCTGCATTCCGCTGCACCAGTCGGATCGTTCCCGAACGACGCTGGAGAGAGTAAGCGACATGGCTCTTGTATTGACGCAACTTTCCCGGAGATTTCTGTCCAAGGCCGCGCGTCTTGCAGTACGAGCGAATAGGACAATCGCTGCACCGTGGTTGCGATGGCAGGCAGACCAGGGCGCCAAGCTCCATCATTGCCTGGTTGAAGTCCCCGGGGCGTGTGCGGTCGAGCAAGGCTTCAGCCCACTTCCACAATTCTGCAGACGGATTGACGCCCCCGAGTAAGCGGCCCAGAACTCGTGCGACATTGCCATCGAGCACGGCCACGGGTTCGTCGGATGCAATGCTGGCGATCGCAGCGGCAGTGTAACGGCCAATACCCGGCAATGACCGCCAATCTTCCGCGGTTTGAGCAAACTTGCCGGAGCGTTCGTTCACGATCACTTTCGCCGCCGCATGCAGATTTCTCGCGCGCCGGTAGTAGCCCAACCCGCTCCACTGCGCGAGCACCGCGGATTCCGGCGCCGCGGCCAGCTTCTGGACGGTAGGGAATCGCTGCAGGAATTTCTTGTAGTGAAGCAAGACTGCAACAACCCGGGTCTGCTGCAGCATGATCTCAGAAACCCAAATTCGATACGGATGTCGTGTCCTGCGCCAGGGTAGATCGCGCCGGTTTGTGGCATACCACGCGAGCAGGGAACGGCGCAGTCCGGAAACACTGCGGGCACTCAGTTGGGCCGGAGCGCTCATCTATCTCTATAAGTCGCGAACACGCATGATAACGAGTTAATCAAGAGGCTAACGGCCACTGTACCTCAGCCTCCATTGACCCCTCTACACCCATCGCGAAATAATGGCATGATCTCATGTTTGAGAATTTCTTCCGCAAGGACCTTAAGCATTATGAGCGATTCCACCCGAAAACCCGAAGACGCCTCAGCACGTTTCAACCGCACGGTAAGCGAGACTACCGAAAGGTTGGAGAAAGAGGCAGCGGAGTTCATCAAGTACGTGAACGACAGTGTTGTTCCGAACGTGCGCCAGCACTCCACCAAGGCCCTGCGCACGGCGGCCGAGAAACTGCAGGAGCTGGCCAACTACATGGAACAGCATTCGACGCCAAGCAAATGAAGTTAACCTTCCTGCTCGCGATTGTTCTGCTCTTGAGCGGATGCGGGCACAAGCCCGTGACGGTTGCCGTCCCGTCCGCCCCACCGCCGGGACAAGAAGGGCCTTTGGGAACCCCTCCGGCCGAGTCCGGACAATCGCGCCAACCAGATCTTCTTGGCGTTCCGCCGGATGCAAAGCCGTTGCTGGTCGAAACCGGTATTGCCAGCTGGTATGGCGCGCCATATCACAATCGGCGAGCATCGAATGGCGAAGTCTATGACATGCATGCCATGACCGCCGCTCATCGTACGTTGCCGCTCGGCTCAGTTGTAAGGGTCACGAACCCGGCAAATCAAAAAATCGCGATCGTGCGCATTACCGACCGCGGGCCGTTCGTTGAGGGACGGATCATCGATCTTTCGCAAGCCGCTGCCAGCCAGATTGGTTTGATCCAAAAGGGCACAGCAGCCGTGCGCGTCGAAGTGCTAAAGACACCTGCACCTATTCAAGCAGGGGGGCGATGGGCGGTGCAGATCGGCGGATTTGGAAAGGAAGAGGCTGCGCGAGACCTGGCCGGGCACCTGTCCCGCCGGTACCGTACGGCGAAAGTGCTGACGTTCGACAGTCCTGCCGGTGATTGGTGGGTACGGGTGCGGGTGAAGAATGATCTTCGGGCGCGCGCTGAAGAAGTACTACGCGACACTAGGCCCAGTGAGGGCGGAATTTTTCTGGTGAGGCTAGATTAACGTTCTTCACCGATAATAGGTGCTGCCCGGTAATCAGTTCCAGCGGGGACAGCGGATGCGTGGCCATGAAATACCGGTTGGTTCAGGCGCTGCAGAAATACTTTTTGAATCCGCCGATCAAGTTTTTGCTTAACATCGGTGTGGTGCCACCCGGATATGCTTTGCTTGAAACCACGGGCCGCAAAACCGGCAAGGCGCGCCGCACTCCGGTTGGCGATGGGCACCTTGGCGGGCAGTTTTGGCTGGTTGCGGAACACGGCGCTAAAGCTGGGTACGTTCGCAACATCGAGAGTAACTCGCGAGTGCGGCTGAAGCTGCGCAAAGGATTGGGCGCTCGCTGGTACAACGGCACTGCGCATCTGCTTTCCGACGACGATCCGCGAGAGCGTCAGCGCTGGCTGTGGCGCCAGGTACCAAGCAGCATCGCCAATGCCATGGCGGTGAGAATGTTTGGCACGCAATTGCTCACGGTACGAATCGATTTAGATTCTTGAGGGCTGATTCGATAAAGCAGAGGTTATGAAAGACTGCCTGTTCTGCAAAATCGTCCGGGGTGAAATTCCCGCAAAGAAGGTCCGCGAGGATGAATACACGCTCGCTTTCGAGGATATCGATCCCAAGGCGCCCACCCACGTCCTCATCGTTCCCAAGAAGCACATCGTGGGATTGAAAGAAGCCCAGGCTGGCGACGCCGAGATCATCGGCCGGTGCCATCTGGCAGCAGCGGAAATTGCCCGAGAACGTAAAATTGAGAGCAGTTACCGGACGGTGTTGAACGTGGGGCCAGGATCGGGGCAGTCGGTTTTTCACTTGCACGTTCATTTGCTCGGCGGGCGCGACTTGCGCTGGCCGCCAGGGTAAAGCCATGTTTGAGACTCCACAGCCCGCCAAGAAGAACCGCAACGCGTGCCTGCTGGCCTCGTTTGCACTGCATTGCGCGGTCATATACGTGCTGGTGAACCGTGCACCGATATTCGTGAAACCGTCGTCCGTGGCTTGGGGTGCGCACGGTAAATCGGAAGCGCTGGCTTATTTTGCGCAGAGTGCAGAGCCGCAACCGATGTCGAAAGCATTGACGCTTCCAGCCAAGGCCAAGCCCAAAGCTCCTAAAGAGACGCCGAAGCCTGATTCGCTGCGCGCTGGTGCGCCAAACGGATCCTTCGCCTATGGTCCTGCAACCGGGAGTGAAGCTTTGCCCGCGTTGCCGTTGGTATTTCCCGATCCGGTGATTTTTCCATGGCAATTGGCTAACGTGCGAGGCGACGTAGTCGTAGAGGTCACAATCGACGAGCAGGGCAATGTGACTGACACGCGCGTGCTGCAGTCGCTTAAACAAGAAATTGATCAGAAAGTCGTGGCCACGCTGAAAAGCTGGCGCTTCAAACCTGCCACTGTGGATGGCATCGCCATCAGCTCGCGCCAGGACGTGCATTTCCACTTCCCGAGCTGAGCGGTTGCCGCAATGCCAGTGCCATTCCGTTCCACCCTTACTTTTTCCGTCTGTCATTCCGAACTGCTTTAGCAGTGAGGAATCTGTTTATTCCAGACAGGCGCGCTCGTGTTAACGCCGCGCATAGCTATATCGAGTCGTAAGGTTCCTCTCTCGCTTGCGGCGAGTTCGGAATGACATCAGGCGGGTGTTAGCTGATCGTTTCTTCTGCTGCGCCATGCCTGCGCAGCAACTGCGGCAGGTTCTGCGAGAAAGCCGAACGCGGCAGCACCATGTCACATCCGACTTCGTGCGCTTTCTGCTTCAGGTCGCCCTGTACGTGAGAGAGGAATCCAATCACGGAGGTCTTCTTCAGTTTGCTCTTCAATTTGGGAATCAGGCTGAGCGGTTTGACGCTGGAGGTGTTCAAGTCGAGGATGATCAACGACGGCTTTTCCTCGCCGTTCAGCTTGATGCGCTCGAGGAAATCCTGTTCGGACTTCACGAACTCGACTTTCACATTCAGCTTGCGCGCCGTTTCCTGAATTTTCGCCTGGAAAAATAGGTCATCGACGAAACCGAAAATACGGGAAGCCGCGTCTTCACGCATGGGCAACGGTTCGGGATCCGCTTGTGAGTAGCTGGCCGCAAAGCCTGGGCGCGGGCGCCCCGGCCGTGAGCCGTTGTTGCCGCCGGCCAATGCCGCGCGGTAGCTGTGATCCATGGGTGCGGTGTAGACTCCGCTGTGTTGGTCGCGTCCGGCCCGATTCGACGGATTGCCGCCTCTCGGACGACGGCCACGACGACGCCTGTTTCTCCCTCCACCACCACCGGAGGGACGTCCTGGTCCTGCATTCATATTTTTCTTTATTCCTAAGTTATTGTGTCCGCCCGCAGGGGGACCGTTTCCTGCCCCGCTCTCACCGCTAACGGGCGGCTAAATCTCGCGTACATGCACATAGTGTGCAGAAAAACCCATTTGCAGTAGGAACTCTTTTTGATCTATGTCCGTTGTGCGCCCGGAGCTGTTGGGCGCGGGGGCCAGCCAGGGGGCATGGCCGCTGGGAACAAGACAATGGTACTGCTCTAGATTGCCGGATGCAAGTGCTAACTCACCTGACTTTTACACAAAAGTCACAGTGGAACCCTTAAGCTGGGGCGGCAACTTTCACACCGCGTTAACGTCCCGCACCCACTGCATGGCCTGCCAATACGACTCTGCGATCTCGCTCTCGCTCAGCCCAAGTTCGCGTGACCGTTCCGCAGTCCCTTCCCAGTCGCCGGCCTCGCGGGCCAGCATCAACTGGTACACGGATGTAAGTTTGCTGGGGCTTCCCATCAGCACCGCTTTGGTTTCGTGCTCCAGTGGAATGTTTTCGAGAATTGTGACCATGGGAATCTCCAGTATGGCATCAATCATCGACAGCAGTCCCATAAGGAACAAATCAGAATCGCCGTGAGGCACCCTGTTGGAAATGAGCTCGCAGAACCGCGCCCGTGTCATAGCAGTGTTCAGCAGTTCACTCGATCTGCCCTCTGCGGCCGTCAAAGTTACAACCAAACGTACCCATCTTCGGACCTCTCGTTCTCCAAGCAGAGTAAGCGCGTGCCGGATGGAGTGCACCTCATTACGGATTCCGAACGCTGCTGAGTTCAAATAGCGCAACAGGCGATAGCAAACCGAGGCCTCGTGTTTTATCAATTCCTCCATCTCGCGCACTTCCAGGTCCGGCTTGGAAACGGCTTGGAGCAGGCGTAGGTAGTTGAGCCGATTCGCCGGGATGTCTTTGGCCTGCAGCAATTCGGGTTTGCGAAAGAAGTATCCCTGGAAATAAATAAAGCCCGCGGTCTTGGTCGCGGTGAATTGCTCGCGTGTCTCAACTCTCTCGATCAGCATGCGGCATCGCCAGGGGCCGAAGCGGTGCACCAAGGTCGCGCGCTGTTCCGGAGTAGTGATTTGCAAGTCAACTTTAAGAATGTCGGCCAGCTCTACTAATGGGGTGCGAGCATCATCAAGGACGAAGTCATCCAGGGCGATCATATATCCCGCCTGCTTAAGCCGTTGTAGAGCGGCCTTCACCAGATCGTCAGCCGGGACTGATTCCAGCACCTCAACCACCGTGTGCGCTGAAGGCAGAAGCGTGACGTAGTCCTTGAGCAGGACTTCCCGCGTGCAGTTCACGAAGGCGCGGCGGCCTTCACACAGCGTCTGCAGGCCTATTTGCTGAGAGGTGTCGAGGGTCTTTCGTGAGGCTGCATCCGCGTCTGTCTCGCGGAAGTAGTCCTCCACTCCGTCGCGAAACAAAAGCTCATACCCGAAGACTTTTTCATCGGCCGTGAAAATTGGCTGGCGGGCCACATAGTTGTAGCGGACGCTGCTGAGAGCCGGCTGCGCAGCCGAAGCATTTGGACCCATCACTCGCTAAATATCGGCAAAGCCGGAGGCTACTTTAGATCGGATACCGCCTACGCGAATCCGCATGCCGACGGGGCAATCCTTACCGGACAGTTAGGCTCACGTCCATACTGTGCGACGCGCCAGTGTTCGCGCCGGTTGCGGTCACTGTTATCACGTAGGTTCCTGCAGGTGTGCCTTGCGCTTTTTGCTGAGGGGTGCCCCCGCCGCCTCCGCCACAACCTATTGCCCCGATTGCGGTCGCAACCAGTATTAGGGGGAGCAGGCCCATCCACCGCCGACGCGAAGGAATGCCGAACAGAACTGCTGCAAATAGTCCGCTTGTCGCGGCAAGCCATGTTCCATTCGAACGTGGAAGCTGCGGCGGATCGAGTGCTGCGACTGTGGTGATGCTGAGGGTGGAAGGTACGGTCTTCACGGAGTTGGTCAGGTCCACGCTCGCAGGATTCAGCGAGCAAGTGATTTGTGCGGTCTGTGAACTGGGTGAGCAGGTTAAGTTGACGGTGTCAGCGAACCCGTTCACGGCAGTGATATTTAATTTCGCTGTTCCCTGTATCCCCGGCGTGACTGTGCTCGATTGCCCGTCAATTACGAAGTCCGGGGAAGGTGACGCAAGCGCGGCCAGCCATGCGGCCTTCAATGCGCTGGCATCGACCGAACCGAGGCCTGTGGCTTGGTCATAACCTTGACCGGCAGTGAAACCAATTGTGGTTATGCCAGCGGGGCAATTCTTCGTCCCGGAAGTGCACGGGACTTTGTTATCGCCGGACGTGATGTCGTGAAAAGCGCCAGGCGAACTTGCAGCCAGGCTATACAGCATGGGATTTACGTTGCCTAACCCTGTGCCACCACTCGCTTGCAGAATCAATGCCAGGATTCCGGCAAAAGTTGGCGCACCCGTGGAGGTGCCGCCGACAGTGTCCAAATCGTTCGGCGTCGGAGTGCTGTTCGGATTTCGAAACCCATTCACGCATAAGCCCTGGGAACAAATTAAATAGGGGTCATGTAGAGGCGAGGCATTAAAAGCAACGTCGGGAACGTCGCGAGCACCGTCTGCAGGTACTCCCGTTCCGGTTTGCCAACTCGGTTTCGCGAAAAAAATGCTCGCACCCCCACCGCCGGCGGACAGCTGTCCTCCAACCAGGGGATTGGCCGTGTCATTCCAAGCCATTTCCGGGATGTAGCTCTTTGCCGTTGCGACCGAACTGGTCAGGTCACAGGTTGGCGGAGTACCGGGGCTGGCATCCCAGAACTGTGTGGCGCCTGCACAAGTGTGCGGTGCAGTGCCACTTACGGTTGCGGCTGCATCTCCCGTGAACTCGGTTCCGCCCACGCCTGTGACCTCAGGAAGGGCCGCGGGAACATCGACGGTTAGTCCACGAGTCGCTGTGGTGGGAGGAGGAGCATTGGGATTCGTCGAGTCCCCATCGCAGTCTGCGGCGCCAGTGTCTCCGGTGGACGAGGTTATCGTCTGTCCTTGTGCGTTTCCTTGGCGAACGGTTTGCCAAAGAGACTGCTCGCTGCTGGCCCCGATGTCGGCTTCGCACAATCCGAAGCTGTTGCTGATGATGGGAGCACGATTGTTATTCACGGCGTCAGTGATTGCATCGAAAGCGTTGCCGTTGGCTCCTGAAAACACGAAAATTACATCGGCGTTCGGGGCCACAGCATTGGACCACTCCAAATCCAAATCAGACTCGACTGCATCTCCGCTGTTCGGTGAAGCGGCGCCTGTATTTGGAACAAGCACAAACGTGGGTTCCTTGGCCGCCAAGCCTGCTGCAGCGCGGAATGCATCCAGATCAGTGGTGGCGTTATTGGTCGCAATCTCAGACTGGCCAATGACTGCGATTTTTATGCCTGTGCCATCTAACGTGGAATAGAGAGGTTTGACGTTGTAGATCACCGCGAAATCGTTGGGATTAAGAAAATGACTGCCGGTGATACTCGAAGTGAAACGCGGGTCTGCGGCGGTCACGGTTCTTGTGCGCAACATTGGCTTAGGGCGGAAATTGTCCAGACCGCGAACTCCTAACACGACGTCTACAAAAGATCGCGGCACCGACACTGCTGTCGCGTTTGCGAAGTGTTCTACGCCCCGAACCACATATCTATGGAGTTGCGTTCTGAAGGCATTTTCGACCTGCGCCGCAGAACCAGAAAAATAGATTTCAGTTCGGCCGCGCGAAACGCCGTTGACAATGAATCCTTCGGAACTGAGCCATCCACTTACTCTTGCGAGATCACCTTTGCTCATGCCAAATCTATCGGCGTACTGCTCAGGAGTGAGCCAGTTGTGGTAATCGTGAGACGAGGGACTCTGCTGATCGCGCAGGAGGCGGTCCAAATCAGCTTGCTGGCCGGGAGACAGTCGAAACACCAAGGTCCCGCTGATCGGCTGGTCGGAGTTGATGCGTCCCCGATCAAATTCTGGCCGGGCCAAAGGATGACTCGATCCCTTAACCGTTTCGCTTTGGGTTGGGTCAATGGGCCGCAAAATGCGGTCTCTGACCGGAGGTTGGCTTGATCCAGAACCGCCGACTGCTAAAACCAAAGCCACTGTGCATGCGCAGAAGACATATGACTTAGAAAGCATAGAAGTTATTTCCCAGATGGTCCGGTAATCTCGCTGAAACCGAGGCTAGTTGCAGGGATAGATTCAGGGTACTCCAGCAAAGGATGTATTCCCAACAGATTGCAGGTAAAAAGTTTGTCTCCGCAGACTGCCTTGTTCGTTTTGGAAACCCACCGAATGCAGGATTTGCCCGGCGTTTTTTAAGGCAGCGACCGATTTCTTTCCGGCATCTTATGTCCGGCCTGCGGCTGTCTACGAGGTCTTCGAGGTTAGAACGTGCGTTATCGAGTTCTTTGGGTCGTTTCTCTCCTGATCTCAACCCATTTCGCTAGTGCACAGATAACAACTCCGAGCGCTCTAGAGGTTTCTGAGTTCGTTGCACCCGCGGCCACAATCTCTAAGGCCGTGGACGAGGTCAACCTGGCATTTACGGTTACCGACAAGCATGGGCATTTCATCAGCAACCTCGGCCCTAATGATTTCCGTTTGTTGGACAATCACCATGCCCCGGAACGGCTAACCTTTTTTCAGCAACGCAGCGACCTGCCCCTCCATTTGGCGGTTTTGATCGATGCCAGTGCGTCCGTTGAAAACCGTTTCAAATTTGAAACCAATGCAGCGGCCGAGTTCTTGGGGAAAATTCTGCGATCTGGGACAGACCAGGCATTCGTAGTCACATTCAATGACCGAGTCAAGACTGTGATCGGCCCCACCGATAAGCCGGATAAGCTTGCCGCATCGCTTAAACACCTCAAACCTGAGGGCGATACTGCTCTGAATGACGCGGTGATATATGCCTCCGAAAAGCTTCGTGCGATGCCCGAAAAACAGATTACCCGCCGGGCTATCGTGCTGATCAGCGATGGCGTGGACACAGTTCACCGGTCGACGTTGACGCAGGCACAGCAAGAAGCAGCCCGCGCTCAGGTCATGATCTTTTCTCTCACAACCAATATCTCGGAGTTCGATACAAACGCAGAAGGCGACGCGGTGCTGGAGCAACTGGCGACTTCTACTGGGGGCGCATTGCTGGCGGCGCACGACGAAAACCGGCTTGATTTAGCTTTTCGAAATGTGCAAAAAGCTTTGCGTAACCAATATGTTCTCGCATACACTCCGGCATCTTTCATGCCCGATGGCAGTTATCGACCGGTCGAGCTCACGGCAATCAAGCGAGGTCTTCGCACTAACTGCCGCAAGGGTTACTTTGCCCGGCCACCTGTGCAGTAGTCGCCCAATTCCGTCCACAAAACTTAGGTCCTTGAAAAAACCTCCCGGGAGTTCGCAGCACGGCGGCAGGCGACCCCCAGCAAGCCAAATTTCGTTTGCGAGCCTCTGGGCTTGTCCAGAGGCTTTTTTCATGTAGGATTGCACCATACCGCGCGATCTCAGCTCGCTTTCTATGAAACTCTCTGTGGTAATGCCGGTCTACAACGAGCGGGCCACGCTCCGCGCTGTAGTGGAACGAGTGCTCGCTGTGCCTATGGAGATTGAGCTGCTTTGCGTGGATGATGGTTCGCGCGATGGATCCCGCGAAATACTTGTGGAACTGCAAAGTGCCCTCCCGCAGCTCAAGGTTTTTTTACAGCCGCACAATATGGGCAAGGGAGCCGCACTCCGGCGCGGCATTAAGGAAGCCACCGGCGACTTCCTAGTTATTCAGGATGCAGACCTGGAATATGATCCCTCGGAATATTCGGTTCTGTTGGGCCCATTGCTCGAGGGAAAAGCCGACGTAGTTTATGGATCGCGTTTTCTCGGAGCCGGCCCGCACCGTGTTCTCTACTTCTGGCACTCGGTGGGTAACTCGGTACTGACCTTGATCTCTAATTGCCTGACTAATATCAACCTCAGCGACATGGAAACCTGTTACAAAGTCTTTCGCCGGGAGCTAATTCAAGCTATTCCGCTCGAGGAGGACAGGTTTGGATTTGAACCGGAGATCACGGTCAAAATCGCCAAGCGCCGCCTCCGGATCTACGAGGTTGGAATCAGCTATTGGGGCCGTACCTACGAAGAGGGCAAAAAGATCGGTTGGAAAGACGGCTTCCGCGCGCTGTGGTGCCTGCTGAAGTACGCCATTAAGGAGCCTGTGGAGCCTTTACCGCAACCCTCCTCAGTTCGATTTGCGGCTGAGCAAAACAAAATTGCGGAGTAGCCGCTGTTTGGTTTTCGCTGCTGGTCGCTGGTGTTTGAGAAACATCGCCAGTTCCGTAATGCTGACCGCCGCAACGGCAGCTTCGGTGAATATGTCCGTGGCGTGCTGCCGCCCCTGAATGCATCTCTGGTGATGGCCGTCGCAGTACTAGCGCGGCGAAATGGGGTTCTCCATCGAGTTGGCCGCTCTCGCTCCGCCTGGTGCTGGAGGTCCTAGCCGGCGCGGTTGGCTACCTGTCCATCATGTTCGGAGTTTATCGGGCGCGGATGAAGACTCTGTGGCAAGTGGCCCGCAGCCTCAGGAAAAAGCCAGAACAACCGACGACGCTCAGGCACCGGCAGATTTGCCAATCTGATTCTCCACGATGTCGGCGATGCGCTCACTTGCAAGTCCGTCCCACAGTGGAGGCACGCTACTCTGCTTAGCTTCTCCTTGCAGAATTTTGTTGAGTTCGCTCCTCAAGCGGCCAGCATCCTGCCCAACAAGAACATTAGAGCCCAGCGAAACCGTAATCGGCCGCTCGGTGTTCTCTCGCAGAGTCAGGCACGGTACCCGCAGAAATGTACTTTCTTCCTGAATTCCGCCGGAATCTGTGATCACGACGGTCGCGCGCTTCTGTAGGGCAAGGAAATCGATATACGGCAAAGGATCAAGAATTCGGAGTTGATCCGCGTTAAGCCCGAAATCCTGCAGGCGCTGGCGGGTTCTGGGATGAGCCGGGAAAACAATTCCCAACTCGCGGTTCACGTCCAGCAGGAAAGAGAGAATTCCCCTGAGCTTTTCGCTGGAATCGACATTCGATGGCCGGTGCAAAGTGACCAGCGCATAGCGCTGTGGCAGGCCATCAATGGGACGCTTCTCGGCTGCGGGTAACAGACGCAGCAGCGAATCGATCATCACATTGCCAACTAGATGAATCTTCTCTGCCGCAACCCCTTCGTGATGCAAATTCACATCCGCGTCCTCGGAGTGCGTAAACAGCAGGTCTGCCAGTTGATCAGTCACCAGGCGATTGATCTCTTCGGGCATAGTGCGGTCGAAAGATCTCAAGCCAGCTTCTACGTGGCCCACACGTATAAGCAGCTTCGCGCAAACTAAAGCTGCGGCCGCCGTGGAGTTCACGTCTCCGTAAACCAGAACCAAGTCGGGCTTGTACTCCAGCACGACGGGTTCAAACCGGCTCATTATCTCCGCCGTTTGGCGGGCATGGGTGCCGGCACCTACGCCGAGATTGACGTCAGGAGCCGGGATTCCCAGCTGCTCAAAGAAGACGTCGGACATGTTCGCGTCATAGTGTTGGCCGGTGTGCACAAGAGTTTGTCGAATGCCGGCGCGCTTGCCCAGTGC
>Ga0070717_10001341_pt1 | contig 16912 bp, 15 predicted proteins | sample LARL113metaG_FD_71366 | JGI IMG/M metagenome (GOLD analysis project Ga0070717, IMG submission 71366) | Corn, switchgrass and miscanthus rhizosphere microbial communities from Kellogg Biological Station, Michigan, USA - LAR L11-3 metaG | ecosystem: Host-associated > Plants > Roots > Rhizosphere ... | reverse complement strand
CTTTACCGGAATTTTTGCGGCATTTATTCCAGAGGATGTTGTCGGTGAAATGACGAGCATCGGAACGCTCTTTGCTTTCATTCTGGTCTGCGCCGGTGTGTGGATCATGCGGGCTCGGCGCCCTGATTTAGAACGAGGCTTCCGGGTGCCGGCGGTGCCGGTTGTCTCCACCCTCGGAATCATCGTGTGCGGCGCGATGATCTACGGACTCGGGTGGACGAATTGGATGCGACTGCTCGTTTGGCTCGTGATTGGCCTCGTCTTCTACTTCAGCTACGGGAAGCACCACAGCTGCATCAACGCGCCACCACCGGAATTACCGGAGGGAATCAAGCTAACCCGGTAGGATCGCGGTAGCATCATGGGGAGCCGCCGTTGTTCTTCTCGCCATTCCGCTCCTCAGATACGAGTTCGAGAAAAAGTCGTTGGAGATCTCATTAGAACAAGCCCTGCAGAAAGGTGAAGGGCAATCGATCGAGTTCAAGGCGGGCGTTATCGATTCAAACGTTGCAAAGGTGATCGCAGCATTCGCGAATACTAACGCGGGCAACATCTTTATAGGTGTTGAGGATAACGGTGGTATCAGCGGATTGCGTGAACAGACTGCGCAAGAGCGCGATCAATTACTTCGAAAAATCCGGCAGGTTACCACGATGATTCAACCACCGGTTTCACCCGGAGCGACATTTCTTCCACACGATGGGAAGACGGTTCTTAGACTGTTTGTGCCGAAGGGCAGTCATCCGTTGTACGTTCTGCAAGGAACGATTTGGGTCTGGCGACTAGCGGAAGTGGTCAGTGCTGACCGCCAAGAAATTATCGAAAGAGCACTGAGAGCGCGGAAAGCTTAGGGCAAACAGACCTAGTTGCCGCGCTTGCACAGGTCTTTCTCCTTTTTCCGCTCCTCACAGAGCTAAATTTCTGCTAATTTTCGCCCTTCATGCCTTCCGAAGCCGACACCTGTAGAAAGCTCGTCGTGCCGAAGCTCCAGGCAGCCGGTTGGGACAACGAACCATATTCAATCGCTGAACAGCGAACGATCACCGATGGCCGAATCGTTCCAGTTGGAAAGAGTTTCATCCGTCGACCTCCGAAGCGCGTCGACTACCTGCTTCGTTATCGGCGCGATTTCCCGCTCGCTGTTGTGGAAGCAAAAGCCGAGTACCGAACTGCGGCGGATGCTTTGCAGCAAGCGAAGCGGTACGCAGAAATGCTCGGTTTGAAATTCGCATATGCTACAAATGGCGCAGAAATCATCGAATTCGATTATTTTACCGGGCTTGAGAAGGCGATCAGCGGGTACCCGGGACCAGGGGAGCTTTGGGAACGATACCGTAAAGGCAAGGATCTGAAGAGTGATGCGGAGGTCGATCAGCTTCTTACCCCGATCAACTTCACACTGCGGCAAGGCGAGCGCTATTACCAAGAGATCGCCATCAATCGCACGGTCGAAGCGATCGTCACCGGCGAGCGACGAATTCTTCTGACAATGGCGACTGGTACCGGCAAGACACCGGTCGCGTTCCAAATCTGCTGGAAACTTTGGAATGCGCGCTGGAACAGAACCGGTGAGCATCGCCGACCCAAAATTCTTTATCTCTCCGACCGCAACATCCTGATCGATGATCCGAAAGACAAAATTTTCGCGCAGTTCGGCGACGCCCGCGCAAAGATTGAAAACGGCAATGCGATCAAGAGCCGCGAGATTTATTTCGCGATCTATCAAGCGCTCGCGAAAGACGAACGTCGCCCGGGCTTATACAAAGAATATGCGCCGGACTTTTTTGACCTTATCATCGTGGATGAATGTCATCGCGGTAGTGCTCGCGATGAAAGTAATTGGCGGGAAATTCTCGGATACTTTAGTCCCGCCACGCAGCTCGGGATGACGGCAACGCCGCTGCGTGAGGACAATCGTGACACGTACCTCTACTTCGGAAATCCAATCTACCAATACAGTTTGCGACAGGGCATCGATGACGGATTTCTCGCGCCGTATCGTGTTCACCGTGTGATCTCCGAATGGGATGCTGCAGGTTGGCGTCCGAGCAAAGACGATCTTGATCGATATGGTCGCCAGATTCCAGACGACGAGTATCAGACAAAGGACTTTGAGCGAGTCGTTGCCTTGCGTGCTCGCACGGAAGCCATCGCGCGGCATCTCGCCGACTTCATGAAGAAAACCGATCGTTTTGCTAAAACGATCATCTTTTGCGTCGATCAGGAGCACGCTTCCGAGATGCGACAGGCGTTGAACAACCTGAATAGCAATCTCGTGAAGAAATTTCCGGATTACGTCTGCCGCGTTACTGCCGACGAAGGCGACATTGGTCGTGGACACCTCTCGAAGTTTCAAGACGTGGAATCGCAATCGCCGGTTATCCTGACGACCTCACAATTACTCACGACCGGAGTTGATGCTCCCACGTGCAAGAACATCGTTATCGCTCGCGTCGTCGGTTCAATGACCGAATTCAAGCAAATCATCGGGCGCGGAACACGCGTTCGCGACGATTACGGCAAGCTTTGGTTTAACATCATCGATTACACCGGCTCGGCGACACAACGTTTCGCTGATCCTGATTTCGATGGCGACCCAGCGTTCATTAGCCAGGAAGAAATCGACGCTGCGGGTAAAAAGGTTGGCGAAGTTGTAATCGATGATGGAAAACCGCACGTCGACGAAGTGGAAGGTGGCCCGGAAATCGAGGAGCCACCGCCCGTTGAGCGGCGGAAATACTATTTCGATGAAGGACGCGTTGAGATTGCTTCACATCTGGTCTACGAACTCGATCCGGACGGTAAACAACTTCGGGTTTTGAAGTTTGCGGATTACGCCGCAGAAAAGGTGCGAACACTTTATCCGTCAGCGCCGGAGTTGCGACAAAAATGGGCGAATCCTTCTGACCGCTCCGAGATCATCGACAAGTTGGCGCAGCGTGGAATTAGTTTTGACGAACTAGCCGAAACAGCCAAGCAGCCGGACGCGGATCCATTCGATTTACTTTGTCACGTCGCTTTCAATGCGCCGTTGCGCACGCGTCGCGAACGCGCTCAGCGGCTGCGCGAGGAACGGAAGGGTTTCTTCGATCAATACGGGCCAGAGGCTCGCGCGATTCTAAATGAGCTCCTCGACAAGTACGCCGAGTACGGGACCGCTCAGTTCGTATTGCCCGACGTCCTGCAAATTCCCCCAATTTCTGATCGCGGAAATGTTATCGAGATCGCGAAGATATTCGGCGGAAGCGAAAAACTTCGGGTTGCAGTTAATGAACTGCAGACGCTTCTATACGCGGCGTAAGAAATTAAGCGGAATGCATGGACACATTCTTTATTACCCGACGATCGAATTTCAAAGCGATACATGGGTCAAGAGCGCCCTTTGCTTATGGGAGCGAATCTACAGAATCGTACCGCCAACCTATACTCCGCAAGACTCATATGAAGTCCGCGAGGCGATCGATGCGGGTTTAGTTGAAAATATCAATCTGACTCGCGACGATCTATCTGAGTGTGCAGAGGTCTTCGAGGGGTTTTGGGATTCGGTTCCGGAGATGCCGCTTTGGCTTAGCGGTCGCGATGCCGTAAATCTTTACGAAGAGAAGATCGATGACCGCTTAATCCCTCTGTTTAGAAGTCTTGCCGAGAAGTTTCCAAAGGATGGCGTGTTACAGGTTTCTAAAGAGATCGCCGACACTTATGTGCTTTTTCTTGCCGAGATCATCGCTCGCAGGCGCAATATGGAGAAACTGACGGACGATAAAGATGTTTTCGCCTTAACCCACTACTTTGCAAATAACGGTGATTTTGACGAATTCATCTGTAACCCAGACGCGCGCGAAGCTTCATTAGCAATCACGTTTCCTGCAATTATTCCCGGAGGCTTGGAGTACGTCTCAATGGATAAGGTGCTCACGTTTCGTGACACGCGTCGCGAAGGTCGAGCCGAGTTTCGCAACTCCATCGATAATTTCGTCTCCGCGCTCACAAAAGTCGATGACGAAGAACACGCTCGCGCATTGGTCGAAGAATTTGCAGATCGACTCCGGAATGAAAACGCGAACTGGCTGACGATCGTAAAGCGGGAATTCGCAAACGTGGCGATGAGCTCGCTTTCCGTCGGTCTGCCCGCGGCGCTAACAGCGATGGGAACGATGATTTCGTCAGGTTCATCGATAAAAGACGCGCCGACCTACATCGGATCAGTTGCCGTCGGCTGTGTCGCAACTCTCGCGAACACAATGCAATCACGGCGCCAGTCTTGGACACCGTCGGATTCATTTTACCACGCTCAGATGAGGAATGAATTTGGTGATGGAAAGTTGCAACTCACTGTTCCTCACTACACCCAGGCGTTCGACGAATTTATGAACGATTAACAATGACGAGCGTGAAACGACCTACAGCCACAACGTCACAATCGCTCAGCGCGCTTATCAAGTCGGCGCGCGACATCATGCGCAAGGACAAGGGGCTAAACGGCGATCTTGATCGGTTGCCGATGCTGACTTGGATCATGTTCTTAAAATTTCTCGATGATCTTGAGCTTCAGCGCGAGGAAGAAGCGAAACTCGCGGGAAAGAAGTTTCAGCGCGCAATCGATTCGCCATATCGATGGCGCGAATGGGCTGCGAACGCCGCGGGAATAACCGGCGACGAATTAATATCGTTTGTAAACAATGAGGAAGCGGTTCTGCCAGATGGTTCACGCGGTCCAGGACTATTTGCATACTTGCGCGGCCTAACGGGACGCAATGGCGGCGACCGGCGCGATGTGATAGCGACTGTGTTCAAAGGAACGATCAATCGCATGATCAACGGTTATTTGCTGCGGGATGTGGTCAATAAGGTTGCGGGAATTCACTTTGGTTCGAGTGAAGAATTACACACACTCGGCTCACTGTACGAATCGATGCTGCGCGAAATGCGCGATGCCGCCGGTGACTCGGGTGAATTTTACACGCCACGTCCGGTCGTTCGTTTCATGGTCGCCGTTACCAATCCGAAATTGGGCGAAACAATTCTCGATCCCGCATGCGGCACCGGAGGGTTTCTGGTCGAGGCGTTCGGACACTTGGAGAAACAATGCAAAACCGTTCAAGATCGACAACTGCTGCAAGAGCGCAGCATCTTTGGCGGCGAAGCGAAACCGCTGCCGTATCTGCTCGCGCAGATGAATCTACTGCTGCACGGACTTGAATCACCACAGATCAGTCCAGATAATTCTCTTGCCGTCCGCATCACTGAAATCGGCGAGAAGAACCGCGTCGATATTATCCTTACAAATCCGCCATTCGGCGGCGAAGAAGAGCGTGGCATTCTCGCAAACTTTCCGAGCGACAAACAAACAGCGGAGACGGCTCTTCTCTTCCTTCAACTGATCATGCGCAAGATTCGCCGCTCTCCGAGGCCAGGCCGCGCCGCCGTCGTCGTCCCGAACGGCACGTTGTTTGGCGATGGTATATGCGCCCGCATCAAAGAAGATCTGCTCAAGGAATTCAATCTTCACACAGTTGTTAGGCTTCCCGCGGGCGTTTTCGCGCCATACACCGGTCAAGAGACCGCCTTATTGTTCTTCGACCGTAGCGCGCCGGCTGAGTACGTTTGGTACTATCAGCACCCCCTGCCGCCCGATAGAGCAAAACTCAAGAATCCTTGTTATACTAAATCAAGCCCACTTCGATTTGAGGAATTCGCGCCCCTACTGTCGTGGTGGCAGTCGAGAGAGGAGACTGATTGTGCTTGGAAAGTCCGAGCTGCTGACATTGCGGGAAACGGCTTCAATCTAGACCTTCATCATCCCTCAGAAAGCGGTGCGGTTGTTGTCAGAACGCGCGCAGATATACAGGAAACTGTAACAGATACTACTGCGGAAGTATCCAAAGCGTCGCACTACCTTGTCGAAAGCCTCGTTGAGTCCACATCGCTTCTACCGGTCACAGCGAATGCATCATACAAGACGCTCGAAGAGCTTAAGATCGACATCAATCCCGAGAATCGAAACCCCGAGAAAACACCTGAAGACGAGTTCACGTACGTCGATTTATCGAGCGTCAGTTTCAACACTTTTGAAGGCGTTAAGAAGCTTCTTGGTAGCGAGGCCCCGTCGCGCGCAAGGCGAGTGATCCGAGAAGGAGATGTGATCCTTTCCACGGTGCGACCTTATCTTTGCGGTCATGCTGTAGTTGACGAACAGCTGGACAATCAAATCTGTTCGACCGGTTTTTCTGTTCTTCGATGTCCAAAGGACATCAATCCGAAATTTCTCTATTACATGCTGATTTCACCACAGGTGATATCACAATTCTATTTGTGTATGCGGGGTGCACATTATCCTGCATTGAAAGACGATCATGTGAGGCGCCTAACAATTCCGGAACTGGAACGTAGGAAACAAGATGACCTCGTGGACAAGCTCGATCTATTGGCTGAGCGAATTAGTTCTGCCGTAGCTGGAATCGAAGCATACACGCAGCGACTGACTGCAGAATCACAGCTAGCCTTGTCGGCATTACTGGCGGACACGTATGGAAATTCGACAGCCTCGGAAGTTTGAGCGCTTATCGCTTGTCAGCGAGAATGCGCTGAAGCGCCGGCAAGCCGAGACCGCCGCCGAGCTCGACGCGCTTCTCCCTTCAATCGTCGACAAAGCTTTCAAAGGAGAACTTTAGCTCAATGTTCAACGTCCTAGTGTCAGGGAACGGAACCGCGTGGGAAACTGATCAGTTGATGCGGATGGAGGTCGATCGCTTCAAACAATACAGCGACGGCATCGAAGCCGTCTCAGTAATGTTGGAGAACTCCGATACGCTGAAATTGCTCGAAGAAGCTCCCACTTTATTGATGTATGAGCGCGGCACTGAAGGCCCAAGCGCTGACGAGGTTCGTTACGGTTATTTGCGGGGCATTCGGGTTGCGGGAAAGGAGCTGGTTTTCCGGTTCTCGGAGATTGGGCGCTTTCGACGGAATGTTGTCAACGAATTCGCCGACCGACTAGGCTTCAATAAGTATGAGCAGAACCGAACGCACTGGGCCATAAAAGATGGAGGTATACCTCGGGCCATGCTCGAAAGGCTGAAAAGGGAGTCTTCATCTCCCATTTCCTCCGGTGCCGCCGGCAGCCCTGTGGTTGACCTGCAGAGTGTCTTTACAAACGCCGACTCAGGTCCACCCGAGATATCCGAATTCTTGATCAAAATCGCGAGAAAGACAGTGCCTTCGTTCAAATGGGTCATTGGCGCTGCTGCGCTTTTCAGTCTTGCGGCGATCGTAATCCATTGGGGACTGAATCTGGCTGTGCTTTTTCTTGTTGGCGGCGTTTTGCTGATCGTTGCGGTAGCTTTCATCGTCCTCTGGTGGATATCGCGCTTAAGTCCCAAGACGGCTTCGCCGATGGCTGCTTTTTTGGCGTGGTCATCCCTACTGATTGTGGTAGCCGCCCTCGTCTGTGTTCTAACTTCGGCGACTGCTGATTGGCCATGGTCGATCCGCACGTGGATTAACCAACACATTGGGGGAACTCCTCCCGTCGGTCCCCTGGCACGACAAACGGCGGTTCAAGCACTCGCAAGCAAGCGCGATCCGAGAATCTTTGCTGAGTTATTCAACAGCAAATTTGTCTCAGTTAATTGGTCAAATTTTGATGCGGTTTTGCGACTGGACCGCGAACTGGGCCCGCGTCTTGGCGAACTTTACGACAAAACCTACGTTAAGGAAACAAAGGAAAATGATTGGAGCCGTCTCACTGAGGCTGAACGAGATGAGCTTACGTACATCCGCGGTGCAATTAAGTATATCAGTCTGGCTGTCGGCCCTCTGCTTAGAGCGGCCCGGCCTGCGGGACAGAACGTGGACTTGAGATGGGCATGGTTCGGTGATTGCGATTGGCGCGGAGTAAATCTTTACGGCGCGGATCTAGACACTTTGGATATGCGATCTTGCAACCTGAAAGGGGCCGACCTCGGTGACGTCACCTCTTTTCAAGGGATGTACATGTACCGAACAGCCTGGTGGGAAGCAAAGCGAATTAGCCCCGAGTTACTTCAATACCTGCTACTTAATTCGCCCTATGAACCCGGAAATACTTATGGTCCGCAAGAGTACCGCGTCTCGGCGCGCGATTACGAAGACTCCGTCGCGCGGCTAAAAGCTGGCAAGTAAAACGGCGGAAGGGAAAAACGGGTTCGTATCTAAAGGGCATTCGCGAGCAGGGCATTTAACATATCGCTTCGCGGACGTTGAAGCGCTATGAGGTTACATCTTTATAATGGCCCCCGATCCCAACATCATCGCCGCCGAAATTGTCGAAGACCTGCAAGCCGCCCTCGCCCCAGCTGAGCGCGGAATCTCCTAACGAACCAAGATTAGTTGCTGCTTGGCAGCGTCCCCCTACTTCTTTCTCGGCGCCGCCTTGGCGGCTGAGGCCTGTTGCTCTTTCTTCTGAGCCGCGCTGTTGGCTTTCGCCTTTTGCTGTGCCTTGTGCTTCTGATTCGCTTTCGGAGATTTGTCGCCCATGATGAGAAAGGCTCGTCTTGCAATCCGTAAAGTCAACGTGGCGTTGGACAGCCCAGGCTATTACTTCGGTACCGGTCGCAGCCTGATTCCCTCTTCGCACCTTTTCGTTAGCGGAAGAATATCAAGTAAACGAGAACGCTTAGCACCACCACGGCTATGATCATCTTCGACAGGTGTTTCGCATCAAACAGCCGGGACGATGGGAACGCCCTCAATGGGACAGGACAATGACGGCAATGATGATCGAGGACGGAAAGCGCGTAGCCACAGGCGGGGCAGGGTTCTAACGGCATATGACACCAATCGCAGACATCGACCGAATAGCGAGATGTATCGGTAACCGCACTCAGTATCCCTGGAGATTTTCAAAACTCTTCGTGCCGCAGTTGCGGGCGAGCCGAAGAAGTAAAAGAAAAAGGGGCAGAGATAACTGTCGACACAATTTCAGAGGTCAGATGTCCGAAAGAACGACGACCTCCAAGCTATTCTGAAAAGCTGAATGGAGCGATTGGGATGAGCGATCCGGCAGCTGCCGGAGTAAAGCTGCGATGGTAGGAGTGAGTGAGCGCGGGCAGCGAACGAGTTTCAAACGCTTACACACCGACACGCTGAAACTAAAAGACTGGGCCAACTGATTGAATCAATCGCATCACCGGATGGATTTCCCAGACAGCGTGCATTGTATCTCCGTCGCGCGGAAGAAGCGTGAATCGTGCGTTTGTCCAGGTAAACACCGCCGCGCGAAGTTTGCACCACGGGCGGCCGACCGGAAGTTCGACGACGATTCGTCCGCGTCGTCCATCGGTATTTTCCATGACAACGTGAAGGTCGCCATCGTCTTCCACTTGAACATCGATAACTCGGCCGGTTACGGCCTACCAGTTTTGCTCTGCCGGAATTCGCGGCGATGATCCTGTGATTTCGACTTCGGGCCCTCGCCAGGCATACATCTCGGCCGGCGTTGTTTTTCGGAGATCCCAGCCCAGAGGCGTCCGTACCTGCGACGCTTTTACCAACTGGCGCCGCCGAAGCCGCGCGGTGGGCTGGTGGCGCCGAAGCCGAGAATTGCTTCGGCGCGTTTTCGCAATTTCTCAGTCGCTGCGCGATCCATAAACGCGCGCCGCGCAGCACCGATATCATCGAGCGACAAATCCATCGCCCGCAGAATGGCCCATTCATCTGGGCTCAACAGATCGCGGTCCCCATCGCTGACCGCTCGCCTTTGCAATCGAGAGATGATTTCGATCAACGCGTCGCCATTTTGCGCGCGAAAGAGATCGATCAAGCGTTGAAAGCTCAGGTGGAACGGTATCGTGGCAAGATCGACATCCGCATTTGGCGTGACGCTATCCGGCGGCATGGTCACAACATCCGAAATCGCCACCGAATTCCAAAAATCTTGTGACTGGTAATAACCGATCTCGACCCGATAATTTTCTCGCGGTCGTGAGACGGGCAAATAACAACTGCCGGACATCGGTTCCGCCGCGATGTTCCCCTCCTCAGTGCCATCGGCTTTGTAAACGCGAAGGTGAACTTGTCGATCCACCGGCGCGCCTTGCGCAAAAATTGCCGGCCAATCGATGTTCCAGTAAGCGACGATCGTGTGCGGGTCACGCGCGACCGCAAAGAAGATCTTCTCGCCATAGACGCGCGGCAAGTCTATCACGTCGCCAAACTCAGATGGGCCCTTGCCTTCGCCGGGGCTCACGACGGGGCCGTCAGAAATGTGAAAATCATTTCGCGATTCCGCTGCTGCGTTGTTGTTTTCTTTCTTAGCCACCGGCGAATTTGCGCCTACAAGTTGGCTCGAATCCCTGAAAGGCAAACAGAATCTTACACTGAGCTAATCCACCGGGCTGGAGAGCGATTAAGAGCAGGAGTGGGAATAAGAATAGAAGTAAGTGCAGCCATCAGGCTTTTTCTTATTCTTATTCGTATTCGTCCTCTGTAACTAATTCGCAAGGCGTTGCGTGAAACCATACATTATCGTCAATCCGGCTGCGGGCTCAGTCACAAGTCTTGACGGGCTCCTCACGCAGTTGCAACGGTTGAATCCTGTAAAACTGCACGTAACACGCGCCGTTGGCGACGCTGAAAAATTCGCGCGCGCTGCAATTCGAAATCAAAGCGATTACATCGTGGCAGCCGGCGGTGACGGGACATTGAACGAAGTCGTCAACGGGATCGCGCGACGTGCAAAAGACGTTTCCGTGGGCGTTGTTCCGCTCGGCACTGGCAACGATTTTGCCCGAGCCCTTGGTTTGCCGGCCGCACTTGAGGACAACATCGACATCTTACTTTCCAAAAAGACGAGGTCGATCGATCTGGTTCGCGTGAAAAGCGATCGTACGCGGTTCTTTGTGAACGTCTCGGCGGGCGGTTTTAGCGGGCTAGTGGATGAAAAATTGACCCCCGAGATCAAACACGCCTGGGGTCCGCTCGCCTATGTGCGTTGCGCTGCAGCCGCGTTGCCGAACCTGCACGCGTATCGGACACAGGTCGTTTTCGATGAAGACGAGAGCTTGTCGGTGGATCTTTACAACGTCGTGATTAGCAACGGCCGTTTTGTGGCGGGTGGCCTTCCGATTGCGCCGGATGCCGACCTGGGCGACGGATTACTCGACGTTATTTTGATCCCAAGGCGCTCGGTGACTGAGATGGCGTTGCTGGCCGCGGAGATTGTTTTGGGCAAACATCTTTCCAGCAATGCAATTATTTTTCGGCGCGCAAAAACAGTCGCAGTGCGGTCACGGCCGGGGATGTGGTTTAATGTTGATGGAGAATTGGTCGGCAATGCTCCGGCCGTATTTCAAATTATGCCGCGCGCGATAAACTTCGTCGTGAGCAAAGCATGAAAAGAAAAATCATCCAGATCAACGAACTGGCCGCGCGCTCAAAGGAGCTCCGTGCTGCCGGCAAAAAATTGGTCGCGACCAATGGATGTTTTGATCTGTTGCATGTTGGGCACGTGCGCTATCTGCAAGCCGCCCGCGCGCTCGGCGACGTCTTGGCCGTGGGGGTAAACGGCGATCAATCAGCACGGGAGTTGAAAGGGCCAGGGCGTCCACTCAACAACGAACACGATCGCGCAGAGGTCCTAGCTGCGCTCGAGGATGTCGATCTTGTCGTGATTTTTCCGGAGTTGCGCGCAACGCAGTTCATCGAAGCAGCGGCCCCAGCGGTCTATGTGAAGGGCGGCGATTACACTCTCGAAACACTAAACACCGAAGAGCGCGGAGCTTTGCAAAGGGCGGGCGCGGATATCCGCATCGTTCCGTTTGAAAAAGGTTTTTCCACAACGCGGTTGCTGGAACAATTATGCCGCAACGCCAAATGAAGGCGCTAGGAATACTCGGTTCGGGTAAAGGCACAAACTGTCGTGCGATTCTGGAACGCATTCGCGCAGGCATGTTGCCGGCGGAAGCGCGTGTTGTCATTTCTGATGTGCTCGATGCGCCAATTCTAGAGATCGCGCGCGCGTTCTCGGTTCCGAATGCCTACCTGCCACCGGGGGAATTTCGAACACGGCTAGAGCCGGCGACCGAAATGGAGTTGGTGAAAATACTGCAAGACGCAGGAGTCGAGCTGGTGATTTTGGCGGGGTTCATGCGCGTCTTAAAGTCGCCAATGCTGGAGGCGTTTCCTCGCCGCATTCTCAACATTCATCCCTCCCTGCTGCCAAGATTCCCCGGCCTCGAGGCGTGGAAACAAGCGCTGGCCGCAGGCGAAAAAGTAACCGGTTGCACCGTCCACTATGTCGATGAAAAAATTGACCATGGCGACGTTATCGCACAGCGCGAGGTGCCGATTTTGCCTAACGACACTCCGGAAAGTTTGCACACGCGAATCCAAATTGCCGAGCACGAATTGTATCCGGAAGTGATCGCGCAGTTCTGTGGTGATTGAGGGTCTCGCTTTAGTTTCATTCCGCTTTTTGGTCCCGCCCTAACAAGTCTTCCACCGCCTGCGCGGCCGTTCGTTCTTGATAAAGCAGCGCATAAACTTGATCGATGATGGGGGTTTCGATCTTGAGCTTGCGGGCGCATTCGTAAGCGCTCTTGGTGGTCGGGATTCCTTCGGCCACCATTCGCATCGCGGAGGTGATTTCACGCAGCGATTGGCCGCGACCCAGTAATTCGCCGACGTGCCGATTCCGGCTGCCGCGGCTAAAACAAGTGAGAATTAAATCGCCTGCTCCGCTCAAGCCGTAAAATGTGGCGAGTTTCCCGCCCATCGCCGTGCCGAGTCTGATCATTTCGGCAAGCGCCCGAGTCACCAGCGCTGCTTTTGAATTATCGCCAAGTCCCAATCCGTCGCTCGCCCCAGCCGCAATCGCGAACACATTCTTTAGCGCGGCACCCAGCTCGATGCCGGCAAGCTCGTCTCCGGTATAGATACGGAACCGCGGTCTGCCCAGGTAAGTTCGCAGCTCGGCCGAGTGCTGAGCTTCAGTGCATGCCAGCACCGTCGCTGTGGGCAGACCGCGAGCCACTTCGGCAGCGAGGTTGGGTCCCGATAACACCGCAATCGGGTGATTCGGAAAAATTTCGCGGAGAATCTCGCTCATCCGCTTCCCGCTACGGTGTTCGATTCCTTTCGTGCACGTGAGAAGAATGGCACGATCATTCGCAAGGATCCCGCGAACTTGACTGGCAATTTCGCGAAAAGCCATCGATGGCATCACGAAAATGATGAGATCGGCCCCGGCGCAATCCTTCAGATCGCTCGTTAGGCCGACCGATTCCGGGAGATTTACGCCCGGAAGATAATCGCGGTTCACCCGAGTTTCACGAAGCCTCGCGACGCGGGCGGGGTTATGGCCCCAAAGCAAAATCTCGCGATCCTTCATTGCCCAAAGAATCGACAATGCCGTACCCCAGCCACCGGCACCGAGGATCGCAATTTTCTCCAGTTTCACTTTCGTTGGAAACGTTGCTCGGCGCCAGAGAGGAGACGAGAAAAATTTGAACGATGTCGCACGATGACAACTGCCGCCAGGCAGAGCGAAAAATAAAAGAGAACCGGAGCGTGCAATTTCCCGAAATGTAACATTGCGCCGGTTGCAATTGGCATCGCGATCGCGGCGGCCACTGAGGCGAGGGATACGTACCGCGTCGTTTCAAATACAACGATCCAAACAAAAGCCATGATCGATGCAACGAATGGCATGAGGGCAAAAATTACGCCTCCGGAGGTCGCGACGCCTTTCCCTCCCTTGAACCCAAGCCAAATCGGAAAGAGATGCCCAGCCACACAGCACGCGCCACCGACGATGGCACACAATTCGCGGCTTACCTGAGTCGAACTATGGTTGAAAACCAAGATCGACATCTCCACTGCCGCGACCCCTTTTAGAAAATCCAATAGGAATACGGGATAGCCCAAGCGCCTGCCTAGGGTTCGAACGACATTCGTCGCGCCGAGATTGCCACTACCGACCTTGCGAATGTCAACGCCAGCCAGCCGGCCGGCAATGTACCCAAACGGAATCGAACCAACAAAATAGCTGACGACCGCGATGAATATGAGCACAAGATTACGTTGTCGATGCAGCCTGCTTTGATAGTAAGTTGTTTTTAGATAGCCATATAGACATTATTGCGATGTCGGCCGGAGTGACGCCACTGACGCGCGAAGCTTGCCCTATTGTTGTCGGGCGGATGTTTGTAAGTTTCTGTCGCGTTTCCGAACTTAATCCGACTATCCTGCTAAAGTCGAAGCCGTCAGGAATTCTTTGCAGACTCCTCAGTGCAAGCTCTCGGTTTTGGTCAGCTTGGCGAATTACGTACCCCTGATATTTGAATTCCGTCTCCAATAAGTCCCAAATCTCGGCTGGCGCTTGAGATACGATTTCGCTAGGGAGGTTTTCGCGCCTGAAATCGGAGCGTTTGAATAGTTGTGAAATTGGCAAGCCGTTGATTTTGGTCTGCGTCGCAATCACTCGAGCTTGGTCGAGTAGCTCCATTTTTGCTTGGAACGCATTCCAGCGACGTTGATCGACAAGACCCCTTTCGAAGGCGAATTTAGTCAAGCGTTGGTCTGCATTATCCTGCCGCAGCTGGAGTCGATCCTCAGCCCGACTCGTAAACATTCGATACGGCTCTTCGGTTCCTTTTGTCACCAAGTCATCAACTAGCACGCCGATGTATGCTTCGTTTCGACGCAGTGTGAGTGGCGCAACTCCCTTGATCTTTAAGGCCGCATTCGCCCCGGCAATCAGGCCTTGTGCGGCCGCCTCCTCATAGCCTGATGTCCCGTTCACTTGCCCGGCGAGGTAGATCCCGCGGATCAGCTTTGTCTCGAGCGTATGGAACAACTGCGTCGGAGGAAAAAAATCGTATTCGACCGCATATCCTGGACGCATAATTTCCGCACGCTCCAAACCTGGAATGGTGTGCAAAAAGGCGAGCTGTACGTCATAGGGTAAACTGGTGGAAATCCCGTTTACGTAAAACTCCTCAGTGTGACGCCCTTCCGGTTCTAGAAAAATCTGGTGCGCCGTTCGCTCCGAAAACTTGACGACCTTGTCTTCGATCGATGGACAGTAGCGTGGTCCTGTTCCCTTGATCCGACCGGCGTAAAGAGGCGACCGATGTAAATTCAGACGGATGATTTCGTGTGTGTTAGAGGTAGTCTGGGTGAGCCAACATGCCATTTGTTCCACATGGAACTCGCCGCGATGGTCAAAGTTCAGGGTGAAAACATCCCCAGGCAAAGTTGATTCCTCGGCATGGAATGCAAATCTCGGCGGCGGTTCATCCCCCAACTGAATCTCACATTGCGAAAAGTCGATGGATCGGGCGTTCAACCGGCACGGCGTTCCCGTTTTGAATCGCCCAACTTTGAACCCCAGTCGCTGTAAATTTTCGGTAAGATTTGAGCTGGAATCGGCCATTCGCCCTCCGGGTTTGCTATTTTCTCCCACATGTAGAAGGCCGCGCAGAAATGTCCCCGATGTGATCACCACGCTGCGCGCGCCGATTGTCAAACCAATGTCAGTTTGGACGCCAACAACCGACCCACCTTCGACCAGAAGACTCGAAACTGTCGCTTGTTTGAGATCGAGATTTGCTGCGCGCTCGAGAATAGCCTTCATCCTAAATTGATACGCCTTCTTGTCGCATTGGGCCCGCGGCGAACGAACCGATGCCCCCTTCGCCCTATTGAGCATACGAAACTGGATGCCGGTCGCGTCGGCATTGTTTCCCATCGCTCCGCCCATGGCATCGATCTCCCGCACGATATGGCCTTTGGCCGAGCCGCCAATTGCCGGATTGCACGACATTTGGCCAATGGTGTCCAAATTTTGGGTCAACATCAGAGTTCGGCAGCCAATTCTGGCCGCCGCCAAGGCGGCTTCAATACCGGCATGGCCGCTACCAACCACCAAGACGTCGTATTCCATTGGCTGCTTAAACATGCTTAAACGCTTCTGAAACTCCTTCATCCCTCCAAGATAGAGGATCGCCAAGGCCGAATTCCTGCCGCTCGCCTTGAGCGATTGTCGCCGCTTTTGTAAATCGCGTTGATAGACATAAATACCTGCGTAAATTGACTTTATGATCCAACAAGATCCCCAATCTGTTTGTGCCCACCAGAGCGTCTAAGCCTCGCGTGTGTAGACTCGGCCTGTCGTGCCGCTCTCAACGCAACCCGGCTCAGAAGCATCAACAACAGCGCTGTAACGACAAAGGCGCCGCCCCAAGTCCAATACTCAAGCAGTGTTGGATGGGTTTTACCGCGCACCAGATTAATTCCAAATTGCCCAAGCGTCCCCAGATAAACGTAGAGAAAAAGTCCGGGCGTGCGCCCGACTGAAACCCAAAGCATATATGTGTGAAATGGAATTTTCGTTAGGCCGTAAAGGTAATTTAGCAAGCTCGTTGGAAAGAGAGGATGAAGTTGAGTCAGCAGAATGATTTTCCAGCCCTCGCGTTCCACCGCCGGCTCGAGCGCGGTGAGAGCACGGTTGCGTGCGAGTTTCCTCATAAACCATCGCTGCCCCATCCATCGGCTCAGGCCGAAAGAAATCGCTGCGCCGATGCCGTTGCCGAGCATGACAATGACAAATCCCCACCACAGACCGAAGAAAAAACCGCCGCCGACACTCACAATACCGCCGGGCAAAAGCAAAACATTACAAAGCGCGAAAAGTAATGGGTAACAAAACCAGCCTGCTGGCCCCATCTCGACCACGTGTCGTTGCGCCGTCGCAATAAGATCGACAATCGGGAAAAAACGCGACAGCCAAACGAGTAGCCCGATCGCTAAAGCGAAACACGACAATTGAAGATAGAGCGCGCGCCGGACTTTAAACACCCCGAGACTTTGCGCGTTTCACCTGCTTCGCGCAAATCTCGCCAGCTCGGTCATGATTTCGTAATGCAAAAATGGG
>Ga0070717_10001339_pt1 | contig 16926 bp, 19 predicted proteins | sample LARL113metaG_FD_71366 | JGI IMG/M metagenome (GOLD analysis project Ga0070717, IMG submission 71366) | Corn, switchgrass and miscanthus rhizosphere microbial communities from Kellogg Biological Station, Michigan, USA - LAR L11-3 metaG | ecosystem: Host-associated > Plants > Roots > Rhizosphere ... | reverse complement strand
GCCAAATACTTTGCCAAGAGCCGGTTGCAGCGGAGCAAGTCGGACCCGGCCGATGCCCGCACACTGGCGGCGTTGGGTATGAGTGAGGAACCACGGGTCAAGGACCCGCTCCTGGGCGCCGAGGCCAAAGAGGCAGCCCGCTTTTGGAGCGGTCTGGTCAAAGAGCAGGGCCAGGTCCGCCAGAAGCTGTTGCGGCTGGTGGAGATTGGCTTCCCGGAGCTGAAGGAGTGCTTCGAAGACCCCCTTTGCGAAACCGCACTGGCCGTTCTCAGAGAAGCCCCGACAGCGCGCGCGGCTGCCCGCAAGCGAGTCTCAACGCTGGCCGATGCAACCAGGCCAGGCGGCCGGCGCCGGTTGGGGGAGAACAAGGCCCGCCGGCTCCATGAGCTGGCCAAGGGCACCATCGCGCCGCCCGAGTTGGATACCCAGATGGGCTTTGAGGTCGGGCTGCTCATCCAGCAGTTCGACCTTCTCGAGAAGCAGATCGAGATTGCCGAGCAGAGGGTGTCGGAGGTCCTCGATTCGGAGCTGGCCCAGAGGCTCCAGACCATCCCCGGGGTGGGGCCGGCGCTGGCGGCTACCTTCATCGCCGAGATCGGGGATATCTGGCGCTTCGACGAGTTTGACCAGCTCGCCGCCTACGCCGGTGTGCACCCCAAGGAGCAGAGCACAGGCACCAAGGGTCAGAACCCGGAGACCCGCTGGCACATGGCCAAGACAGGCAACGCTTTCATTCGCTCAGCCGCCTACCGGATGGCCGTCGTCGGCATCCAGCACAACCCGGTCATTCGCGCTCACTACCTACGAAAGCGAGCTCAGGGCAAGACCGCCATGAATGCCCTCGGTCACTGCATGTCCAAATCCCTGGCCATCGTCTGGGGCGTCTGGCGCTCAGGGCGCGACTTCGACCCCAGTCTCGGAGGTCCCAGAACTTGACAAGACCCTATGGGTTCTAGCTCGAGGCGTCCTAAGGGTCATGAGACTCGGAGGTGAGGGCTGATGGCGAAGGTGCTGGCGGGGATCACGATCTCGGTTGACGGCTGCGTCGCAGGGCCGGACGACGGCCCTGGAAAGGGCCTTGGCGAGGGCGGCGAGCGCCTCCACTGGTGGGTGTTCGGAGGCCCCTGGACCTACGGCCAGGAGCGGCGAGGCCAAATGGCGGCCGATGACGCCGCCTGGTTCGGTGAGGCGATGGAGAACGTCGGCGCCGTGGTCGGCGGCCGCTGGACGTACGAGGCCGCGGAGCACTGGGGCGACAGCAATCCCTGGGGATTGCCCTTCTTCATCGTCACCCACCGCCCCGAGGAGGAGCCTGCAGGTGGCCAGTTCAGATTCGTCTCGGGGGTGCGGGAGGCGACCGAGCGAGCGCTCGAGGCCGCCGACGGCAAGGACGTGCAGGTGATGGGCGGAGCCGACGTCATCCGTCAAGCCTTGGAAGCCGACCTCGTCGACGAGCTGATGATCATCGTCTCCCCGGTGATCCTGGGCGGCGGCAAGCGCCTCTTCGATGGGTTCACAGGGTCGATAGAGCTCGAGCAGAAAGGGACGCGGCAGTCAGCCTGGGCGACGTTCATCGAGTACCGGGTCAAGCGGAGCGGCCGCTGAGCCGAGCGGAGGTACGGCGCCGCTGATGGACTTTTCGAACCCCATAGGTTCCTAAAGGTGGACTTGTATCTCGAGTCCTAAGAGCTGGCCCGGTCCAGCAACTGGAGCAGGTCGTGCGCGGCCAGCTCGATCTCCTTGTGACGCCACTCAGCTGCCCGGTAGTGGCAGGCGATGACTCCCGTGCGGTGGATGCGGCGGAAGTCTCCGTAGACGAATGCATAGCGGCCCTTCGTTTCGTCGCTGGCCTCGTCGTTAAGGCCGAGATGCCACTCGGCGTACTCGTCCCATGAGTGCGATTTCAAGAATGCGTTCTCGTCATCCGCTTGAGGCTGAACCTCGCCCCAATCGCTGTCCAGCACATACTGGCGAGCCTCGATGAGACGGCGAGCATGCGTGATGGCCTTCTTGTTGACGGAATATGAAGCCACCGTCAGTGTGATTCCCCTCCTCAAGTATGGTGCTTCGAGGGATGTCCGGGTGGGCACGGGCTGGACCGCTCGACCGGGCCCGGCGGCCAGGACGACGATGCGAGCACCGGCGACAAGTGAGGAAACGGAGAGCGTTTCATCAGCGATTGGACGCGGGGGCCGCCGCTACGAGCCGCTCCAGACCAACCAGCAGAGCCTGCCTATCCTCGGCCGAGATCTTCTTCAGCGCGGCCGCCAGCGGGGCCAGCTCGAGGACGCTGTCGCCCGTCACGCGGGCCACCCCCGTATCGGTGAGGACAATCGAAAGTCGGCGCTCGTCCGTTGGGTCGCGACGGCGGGTGAGAAAGCCGCGCCGCTCCAGGCTCTTCACCTGCTCGGACGCTGAGCTCTTGGGGATGCCCAGGTGGCGGGCGACGACGCCGAGCGGAATGCCGTTCTCGCTTCCGATGTGGTGGAGCAGTTGGCGCTCGTGCTGGGTGAGGTCTTCGGCGTCGGCTTTGAAGAAGACCCTCCACAGACGACCGTACAGCTTGTCGAACTGTTCGGCAGACGATTGGTTCGCCATCCCGTACAATATACAGGTCGAGTCGAAGGGTTTTGGTGGAGGTGGAGTCGCAATGATCGAGATCTCGAGGGAACGGATGATCCCCGTGCCGGCTGCGCGCGTCTGGGGAGTCGTGGCCGAAGCCGAACGACTACCTGAGTGGTATGCCAGAGCGGCCGGCGTCGAGGTTCTCGAGGGCGCGGGGCTCGGCCGGCGACAGCGGCTCAGCAGCCAGTGGCGAGGTCAGGACTCCGAGGTCGATCAGGTGATCACCGCCTTCGAACCGGAGCGTCGTCTCGAGTGGCGGCACGAGGCAGAACGCTTGGGCGGGCAACCCGCCCCTCGGTTCGCGAGTGAAACCGTTGTGAGGATCGAGCTCGAGGCTCAGGGGCCCAATGCCACCCTGGTGGTCCTGGAGTCGCGCCAGCAGCCCGCCGATCCCGACAAGGAGGCGGCTCTCCGCGGCAACTCCGAGTACCTGGGCAAGATGCTGGAGACGTCGCTCGAGCGGCTGGAGAGGCTCGTGACGAGCGAATCGGAGTCTTGATCCGAACGCGCCCTAAGTCGTCGCGGTCCGGCGACTAAGTCATCCAGTTGGAGCCGCCGGCAGAGAAGCAGTCGTCCGTCAGAAGCCAAAAATCCATGGGACAACCTAACTTTGCGTGCATGAGCACCAAAACGACCACGCAACGAGGGGTGAGATGACTACTCAGAACAACCTGGAGGAAAACAAGCGGATCGTTCGCGAGTTCATCGAAATGGCCTTCAACCAGCACCAGGCCGATCGAGCGGCGGATTACCTGACGTCCGACATGAAGTGGCACGGCGGCACCCTGGGAACAGTCGAGGGTCGCGAGCAAGTCGCCGGGCTGGTCAGTGCAATCGTCGCGGCTCTCCCGGACCTCCAAAACGTGGAGCATGACATCATCGCCGAACGAGACATTGTGGCCGTCCGCGCGGTCGTCGAGGCAACCCACAAAGGGGACCTCCTCGGGATCCCCGCGTCCGGCAGACACGTCCGGTGGGATGCGGTCGACGTGTACCGCGTGGCGGATGGAAAAATCGCCGAGGAGTGGGCTGCAGACGACCTGCTTGCCTTCGTCCACGGGGTTGGCGCGTACACCCCTCCCTGGCTCACGCCGCAGTCGTAGCGGCGCCATTGACCTAGCTGCCGTTCACCGGGTCAGGCCCGGCTCCGTCGTTGCAAGAGCCCGAGCGAGCTCTGACCGGGAAGCGATCCGGAGTTTCGGGAAAACGCGGTACAGGTGGGCGCCCACCGTGCGGTGCGAAAGGAACAACCGGTCGGCGATCTCGCGGTTGGAAAGTCCGGACGCGGCCATCTGCGCGACCTGGAGCTCCTGGGGCGTCAGGGGCTGGCGAGGCGTCCTCGCGGGCTCAGGAATCCGTTCACCCGAAGCCCGAAGCTCCGCGCGCGCCTTGTCTGCCCAGGGCTGCACTCCGAGCGCGTCGAACATGTCCCGGGCCGCCCTGAGGTGCGGCCGCGACTCAGTGATGCGGCGCTGCCTTCGCAACCAGCTGCCATATGACATCTCCAGGCGGGCAAAGTCGAACGGCCATTTCGGCTCAGCGTTGAGGGCGGACTCATAGAGGCCCTGCGCCTCCGACTCGTCCGCGAGTAACGGACGTGCGAACCGCAGACCAATATGTACGAGGGCTGCCGGAGTGCGCTTGCCGAGCGCTTCGAGGAGCGTCATCATGCGGCGCGCTTCGTCGTTCCGTCCCGCTCGCACCGCGCATTCGACTACGAAGGGCGCGGCCGCATGTGCCACCACCTCGTGGTATGCCGGTCCGTGAGGATCGAACATGCGCACGAAATGGTCGAAGGCTTCTGCGTGACGTCCGGCAGTGAGGTGTGTGACTCCGCGTGCAAACTCCGCTTTAGCGAGAACAATTGAAAGGCCCAGGGACGCCAGAGGTTCGGTCGCCTCGGCGATGAGCTGTTCGGCGGTGCGCTCCTCGCCCTGGAGGCCGGACAAAGCGGCACGTCCAATCTGGCTGATCGCGGTCCAGATCGGCTGTGTGGTCTCGATCGCGAGGCGGTCGGCTTCCTCCATGTAGTGAATCGCGTCCCGGAGTTGGCCGGTGTTGATTCCGGCCCAGCCGCGCACGGCAAGCAGCTGAGCCAGGAGCCCGAGGCGTCCCTGGGCACGCAAGCTGGGGGCCGCGCGATCCATGAGCTCGATCGATTCAGTGCGGTCACCTGCCGCGTAGGCTGCCAGCGCCAGGACTTGCGTGCGAGAGGGGTCCGCGTCGTCGACCTGGGCAGCCTCACGAACCCTCGTCGCGAGTCTTGACGCCGCGTCGACGGGCGCCGCGAGCGCAAGGATTTCGAGAGCGCGCGGATCCAGCACGTCGCCGGCGATTTGCTCAACCGCGTCGATGACCAGATTCTTGGCCGCAGCGCCGGGGTCGGCCCACCAGCAGCGCAGGGCGGCGCCTTGGAGCAGGTTCAGCGACAGATTTCGGTCTCCTCCAGCAGCGACTTGGCGCGCGACGCCGACCAACCGTGCAATGGCGTTGGCGTCGCCGGGCGCGCCGTCGTGGAAGATTTCGCGTAGCCAGGTCATTCGCGCGACGTCGTGAGGTGAAAGCTCCAACCTGGCGGCCGAGTCGAGGAGCCGAGCCACGGCTGGTGGATCCCCGAGTTGAAATGCCAGCTCCGCTGCCGCCAGCAGCCGGCGGGCCCTGTCCGGACCGGGGGGTGTCAGCGAGGCGGCAAGCTCCAGAGCGCCGAGCGCTGTCGCAGGGGCACCGCGATCCTGTGCCCGGCCGGCGGTGATCTCGAGGTCGGCCGCGGCGCCCTCGTCTTCACCGAGCACCGCTTTGGCGCGGTGCCAGGCCCGGCGGTCCGGGTCCGCGATGACCTCGGCGAGAGCGAGGTGTGCGTTCCGTCGCTGTCCCGCGGTCGCCGCCTGATCCAGCGCTGAGCGCATCAGCGGGTGGCGATAGCGAACCGTCGAGCCCGCCACCGAAATCAAGCCTTCGTCGACGGCCGGTTGCAGAACGTCGACGGTGACGTTTTCGCCCACCTGCTTGCGCGTTGCACCAAGCACGTCGTTCACGGTGGGGTCCCTGTCAAGCGCTATCAGCAACAGCGCGGCTTGCGTGAGCCTCGGAAGCTGCCCGGCTTGCGCGGAGAAGGTCCGCTCCAGCCGATCGGTCAACGGAATGCTTCTCAGCGCGCCCTCGCGCCCGTCGGTGCCCTGCAGCCTCAAGCCACGTGGAAGCTCGAGCAGCGCCAGTGGGTTGCCCAACGCCTCGTCCAGAATCAGGCGGCGGGTCTGAATGTCCAGGTCTGGTGCGACGGATACCAGCAGATCCGCCGACGCCGTGTCGCTCAGGGGCTCGACATGGATCTCCTGCAGCTGCGGGGACCGAAGCGCGGTCCGCAAGGTCTCTCGCAGGCCGATGACGAGGAGGATGTGGGTTGACTCCAGTCGGCGAGCGACAAAGCTCAGGACGGAGGAGGTCGCAGGGTCCAGCCATTGAAAGTCGTCCGCAACCACGACCAGAGGCCTTTCGTCGGCGACCTCGTCGAGGAGGCTCAGCGTGGCCAGGCCGACAAGAAACGCTTCAGGTGGCGCCCCCTCGCGCATTCCCAATGCCGTGAGCAACGCTGTTTTCTGGGGACCCGGAAGCGCGCCGGCCGATGGCATGACGGGCTGCAGAAGCTGGTGCAGCCCCGCGTATGGGAGGTCAGCCTCGCTTTCAAGGCCGGTGACCGCGAGCACCTGGTAGCCGCGGCTGCGGGCGTCGATGGTGGCTGAGTCCAGCAAGGACGTCTTGCCGATGCCGGCTGCTCCCGTTACGAGCAGCGAGCCGCCGTGCTGCGCCGCCTCGGCGAGAGCCGTATAGAGCACAGCCGTCTCAGCATCTCGACCGACAAGCCTCGAAGCGCCCATCGCGGACTGATTTTGCCCCTGGCCCACCTTTAGGGAACACCCGGTGCACCTAAGTCATTTCGGCTCGAAGACGCAACCTGGGACCTGGCGCTGCGTCTCCTACCGCTCCGGCGTAAGTGGGGCGGCGTGCAGCGAAGGCCGGTCGGTCAACAGAGGAGCCACTCCCGCCCCCGCGATCGAGGTCGATAGCCGCGGAAGCGAGCCCCGGTAGATGCCCAGTAGCCCAGTGCTATTCTGGCGCCGCCGTGTGGCGCGCAGCAGTGGCCGGCGGGTTTTTGCTGGTGGTCGCCTGCGGAAGTCCGCAAACGGTGGTTTCGCACGCTCCGCCCGATCTGGCGGACATCAACCCCGGGGGCATCCCAGGCCAGGGCATGGCCTTCGACTTCGGCTCTCTGTGGACCCCGCTGGTGGACAAGGGCGCCGTGGCGCGCGTAGATCCGAGGACGAACACCGTGGCGCAGATCAAGAATGTGGGTGACCCGAGCAAGGTCTCTGCCCGGGCCCACGTGAGCCACGGCACGCCCAATGCCGTGGCGTCGGGGTTCGGCTCCATCTGGGCTGTGGGTGCCGATCAGACTCTGTCCCGGATCGATCCCCGCACCAACAAGGTCACGGCCTCGACCGACATCGGAGTGGTCGGCGTCGCAATCGCGACCGACGAAACCGCGGTCTGGATTGCCTCATACGACGATGGCGCACTTGTACGCTTCGATCCGACGGCCAACAGAGTGACCAGCACGACCCGCGCCGCGGGCGGATTGATCGGTCTTGCGACCGGACTTGGCAGCGTCTGGGCGGTCAACAAGTCCGGTCACGAGCTGGTGAGGTTCGACGCCGGGAGCGGAGATGTCGTCGCTCGAATTCCTGCTGCGCGCAACCCAGACTTCGTCGCGGTCGGAGCCGGATCGGTCTGGGTGATTCGCGAGCAGCCCGCAGGCATCCTCCGGGTCGACCCGGTGTCGAACGCCGTGGTAGCCACGATCGATTCGGAGACGAGTTGGGGCAGGGGCGTCGGCCTGACCTTTGCCGACGACAGCCTGTGGGCCGGATTTCTGGTTCGTATCGACCCCGCTTCCGGCCGGGCTATTGAATCCTTCACCGGTTCGCGTGGAGACCAGCAGGACAGCGTGGTAGTAGGCGGCGACTCGGCCTGGATCCTCGCAAATGGGAGCGTGCACCGCATTCCGCTTTCGCGGATGCACTGAACCGCGACGGGTTCGCGGTCCAAAGCGCTTCGACGATCTCCGCCTTCGCTTCGCTGAACGCAGTGCCTGCCTGGAGATGCTGGGAGAAAAGTTGCGCGGGCACCTGTTCTTGCTGCTTCACGGCGGCGCCGGCCCCCAGTCGGTCAGCGCCTTCGCCGACCGATTGGCCGAAACCAAGCCGGCGCGGGTCATCACTCCCACCCATCCCGGCTTCGGGGGTACCTCGCGACCGGAGGCGCTGGACTCCATCCGCGGACTGGCTGCGCTCTAGCTTCCGGATTGACCTCTCCACTATGCCCCCCGCCCAGCAGGCGGCGATGACCGGTAACCGAGCCGCCCTGGCCGTCTACGGCAGGACACCATCAATGGTCGACCCGACTCTGCGCGATCGCCTGACGGCCGTTAGCCTGCCGGTCCTGGTGCTCTGGGGAGAGAGCGATCGGATCGTCGACCCAGAATACGGTCGTGCTTACGCCGACGCGATCCCGACAGCACGGTTCCAGTTGCTCGCGAGAACCGGCCACGTCCCTCAGGTCGAGACTCCCGAGCTGCTCCTTTCGCACATCTGGACGTTCGCCGAAACCCACTTCGCCGACCCGTCCACCTGACAAGCGCCGGAATATCAGTCCTGAAAAACGACCGCCCATAAGGCGAGGACGCCGATCGGCCCAGGGGCGATCGGCAGCGAACGGAGGTCGGTGGAGGCGTGAATGGCGAGCCCAACCGCCGAGCGCGGCTTAACCTTGAGGCTAGCCGTGAAGTGGCATCGGAGACCTATCGCGCCGCTCGAGTGCCGAGATCGGCCGGGATCACGTCGCTGCGTCTCACCGCGTCGTCCGGACGAGGACGAAATAGGAGCCGAGCGGGGAGCCGCCGCGGAAGGCCGCCCCGATCAGCACATCGGGCGAGATCCAGACCACCTTGTCCAACAAGTCGCCGTACACGGGTCGGGCCAGCCCGCTGTTCTGCTTGATCACGGGCCAGCCGGGCGGCGCCTCGGCGGGCACGGTGCTGTAGTCGAATTCCAACATAGGGGACCCGTCGTTGCGCACCGTGAAGTAGCCCGGACCGATGAGTGGGCTCAAGGCATGGCGGTTGCAGCCCACGATCGCGTGGTCCTGTTGGGCGAACCACTTCTCGAACCTTGTAAAGAGTCGCAGCGAGTTGCGCCCTGCGAACGTGGCCGTGGTGTCCGCGACCAGTTCCCCCGCCTGCGCTGCTGGTGCGGACGTCGCCAGCTCCCACAACCGCTTCTGCTGGGCGGCCGACAGCGCCAGGCACTCGCCCAAGGACTCGGCCTGCGATAGCCCGGCCACGTGGCTCGCCACCGCGTGGACGGTGGTCCCGGTCGCGTCGAGCAGCGACCCGAGCGTCACCCGATGATTCTGCCGGCGGCGATCCGCGCCAGCGCCATGATCGCCAGCTGTGGATTGACCCCGAGGTTCGTGGGGAAGACCGAGGCGTCGACCACGTAGAGGTTGTCAGTGTCGTGGACGCGGAAATCGGGCGCCACCACTCCTGCGTCTGGTCCGGGGCTCATCCGTGTCGTTCCGAACAGGTGCGAGATTGCGAGCGGAAAAGCTGATGCGTCGCGGCCCGCTTCCTCGATCAGGGAGGCCTGGTCGGGCCGGAGGCGATGCGGCAGGCCATGGACCGGGCAGACCACCTCGCGGGCACCGGCCGCGAACAGAAGGTCGGCGGCTTGGCGCAGGCCTCGGCGGAGATGGGGAAGGTCGCGGGGGTCGAGGCTGAACCGGATCGAGCCCTGTCGTCGGCCGATGCCGACCTCGCCCTCCGCCAAGGAGCGCAGCGGCAACACCCAGACCGCCGCATGTGCGAACTCGGACATCAGGCCCACCCATTCGCTCCCGACGCCCGGCAGCCCGCCGAAGAACGTCTCCGGCGGCAGCGCCAGCGTCTCGATCTTGACGCGGCCCTCGGAGCGTAGTCCGTCGAGCTCGTACCCCTGGGTGGCTCCGTGTCCCAAGCGGACCTCCTCGTCGAAGAGTCCGACGATGGCCATCCCCGGATGGCCCTGGAAGTGACGGCCGAGGTGGCGGGAGCGGATGCCGCTGCGCCGCAGCAGGCGCGGCGTCTCCACCGCAGAGGCGGCGACCAGGACGGCGCGCCGCGCGACCAGGGAGCGCCGCCGGGTCTGGATGCCGGTCGCCCGACCGCCCTGCAGCAGTACCCGCTCCACCCGTTCATCCGTGAACACCTGGGCCCCTCGGGCGGTCGCGTAGGGGATGTAGCTGAGCTGCATGCTCTGCTTCGCCCCGTGGGGGCAGCCAAGGTTGCAGCGGGCGCTGCCCCGACAGCCGGGCGCGTTGCGCAGGGTCGGCGACCCCGTGATACCCCTCTCTGCGGCGGCTCGGCTCAACAGGCGATTGTTGCCACCCCAAACTGCCACGGGGGTCGGAACCGCCTTCAGCTCAGCCTCGATCGCGACCGACGCCTCGTCCACCTCGCGAAAGGGAAGCCCGTCTCCCAGCCGATGGTCATCGCGCCACTCGTTCCAGACCTCCTCGGGCAGCCGCCGCATGATGCCGGAGTTGACGACGGTGCTGCCGCCGAGGCAGCGGCCCTGGATCACCAACATCGGCGCCCGCCCGCGCGTGACCTGCGCCCCCATATCCCGATAGAGCCGGATGAGCGTGGGGAACGATCGGTCGGAGAACTCGTCCGTCGACGCGGCCGGGCCCTCCTCCACGATGGCGACGCTGCTGCCGGAGTCGGCCAGGATCCGGGCGGCGCTGGCACCGCCGGCGCCGGAACCGATGACGATGTAGTCGAAGACCTCCGCGCTCACGGGTAGCCGATCGACTGCCGGACGGCTGGCAGTGAGCCGTAGTGGAGGCTGATCACGCTCTTCAGGACTGACACCAGCTGCCGGAGTTCCGGCACGCTGGAAACCGCCATGGCCGTCAGCGCGGCCTCCCGGTCGGCCGGCTGAAGACGGGTGAGGGGAGGCAACCGCCGCACCAGCAGGGGGGCCATCCAGCCCGCCGCGAGGAGGCCGAGCCGGAAAGCGCGCCGGAGGTGGGGAGGCGCGGCCCGGTTGAAGTCCTCGAGGAAGAGCTCGAAACCGGTTTCCGATAGGCCGAGCCCCAGCAGCGGGTGCCTGCCGGGCGGCAGGAGCGTATCGAGCACGCACCGATCGAGCCGCCCCAAATCCACGGCGGCATCTTAGTCACTACCCTGTCGGCGCAATGCCGGGGCTGCGGCTCGTCACGCTGAACTGTCTCTTTCGCGGCCACGCCCGGCCGCGGCTGCGCGTGATCGGCCGGCTCTTGCGGGAGATGGCGCCCGACGTCGCCTGTCTCCAGGAGATCTTCTTCCGCCCCCGCGTCTCCCTGCTCGGCGGCGAGCACCCACTCTTTCAGCGCGGGGGCCTGGGCGTCGCCGGGGGCTTGGTGACGCTCGCCAGGGAAGCCGTCGAGAGCTGCCGGTTCGAGCCCTTCCGGACCGCGCTCTGGTTTGAGTGGGGGGCGAAAAAAGGGTTCCTGACGACCCGACTGCGCCTGCGCGGCGAGCCGGTCACGGTCGTCAACACCCACCTTCTGGCGAACTACGACGAGAACTGGGCCCTCGACAACTATTACGCCCGCCGCCAGCTGGACGAGTTGGGCCAGCTGGCGGCGGCCATTCGAGAGCTACCAGGAGACGAGTTGGTCGTAGTCGCCGGCGACTTCAACGTGCCTGCCGGCAGTCCGCAGTTCAAGGAATTCATGTCGGACTGCGGCCTGTGCAGCGCGGTCGATTGGAGCGTCTTCCCGCCCGGTGGCCATGGCTTCCGTGAGATCGACAATGTCCTCTACCGGCCACCGCTCGGACGCCCGGTCTCGGATAGCGCCCGGCTGTGTTTCGAGGAGGAGATCGAGCTCGGGCGCGGCCGCAAAGTCTTCCCTTCCGACCATATTGGGGTGGAGGCCGCACTGGAGTGGTGACCGGCCCGCTCTCGGCATGGCCACGTCGGCCCACCCGGTCGAGGGCGGCATCGAGGGCACCGACTGGGAGGTGTTCACACCTGATCCGGCCATCAGCCGGCGGGTGGGAGCCCTACTCAACATTGGCGTGCGGGAGGTCGCGCCGCCGCTGCAGCCGCCGGGGGCGGCGGTTCGGCACCGCAACCTCGAGGTGCTGGAGATGTTTGGCAATCAAAACCGCCGCGCCGCCCGGCTCGCGGTCTACGCAACGGCAACGGTCCAGATGGACCCGCTAACTGACCCCCAACCGGCGGAGCACTGCTCCGCTCGGCGGACGCCTTGGAACGCGTTCGCGAAGACCGCATGAGCGATCGCCCGGAGCTGGTGGACGACCTCGACTGGGATCCCGGACGGTAGGGAAAGCGAGCCCCCAGTCTGTGCGGCGGAGGGGCGGAGTCAGCAGTTCTCGCCGCCGCAATCCGAGGCCTCGAGTTCCTCGGCAACGATTCTCATCGCTGCCAGCAGTTCTTCGCTGCCACGCGGCCCGAGGCGGTCAAGAGCCCGCTGCAGGGGCGCGATCCTCTGGCGAACGTGCTCCTCGATGACCGCGCGATGCGCAGCCGGCACACTGAGAATCGTCCGCCGACGGTCCTGGTCGTCCTCGCGACGCTCTAGCAGGCCAGCCCGGTTGAGCTCGTTGGCGAGCAGGCTCGTCGTCGCCGGCGCCAGGCCAACGCGCTCAGCCAGCTCCCCGACCGTCAAGTCACCCTCAAGGGAAAGGATTCGGAGGAGTGGCAGATGTCGGGGCCCGAGCACCCGCGAACTGCTCATGAGCTGCATCAGCCGCCCGGACGGCCTGCTCCGAGAACCCACCGCCCGCAGCAAATGGAGTAGCTCGAGCAGGCGCTCACCGACCTGCGCCCGTTCCTCAGTGGCCATGTTGCCGAGTTATTCTAGTATGTGTAGGTTCAATACAATTGGAGGCCAGCCTGAATGAGCGCGTTCACCGACAAGGAGATCACGTACCTGCGGGAGCAGCGCCTCGGGCGGCTAGCGACTGTCGGCGAGGACACGGCGCCGCACGTAGTGCCGGTTGGCTTTCGAGTCGATCCCGAAGCCGGCGTCATCGACGTGGGCGGGCACGGAATGAGCCGCTCCAAGAAGTGGCGTGACCTCAAGGCGAACTCATGGGTGGCGATCGTAATCGACGACCTGGCAAGCATCCAGCCCTGGACTCCACGGGGCATCGAGGTGCGCGGCCGAGCTGAGCCGCACGAGGAAGGGGGAGAGAAGTTCGGGCCTGGTTGGGATGCGGCCTGGCTTCGTATCCGCCCCCACCGGATCATCAGCTGGGGAGTCGAAGGGCCGGCATTTTCGGAAGAGGGGCGCCGGGCCCGGACGGTGGGAGCCGTATGACCCGGAGCGCCAGCGAGCGCATCACCGCCGCGGTGACCGCCTGGCCGGGCGTCGAGAAAGCCCCTCATCGGTTCGGCGGAATCGAATTTCGAATCGGCCGGCGCGAGCTTGGCCACCTTCATGGAGATGTGCTCGCCGATCTCCCATTCCCGCGCGCCATCCGTGACGAGCTGGTGGCGGCCGGCCGCGTTTCGCCCCACCGTGTCCTGCCAGACTCGGGTTGGGTCAGCTTCCGAATTGGATCGTCGGACGATGTCACCACAGCAGTCGAGCTCTTCAGGCTTGCGTACGACCGCGCATCAGCAGACAGGGGCGCGCGCGCAGAAGGTTTGAAGGGATCCGCTCCGTGAGCGAACCCAAGATCCGTGTGAGCCAGCGCGGCACGCGAGGGGCGCGAATGCCAAGCGGTGGGCCGCTGATGGCGCTGTTCAGGTTCTTCATGAAGCGAACGATCCGGTCGTACCGAAAATCCGGAGGAGCCGGCATCAGCAAGAGGATGGGCTTCCCGGTCGTCCTGCTCACGACCCGCGGCGCGAAGAGCAATCAAGAACGACCGACCCCGCTGGCGGGCATCCAGGAAGGTCCGGACGCATGGCTCGTTGTCGCCGCGTTCGCTGGAGCGGCTCGCCACCCCGCTTGGTTTCTGAGCATGGCGGCGCATCCCAATGACGTTTGGCTCGAGGTCGGGACGAAGCGCTTCAAGGTGCAAGCGGAGACGCTCGATGGAGAGGACCGGGCTGAAGCTATCCGTCGCATCGCTGCGATCTCGCCTCGCCCAGTCAGCTACCAGCCGAAGACCGATCGCGAGATCCCGATCGTGAGGCTCACGCGCGAGGACTGAGCGAGGCGGCAGGGATCATGAACGTCTGATAGGCGCATGATGCCGGCGCATTGAACAGCCGCCTCAAGGCTGCCGTAGCGTAGCGTTGGCCTCAGTGCCTTTCGCTTGACGGCACCCCGATCTGCAGGACCAGCAGCCAGCTCGCGAAGATGCCGCTCGACAGCATGATCACGCACGCCAGCGCGAGCGTGGCGAACACCCAACCCTGCTCGACATCGATCAGCGAAAGGCCGCCAACACCGGCAATGACGAACCCGAAGATGTTCCCAGCGGCTCGGAAGACGGTGGCGCCTGGATGCGGCTGCCGGAAGATGCGCTGGCGGATCGTTCGCACGGAAAGGAGAACGGCTCCCGAAATCCCGCCCACAGCCACGGCCACCGATGCCACCGAGGTGAAGGGCTTGGGCGTCAGGACCGCGAGGCCGATGAACATCACACTCACAAAACACCACAGCGCGCTGGCAGCCCGCAAACGGAGCAGCGGTGTGCGCTCGATCTGGTGCGGGTCCAGCGCGATCGCAACAAAGGTCAGGCCGGTCAGCGATGCGCCTGCACCGACCATCCCGATGTAGAGGTCACGCCACGCGGCCGCGGTGCTCGCATCCATTGGCGCAGAGAAGGGTACTGCTGTACGCATAGAGAGCAGCACGCAAGGAGGACAAGCAAAGAGCCGCCGGTCGCTTCTCTCACCGCGCTCGGCATGACGGTCGAAGGCGTCAACGGGCTCGAAAGTGTCCAGGTCGACATCAGTCTTCGCCGCCTACGCGGAGGGTCGTCGTTTCCGGTCCACACACGCGCCCAGCACTCGCAAGCACCGCGCTTCAGTTAAAGGACCGCAGGAACGCTAACCTGCTGCTGAGGCCACCTCGATTCCGGCTATCCCGGTACGGGGAGCATGGCCTCGATTCGGTCTCGACGACTAGACAGGTCGCAGAGGACGGAGGCGAGCAGGTCGGGGTCGACCGAAGCCACACCCGCCGGAACTCCGGATTCGCCTGAGCTGAGCTCCCGATGCCACGCGCTGCCGAGGATCAACGCGCCGACCGGCTCGCAACCTCGGCGCAACGGCGTTCGCCCCACTAAATGACGTCCACCAACCGACTCTGGCGTCGCCGCGGTTCGAGTCTCTGGCCGTCTGCTAATTCGTCGCAGGCAGGCTATCGAGTGGCTGGAGGCAACCTTAGCTGACGCACCCCTTCCGATTGATGGCCACTGACTCAACCCGTAGGGCGCGCTGGACGTCGGCACTCCGCATGCAAGAGTCGGCCGTCTAGAGCGTGTCTGACAATCTTCATGTCTATGCAAGAGGCTCGCTTCAGGCGAGGCAGAAAAGTGGAGCACATGCACGTCGAGATTCTGAATTGGGTGCCTCACGGTCAAGGGACAGTGCGCGTGCTGGTATATCGGCTTTGCGATAGCCGTCAGCGAGTTCAATTGACGTTCGAAATCCACTTGGACGGGGCTGCCGCCACCTAGCTCCAAGAAAATCTGTGACCTCCCTGTGACCCCCGCGCGCTAGACGGAGCAGGCGAAGACGTCGATTTCAATACGATTTTTGGTCGGGGGCCCGGGATTTGAACCCGGGGCTTCACGGTCCCGAACCGTATCGAATGCCGTGTCCTCGGGTGTCCCGCCGGCTCCGCAAGTGCCGCCTATCTGTCCTCACGTGACCTCCTGGTACCGCCCGGTTCCGGGAATGTGTGACCCGGCTGTGCCCCGGCGATGGTCCATTGAGCCGTCAAAAGCCGACCCCCTTTTCCGTGGACAGGACGTACGGATCGGAGCGTGCAAACCGTAGATGGCGCATTAGGGACGGTGTCGGACCTTTCCGGTGCTTGGGGTCTTTCTACGGGTTACTACTGGTGGCTACCTCTAGCAATTGGATGACGTGATCCAGCTTGCGATCTGTGCCCGTGAGTTCACTCCGAGCTTGTTCATGATGTTGCGAATATGGCTGGCAACGGTGGGATCGGAGATGAAGAGGCGCGCTCCGATCTGCTTATTGCTCAAGCCTTCGGCGATCAATCGCGCGACTTCGACCTCCCGCTTCGCGAGTGGGCCTACCTCGATGCGTTGTGTCGCGCCCTCGACATGATCGGATTCGCCAAATGCCAGGCGTAATGCCGCCTCGCGGCTCAAGCGCTTGCCGGTCTTGAATTCGGCTTCGAACTTCGACGCCCCCAGTGCAGCAACCGCCGACTCTTTGGCTGCGGCGAGCAAGGGGACCGCCGGTCCGTAAATGATCGCGCCGGCCCCCGTTGCGACTGTTTCCGCCGCCCCGAGCAGCTGGGCCCCGAGTCGTGCCTGGCCAGAGCTGGCGGCATGCCAGCCTAGAGCCGTCAGCGAGTAGTACTGGGCGATCCGGTGGTCGATCTGCCGAGCGATCCGCAACGCTTCGACCGACCGTAGCTTGCAGGCATCAAGGTCGCCGACCATCATGGCGACCATGGCGAGGAGGCGAAGCATCGTCTCAACTTGAAAGAGATCGCCGGCCTCTCGACTCAGGCGTACACCCTCTGAGGACATTGCGCCGGCTCTGTCCATGTCTCCCTGGAAGACCGCGTGAATGACTCGCGCCATCACCAACTCGATCGTCGCTGGGTAGTCGTGCAGAGCCGCGGTCATCGCTTCAGCCTCATCGAGGAAGCGGCTGGCGGCCGCAAAATCGCCGATCGCGTCCTCGGCTGTCGCGGCTATCGACAGTGATTCCGACAATTGCGCGAGCTGGTGCGATTCTCGCGCCGTCGCTACAGCTCGAGCGATCCATGGCCTGGCGGCTGCCGGATCGCCCTGCAGCAGGCTCAGCCATCCACGAAGGTAATAGGCCCGCACCTGAGTTCGCGGAGACGCCTCGCCGGATGCGAGCAGTTGATCGAGCCAGCGCACGCTCTCGGTGGTCCCGCGCGTGATCCAGTAATGACCGATCGCGGCGGCGAGGTCGAGCCCGCGAGCGAAGTCGCCGCGCGCGACGCATCGCTCGAGGATCAATCGGATGTTGTCGATTTCCAGCTCGATCCACTCGAGCCACTGGACAGGCT
>Ga0070717_10001338_pt1 | contig 16934 bp, 18 predicted proteins | sample LARL113metaG_FD_71366 | JGI IMG/M metagenome (GOLD analysis project Ga0070717, IMG submission 71366) | Corn, switchgrass and miscanthus rhizosphere microbial communities from Kellogg Biological Station, Michigan, USA - LAR L11-3 metaG | ecosystem: Host-associated > Plants > Roots > Rhizosphere ... | reverse complement strand
AAGAATTGCGGCGACAACCTCACCCGCGAGAACATCATGAAGCAGGCCTCGCATCTGAACATGGAGCTGCCATTGCTGTTGCCCGGCATCCGCCTGCAAACCAGCCCAACGGATCTGCGCCCGATCAAGCAGATGCGCCTGGTCCGCTTCAACGGCGAGCGCTACGTGCTGTTCAGCGACGTGATCGAGAGCAATTGATACAGCGCCGGAAAGCAACGGCAGCGCCACGGCGGACGCGTTGTCGGTCAGGGCGTCAGTGGCGGCGTGAGCCCGAACGGCGCGTACCAGGTAACTTCCGTTGGCAGTGACGGCATCGTGGTGACCGCGACCGGAATGCTGTCAGGCAGTCCCGGCAGCGGCACATACACGCGATCCGACGGCTGCGTCGGGCGCTGGACCGCGTCGAAACAATAGCGCCATATTTTGTTCTTCGTGGACAGAAATCCAGGCCCGAATTAAGCCCCATCCTCTCCGGAATTGCGGCCTATTACGACCCAAGTCTTTCCCGAGATTTGGGACGTGTAGTGTTGCGTAGCGTCACCGGAGAAATCGATGTCAAACCGAGCCGCGAGAATCGCGTCCACCGTCTTCGCCAGCGTTCTTGCCGGCGCCGCCTTCACCACGATTTCGCATATTGCGGCCGATGCCGCCGAGACCTGCCGCACCGAACCCGGAGATCAGACGCCGGAAGGCAAGCATTGGTACTATCGCGTCGAGCACTCGAGCAATCGCCAATGCTGGTATCTGCGCGGTGAAGGCGAAAGGCCGGCGCAGGCTAATCCACAGCGATCCGAAAAAGCGGTTGAACCACAAGCCGAAACTCCAGCGCCACAGCGTTCGCTCGCGGACGCACATGCCGAATATCCCTGGCCGCAACCGCGCGTGCAGCAAAACACCGCCGCAAGTACGCCGCAAGGGCCGCAAGCCGTGCCGGCCGATGCGGCGAATGCGCAAGACGCGCAGCGTCCGAATGTGCTCGAAAGCACCACGCGCGGATCGCTGATCGGGTCGCGCTGGCCCGATCCCGGCGCGGCTTCAACGGTCACCTCGCAAGCGACGGCTACGCCTGAGGTGGTCGCCCAGGCACAGCCGGATCAGACGACGCCGGCACCGCCTGCTCCTCCGGCAGCACTCGTGGCGGCGGATGCTTCGCCCGCCAAAACCCCGGCCTCGCTGCCGACGCTGTTGATGGTGGTCGCCGGAGCGCTCGCGCTCGCGGGCCTGACAGGAAGCTTGATCTTCAGGCTTGGCTCGCGCCGACCGGCGCGAAGCGCCGTCCGTCCCCACCGGCGCGTGGCGTGGGACACGGCCGACGTTGCCCGCCCACCACCGCCCCGCCAGTCACCGCTCCAAGCGCCGACCAACCCGACCAAGATGCCGCCTTGGGTCGATCCGGAATTCGCACGCCGCCCGGAGCTTGCGCCCGGCTTCCATGAAGCCAGCGGTCACGACGACCACAACGAACGGCTCGACAAGATTTCAGAGATGTTGGAGCGCATGTCCAAGCAACCCGCTACTTCTGTAGCTGGCTCTGCAAGCCGCGAACGAACCCCGACAGGCCGACCTGACGTTCGCGCTTGAGCTGCTCTGCACGAAGGATCGACTTAACAGCTTCGAAAGCGATCCCGATATTGTCGTTGACGACGATATAGTCGTAGGCGTCGAAATGGCTCATTTCGTCGCCCGCTTTTTTCATGCGGCTGCGAATCACTTCCTCGGAGTCCTGCGCGCGGGTGTGCAACCGCTGCTCGAGCGCCGAAACCGACGGAGGGAGGATGAAAACACTGACGACGTCGTTGGGTGAACGGCTACGGAGCTGCTGGGTACCCTGCCAGTCGATATCGAACAGAACGTCTTTGCCCGCGGCAAGGGACGCCTCGACCGGCGCCCGCGGCGTGCCGTAGCGATTGTCGAATACTTTCGCCCATTCAAGAAGCTCGCCGTTCGCCACCATCGCGTCGAAGCGCTTCTGATCGACGAAATGATAGTCCTTGCCATCGACCTCGCCTGGTCGCTTTGGCCGGGTTGTCGCCGACACCGACATTTGCAAGGCCGGGGTCTCCGCCACCAGCATCCGCGACAGCGTGGTCTTTCCCGCACCCGATGGCGACGACAACACGAACATCAGCCCGCGCCGCTCAACCCCGTCGAAGCCAATCCCGTCGAAGTCATGGCCGCCCGCCGTCATGCCTCACTCCAGATTTTGGACCTGCTCGCGAAACTGTTCGACAACGTTCTTCATTTCGAGGCCGGTATTGGTCAATTCGATGTCGTTGGACTTGGAACAGCAAGTATTGACCTCGCGGTTGAATTCCTGTGCCAGGAAATCGAGCCGCCGTCCGACCGGACCGCCCTTGCCGATCATCTCGCGCACCTGCGAGACATGGGAGGCAATGCGGTCGAGCTCTTCGCGAATATCGGCCTTGGCGGCGATCAAGAGCGCCTCCTGCGTAAGCCGGTCAGGATCGAAGCGGTCGGACGATTCCAGGAGCGTCGCAATCTGCTCGGCCAGGCGCGCCCGGATCGCCTCGGGCTTGCGGCCGGGAGCGGCTTCCGCCCGCTTCGCCAGCATCTCGATCTCATCCATCCGCTGGATCAGAATTTGCCCGAGCGCACTGCCCTCGCGCCGGCGCATCGCAACAAGATTGGCAAGCGCCTCGTCAAAGGCTGCCGCCGCCGCTGTCCTCGCCGCCTGGTCCTCGGCCTCATCGCTCTCGGGCTCGACGAGCTCGATGACGCCCTTGATTCCGAGCAACCCATCGACGCTCGGCGCCACCGCGTCGATCTTGCCGGCGAGCAGGCTCGCCACCTTCACGACCGAGGCCAGCACGTCCTCATTGACCCGCACCGTCGAGGCCGCATTGGTGCGCTTCACGTTCAAATTGGCGTAGACCGTGCCGCGCGACAGCACCTCGCCGGCGCGCTTCTTGGCAAAGGCTTCGAGTTCGTCCCACCCGGGCGGCAGCCGCATGCGCAGGTCAAATCCCTTGGCGTTGACCGACTTCAATTCCCATTCGAAGGCGTAAGGCCCGCTTGCGCCGTGGCTTCGGGCAAAGCCGGTCATGCTCGACAGCGCCATCGGGTAAAATTCTCCGGCAAACAAGCGGACAGGATGTCAGATTCGCATAGCAAGGGCGCGCGAACCTTAGTGCGTTTTCGCGAAAAAGTGGAATCGGTTCCGAACGCTTCGCCGGGGTTGGCCCGTTAGCGCTGGACCACCGGCGGTGTGGTCGTCGACTGAGCCGCGCCCTGCCGGGCCGGCGCCGCCGCTGGCTTGGCCGGCTTTTTCGCCGCCGGCGGCCTCGTGGTCGCCGTTGGGCTCGCGTCGGCAGGGACGCCCGCCGCGGCCGGCGGCGGGGCATCATCCGCCGGTTCGACCGTATCGTTCTGGATCTGCTTTTCCATCGCGCGCAGCTTGGCGACGTTCTTCTGGTGCTGGTCGTAGGTTTCGGTGAAGGCGTGTCCGCCGGTCCCGTCGGCGACAAAGAAGAGGTCGCGGGTGCGTGCCGGATTGGCCGCGGCCTCCAGCGAGGCGCGCCCGGGATTGGAGATCGGCCCCGGCGGCAGACCGTCGATCACATAGGTGTTATAGGGCGACGGCTGCGCGATTTCGCTGCGCTTGATCGGCCGGCCCAGCGTCCCCTTGCCGCCGACCAGCCCGTAGATGATGGTCGGGTCCGACTGCAACTTGATTTTCTGCCTCAGGCGATTGACGAACACCGCGGCGACCCGACTGCGTTCGTCGGGTTTGCCGGTTTCCTTCTCGACGATCGAGGCCAGCGTCACGAGCTGGTCCGGCGATTTGAGCGGAACGTCCGGGCTGCGGCGTTCCCAGATTTCCGCAAGCGCGCGTTTCTGCGCCTGCTGCATGCGCTGCACCACCTGCTCGCGGGTCGTGCCGCGCGGGAATTTATAAGTCTCCGGCAACAGCGTGCCCTCGCGCGGGACCTCGCGCACGGAGCCCGCAAAAATATCGTTGTCGGAGAGCCGCGCCACGATCTGCTCGGAGGTCAGCCCTTCGGGGATCGTGACCGAGTGCTGCACGACCTTGCCTTCGACGATGGTGCCGATGACGTCGCGCAAGGATGCGCTCTTCTGGAACGAATATTCGCCCGGCTTCAACTCCGAGCGCGCCTTCAGCGCCAGCACCGCGCCGATGAATGCCCAGCGGTTGTTGTCGATCACGCCTTCGCGCTGCAGGACGTCGGCGATATCGGCCATTCCGGCGCGCGAGGGGATGTTGACGATCTTGTCTTCCGATAGCGGTCCCGGCGCTTCGAGCTTCTGCCTACCGTAATAGTAGGCCGTGCCGGTGCCGATCATCCCGACCAGCAGGAGGGTGATGATGGCGTTGCCGACCACCACAAACGGGTTGCGGGCGCGTTCCGACCGCCGCGGCGGCGGCGGAACCTGCTCGGGCTCCAGCGCGGCGCGCGGGCTGCGTGGCGAAATCGGCGGCCTCTCACTCATCGATGCAACCTAAAATCCTGCCGGTTCAATCGTGGCCTGACAAATCAATCGTCCTGCCCATAGCACACGCCCGCAATTTGCGCATGATTCGCCAGGCGTGAAACGGCCTCGCGAAAAATCACAGGCTCATTAATAGTTGAGAGCGCGATCGGACGCAAAACCGTAAATCCACTGTTGCGGATCGCCCGCTGCCGTCGTTGCGAATGCGGCAAAACGGTGAAAGCGTCCCGATCACGGCTTAGTTGGCCACGCGCTGGAGGATCACGGACGCGTTGGTGCCTCCGAAACCGAACGAATTCGACAGCGCGACGTTGATTTCGCGTCTGCGCGCTATTTTCGGCACGAGATCGATCGCCGTCTCCACCGAAGGATTGTCGAGATTGATGGTCGGCGGCGCGATATTGTCGCGAATCGCCAGGATCGAGAAGATCGCCTCGATCGCGCCGGCCGCGCCGAGCAGATGTCCGGTCGACGACTTGGTCGACGACATCGATATCTTCGAGGTGGCGTTGCCTAGCAGCCGTTCGACCGCACCAAGCTCGATTTCGTCACCGACCTGCGTCGATGTACCGTGCGCATTGATGTAGTCGATATCGGACGGCGTGATGCCGGCGCGCTTCATCGCGGCGCTCATGCTGCGGAAGGCGCCATCGCCTTCGGGTGACGGCGAGGTGATGTGATAGGCGTCGCCCGACAATCCGTAGCCGGTCACTTCCGCGTAGATTTTCGCGCCGCGCGCCCTGGCGTGTTCATATTCCTCGAGCACCACGATGCCGGCGCCCTCGCCCATCACGAATCCGTCGCGATCCCTGTCGTAGGGCCGTGATGCCCTTTCCGGCGTGTCGTTAAAGCCGGTCGACAGCGCGCGCGCCGCGCAAAATCCCGCCATCCCGATCCGGCAGATCGGCGATTCGGTACCGCCCGCAACCATCACATCGGCATCGCCGAGCGCGATCAGCCGGCTGCCATCGCCGATTGCGTGCGCACCGGTCGAGCACGCCGTCACCACGGCATGGTTCGGACCCTTGAGGCCGTGCTCGATCGACACATAGCCCGAGGCCAAGTTGATCAGCCGCCCGGGGATGAAGAACGGCGATACTTTGCGCGGCCCGCGCTCTTTCAGTAGCACCGCGGTGTCGGCAATGCCGGAGAGGCCGCCGATCCCGGAGCCGATTATCGTTCCGGTGGCGCAGCGGTCCTCTTCGTTCGCCGGATGCCAGTTGGCATCGTCGAGCGCCTGCCGCGCCGCGCACATGGCGAAGATGATGAAGTCATCGACCTTGCGCTGGTCCTTTGGCTCCATCCACTGGTCGGGGTTGAAGGTGCCGCCAGAACCGTCGCCGCGCGGCACCTGGCAAGCGATCTTGCTGGTCAGATCGGAGACGTCGAACGTCTCGATCCTGCTGGCGCCGCTCTCGCTTGCCAGGATGCGCTTCCAGGTCGGCTCGACGCCACAGCCGAGTGGCGACACCATGCCGAGGCCTGTGACGACAACGCGTCTCATGTCCTCAACTCCGGCCCGGAATTGGCGGCCCATAGCAAGAAACCGGTGGACCGCTGGTCCACGGCCCGTCCGGTTTCGTCAATGCCGCGCAGGGCGTCAGCTCTTCGCGTTCTTCTCAAGGAATTTTGTGGCGTCGCCGACGGTCAAAATCGTTTCGGCCGCGTCATCAGGAATTTCGCAACCAAATTCTTCTTCAAAAGCCATCACGAGCTCGACCGTATCGAGGCTGTCGGCGCCGAGGTCATCAATGAAGCTCGCGTTGTCGACCACTTTTTCGGGTTCAACACCAAGGTGTTCGACCACGATCTTCTTAACCCGCTCGCCAATCTCACTCATCGTTCAACCTCGTGCTTGTTCCCTTAAGAATCGACCCCGGGACGATCCGCGCCATCGTGGTCGTTAAACTTCCCTAGCAATCGTGCATAGTCTTGATTTGGCCCTCAGGGCCCAGCGAACGACGCAGGCTCCGCACCGCCAATATACAGGGATTCAACATCCTGCAATGGCGTTCTTTGCCCACCGGTGGGGGGTTCGGTTACCATACTTCGATAGCCTTGACTACAAGCCTCAGATCGCCCGTTGGAAACGGCCGTTCGCCGCGTGGCCGGCCCAACAATCGGCTCAAATCATGGCCATTCCGCCGTTGACGTGAAGGGTCTGTCCGGTGACATAGGCCGCTTCATTCGAGCTCAGATAGACCGCCGCCGCCGCGATCTCCTCGGGCGCACCTAATCGTGCCGCAGGAACTTTGGAGAGGATAGATTCGCGCTGCTTGTCGTTGAGCGCGTCCGTCATCGGCGTCTTGATGAAGCCGGGCGCGATGCAATTGGCGGTCACGTTGCGCTTGGCGTATTCGGCACCAAGTGTCTTGATCATGCCGATCAGTCCGGCTTTCGACGCCGTGTAATTGCCCTGCCCCGGATTGCCGGTGACCCCGACCACGGAGGTGATGGCGATGATGCGGCCGAACCGCTTGCGCATCATCAATTTGGTCGCGGCGCGCGCGAGGCGGAAGGTCGCGGTCAGATTGACATTGATGACCTCCTCCCAGTCCTCATCGCGCAGCTGCACGAACAGATTATCCCGGGTGATGCCGGCGTTGGCGACGAGGATGTCGACCTGCCCCATGGCCTGCTCGGCCGATGGCACCAGCGCCTCGACCGCGGCGGTATCGGACAGGTTGCATGGCAGCACATGGACCCGATCCGCAAGCTTGGCGGCAAGCGCATCCAGCACCTCGCGCCGCGTCCCTGAAATCGCAACGGTCGCGCCTTGCACGTGCAGCGCTTGCGCGATCGCGGCTCCAATGCCGCCGGTCGCGCCGGTGACGAGTGCGGTCCTGCCAGTCAGATCGAACATCACTTGTCTCCTCGCGGCAGCTTCAGGCCGGCCGCGCAGCAGCCAACGCTGCTTTTGCGGCGACAATATCGTTCGGCGCGCCGACCGATACGCCGACCGCGCCGTCGGCGATCCGCTTGACGAGCCCGCTCAAAACCTTGCCGGCGCCGATCTCGAAAAATCGCGTGACGCCCTCGCTTGCCATATAAGCCACGGACTCGCGCCAGCGCACCGTTCCCGTGACCTGCTCGATCAGGCGGCGGCGGATCTCGTCCGGATCGGTGACCGCCGAGGCCAGCACGTTCGACACCAGCGGCGCTGCCGGCGGTTTGATGGTGACGCCGGCGAGCGCCTTCGCCATCACGTCGGCCGCCGGCTGCATCAATTTGCAATGGAACGGCGCCGACACCGGCAGCAGCATGGCGCGCTTGGCGCCCTTGGCTTTGGCGATCTCGACCGCGCGGTCCACCGCAGCCTTGTCGCCGGAAACCACGACCTGCCCGCCGCCATTGTCGTTGGCGGCCTGGCAGACCTGCCCCTGGGCGGCCTCGTTCGCAACCGCCATCGCCGTCTCGTAGTCGAGGCCAAGCAAAGCGGCCATTGCGCCGGCGCCCACCGGCACCGCCTTCTGCATGGCAAGGCCACGGGTGCGCAACAGGCATGCGGTATCGGAAATGCTAAGGCTGCCCGCCGCCGCAAGCGCGGAATATTCGCCGAGCGAGTGCCCGGCGACGAATTTGGCATCGCGCCCGACCGAGAAGCCGGCCTCGGTCTCAAGCACGCGCAAGGTCGCGAGCGAAACCGCCATCAGCGCCGGCTGGGCGTTCTCGGTGAGCTGCAAGGTTTCGGCCGGACCGTCCCAGATGATCGCGCTGAGCTTTTCGCCGAGCGCCGTATCGACCACGTCGAATATGGCCCGTGCCGCCGGAAAAGCGTCGGCGAGGGCCTTGCCCATGCCCACGGCCTGGGAGCCCTGCCCCGGAAATGTGAATGCTGCCGTCATCAGCGTCCCCTCGTCAGATCGGGCCGTAAGACACTGAGGAAGGCCGGGATGTCAAGCCGCGCCACGCCGATCCATTGGGGCTGATCCAAAAAGGGGCCCGGCCGGGCGCGCCTAAAACCCGCCAGCCGTCTGGTCCCGGCCGACTTCCGCACCGGCTCGCGCACGACGGGCGCTGCTCACGAGCTTTCCCGGGCGATCCTCCTGGTTCGGCTTTGCGGTCGCGAGCCGCAGCACGGCGGCATAGTTCGGCTGCACCTCCATGCGCCCGGCGTAGCGGCTTTCGCTGAGAAGACGATGGACGCGCGGCAGGTTGTAGCAGGGCACATAGAACAGCAGATGATGCTCAAGGTGATAGTTCACGTAATAGGGTGCGATGAACAGGCGCTCGAGGAAGTTGGCGCGGGTGGTGCGGGTATTGCGCAGGGGATCGTGGCTATCGGGAACGACGGCGTGTTCGGCGATGTTGCGAATGCGGGTGATCACCATCATCCAGGTCAATAACGGCAAAAGCCACAATAGCGGATAGGCCCACCAGACGCCGGCGGCAGCAAGGCTTGCGAACAGCCCGGCATTGACGGCGCATTGTGGACCAAGCTTCTGCCAAAAATGCGCGGCGCGCTGCGCCAGGGGCCACTCCGCAGGGCCGAGTGCATTCAACAATTGCGCCTTGCGCTGCTGATAGCCGGTCTGTCCGGTGATATCGCGCAGGAACTTGCGGCGGTAGCTCTTCGCTGTGATCGGAAACGGCGCCGACAGCACGAGATCGGGATCGTCGTCCTGCTGCGTGCGTGCATGATGCTGCAAGTGATAACGCCGATAGGCGCGGGTCTCGGCGAAAATCGGATAGGCGCAAAACCACTGGCTCAAATTCAGATTAACGGTTTCGTTGGGCGACAGGCAGCCATGCGCGCCGTCATGCATCAGGATGGCGAGCCCAAGCTGGCGCGAGCCGATGATTCCTACGGCCAGCAGATAGGTCAAAGGATTCGGCCACCACGCCACCAGCGCGATCGAACCCAGGATCAGCGCCCACGCATGCACGATCAGCGCGACGCCCTTCAAAGTCGAGCGCCGGCGCACCGCGATCAGTTGATCCTCGGTCAGAAAATCACGGGCACGCATGCGTAACGCAGTCATGACGAAATCTCCCCTTCGGATGCGCTGGATGCGGATGCGTCGCGCTCGCCGACGAGGCGCAGGCGGGCATTGTCGGAGGCCGGCTTTGTCGTCGCCTGCTCGCCGAGCACCCGCAGCATCTCGCGGCACAATTCCTCCGGCGATCGGCCCATGGCGTAGCCCTCGACCATGACGCCGATTGCGACCGCCCAGAACCTCCGCGAGGTCGCGTCGGGGTCGCGCAGGGTCTTCCAGCCGTGCCGCTCGATCTGTCCGGTATAGGCGCGCAGCCCCTCGCCATGCAGCCGCTCGATGGTGCGCTCCACCAGCGGCGCGAGATCCTGACGCCGTCGCGTCAGCGTCAGCGCTTCGGCAAAGAAGGCGACCGAATCCGTCGCGGTCACGCTCTCGACCAGCGCGCGCGTGTAGTCGCGCGGCGTATCGGCCTTGAGCGCCGCCTGTTCGGCCTCGCGCGCCACGTACAGCATGTCGCGGCAGGCGGCTTCCACAAACAGCGCTTCCTTGGTGCGGAAATAATAGGTGATCTGGCTTGGAAACGCGTCCGCTGCCGCAGCGATGTCGGAGATCGAGGCGCCGGCAAGGCCGCGCTCTTTGAACAGGCGGCTAGCACCGTCGAGCAGGCTCGAGCGCATCTTGCGCCCGGCAGAGCGCGTGGCGCGAGCCGCGTGCTTGGGGTCGTCGGCGCGCGCATCAGACGCTCTTTGGACGGACTCTTGAGCGGACTTTTCGGCGGACCTGGGAGCCATGATGCCCTCTTCGTCCGTTGTTTGTATGATATACAAACAAATAAGTCAATATCACGCGAAGTCGTTACCTAGCACTTCTCGTCACGAACCAAGCCTTGCCACAGCGCGCAAAATCCTTATAAACCGCGCCATCCGTGGATCCCGGCCGGGAGCTGAACGGACGGTCTCAGCAATCTCACCTTTTTGGCGATGTTGATGTGGCAGGGCCAGTCGGCCCGTCGTCCCGTGCTTCCGCCTTCTGAGCAATATCGAGTCCTTTCCGAAGGTCTCGAAGGGCTTGCCGCCGGGAACCGCGCCAACATTAGGAAAGGACACCCATGCCTCTTTATGAGCATGTTTTTCTCGCGCGTCAGGATGCGAGCACCCAGCAGGTCGAAGAGCTGACCACCCAGATGGCCGGGGTCGTCGAGGGACTCGGCGGCAAGGTCACCAAGACCGAAAACTGGGGTGTGCGCTCCCTCACCTACCGCATGAACAAGAACCGCAAGGCGCATTTCGTGCTGATGAACATCGATGGCCCGTCGGCGGCGATCTCGGAGATCGAGCGGCAAGAGAGGATCAGCGAAGACGTGATCCGCTATTTGAGCGTTCGCGTCGACGAGCATGAGGAAGGCCCGTCGGCAATGATGCGGAAAGCCGATCGCGACCGCGAGCGCGACGATCGTGGTGGCGGCTTCCGTGGCGATCGCGATGGCGGCTTCCGCGGGGATCGTGACGGTGGTGGCTTCCGCGGCGATCGCGGCCCACGCCGTCCGCGCGAAGACGTCGAAGTAGCGGACGAGGAGTAAGATAATGGCCGAAGCTGGTGCACGCCGTCCGTTCTTCCGCCGCCGCAAGACCTGCCCGTTCACGGGTCCCAATGCGCCGAAGATCGACTACAAGGATTCCAAGCTGTTGATGCGTTACGTGTCCGAGCGCGGCAAGATCGTGCCGAGCCGCATCACCGCCGTATCCGCCAAGAAGCAGCGCGAACTCGCGCGCGCCATCAAGCGCTCGCGTTTTCTCGGTCTGTTGCCGTACGTGATTCGCTAAGACTTCTTCGATCGGCAGCCTGTGTGCTGCCGATCGCAAACTCTCATAAGGCTTCCGGCTCGTCCGGTTGCCGATGGTTGGGGTTTTAAGGACCTCTAACCGCTCGAAAGGAGCGGGACAGCTGATGACCGCGATCCTACTCGTTGCCATAGCCGCCGGCTGCGCCTCGGCGCTGATGTTCGCCTCGATCATTTCGGGCGCGCTGATCTCGCTATTGCTGTTCTACCTGGCGCCGCTGCCATTGATGGTCTCGGCGCTTTCATGGGGACCGCTCTGCGCCGGCATCGGCGGCATCGCCGCGGCGATAGGTCTTGGAGCGATCTTTGGCCTGCCCTATTGCCTCGCCTTTGCGTTGACGGTCGCGCTGCCCGCGTGGTGGCTTGGGCATCTCGCACTGCTTGGCCGTCCCTTGCCCGGCGCCACGTCGGGCAACGGCGCCGCGCCGCCGGAGTTCGAATGGTATCCGGTCGGCCGGCTCCTGCTTTGGATGGCCGGCTTTGCCGCGATGACCACGATGGCGGCGCTGCTGACGCTCGGCAGCGACGCCGACGCCATCACCGGTACCCTGCGGCGAGGCTTGCTGCAGATCATCCAGATCATCGAACCGCGCGAGCAGGCCTCCCCCGGCGATTTCGAGCAATTGATCGATGCGCTGGTAACGATCGCGCCGGTTGCCGCCGTCATCGTCACCATGACAACCCTGACACTGAGCCTCTGGCTCGCCGCCAAGATCACCGCGACGTCGGGACGGTTGCATCGCCCATGGCCCGACCTCAGAAGTGCGGCGCTGCCGCCGATGACGCTCGCGGCCTTGTGTGTCGCGATCGCGTTCTGTTTTGGCAGCGGATTGCTTGCGATCGCGGCGCAGATCGTCACCGCGGCGGTGATGATGGCCTATGCGCTCACCGGGTTCGCGGTGCTGCACACCTTGACGCTAGCCTTGAAGAGCCGCGCCTTCTGGCTCGGCTCGGCTTACGCGATCGTCCTCATGTTCGTATGGCCCGTGATCGCCATGGTCGTGCTCGGCCTTGCCGATGCGCTGTTCGGCTTTCGCCAGCGCTATTTGCGAGGCAGGCCGCCACCGCTGCCCGCGCCCTGAAATTCAAGCCCAACCTCACGTCACTTCAAACCCGTTACGTCAAACACATCACTTAAGGAGAACGAATATGGAAGTCATTTTGCTGGAGCGCGTCGCCAAGCTCGGCCAAATGGGCGAAGTCGTCCGCGTCAAGGACGGCTTTGCGCGCAATTTTCTGTTGAAGCGCGGCAAGGCGCTGCGCGCCACCGCCGACAACCGCGCCAGGTTCGACGGCATGAAGGCTGAGCTCGAGGCCAACAACCTCAAGGCCAAGGGCGAGGCCAGCAAGGCGGCGGAGAAGATCGACGGCCGCGACATCGTGATCATCCGTCAGGCCTCCGAAAGCGGCCAGTTGTTCGGCTCTGTCTCGGTGCGCGACATCGTCGCGGCGTTGGCGACCGACGGCGTCACCCTTGCCCGGACGCAGGTCTGGCTCGATGCGCCGATCAAGGCGATCGGCCAGCAGAAGGTCACGATCGCCGTGCATCCCGAGGTCGAGACCTCGATCACGGTGACGGTCGCGCGCAGCGCCGAGGAAGCCGCGCGCATCAAGCGCGGCGAAGACATCTCGACGCGGCAGGAAGATCAGGACGCCGCTGCGGAAGCCATCGCCGCCGCGGGCGAATTCTTCGATCCCGAAGCCCAGCCCGAGGAACTGGCGCAGCCGTCGCAGGAAGCGCCCGCCGAGAAATAAGTTCTGCCTCGCATCGAAGCGAACGCCAAGCACGGCTTTTGGAGCGGGATGGCCTTTCTTCGAATCGCCATCCCGCTCCATCTTCTTGTTTGAGCATGATCTCTTTCGGAAAGCCGGTGCCCACTTTTCCGGATCACGCTTCAAGCCGGGCTTGTCATTTTGGCCGCTACCGGTTCGCTCAGCATCGCGATCGACGCCAGCGCGGTCGCGGTGTGCTTTTCGATCCCGTCCGCGACGCAAAAGACATCGGCCGCCACCACCGCGACCTGACGTCCAGCCTTGATCACCCGCGCCCGACAGATCAGCCGTTCGCCAGACGCCGGCGACAGCAAATTGAGCTTGAACTCCGCCGTCAGCGCCGGCTGGCCGCGCGAGGTTGCCGCCGCAATCGTGGTCGCGTTGTCGACCAGGAAGGCGGTGACGCCGCCGTGGAAGAAGCCGTGCTGCTGCAACAGCTCGGTGCGGCGATCGACGACCAGCGTGCATGACCCCCGCGCCAATTCCGAAATCTGTGCGCCGACCAGGCCCATAAATCCCTGCCGGCCGACGCCGTCGTGAATCCTGTTCGCGATCGAGGTAAAATCCGGATCGGGATCGGCCATCACGGCGCGTCTCCTTTGCCGCTAGCGGTGAGCGCGCGGACCGCGCAGGCGATCAGCGTATCGGCCTGAAGCCTCGGATCGGTGCGATCGCGACCGGAAAGATACGCGCGGCAGAAGATCTGGGCGGGTCCGATGATCTGGCTCAGGAACAACACCGGCGTCATCGGCAGCAATTCGCCGCGCGCCACCAAAGGTGCGCGCCAGCGTTCGATGCCGTCGGCAAGACGCGCATTTTGCGCGCGCTGGGCATCGCGCACCGGCTCGCTCCATTCGCTGCAGGAAATCTCAAAGAGATAGCGGGCTTCACGCCGGTTGCTCACAACCCAATTGAGATGTGCGCGGATCAGGCGGCCGATACCGTCCCGCGCACCGGCCGACGGATCGAGCGCGGTCAGCACGGCGGCGTGATAGCGCTGCAATATTTCCAGGAAAAGCGTGCCGGCGAGCTCCTTCTTCGAGCCGAAGAAGTGAAAGAAACTGCCGTTCGAGGCGCCCGCCCGTGCGCGAATAGCCGCGACCGTCGCACCTTCAAATCCGTCGCGATCGAACACCGCTAATCCCGCGGTCAGCAAATCGTCGCGCAATTGTGCGGCCATGACTGCCTCGCCAGTCTGGATTGTTACTCTAGAGTAATACTCTAGTCGCGGTCAAGCGCGGTCGCGCGGCGTCCTTCGCGCGTCTCGGACGACTATTGGGAGATGGGCGGCGCCGGCGGGCCCGCGGGGGCCACCGGCGGAAGCGGCGGGGTCGAGGCTGTCACGGTCGGCGGCGGCGGTTGTGCCGCAGGCTCGGACGGCGCTGCCAACGGTTCGGACTTGCTCATGGCCGAAGCCGTTGTAGACGGCGGCGCCGGCGTGACCGGCGGAACCGGGTCGGGTCGGGTTGAGAGCGGCTCAGCGCCGCCCTTGCCAGGTTCCTTCCCGGCTTCCTTGTTGGGTTCCACCTTCGCCGTCTCGGATTTGGCCGATCCCGGCCCGGCGTCGGTCGCTGGCTTGCCTTCGTCCTTGGAGGCGGTTTCGCTCTTGGGTTCGCTGCCGGCAGGCTCGTCGGCCTTCGGCGGCTCTTCCGCGCCGGGTTTGCCGCGTTTGCTCAAACGTTGCTTGGCCGACAATTTGCGGCCGTCGGGGCCGCGATCGCTGTCGGCCTGCGCGGGCGGCTGACCCTCGGCACCCGGCTTTGCGCCCTCAGGCGCTTGGCCCGGCCGCGCCAGCCGTTTGTTGTGACCGGGGGGCGCGGGATCGGCTTGCGGGCTAAGCCCATCGGCGTCGGGCTTGGCGGCCTGCTGCTGTTCTGTTTCGGGCTTGGCGGCCTCCTGGGCGGGCGCAGGCCGTTGCCGGCGGCCGAACCGGTCAAGCTGGGCAGGCGGGCTGGCCGGTGAGGCCTCCTGCTTAGCCTCCTTCGTCCCGTCCTTGGTTCCCTCTTTCGTTCCTTCTTTCGTTCCTTTGGGCTGACCGCCGGTATAGCGGGTGTCGGTCGCGCCATTGGAGACGAGGAAAGAGGCGAGCACGCCGGCCATTTCCGGGCTCGTCGTATAGTGCTGTCGCAGGAAGGTCGGCAGCGAACCTGCGGGTACCGTCTTCAAGAGGCCGCGCGGGCTCTTGTGGCAGGCGTTGCAGGTGCCAGCGAAAATCTGGGAAGGGCTTTTGCCGGCTTCGAGATTGGTCGCCTGCGCCTGCGCTTGGTCCGCCGCGAGACAGCCGATCAGAAGCATCACCGTCGCTAAAGTGAGCGCTCGGCTCGACATTCCCTAGTCTCCAGGTGCGGAATCGCAACCAGCGCTGCTTCGAACGGGCGCTCGTGGCGGTCACCTTTTAGCCGATTATCACGCGAATGGAAGCGGACATATCACGCAGCTGCTCACGCAAGCGCGCGAACGTTCCATTTTGGAATATCCGCTTTGTCTCCAATGCAGTAGCAGGCGCAAAGCACGATTACTATCATTTGTGCTAATCGCGTTGGAACCATCGGGTTCCATGGGAGTCGGAAGTGGCGGCCGGCAAAGACCGGTGTGGTGCGGGATCGTTTGACCTGGGCGGGTTCGATGGACCGTTTGTTGCGTAGCTTTTTGAGACAGTTCGTTCGCTGCGGTTCGATGATTTTCACGACCGCAAAGGGGACAAAATTTACCTGCGGCGACGGCACGGGCGATCCGGTCGCAGTTCGGTTCACCACCGCGCAGGCCGAACGCCGAATTCTCCTCAATCCCGAACTGGCATTGGGCGAGGCCTATATGGACGGCACGTTCGTCGTCGAACAGGGCGATATCGCCGACGTGCTCGCGATCCTGCTCGATCAGCCTGACGTGCTGCCGAGCTGGGCCAAACCGCAATGGTGGATGCGCTATCTCATCAGGCATGTGCGCCAGTTCAATCCGCCCGAACGGGCGAGAGACAATGTCGCGCACCATTATGATATCGACGGACGGCTCTATTCATTGTTTCTCGACGCCGACAAGCAATATAGCTGCGCCTATTTCGAGACGCCGGAGGCGAGCCTTGACGATGCGCAACTCGCCAAGAAGCGGCATCTCGCGGCAAAGCTTCTGATCGGCCACGGCGATCGCGTGCTCGATATCGGCTGCGGCTGGGGCGGGCTCGGCCTCTATCTCGCGGAGATGACCGGCGCCGACGTCACCGGCATTACGCTGTCAACCGAACAGTTGCAGGTCGCCAATGCCCGCGCGGCCGAAAAGAGGCTGACGCAGTCGGCACGATTCCTGCTGCAGGATTATCGCGACGTGACCGGGCCTTTCGACCGCATCGTCTCCGTCGGCATGTTCGAGCATGTCGGCGTCGACTTCTACGAAATCTTCTTCAAGCGTTGCGCCGATCTTCTCACCGACGACGGCGTGATGATGCTGCATTCGATCGGCCGCTCCACGGGTCCCGACGTCACCAGCCCCTGGATCACGAAATACATTTTCCCCGGCGGCTACATCCCGGCCCTGTCGGAGGTTTTTCCCGCGATCGAGCGCGCCGGACTTCTGGTCTGCGACAGCGAAATCCTGCGGCTGCATTACGCGGAGACACTGAAAGCCTGGCGCGAGCGCTTCATGGCGCGGCGCGAAGAAGCCGTGCAGCTCTACGACGAGCGTTTCGCGCGGATGTGGGAGTTTTATCTGGCGGCATCCGAGATGGCGTTCCGCAAGCAGAACTTGATGAACTTCCAGATCCAGCTCACTAAGCGCCAGGGCGTGGTGCCGATGACGCGCGACTATATCACGCGCGAAGAGGCGAAACTGCGCGCACTCGAGCGCGGCAGCCGCCCGCAGCTCAAGATCGCCGGCGAGTAGGATTAATTTCGAAAGCTGAAAGCGGAAGAGCCGCCAGG
>Ga0070717_10001336_pt1 | contig 16941 bp, 40 predicted proteins | sample LARL113metaG_FD_71366 | JGI IMG/M metagenome (GOLD analysis project Ga0070717, IMG submission 71366) | Corn, switchgrass and miscanthus rhizosphere microbial communities from Kellogg Biological Station, Michigan, USA - LAR L11-3 metaG | ecosystem: Host-associated > Plants > Roots > Rhizosphere ... | reverse complement strand
TGGGTTCGGGATGCGTAGAACGATGACCAACGTTTAAAGTATTCTTTATGAAGTTCGGCCTCAATATTTAATGCTGGGAGGGTTTGAAGACCCAAAGAAGCTGACCCAGAGTGACACATAAACAAACTATTTGGATATGCAATTCTGTAATCACCCGCTAAAAAGATATCGAAGCCAGCACTCATTGCTTTACCAAAAGCCATCGTTATAATTGGGTTATCTACCGTTTGCATGATGTCAACGATGGCTTGGCTATCATTAATAGACCCACCAAAACTATTCACATAAATCTGAATGGGACCTTTTTCTTGCGCCATTTGCATGAGAGGGATAGCTGCTCTTTCAATTATGTTTTCTCTGATATCCCCATTCAAAAGTATGATGCGTTCTTCTAGTAATTCTTCATACGTATTGTGAGCATATTCATCAAATGGATTGGCATTTGATGGAAGGGAAATTTCTTCGTCGCTATCTTGTTTTAGCTGGCCCTTCTGGTTGTGTCCCATTATTATCTCCTGGTAATCCTTTTTCTAATTGATCTGCAAGTTTTTGATTTTGACAAGCATTATTCAATCCGCAATTTCTGCATGTTTCATTTATAAATTCTTTTGTAACAAGTCTGCCAAGCTTAGCCGATACTTGAACATCGATATCCTCTTTCATCATAGAAACTTGACAATCTTCCCTACAAATAAAAGTATTGTCGAATAAAGGACAACGATGAAATACTAGATGATTTCCAGATTGACACTCACAAAAAGAACAAATATGCTGCTCTTGTTCAAATGTATCGTTGATTATTCTTGGATTCATTATACGTTTAGTTTTAATTTTCTTTGATGAGCAAAAAAATCTTTAAGATCTTCAGAGCTTTTCTTATTGTGGTCTTCAATAGTTAGGGGCTGAAGATTGGTGTAATGACAGGCGTTTAGGAATTGTTCTTTGTCTGTTAAATCATATCTCCATAATGCCACAACATGATCCAACTGCCAAACTTTACCCCAATTATCCCAAGTCATACCATCATGAAATTTAAACTCTAGATACCTTTTCAAAAATTCGATTGTACAACCTAAATTTTTAATGGCAGAACCTTGTTTTTTGTTTTCTTTTAAAACCTCTCTAAGCCTACTGCGTAATCTCTTTTTTAACCTAAAAGAACTATCAATCAATAACCGCTTTTTGGTATGTAAATTAGTTCTTTCTTTTCCTTTTTGCTTAGAAAGTTTGTCACAAGCGGCACATTTACCATTTTTATGTCTACCACAAATATTTGTGTCGTGCCCATTCATACAGAATTGTGGCTGTGATATAATAATATATTCTCGACTCCATTCTTTTTTGCATTCAACACAATGTCCATTTTTGTATCTTCCTGTAACAAATGTATCATGCCCTTTAGGACAAAATTGATTCTTTGGAGAAGACTGCCATTCTTTCTTGCATTGTTTACAATATCCATTTCTATCTTTCCCAACTGCAAAAGTATCATGTCCTCTTGAACAAAATTGCTTTAACTGACCTTTTTTCATATTATTTAAATAAGTTGAATATGTCCATACCACACATAAATAACATTAATGTTCCTAATAAAATTATTCCAATCAAATTCCAAATATAATACACTTTGGACGGAAATTTTCGACCATATACACCTTCTAATATATAAATGAGGATATGTGCTCCGTCAAGCCCAGGAATCGGAAACAAATTAAATAGCCCTAAGCTTAAAGAAATAAGAGATAACACAAATAGAAATTGTGCTGCCCCTTCTCTTGCTGAAGAAAGGAGTATCTTTGTTACCATAATGGGTCCAGATAATCCAGATGTACCACCTACTGCTTCAGAGGTTTTTGGAAGCATCCCAAATACCCATTTTAATGTGGTTACAATAACGAATGAAAACAGTTCCCATGCTTTCTGTAATCCTGCTACAATGGGCCAACCTTTGAATAAAACAAGTAATGCAAATACAAGACCAAACCCAAGGATTAAGTTCGCTACAGGGCCAGCTAGAGCGATTAGAGAACGTTTCCACCAGGGTAGGCTGAAGAAACCATCCTTTACATTACTTTCTGGGTTCTCGCCTGAACACTGTACATAACCACCCAATGGTAATGCGGCCAGTTCATAAGATGTTCCCTTAATCTTCTTGGAGAAAAGAACGGGTCCAAACCCTAAAGAAAATTTTAAAACCTTCACACCAAACAACTTAGAAACAAGCATGTGAGAAGCTTCGTGAATTCCAATTACTACTGCGAGTCCCAAAACTACGGCTAAAATGCTTAGTATCATATCAATCCTTTCTTCTTTGCGGTTTCTTCAATAATATCAAGATTATCTCCAAGAATAATTTGCTCAATTTTCTTATCTCTGCCGCTTTGATTTAGTGTTGGTGGGCAAGTAGCAACAGCATTGGTTAGTGAATTTCGTCTCTTTGTAAGAGAATTAACTAAGTATTTATCTGAGTATTTAATCCCCATATTTTTACAATTAATTTTAACATTGTAGTGCTCGCGCCAAGCATCACATACAGCATCAAAATCTTGGAAGTCGAGCTTCTGTAACTCTTTGAAAATCTTGTGAAGGTTGCTCATATTAAATTCCTTTTCTTAAATCTCTTGCTTTATAAATTTGTTTATCTTTTACTCCAAGATTTGTAGGAGTTAGTGGCGCAAAGCGATCAATGCCAAAATCTCCCTCGGTTGAACGATTAAACATGTTGTAATAAAATCCATCATTAGTACGCTCTGCCTGTTCCTGCCGCAATAACCTGTCACCTTTTTCACTTAGCTTGTAATTAAAATCGTGTTTGCTAATCTGATACACTTTCTTTGTGCGTTCTTTAATTACATATGGAGTTGCTATCATTTCAATTATACCATACTCAATGGCTTTTTGAAAGAAGGCTTCGAACTTTTCTTGGTGGGTTTTATATTGGTGATTTTGAATTGGAATGTTCGCAAAGAAGCGCGTACCTAGATTGACTGTTTCCATCCAAGAATGGGGTTTGTCGTCACCAAAGAGACAAAGGAGATTAAAAATGTTCTGACGTTTCCATTGAATCATATTAAATTCCTCTTTAAAACCAAGATAATTCTTTCTGTTCCCCACTCGCCCAAGCATTCCAAAGATTTACGGTATCATCGATTGCATCTAAAGTTCCACAAATATTTGTATAACATCGTGGGCACCTAATAGAAAACATCTTTAAATCTTCATCATCCCAATATTCTATTCCAGCCCAAGGTTTATTACCACAAATACAATTTAAAACTTCTACTTGAAGTTTTTTTACTGATACAGCTCCTCGGGCACCACAATTCAAACAAGCCCTCGTTCTTTAGCAAGCTTTTCAATTAAGGTGAGGTTATCTAACTTGAACGTATGCTGCCATTCTTCTTGAGGTTTATTTTCAAAATAACAATCTAAAAAACAATATCTAAAAGGAGCTTTTGAATGTCTCCCATAAGTATGGCCGCAGACGCATTTATCTTCTAAAGATGACTTCATTATTCGTATACAGGCTCCAAACAGGAATCATCGAATGTTTGGACGGCTTTTTGAATACGATAACCTTTTTGTGTCACTCCAGGCTTTGTTGGGTGTGGACGATGAAAAGGTACTTGAACATCACCAAAAGCAACCTCAACCATCTTTACGCCCGAAGGATCTTTCAGGATCTTGTTGATAGTTCCTACACGGCCTTTCCAATTTACACCACCCTGAATCTGAGGATATTTTTCAGACACCCTTACTTTATTTCCAATGCTCCAAGGATTCTGTTTAAATAAAGAAGCTGTATCTACTTCCTCTAAAATAACTTCTTTAGGTTGTTCTGGTTTAGCCGCATTAGAATCAGCCGTAATGACTGTTTGTGCTGGTGCAATAGGTTGAACTGGATGAACAACATCTTTTTGGAATTGTTGAGAAAGAACTCTAAGCTGTTCTTGCATAGCTTCAAGTTGCTCTTTGCTAATCGTTACAGTTTCTTTTACTGGTTCTGGATTTTGTATCATTTCTTCACTCATGTCATATCTCCTAGTTTTTAACTACTTCGTCTACAGCCTTCCAAAATTCATTGGCTGTATCTTTCCCCATAACGGCATTATTATGCGTCTTTTCGGCCAAGGGAAGCAAATCCTGCGATCCTGTGAGCACTTCTAAAGCCGTTCCAACTAATGTAATTGACTCCGTATAACCGACAACGTAACTACTTATAATTTTATAAGCATATTTATTTTTTAAAACCGTATTTCCAGTTTTAAAAAGTTCGTCGTATGAATTAAAAGGCAATTCCTGACGTTGTTCAATTTTCCCTTCCAATTCTACGTTATAAAATCGCTCAAATCTCAAAATCTCTTCTGAAGTCCAATTAATTTTATTCAAAGAGTCAGAAAAGAATTTAAAAAGACAAACCAATAATTTAAAAACATTGGCTTTTAAAATTCTAATTAATCGGCTGTCGTGGCAAACAGGACAATTTATATAAGTACCTAAAGAGTTTATAACCCAACCCTCGTTGGAACATCGATAACATTCTGGATTAAAATTCATTTATTATCTCCCCACTCCTAATGCAGATCTTCTTCTGTTGCTGGTTCATGCGTCACTTTAATCTTTTTATTGGAAGCATGATCCAATGCATTCTTTTCTATGTGTTGTGTTAAATCACGAATTTCTTCTAACACTTTATCTCTCATACCATCGCACACAACAAATGAAACAGTGATTTTGTATAGGTCGTGGCTCATGTATTAAATCTCCCTTTAAAAATCTTCTCTGATCCAATTAGAATCTGAATCGTTAATTTCCCATTTTATTAAATATGCTGCCTGATAGGGATCTTGGTACACATACATATTTTTAATCACCCCTACCTCCTGTTGAATAATTTTCAACATTGATTGGCTATTTATAAAATCTGCAAATGATAAGACGCTAGTGTGGATTGCCATTATGCTTTGGGTTCCTCAACCACACTCTTTTCAACTGCTTGCGTTTGTTCTGGGGTGGCTGGAACAATCTCAACCTTTGGAGCTTCTGTTGCTGGATCAGGCTTGGCTTCATTTGCTTTGCGAATAACATCACCAATAGCTTCGGTCAACTCGGCTTCCGTAATCAAACCTTTCTTTACCAACAACTGTTGCAATGCGGCTCCACGAACGGCCTCCCCAGTAATTCCCAACCTTGCTGATTGCTCAACTTGCTGCATATATTTAACTACGTTCTCAAAGTAACTGTGAATTGTTCCGTCTCTCATTTCTTATCTCCTCTTTAGTTTATTAAATTTCTGCGTTTAGCTTCTTGTTCAATACATCGTAAATTGTCAAGTTTAAATTCGTGATAACAATCGTCTTCACCAATACCCATATTCAATTCTCTACACAAATTACAAACTGGTATGTTTGAAATTGAACCATCATGATGTTCATTTATCTCGTGACCACAAATACAAATCTCTTCCATATCTTAATTATAACTTGGGAAGGTAGCTATTTACAGTCTTCGCAATCGTAAATCCAAATAAATGATTGTGTTCGTGGATTAAAATTCTAGCGTCGTACCCATCAAATTGATAACGAACCAATTCACCAGTTAATAAATTCGCATCTACAATTATACTCTCTGGACGTTTAAGTGTAACGGATAACCCTGGGCATGATAGACAAGCCTCTGCCATCTTATGTTTCTTCTTTGAGTACGAAATGATTTTAGGGTTAATTAAAACCATCTTTTTTGTTCTGTTCTCCACGTCCAAAACGCAAACGGATAGTTCGCTTCCAATTTGATTTGCAGCTAATCCAACACCATTGTTAGCAGCGCACGTATCCAAAAGATCCTGAACCAACTGTTCCAAAGTTGGATCGTTGAAATCTGTAACGGGTTTACAAGCTGTATTAAGTATGGCCTGATTATAAAGTAGGATTGGTTTTATCATATTCTTTAAAATGGTTACGAACCTTTTCTGCTAACTGTAATAAAGTTAAATTATCTTCAATCTTAGTTGATGTTACTGATTTCAAAATTACTGTGTCTCCTTCAAACGATTTATCTGTAATACCTGTAACCAAATGAAAGGATAATTCTTTAGAATCGTTCTCAATGGCAGAGAAGATGAGTGGGTACAATGGCGACCAAGTGTAACCCACCTTTAGAAAACAATCCCCAAATTTCGCAGGAAGTTTCATATTAAATGACGAGTCACTCCATTCATAAATCAGCTCAATATCTGTTGTAATCTCTTTTACATTTTTAAAATTCGATCCAAAGGTAATGGTGCCCATATTTTGAAGGGTGGTACCTGTCGTAGTAGTCCAAGTAATTGGCAACGTAGTGCCTTGGCAATAATGTCCACTGTTGACATTATACGTTTGATAACATGCACTACACGAAGCAGACAAGAATTGACCTGTTGAATATGTGGCCGAGCCCCATGTTGAGGTCGTATTGGAACCTACTATAGATGAATTGCTCATAGAATTTTTATACTCCTTACTCTAACACCAAATTTTATTACGTTTTTCAGACGATCTTTGGTGGAAATTCCCGCTTCAAAAATATAGACGAAAGCAATGGAAATTCCTCTTTAAAATACTCTAAAATTGCTTGGGCAATCTCTTTTGCTTCTGGCATTTGGCTTCTTAAATTTGTGCGTAAAAACAACATCAAATCGTTTAGATTCACTGTCCAATAAAATTCTATCATTCTACCGCAGGGTAGGATATATTCAAGCTGGTGTGTGGCTACTTTTTGTTCGTAAAGTTTGTTAAAGAAATTAAAAAGATTTTTGTAGAAATTATGAAATTTTGTATGCAGCTCATTATCTTCTGCTGCGATTACTTGTTGACCATCCTTAAAAAATATAGGAGGCACGTACCCATTTAATTCAATCTCAGGAAGTTCAGTCAAAATAGCAATACGATAATATTTAAAAATATGAAGAAGAGAATTAGGAATCTTAAACTTAAATGTAAAATTGTAGTGTTCAAACGCATCTATTGGACCATCGTCAAACATTCGTTGAATAGGAAATTTAGATTCTTTGTAATCTGAATGAAGATCTTTAATCGTTTCAATCAAAATACCATCCGTGCCATTCGAATCGATCTTCTTGATATACCCAGATCCAAGAATGCGTTTCATATCAATCCTTTACCCTTTGCTTCTGTTTCGATAATATCTAAATTATTACATGTAGGTTCATTTATTTGTTTCAATATGTCACGCACTTTAACTTCTGCGTATTCATCGTCCAACCAAATTCTCGTATTTGCTGGCAACAGCGCAATCAAATCCCCTTCGGTTTTAGGAAGGGAATCAGACGGAATCGTAAGAAATGGTTGTATATCCATCATGTATTCTTTAATCTTTTCTTCTGGGATTTCTTCGTCACTATAATAATCAGATAACCAATCACAACCACCGCAAGAACCATATAATCCTTTGTACACTAGCAAATTAGAATCTTTATAAATTAAGGCTACATAATCTCCTTGGTAATCTCCATATGTAACGTAAGACCACAAAGTTCCACCTATATAGTTTGCAATGAGTTCTCCATAATTACCTGGAGTTTTCACAATAGTCCTTTTTTCTCTGCTGCTTCTTCAATGATATCCAAGTTGTCACCTTCCAGGATTTTTAATAACCTGGAATAGTTTGATCGAGTACTACTAGCAGCTCCAGGCAAAGGGCCAAGCATTCTTTTAAAATATTCTTTAAATCCTTCGTATGTAAGCTCAACTCCTACATTTCGGAAGTCGTGCTCCGCACCACTAAGAATATCAACAAGCTGATTAATATCTCCTCTATCTTCTTCTGGCAATTCAAACATGTGGCGAAAAAGTTTGTGGTTATTCATATTAGTTTTCTCTTTTTAGCAATGGTTTCTATGTGGAGAAGGTTATCTGGTTTATATTCTGAACAAATGCAAACATAAATATAACTACCGTGTATACTTCGATCCCTAACTTTGCCTCCATTACAAAATTCATCCCAAACTGGAGATCCTAATGTTTTGTGAAAATGCTTCTCATGCCCACATTGGCAAAGAATATCTTTGTTCTTTTTCTTCACACTAAACCTTTCTGCTTTGCAAGCAATTCAATGTGAGTTAAATTATCCACTTCGCTAAACCAACCACAACTACACATATTTTTAAAATAAGATTTATCATGATTACACCTACCAACGAAGTTGGTCATGTTTCCATAATCGTCTAAATATAGATTGGGGCTTGTATGTTCTTCTAAAGAATGCCCACACTTACACAAATTATGCATTCTCTGCATCCACCATCTTTAAAATCGGCCTCATATCACGTCCAGGAACTTCGATGAACTCTGTTCGAGATTGTAACCTGGAATAAATGTTTGGGCCAAAAGCATTTAGAAACTCTTCAGGTGAGTTGTTGCTTGTAATAATTGTTGGACGAAACTCTGATAACCTGTCATCTAATACAACCAGTAGCTGTCTCTTATCTTCATGGGGATTCTGGGAAAGCATGTTCGACGATACTTCATCAATCAATAGATAATCAGCATTATAAAGGGCTTCCTGGTATTTCTTCGCACCATCATCGAATGTTTTGCAAAGGTCTACAAAATGTTTAAAATTAATAGCCATTGTTTTTACATTGCCGCACGGCAGTGTGGCTTCTTTATCTCTGATCCACAAAGGCTGCTCAAATTGTCTTACTTGCTTTAAAATGGCATACGAAAGGTACGTCTTCCCTGCGCCATTATTAGGCGACCAAAGAAAGAGATTAAGACCCTTGGACATTGATTCTACCCGATTTGAGAAAGTCTTAAGCGTTGGTAGAATCTTTATGGATTCCTGAGAGAAGGCATAGGAATTCAATGAAGCATCACGATATTCGAATGGCTCCTCATTAATCCTTGCACGAATCATATTAAATTCTTTTTCTGCTCCCTTCGTTCTGCCATCACTTCAACATAATTTAAATTATCAAATTTAAAAGATGCACAATGGCCAAAATTACAGGTAGGCTGTTCCTTTATACAACTATAACATGTTCCAGCAGCAACCACAACTCCATTCCAACTGGCCCAATGATCTGAAGCATCATGCTGGCATCCACCACATTTCATATTGTACGGGATGTGAAGATTGCCATTATTCACTTGCTTTTCCTCTTTGCTTTCAATCTGTTAATCATTTCTTGTTGCTCATTTTCACTAGCTGGATTATTTTTAGTCTGTCTCTTCTCCATCTCTTTGCTCATGTTTTTAATATCATCCAATATTCCACTCCACCAAGCATGTTGCCCTTTGGTAGACCAGAACAAATTGTCAAGTACAAACCCACGCTTTTTAATCCGTCTCATAACTACGGGAGCCAATGCTTTCTCAAATCCAGATTCTTCCCACACTTTAAATAATTTTTCATACTCAGGATCATTAAAGGACCAACGTTTAAATTTCTTGAGACTGTCAATTGGAATATGCCATTGAGAAGCATATCGCCTAATAGGATCATGTATAGCTTCAACATGCCCATGGAAGGTTCCGTAGCCATCATCACGTCTTTTTTGTTTTTGCTCGTTCAATTGTTTTTTATTCGTACTATAATATTTTTGATTATATTCTTGCATGTATACTTGCCTAATAAAGACCATTTACAACTCCCTAAAGTTTTGAGACGTAATCCCTTGCATACACTATAACATATATAAGAAGATAATAAAAGCTTACGTCTCAAACTAAAATTCAATTTGATTCTAAATATTTCAACGAAACTTCAAAAAAATTTATAGGATCTAATCCCTTCTCAACAATACCCAATTTCAAATTACAGGTTAAACAAAGAAGCCCTCTAACCTTTCCTGTTTTATGATTATGATCCGTACAACAATCTCTTCCACTTTTAAATTGTTCAATACACATTTCACAACGACCATTTGATTTTAAGACTAAATTTGTCCAATCCTTTGGTGATAATCTGTATTTAGATTTTATCATAGATAACCAAATAGCTACTTGTTTTGGATATCTTTTTCTCGTTATTTTTGGTTTTAATGGTAGTTTATTTTTTATTTGCTTTTTGGATTCTATTTGTTTATTTCTGTTTCTTGGTTTTGCGCCTTTCTTAGCTCGTTCTTCTCGTTTATGCTTATTTAAAATATCTTTATGTTTTTGATAATAGTCTTTGTTGTACTTTTTTGCCCACTCAGCTTTATTAAACATAACAAATTAATCTTCTTCTACTATATCAGATTTAAGGTAATTTTTCAAGATGTCAAGGTTTTCTACATAAGAAAGATTATCAATACCTTGAAATTTTAATGTATCCTTTAACTGCTTAATAGCGTTGTCAATGTGTTTCTTTTTTGGTTTGGATATAAAAGAATAATTTTTAAGATCTGTCCATGTTAAAGTTTTTTCTGGGTGTCTCTCGATAATTAGTAAACCGTCAAGAGAAGGATAATTCATGTATGAATTCATTGATTTGTATGTGTATAGCGTTGAGCCGTTGCACTTTACAAACTTCCCAACATTTAAATTATTTATCGTCTTTTTCTTTGGGTTCATATTTCTTAAGTTCTGCAAGGATTTCAATGTAAAGAAGATTGTCTAAAATTGTGTCGCTCACTACTAATTTGCCCAAGTTGTTTTCCAAAAAATCTTTTATTTTCTTTAAAAATTTATCTTTAATATCGTAGTTATTTAAATCCACTTTGATGTACCAAGTTTCTACTGAACTGCTTGATTCGCCTAAAAGTTTCGGTACTCCCGAATGAAATTCAGGGGAATAATAGTATGGTAAGGAACGTACAAATTTAACATTTTGTCCGATATTGAACGGACCTTCTGTAATAACAATTACACAATACAAATCGTTCTTGTCTGAATACTTACGGTATAAAATATCTCCTGGTTTAAATTCCATACGATTTTAAAATATCTATATTCTCGATATAAGTGAGGTTGTCTAGCCTTACCTCAGATTCTACCACAACTCCGTTATTCATTAAGATGTGATCTGGAGTTTTGTAAATTCTATCTATGTGTTTTCTTGCTGCTTTAATCCATTCGTTTTTAATTCGCTTGTAAACGTATACACTATATCCAAATTTTTTATACCTTGGCACGACTCCAACTACAGGAATTACTCCATAAAAATCCTTAAAGTTATTTTTATAAATATAAACAACATTTCCAGCAAACCTACAAAATTTTCCAACTGGCACTTCATTGATGGGTGTCATATCAAATTCTTTTGTTTTGCTAAGTCTTCTATCAGTTTGAGATTATCAAGTTTGAACGGGTGTACCCAATGCCCAGGTATAAAATTTTTAGAGTGAAAGCATTCCGAACAATATTGTGCGCTAGAAGAAGTACTTAACACAGCAAAAGAAGTATGTTTACTTATTTTATGACCGCAGATGCAATACTCAGTCATATTTTTTAAGGGACGCAAGGGATTCTATGTATGAGAGGTTGTCTATATGCTTTTGTTTAAGATTGTATTTCAGTAATTTCTTACACAATTTTATAAATGGTTTTGATGGTGTAAATCGTTTATACTTTCCAAAAATAAGCCACTGATTTATGTATTCAATATCGGGGTTATTAACTTTTGGTTTGCCTTGTCCCAAACAGCTTGGCCCACCAAAAACATTTCCAATGGAAAAGCAGAAAAGATAAGAGTCTTTTGATTCTACGAAATCCCCCACTTTCAAATCTACCCACTCAACAAATTCAGGTTTCTTTTTCATATTGTTTTAACCAATCAAGAAGTTCAATATATCGAAGATTGTCTATGTAGCCATTGTCAAATTCAGATTTTAAAGCGGCCTTGAATGCTTCTATATCAATTGGAATGGGTGAATAATCTTTCATATTAAATTACGTTCTTTAGCTAGATGTTCTATAAGATCCAAATTGTCCATTTGGAAATTGTGGTAAGGATCTATTTTCCAGGGGTTAACACTTCCAAAGCAATACCAACATAATGGGATGTTGGGGTATGCTTCTGAACACCTATGCTCATACTCCTCGTGTTTACATTTATAACAAATCATTCTTCAAACACATGCAACTTCTCATACTCATATGAAGCTGGGGTTTCTAGGTCCTTGTAAAACCGCCACACAATGTCATCTGGAACGACCTTCTCACGCTCAGCGTTTCGTTTTAAGAGGGTTTCTATCGTAAGATCCCAGTAGATGATGGAAACCCAGGCTCCGTGGCTTCTAGCGGCATCTATGAGCGTTTTACGTATTTTTCTTGTGCGGTTGGTGGCATCCCAAATAACATTCTCACCAACTCTTAAGCTCTTATTCAACTCTTTAAAGCAGTTATTAAATACTTCCTGGTTTTTGGACATATCATTTACATCACCACACAACCTAATTCTTTCTTCATCCATGCTAATAACCTTGCTATTTGTCAGTGTGTTTCGATACGTGGTCTTACCACTCCCAGGAACACCAATCAATAGGGTAAGTTCTAAAGGATGATTCGGCTTATCGGTCAATTTGATAATCCTGTCAATCTCTTTTTGATCATCTTCTTTCTTATGGTGCATCAGAATGTTCCATCGAAAAATAGAATACTGGAGATTTGTAAGGTCTTTAGAGTTAGGAATTTGATAAGTCTTCCCATAAATATTTAAGTCCTCACATCGCTTTTTAAACTGATCGAGAACAACAAGTGCCTTTGGAATGTCGTTTGCAATACGGCCTTTGAAATCAGCCATCTCTAAATTATAAACTAGATGTGTAGGAACTTCAAGAGAAAGCTTTTTAAATTTATCATCATTAGAACCATCTTCAATCATTCGTTTGGGATGGCCGTGATACTCAACCAAATTTAAAATAAGATCACGTTGGCGAAAATTAAATTGTGGGAAGTATTTCTTTAGGAATTCTTTTGCTCTCCATACACCTGCCTTCTCATGACCGTGAAAGCTATTAAATCCATTCTTCTTTGGTTTGGCTGTATCTGGTTTGCCGATGTCGTGCAAAAGTGCGGCGATGTATAAAGCAATTCTTGGGAAACCTTCACGGACATTTTGCATCTGTTCAAGAGTTTCTTTCATCACAAGATTGGTATGGGAAAGTACGTCACCCTCGCCATGCCATGTTGGATCTTGTTGACAGGTTTCTAAAGGCAAAAGCTCTCCAATAATCTCTTTGAAATCTCTGAGATCGATTGGCTGACAGGTAATTATTAAATTATGAAATTGCTCGACTGTATTCATTCAGTTTGTCCAATACTTCTATTAGTGAAAGATTATCAAACCATTTGTAATGTTTATTCATAAAATAAAAATTATACTTAAGTCCTTTAATAATCTCTTTTGTGACGGGTTTAGCTACATGCATCTTATAACCGTACTGTTCTATTTCACGAATATTATGGATATTAACAAATTCTTGATCTCCGCTTTTCCAGTTCAAATACCCAATGATTGGCTGTAATGGGTACCAACCTCCATAAGGTCCACTTTTATTACGGTTATCGAATACAATTCCATAAGCATCTTTTGCGGCAGCGTCCTCTGGATAAACGGTATGAACAATCTCCCAATAATTAAATTTCTTTTTCATACTCTCTCAGTCTAGCAGTTATTTCGATGTATGTCAAATTATCTACGTAGATATGTCCATTCCTACGTATACTTAACAAAGACTTTTTAATCTTATCTTTTGCATCTTCAACGAGTTTCTTAGACGGGGTTGTTTTTACATACCCAGAACCTCTAATTACATTATTGTAATACCCTTTTGAACTTTCTCCTAGTGCCAAAACCATAATTTCTTTCTCTGTGTGACCCAAACCTATTCCTGTTGGATGAATTACTATCCTAGTTTCTTCTGGCATTCCAGAGCAATGAACAAAATCCCCCGCTTTAAAATCCATACGGTCCATCCAATCGTTTAATCTCGTTAGAAATTCTATTCATTTGCTGTCTCATATCATTTGAATATTGCTTTATGACATTAAGACTTTTACGATATTTAAAATAATCGTACCCATGTCGAATTGCAGCCAACAAACATCCAATACCCGCACCAGCAAAAATAGAAGAAATAATCCCATGAAATAACGGACGGCCAAGAACAGCAACCGTCCAAGATAAAGCAATCCCTATAACACAAAGAACAATTTCTTTAATAGTATCTTGCAACACTACCCTATCCCCTTCTATCAGGAAATTAACTAAATCTTTAGGAATGTCTTTTTCTTTAAATCGTAATTCATTTTCTAAAATTGTTTTTAGGAACTTCTTTCTTTCTGGAGAATTCTCTGAATAAGACAAATACGCTTTACGGCGAAACTTAAGAAGGTCAACGCGAATGTTATCCCTATCTTCCATATTAAATCAATCCTCGCTTCTCAGCTAAATATTCAATAAGGTCCAGATTAGGTAATTCGAAATGTTTACAAGTACCACCGCTACTAGAACATTTTCCACAATTAGAATAGCTGTTGTTCTGAACTACTTCAAGAGGAACCCCATCAGGATGGTCGCAAGGGAATACTCCAGAAGTATGTGAATTTGCTTGATGCCCACAACGACATAAATGTGTTGCTTTAATCATCATATCAAATTTCTTTCTTTGGCCAAGCGTTCAATGTAGAGAAGGTTGTCATTGAAATTGTGATACATTTGATGTGATGAAGGTAATGATTCTATATTTGGAAAATCTAGTGTTAGTTCTAAACACTTCACACAAAATGTTAACCCTGGGTGCCATCCACTTGGGCGGCCATGGACAGTTCGATCATGCCCACAAATTATACATTTTTCCATGCTTACAGTATAGCAGATTTTGCTATGTTTGTCAATGCTTTTTGCGCTTATCGTTTTTAATGCTTCTTTTTGCATTCTTTATGGCGGCATTGAAATACGATTTATGTTCCTCTTCATCCTTCAAGTACCTGCGCTTGAGAAGACGACAAGCTGCCTTGAGGTCTGGTACAATGTCCCTAATTAAAACATTGCTCCAACCCACCAATGGGTTCTTCTTCTGGCAACGTCTTGGGGAAATCATAATTACAGGAATTCCAAGTTGAAGAGCATAGGCAGTTTCATGCCATGTACCATCACTTGGGCTATCGCCCGTAAGAACAAGTAGTGCGTCGCAACGCCTAATCAACCAGCGATCCTGGCGAACCATTGCTTCCATAATTCTCATCTTCATGTTTGTCTGAATCTTGGATTTGTTGTGTTCACCCCACAGCTGTTTCTCTGCGGCTGCTGGATCTACGGCATGAACACCAACCTTTGCGAGAGCTTCAGAAGCTTCGGCACGTTCAGCCTTTACTTCCTCTGCAAACCTAGAACCCATTGAACCTGACAGATAAACACGCATATCTTACACCTCCTAGTAAATCGTACAACTATTCTTAACGAGAGAAATGAGTTGTATTTGCTTGTCGCCGTCTACATAAAATGCCAATACTGAATGTCCTTGTACCACAAAAGCATAAACATTTCCAGAGGTTACAATATTATATGTTGTAACTTTAGAAGTAACATCGTAACAAACTATTTCATGCTTTCTATTTATTAAAGAATGTGAAACACTGCATCCAGACAGTAATAATCCCAACACACTCAATGCGATTAATCTTTTCATTTCATTTCCTCATTAACTTCTTGATATTGTCTCTCCATTTGCAAGATGGATCTTTATATTTCCCGCATAAGTAGCAAACAATTTACAATCAGCGTCTGAACCACCGTGCTCACGGCAAATGTTATAGTATAGTTGTTCTTGTTGTTTCTCGTATAAATAAGCCCATCTAAATAATGTTGCCAAGCCTACCGCTACCAATATTCCAATGGCCCATTTTAATTTGTTATTCATTTGGCTTCCTCGTTAACCTCCTGAATTTTCTCTGATACATTTGCTTGTCCAAGAAGTTCTTTAAAATCCTTCCCAAGGTGATAAGGAAACTTATCAAACAATTTAATAAGTTCCGGCAAGGGGATACAAATAACCCCCTTGCTTTTCACACAACCTTTGATATCCAAATGAAAAGGATTATTTATCATGATATTTGTTAAATTCTTTCATTTCTTTATAGGCAGCTTTGAAAGGATGTCCTTCTGTCCAAGCTATTAAACCCCAAAGGAAAGCTATCATATTAATTTTCCTTCTTGAGCAATCTCCATTAAGACATCTCCGTGACATGCTTGAGGTGAGCACCAACATCCTAATACTTTTCCAGCCAATTCTGCTTTAGCTTTTGCTATCAATTCAGGCTTTGTAAACAGCCACGTTCGATATTTTTCTACAACCTCTTCCCTGGTACCATCGGGTCCAATAACAAATGGATTTCCCCATGGTCCAGGGCGACCAATATAAACATCATAAGGTTCTTTTTTACAATGTACTACTCGCATCCTACTCTCCCTAAATTACTTTAGGGGAGAAGTAGGTGGCTGTGCAGATACAGGCGTTGTAACTGGAGCTGGTGTAACAACAGGTGCTGGTGAAGCTACTGCTGGTGGCACCGTTGAAGCTGGTGTTGCATCAAGCTTAGGCTCTTCAACAACGGGTGGTACTGGCTTTGCTACTTCCTCAACCTTCACGGGCTCTTCTACTTTCACTGGTGGAGCGGCTGGATCAAGTCTTACTACTTCTTCTACGAGTTCTTTCTTTACTTCTTCAACCTGTGGTGCGGGTGCATTTGCTTTGTCAAAGTCCGTCACTGTTCTCTTTAGCCAATCTGCGGGTCCTAACGGTCTTTCAGGCATTTTATTTATCCATCCTTTTGTTAAAATAGTTTCGGCTTAAGTTCTCCGAAACGGTTGTTCATTTTTTAATTAATAGTTAACTGAGTAACAATTTTGTTTGGTACCACTTTCCAAACGGTCCAATTATAAACGAAAACAAGCTTCCCACCAAAGCCCCAACCAACTCGTGCAACAACACTAGCTAAAAATACAAATAACAATCCA
>Ga0070717_10001335_pt1 | contig 16946 bp, 11 predicted proteins | sample LARL113metaG_FD_71366 | JGI IMG/M metagenome (GOLD analysis project Ga0070717, IMG submission 71366) | Corn, switchgrass and miscanthus rhizosphere microbial communities from Kellogg Biological Station, Michigan, USA - LAR L11-3 metaG | ecosystem: Host-associated > Plants > Roots > Rhizosphere ... | reverse complement strand
CCGATAATGTCACCGGATATGTAGCCGTGCCGAGTGCTTCGGTTAACGGACAAAGCCAGGGAGTGGTCGAGGTGCTGGATCTGAATACCAATACCATCACCGCCACCCTTCCTGTGCCGGGCGCGCGTTTTGTAACGGTGAGCCACAATGGTAATCGGGTGCTGGTGTTCGGCAACCCGAGTGGTACGTTTTCGGGACTCGCCGTAATCACACCCGGCCTCGTCGGGACCAGTCACAATCCGGTGTTTGAGTTTTCTGCGGAGCCCCACACATCGCCGGCAGAGTTCGATCATCCGGTAGGCGGCGTTTTCTCCAGCGACGACAACACAGCATACATATTGAATTGTGGCCTGGAATGCACAGGAATGACCGCCAGCGTCACTGCACTGAATATGAATACCAATGTGCCGGGATTGCCGCTGCAGGTTGATGGCGCTACGATCGGGATGTTGTCGGGTACTACTTTGTATGTCGCTGGAACGCCTCCTGGTACGCCGTGCCCATCTGATACTGCGGGACAAACCTGCGGCACGTTGAGCGTCATTGATACTGCTTCCATGGTTGTGACCAACCAGAGTCCAATTTTCATTACCGATGGTTATCACAATCGTATGGAGATGGGTGCAAACGGACAGCTTTTCATCGGTGCCCACACGTGCAGCACTGGGTGCCTCTCGATTTTTGATACCAACCAATCCAAGGTCAATTTTTCTTCAGATACTGGGGACGTGACTGGCATTCAGCCGATCACTACGCGCCATGTTGTCTATGTGTGCGAGAACGGCGAGTTGCGCATTTACGACACCACCACCGATAAGCTGCAAGCCAACCAGATCGATATCATCGGACAGGCTGTGGACGTGAAGTTGGTGGATTAGAAGCGGACTTCGGACCTCAGGCTGCGGACCTCAGCCATAAATACCTCATGGCTGCAATGTCAGCTCATGCACGCGCGCATTTTCGACTGCTTGCTTTGAGAATGGGAATGGGAACGTGTAGCCTTCGTACCACGCCTTCCACTGGTCCATGTAATTGGAACTGAGAAAGTTTCCCGATTCCCCGGTCACGATGTTCAGTGTGGAGTGGTCGAAATCAGCCAAGTCAACCGTCATGCGCTCGGAGGGCCCAGCGTGCCTGGTTACAGCTTTCACGGTAAAGCCGCTGCCGGATTGCGGTTGCAAACCCGGAGCGGTCCAGCGCCGCAATATTGGAATTTGACTTAGGATGGGATGTTGAATTTCGAGAAGATGATACGCTCCCCAGTTCCACGTGTTGAGGTCTTTCGGAACATCATCTCCGCTGACCGCATTCTCGACGGCGGCTGCGAGGAGATCGTTATAGTTGGAGAATTTCTCGGGAAGCCAGCGCTTGGGCTGATGCAAGAAAACATTTTCCAGCCAGACCGACTCCATGCCCCAGTTATAGGTTTTCCAGCTAAGAACGCCATGCTTCGTATTTGAGTCCGGCGCGGGACCGAGTTTTGGCTCGAGCAGCAGGCGCATGAGTTCGTAGCGAGCGCGAGAGGCGAGTACCGGCGCCGGCGAGTTCCCGCTCATACGGCCGTCCCAATTACGCATGATTTCCGCCGCCTGCTTGCTTCGGGCTGATGCTTGGGCGTGGTCAACCGCATACACAAACCGCTCGGCAGAATAGCGCTCGAATTCGGAATAAATATCGGTCTGTAGCTCCAGCATGTCTGCCGCCGAAAATGTCTTCCCGGATTCGAGAACCCGGTAAATACGCGACGTACGCCAAGGGGATTCCCATCCAGTGCTGATCGAATATGGGTAGTTGTCAGGTGTAACGCGGCCGTTCGCTGTTGCGATGATTCCTGAAGCTGGATTGAAAACGTTGGGCAGTTTTTCGAATGGAATGTAACCAATCCACTCATGCGCATCATCGCTGCCGTTTTCCGGCAGGCTGCCATCGCCTGAGGCGCGAATGGGAATTTTTCCGGTGGCCTGGTAGCCGATGTTCCCATCCACGTCGGCGTAGACGACGTTTTGTCCGGGCGCATCGAACTTCGAAAGAGCGGCGCGGAACTCGTGCCAATTCTGCGCAGAATCGAGATCAAAGAACGGACTACGTGCTCCTTCGTACGCCGTCCAGCGCAGCGCCACTTGACGTGTTTCGCCTGGAATCAGTTCAGCGATGATCGGCCCATGACGCGTGAGCACCACATCAACGCCAACATCAGGCTTGCCTTTCACGTGAATTATTTCTTGGCGATGTTCCGGATGCTTCCAGCCCTGTGGCGTAAGATATTGCCCGTCACTGTTGAAAGTCTCCAGGTAAAGGTCCTCGACAGTTGGTCCGACATTCGTGAATCCCCAGGCGATGCGCTGGTTGTGCCCGAGGATTACGGTTGGCGTTCCAGGCAGCGCCACGCCAGCGACATCTAATTTGCCCGAACGTAAATGGACTTCGTACCACAGATTGGGCATCTGGTGACCCAGATGCGGATCGTTCGAGAACAGCGGCTTACCCGAGACGGTGTGCGCTCCGGAGACGACCCAGTTATTCGACCCGAGCAGCAAGCGGGAATCGGAATCGAATGCTGGGGTTCTCCAAGTAATTGAAATTCCCTTTTCTGTCTCGATCTCCTCCTCTTCTTCATCATCATTCTTCTGATTACCCAGCGTGGGTCGTGATGCAGTCGGCGGCCGGTCATGCCAGGAGGTATTCACAAACAGATCGGCAGTGAGCTCCGGGCCTAATTTGGCGAGAATTTTCTCGCGGGCCAACGCGTCTTTGTAGGGATAGTGATTCAAGTCTTTGATCATCTGCGCCGGGATCAACATGGAGTCTTCCGCAGTCCAGGGATGCGGAGAATAGCGAAGGATGCGAAACTCGAGCGGCAGGCTGTCCCGATGGGACTCGATGTAAGCTGTAACACCGCGGGCATACGCGTCGAAATAGGAACGCTCCTCGGGGGAGGTGACCTCCAAAGCCCTGCGCGCGGCGAGTCGCAGACCCAGGATTCTCTGCTCCTTATCATGCTCGATTAATCCGGTACCCAAAACTTCGGCCAGCTCTCCCGCGGCAAATCGGCGCATTCCATCCATCTGCCAGAGGCGATCCTGCGCGATTACATATCCTTGCGCGAAATACAGATCGCTGAGATTCGATGCTTCGATGGCCGGAACACCGTGACTATCTCGAATCACGCGAACAGGAGCGGAGAGTCCAGGAACCCTGATGGTTCCATCCAGTTGCGGCAAAGCAGACCGAGCCACGGAATAGAACCAGCCTAGAGCGCCCAGGATAGCGACCAAGACCATGATCAGCAGAAATCCGACGGTTCGCCGGAGGAGGTGGATTTTTCGAACCTCGGAGACAGGAGTAGTCGTAGTTGCCATGGCGCATTTTTTATTTTACAGACTGTGGTCTTTAGAAGCGGAGTTCGCCGTTTAGCAGTAGAAGGTTTAGCAGTAGAAGTTTAAGAGAAGCTTGCGACCCCGGAGCGGCAGCCAAAATTTCGATTGAGGAGCTCGACTTGCACGAATCTATGTTGCGTGCTCCTCGATTTCGGATGCTGCTGGCTTAAGACCAGCGATATCGGGTTGCACCGGAATCGCCGGCAAGCGAATTTCGACGACCAGTCCGCCTTCGGGACGATTTTCGGCATGGACGGTTCCGCCGTGCAGGCGAACGACTCGGTCCGTGATAGCGAGTCCGAGACCGACGCCACCGGTTTGGCGGCCGCGAGCGTCATCGATTCGATAGAAGGGGCGAAAAATTTTGCCCAGGGATTCTTCCGCAACGCCGGGGCCGGAATCGGCTACCCGGACGATAGCTTCATGTTGGGCAGCGGTATCCGCTTGTTCAAGCCGGACCTCGACCGCCGTGCCTTCCCGCGTGTAACGGGTTCCGTTTCGCACCACGTTTTCGATAGCGCTGTACAGAAGCGTTGGGGATCCTATGACTACTGGGTCGCAGCCAATCACGCAGATAACGTTGGAGTTTCGGCTCTGCGCTTCGAAGTCGGCATCGCTGCAGATTTCCTGGAGCATCTCTGCCACGTGAATGGGCGATTTTTGGCGTGAATCATCGCCGGCTTCCAGGCGGGCGATGGTCAGCAGCTCGCCAATCAGGTCATTGAGGCGATTGGCTTCGAGGTCGATGCGGTCGAGGGCGCTTTCAGCTCCCGGTCCCGTACGCTGGCGAGCCAGGGCGAGAGCGACATTCAACCGCGCGAGTGGAGAACGAAGTTCATGAGAAATATCGGTGAGCAGGCGGGCCTGGGCCTTGACCGAAGTTTCCAGGCGCTCGGCCATGATGTCGAAATCGCGTACCAGTTCGGCAATCTCATCGCCGCCGCGGGAGCCGGGTCTACCAGCGCGAGCGCTTAAATCGCCGGCGGCTAATTTCTGAGTAGCGGCGCGTAGGCGGACTATGGGCGAGGTCAAATAACGGGCGAGCAAGTAACACACCAAGCCTGAGGAGACGATCCCGATGAAAACTCCCATGCCCGGTATGCCGCCAGGGCCGATCGGACCAGGGGGGAGCATCACCACTGCCGTGTAATGCCGTCCGCTGGACGCAGCAAGCGTTACGCGCCGAAATGGGCTGGGCGCGAACCGCTGCCAGAGATCGTGAGGAGGCGGCATAGCGCCCCGCGCCACGGATTCGGCCCAGTGCGGTACTGGGCGGCCGGACAGTTCCTGGCCGTGGTCGTCGAAGAGAAAAGCGCGGACGTGCTGCGACTCCCGGAGGTCTTCGAGATAGCGGCCTAGTTCGCCCAGACCTGCGCGCTCGTAAGTCTGCACGGCCTCACTGAGGACCGCATTCTGTCGCGCTTCCCACGCCGCGAACTCACCACGTTGCCGCAGCGTGATAGTCACAATGATAGCCAGTACGAAAAACAGCGCCAGCGCCACCCAGTAGGAAAGAAAAATCTTGAGGAACAAGCTTCTCATGAGCGGCTGCTCCTGGCGTTCTCTCCGGAAGTTTCGTCCTGCGGCCGTTCTTGTGGGCGGGCGAAGATGTAGCCCACGCCACGAACGGTTTTGATATGGTCATTGGCGCCTTCGGAATCGCCGAGCTTCTTGCGGATTTTGCTCACGTGCATATCGATGCTGCGATCGAAGGGCGAAAATTTCCGGCTTAGCACGATGTCAACAAGACGCTCTCGAGGAACTACATGACCTGCCTCGCGAAGCAGCGCGTGCAGCAGGTTGAATTCAACCGAGGTCAGCTCGACCGGCTTGCCATTTTGGCGAACGCTGCGAGTGGCTGGGTCAAGTTCGACGTCGCCGACGCGGACTGGTTGTGCCGGCTCTAGTGCTCCTTTCCCTTCACGAGTACGGCGCAGAATGGCGCGGATGCGCGCAACCAGCTCTCGAGGGTTGAACGGCTTGGGTAGATAATCGTCAGCCCCGATTTCCAGACCGACAATACGATCGACATCTTCGCCGCGCGCAGTAAGAAGGAGAACTGGGACACGGGATTTACCACGAATGCGGCGAAGGACATCGAAGCCGTTCATGCCCGGCAGCATCACGTCGAGCACAACTAGAAGGTGCTCGCCGGTAACGGCAGCTTCGAGGCCACGCTTTCCGTCATGCGCGCACTCTACCAGAAAGCCTTCGGGAGCGAGATACTCTCCCACAAGGGTGCAGAGTTCTACGTCGTCGTCGATGACCAGAATGCGGTCCACCTAGTATTCATTTTAGTTCTACGACGAAAGGTGTGCGTGTGGGAACACCGGATTTACAAAACTTTACTTCGATTGACCGACTTTTTACGGCCTTTGGATCGGGAATGGGGTTCTAATAAGTGAACCGGGAGGTGTTATGAAATCGAAACGTGTTTTGCTTGTAGGGCTGGGGCTTGTGCTCACGTTGACGGCGGCAGTGGGAATTTCGCAGACCGTACGGCGGGCACACATGCATGGTGATGGAATGTTCGAAGGCCACATGCTGCATTTCTTCACCGATTATCTTGACCTCACAGACGCGCAGCAGGCGCAGGTGAAAGACATTATGGCGAAAGAAAAACCGGCAATGCAGCCGCTGATGCAGCAGATGGCACAAAGCCGGAAACAGATTCATGAGCTGGCAATGGCCGGGAACTTTGACGAGGGGAAGGTGCGCACTCTCGTCAGTCAGCAGGCGCAGACCATGACGGAGATGATTGTGCAGAGGGCGCGAATCGAATCCGAGATGGTCCAGATACTCACGCCCGAGCAAAAGATGAAGCTCAACGACTTCATGGCCAAGCATGAGCAGAGAATGATGAAGCACATGCAGGAACAGCCACAAAACCAATAGCACAGCGAAGGGCGGGTAAAGAATTGGCGAGTACTGCGATTAGCAAGGATCTGATTACTGTCATCGCGCAGGAGATGTCCTGCGCGGTGGACAGGTCAGTGGAATACTGGATGGCGCAATTGGATGAAGCGCTGACGGACACGCGCCTGACTACCTTAGGCAGGCTCAACGCCGTCTCAGCGATTATTGCCAGATACAAGCAGCTTACGGGCAAGTCGCAGTTGCGATCGCGCCAACCTGGCGCTGCTATTTAGGAGTATTGCAATGGGCGCGGTTTCTTAGTATGTAATGAGCTCCAGCTGGGTATTCTTGGTGAGCTGGATCGTGATGCTGCTCATAGCTGGCGCGGCTGTCTTCCGAGGTGATCGCGGCAAGAGCTGAGAATCTTCTCTTCCGAAACGCTGCGTCTTCAACGGAGAGCTGACAAACCTATTCCTCAGAAACGGCGACGAATGCTTGAGGCCGTGACCCACACGCGGGAGCCGGAACCTGCGGCCTCAAATGCTACACCCTCGTCGATACACAGACATCCAGATTCCATCTTGACACCTTCCTAACTGCTCAACCAAACCATCTCGCACTACCGAGTCATCGAGAAGTTGGGCGGCGGCGGGATGGGTGTGGTTTACAAGGCGGAGGATATTGAACTCGGGCGCTTCGTCGCATTGAAATTCCTGCCTGACGAGGTAGCCCAAGACCCGCAGACTCTCGAACGCTTTCGTCGCGAAGCCCGCGCTGCCTCGGCTCTAAATCATCCCCATATCTGCACAATCCACGAAGTGGGGAAACATAACGGTCAGCCATTCATCGTGATGGAGTTTCTGGATGGAATCACGCTCAAGCCCCGCATCGCTGGGCGTCCGCTGGAAACCGAAGTTTTGCTTGGATTGGCCATTGAGGTCGCTGACGCCCTGGATGCAGCTCACTCCGAGGGCATCGTCCATCGCGACATTAAGCCGGCCAATATTTTCGTAACCAAGCGTGGCCACGCCAAAATTCTGGACTTCGGCTTGGCAAAGGTTGCCCCCCTAAGCAGCAGGATGATGGAAGCGGCGGGCATAATGGCCGACGCGACCGCCGCAGTGAGTGTGGAGCATTTGACCAGCCCGGGAGCAGCTTTAGGAACCGTTGCCTACATGTCTCCCGAACAGGTGCGCGCTAAGGAGCTGGACTCGCGCACCGATTTGTTTTCATTCGGGGCAGTCCTTTATGAGATGGCGACCGGCGGGTTGCCCTTCCGAGGCGAGAGTTCGGGCGTAATTTTCGATGGAATCCTAAACCGCGCTCCATTGCCACCGTTGCGGCTGAACCCTGATCTTCCACCCAAGCTGGAAGACATCATCAACAAGGCATTGGAGAAAGACCGGAACCTGCGCTACCAACATGCCTCGGAGATGCGAACTGATCTCCAGCGTTTAAAGAGAGACACAGATGCTGGGCGCGCAGTCGCAGCGAGTTCAGGGACTGTGGCGGTCGTGCAGGAAAGTGGTTCTCAGGCCGCTGCTCTGCAAGCAGTGCCTGCTTCAAGCTCGGCAATTTCCGTGCCTTCCTCGTCGGCTTCGGTGAAGGTCGCAGAGGTAGGAGCGGGGAAGCAACGCAATATCTGGAAGATTGCAATTCCCAGCGTCGTACTCGTTCTGCTGCTGGCAGCGTTGATTTGGAAATGGACGGCGTCATCTCATAAGGGATCCCAAGCGACTGGCGCATCACGAACGCTCGCGGTAGTTGAGATCGAAAATCTTAGCGACGACCACTCGCTCGATTGGTTGGGAAATGGCGTTGTGGAACTACTTACCTCAGACTTGGCGCAATCGAAATCGCTAGCAGTCATCTCCACCGAGCGAGTCCGAGGCCTGGTTCGGCAGCGGATGAAAGGCGAGGGACGCCTGCCGCCCAGCGAGGCTCAGGAAGTAGCCAAAGACGCACAAGCCGATCTGTTCGCCAGTGGCGCCCTGCTGAAGCTAGGTGATCGATTGCGGCTGGACTTGCGGGTCCAGGACACGGCCACAGGACGTGTCCTGTTTGCGGACAAGGTGGAAGCGGAAAACGCGCAGGCGGTTTTTGCCACCGTCGATAAAGCAACTGCTGACATTCTGGCGCGTCTTGCGCCTGACGAAACTACATTGCAGCCCAACGCTGGCGCGAGCCTCACAGGAAACATCGAAGCCCTGTATGCTTACGAAGAGGGTGTTGGTTACAGTGCGCGTTTTTTGGAAGATCAAGCGGAAGCAGCATTTCGCCACGCCATTGAGTTGGACCCGCAATTTGCCATGGCCCACTATCAGTTGGCGAATCTGCTTTTTTATAGAGATATTTCGGTGCAACGCCAGGAAATCAGGCGTGCGGCAGAACTTGCCGCGCGCTTGCCCTTGCCACGCCAGCAGAAGCTGGTAATCGAGGCAACGCGGTTGTCGCTCGACGGTCGTGGCGAAGATGCTAACACAATCCTGAAAACCGCCATTCACGAGTTCCCCCGGGAGACGCAGCCACGGTTGGACTTGGGCAGCAATCTTCTTTTCGACGAAGGGAAATCTCAAGAAAGCGCACAGGTTCTGGAAGACTTAGTGTCCTTCGATCAGCAGAACGCGGCGGCGTACAACACCCTCGCATATTCCTATGCGCGATCAGGCAATTTGCCCAAAGCTCTGGAGGCGGTGGACAAATATGCGGCTCTGCTGCCACCAAACGATCCCAATCCCATCGACACTCGCGGAGATGTGTTGGCCAGCAGCGGGCGCTTTGAAGATGCCATGGCTCAGTATCGAAAAAACCTTGGCTTGAATACGCATCTCGTTTTCCATTCAGATCTCAAAATCGCCTTGAGTTACGCATACGAAGGCAAGTACACATTGGCCGAGACCAGCGCTCAAGAGGCTTTCGAGCGAGGCGATAAGGAGACGCAGGCGCTGGCAACCGGAGTGCTGGGAGACGTCGAGGTCGCCCGCGGACGCCTGGACCGAGCAGCAGCACACTATGAAGAGGCAGCACGCCTTTCCGCAACGTTTGACACACGTCGAAGTGTCGCATTAGAGCGGAAGGCCACGGAGATTTATTTCGAACAGGGACAGCCGGAGCAAGCTCTCGCCCTCGCTCGTCGCCTGCGTTCGCCCTCGGCGCCTGGAATCCGCGGCATTGCCTATCTGCTATTGAAAAACGATGCCGCCGCGGAAAGAGAATTCAGCAGCTTACGGACTTCGCTGACCCCGCTTGTTGGCGACTACATGGCCAGCAAGACCATCAGATTGGATCACGTCCTCGCGGCGCTATATGCTGGGCACTGGCAGGAGGTGACTACAGAATGGCCGCAGCTCGACAACGGTTCACGGTCCCGCCTCGGCCTAGTCGCTGGTCGCGCGGCGCTTTCAACGGAGAATTGGGAAGAAGCTGAAAGCCATTTGCGGAGCGTCCCGATACTGGAACGGACGTGGGATAATCCTCCCAGCATTGCGAACAGCGATTTTCTTGCCTATGCGCTGGGCGAGTTCTATCAGGCGAAAGTTTTCGAGCACACGGGCAAGAAAGCGGACGCGGTTAATGCCTACCAGGAGTTCCTGAGCCACTTCGAAAATTCTACCGCCCGCCTGCCGCAGATTGCCGAAGCTCGTGCCGCCTTGAAGCGCCTCTTGTAGGCTACCTGAAACTGAAGCTTAGGCTGGTAAAATCGCATCTAGAAGCACATGCTGCCCACGAGCTTGCTCCCACTGCTTCCATATTTCAAGAAGTACCGCCGCAGCTATGTGGTGGGGGCACTATGCGTCTTCCTGACCAATGGAATCTGGATTCTGTTTGCGCAGGTCATTCGATTGGCGGTGGATGACCTGAAGCAAGCCACGGCGAATCACACCACGTTACATCATCATTTAAGCACCTATGCCCTGCTGCTGCTCGCGGTGGCGGTCACGAAAGGAATTTTCCAATATCTGACGCGTTGGATCGTTATTGGCGTGTCACGGGAGATTGAGTTCGATCTGCGGAACGATCTATTTCAGCATCTTGAGCGTCTTTCCTATTCCTATTATCAGCGCACGCGGACCGGCGACATCATGGCGCGCGCCACTAATGATCTGAATGCGGTGCGAATGTTGCTGGGGCCGGCGATCATGTATTCGGCGAACACGATTGTGTTTACTGCCGGGGCCCTGGCTTTCATGCTTCATATCAGCCCCAAGCTTACGTTTTACGCGTTCCTGCCACTGCCGGTAGTGAGCATTGCGGTGCAGTATTTTGGGGCGCAAATTCATGAGCGGTTTGAGCGCATTCAGGCGATGTTTTCCGATATTTCAGCGCGGGTGCAGGAGAATTTCTCAGGAGCTCGTTTGATCCGCGCGTACGTGCAGGAAGAACCGGAAATTACAGCCTTTGAAGGCGCCAATAAGGAATACATTGCCCGCAGCTTAAAGCTGGTGCGGCTGATGGGAATGCTTTGGCCGACACTCGAGACCATGCTGGGCTTTGCGGTTGTTTTGGTGTTGTGGCTGGGAGCGCGCGAGGTGCTCTTCGGTCACATGGAATTAGGCGGTTATGTCGCGTTCCTCACATACATGGTGCAGCTTACCTGGCCGGTAATTGCGTTGGGATGGGTGGTTAATCTCTTCCAGCGGGGAACGGCTTCGATGGCACGAATCAACGAGATTCTGGTTGAGCAGCCGGAAATTGCGGACGAGGAGACCGCCGGCAGGCATGCTCACGCCGCACATCTGGAGGGTGAAATTGAATTTCGCGGATTGGATTTCGCTTACAACGGGAAGCAGGTTTTGCATGATATTAATTTGCGAATCCCGGCTGGCAGCAGCCTGGCCCTTGTGGGCCCGACAGGATCAGGAAAAACTACGCTCGTCAGCTTGATTCCGCGCATTTATGACGCTGCTCCGGGAAGCGTGTTGATCGACGGCTCTCCGATTCGCGAGTTTCCTCTGGAGTTCTTGCGGCGGCAGATTGGGTTTGTGCCGCAGGAGACATTTCTTTTCAGTGAGACGGTCCGGGAGAATATCTCGTTCGGAGCGGAAGGCGCTAGCGATGATGAGGTACGGGCAGCGGCAGAGGCGGCCAGCATCGCAGCAGAGATCGAAGGCTTTCCGGAGCAGTATCAGACAATGGTCGGGGAACGTGGAATTACGCTTTCAGGCGGGCAGAAGCAGCGCTCAGCGATTGCACGGGCAATTATTCGCAATCCGAGGATTCTGATTTTGGATGACGCGCTCTCCAGTGTGGATACTCATACCGAAGACAAGATTCTCAATCACCTACGAGAAGTAATGCGAGGACGCACGACAATTTTTATTTCCCATCGGGTCTCGACCGTGCGCAACGCCGATATGATTGCGGTGCTCCACGGCGGCCGGATTGTGGAACTGGGGACACACGACGAACTGCTTGCGCGTAATGGGTATTACACCGATCTTTATAACAAGCAACTGCTGGAAGAAGAACTGGCAGAGGTTTGATTGCAGATTCACTCAAAGCATCAGTGCTTTAATAGCGGTCTTCCTTCGTGTTACTTAGTGCCCTTTGTGGTTATTGCTTTTTGGGCCCCCCGTTGCAATTGTCAATTTAAATTGACAATCTGGCGAAACCCCTGAGAATCATTCACCATTACAATTCCATCATGCGGCGTATTGCCACTGCGGAGTGGCTGGACACAGACTCCGGGACAGCAGATGAAATCTCAGCGTCATTGGCTGATTTGCGGCGGGTAAATCGCTGGTTCGGTGGTGTGAAAACAACCGAGTGGATGCTGCGGCAAGTGGCGCGAGGTCTGGGCAAGGCGTCACTTTCACTATTGGAAGTGGCATCTGGGTCGGGGGATGTGCCGCAGATTTGCAAGCGACGCCTCGAGCGAGGCGGAGTAAGAATCGATCTCACCCTGCTGGATCGAGCTCCGTCACACTTACGCAATGGATACAGGGCCATCGTTGGTGATGCGCTTGCGCTTCCATTTCGCGGTGGAAGCTTCGACGTAGTGAGTTGCGGTTTGTTTGCTCATCACCTTGGGCTCGTGGATTTAGTGCGCTTTGTCAATGAAGCGTTGAGAGTTTGCCGGTCAGCGGTGCTGATCAACGATCTTGTGCGGTCGTGGATGCACCTGGCATTCGTCTATGCGGGGATGCCCTTATATCACAGCCGGCTGACGCGGCACGATGCCCCGGCTTCGGTTCGCCAGGCGTACACGGTCGAAGAGATGCGCGCGCTGCTGGGGCAGACTCGCGCGTCTCGGGTGGAAATACGACGGCGGTACTTCTTCCGGATGGCAGTAATCGTGTGGAAGTAAGCTGTAAAGGCGCCAAATACACAGATTCTTCGCACTTTCCTGCCGCTTTCAGCGGCTACGAATGGCTCAGAATGACATCATCGGCAATGTTTGATTTGATCGTGGTCGGCGGGGGTCCTGCTGGAAGCGCCGCGGCGATTACTGCGGTTCGCGGCGGCGCGCAGGTGCTGCTGCTGGAGCGCGGGCGCTTGCCGCGTCATAAAGTGTGCGGCGAGTTTGTCTCGGCGGAGTCTCTGGAATTGCTTGGGTCATTGCTTCACGGCCAGCATTTGGCAGTGCTGAATAATGCAGTTCGTATTTCGCGTACTCGTTTGTGTGTTGACGGCAGGATGATCGGAGCTGTCGTTGATCCGCCCGCGGCCAGCATCGCGCGATTTGATCTTGACGCTGCGCTTTGGGAGTCTGCGTACCTTGCGGGTGTAGATGCGCGACAGCAGGTCACAGTTCGAGAAATTGGAGGTCGAGGACCGTTTCGTATACGTAGTTCTGATGGAGAGTTTGAATCGCGGGCTGTGATCAATGCTTCCGGCCGATGGTCGAATCTGAACGGCACGGCGGCTGCGGCACAGCAGAAATGGGTTGGGCTGAAGGCCCATTTTGCCGAACCGTGCCCGGGAGCCTCCGTCGATTTGTATTTTTTTGATGGCGGCTATTGTGGAGTGCAGCCCGTGGCTCAGGGCCGGGTGAACGTGTGCGCGATGGTGGGCGCTGATGTGGCGAGTACGCTGGACGAGGTATTTGAGCAGCATGGAGCATTGCGCAAGCGAAGCCGGGGTTGGAAATTGCTTATCGACCCAGTCAGCACGTCGCCGCTGATTTTTCGTGAACCGCAGCCTGAGAGAGATGGAATGCTGCTGGCCGGGGATGCTGCTGGATTCATCGATCCATTCGTAGGCGATGGCATTTCACTGGCGCTGCGAAGTGGCGCGATGGCTGCGAACTGCCTAGCGCCTTTCTTTGCTGGCGAAACTTCATTGGGCGAGGCGGTCCAGGAATATCGCTCCGCGTACGAACGCTCGCTGCTGCCTGTATTCCGCGCATCCTCACAAATCAGACGATTGCTGACTCTGCCGCGTCCAGCCCGGCGGCCGTTGTTGCTTGTACTAGAGAAGAGTCCGAGAATTGCGGAATATTTGGTGCGCACGACCCGGTAAAGCGCCAGTGGAACCGGGGGCTACCTGACCACCAGCACTTCACGCACATTATCGCGGGCAAGGAAAAATTTTATTGACGCGAAATCGCGGAAAAGATTTTCGATGTGGCGATTATTGAACACGCGCTGCAGCGGGAAGTGGGTGTTCGCGACATTGTGAGCCGCACCCGTGGGGCCGCGGCGACTTTCGCGGCCTGGAGCAATGGGCTGCATCTCCAGCATATCAGTGCCAACGACGTGGTAGCGATAGCAAGGCGCGTCCGGACCCGCTTCTTTGGTATGGAAGAAGGCTAGCAACATGGCTCCCGGTTTCATCAGCGACCAAAGGCGCCCGACTATCGGCTTTACCAGAGCTTCTTCCATGTAATCTGCCATATTCCAGCACAGGACAAGATCGAATTGCGCGTTGGGATAAACCAGGTTGTCCGCCAGGAATTGCTTTTCATCCGGAACGGAATTTCCGGCTTCATCCTTGATAAGGAGAGCCGGGTCGGTGGAGGCTACCAGAAGGTCTTCGCTGTAAATCTTATGCCCGCGCTCGGTGAAGTAGCGGATATTGGACGGCGATGTGTACCCCAGATCGAGCACGCACAAAGATGCTTCGGAGTTCAACAATTTGGCCAGTTCGGCCAGGCCACTCGACCGGCGGTTGAGACGGGGGGCCTTGCTGGCAGCGCGACTCTGACCGGGATTCGTTGAACCGCGAAAGAGCTTCATGAAGGTATTTTCGAGATGCCATTCTCACTGCCAGGCGTCCGCTTCCGTTTACCTCCCCAGTTAAATATATCGCGGACGCAAGGGAGAGTGGACGATAACTACTTGGTTTCAGTTACGGCAGTTTTCGGCATAGGCGATGACCTCGCGGAAGCGGTGCTGGAAATGCCGGAATTTGGCGTCTGTTTGGGGGTTTCTTTATGAATCTCAATCTTGCCTTTGAAATAGGCGCCATCCTCAATGGCGATTCGCTGCGTGGCAATATCGCCTACGGTGAGAGCTGACTTTCTCAGTTCTGCGCGGTCGCTAGCGCGAATGTTACCTTCCAACTTGCCATGAATGATAACGACTTTGGCATTCACATTGGCACGTACCTGGCCGTTCGGGCCGACCGTGAGACTGCTTCCCTGCAATTCAATCGAGCCTTCGACCTGGCCGTCGATGTAGAGATCTTCACTGCCAGAAAGCTCCCCCTTAATGGCGACGGACTTGCCGATATGTGCGAATTCTCCCGTCTTAGGCAGTTCCATGACTATGCCTCCTTGAGGTATTTATATGCGGGATGGAAGCGAGAAGGAAGAATTCTAAACTATTCTGCGCCTGGCCGCGCGGCGAGAGAGGGGAAATCCAACCCTGTTCGATCGAAGCAGCTCGAGCATGACGGGAGGCACGACTTTAGCTGACTTGCATCGGTACGGGCAACCGCGGGCTGCGGAATTGGTCAGCAGACAGGATCAAATGACGTGGACAACAGTATGGGTGTGGTGCTCGTCTAAGATATGGAGGCAGGCCATGAGATCAGATCCTAGCCAAATCCGCATGATATTGACAGCAGTGCTTGCAACATTGTCTTTTGCAGCGAGCGCGGCGTTGGCTGAGGAGCAGCCTTCCATTCCCCCTGCTCAACTCGTTCGGGAGACGGTGCGGAATGAGATCAACAGTAATAACGACCAAGCCAAATTCATGTTTCGCGATCGCAAAATAACGCCTAAAGGTTCGCAGACGAAGTTGGTGGTTGAGACCTGCGATGCAATGGCTGGCATGCTGGTGGCGATCAATGATCATCCGCTTACACCGGAACAGCGACAGGCGGAGAGCGCGCGGCTGGAGCGGTTCATGAATGATCCCGCGGAGCTCAAGAAGAAGGCGAAACAAGAGAAGGAAGATGCAGACCGGGTTCTGAAAATCATGAAAGCCTTGCCGGATGCTTTTTTCTACGAGCGTGATGGTACGGAGCTGGGGACACAAGGCGTCGGCAGACCAGGCGATAAGTTGGTGCGGCTGAAGTTCCGGCCGAATCCCGGATACAATCCGCCGTCACGGGTGGAGCAGGTGCTCACCGCCATGCAGGGGATTTTATTGATTGATGAACAGGCAAAACGGATCGCTAAGATTGACGGTACACTCGTCAAAAATGTGGGGTTTGGATGGGGGATACTGGGGCATCTTGACCGAGGCGGGCACTTTTTAGTCGAGCAGGCGGATGTCTCTGGGGGACACTGGGAGATGTCGCGGATGGATCTCTCCTTTACGGGGAAGGCGCTGTTCTTCAAGAACTTGAGTTTCAAATCAAACGAGATTTACAGCGACTTCCACCCGGCGCCTCGCAATCTCACGTTTGCGCAGGGGGTCGAATTATTGAAGAAGTATGAGGCTGAGTTGATTGCTGACCGGCAGCAGAAGGGCGGCGGATAGCGGCATTTTCGCGCGACTGCTAAATCTTAGGATGTTGCTCGCAGTGTTTCCTTTCGCGTCGTGAGCTTTTCGATCAGGTCTTCGCGAATGCGGTATCCTGTTCCGGGTTCATCGGAAACCGTAATCGTTCCCTGTCGCGTGACTTCCACTTCGGGTTCGATGACGTCTTCCTTCCAGTAGCGTTTTGAAGCGGAAACGTCGCCGGGCAATTTGAAATTTTCAAGCGTTGAAAGCGCCACATTGTGAGCGCGGCCGATGCCGGATTCGAGCATGCCTCCACACCACACCGGCAGGTTATGGGTCTGGCAGAGATCGTGAATCTTCTTGGCCTCGCTAAATCCTCCCACGCGGCCGACTTTGATATTGACGATCCGGCAAGCTCCGGTTTCGACGGCAGCGGCACAATCGCGGGCGTGACGAATGGATTCATCGAGGCAGATAGAAGTGCGCAGTTCACGCTGAAGCCGCGCGTGGTAATAGACGTCATCATTCCAGAGCGGCTGTTCAATCATGAGCAGGTTGAATTGATCGAATTTGCGAAGATGATCATTATCATCGAGCGTGTAGGCCGAATTGGCATCACAACTGAGCGAGATATTGGGCCATCGGGAGCGGACGCGTTCGATGATCTTGAGGTCCCATCCAGGTTTCACTTTGAGTTTGATGCGGCGGTATCCAGCGGCGAGTTCGAGTTGGATCTTGTCCAATAGTTGCTCGATGGAATCCTGAATGCCGATGGAAACTCCACACTGAATTTCCTGTCTGGTGCCGCCGAGAAGTTTCCACAGAGGCTGCTTTTTTTGCTTTGCTTCTGCGTCCCACAGGGCGTTCTCGACCGCGGCTT
>Ga0070717_10001334_pt1 | contig 16947 bp, 17 predicted proteins | sample LARL113metaG_FD_71366 | JGI IMG/M metagenome (GOLD analysis project Ga0070717, IMG submission 71366) | Corn, switchgrass and miscanthus rhizosphere microbial communities from Kellogg Biological Station, Michigan, USA - LAR L11-3 metaG | ecosystem: Host-associated > Plants > Roots > Rhizosphere ... | reverse complement strand
GCGGCCCCAATGGTCGTCCTCAGATTCAGGTCTTGCTGATCGCTCTTCAGAACGTCCAGCAGGCCCCCATAGAACCATCGCGGGGACAGCAAGCGAAAATACTGGCCGTCCAGAGTATAGCGATTGGAACTCGGTCCACTCGACTGGCTACTGAACTGAGAACTCGTGGCGAGTGAGACGTAGGTTTTAGTCCGCTGGTATTCAACTCCGGCACCGAGAGAAGAATTGAGCGCGTTGTTCCCACTCGAGTAGCTCAAGCCGTAGTCGACGGAGCCGTTGAGTTGGCTCCAAAAGCTTCCTTCGCTCTGTTGGATTGAAATCACGTCCGCTTGCTTGATCTCGATTGCTCGCCCTTCAGTGTCAAGACGCACGACCTCAGGCTGCGAGTCCGTAGCTCCGACCTTTTCGATTCCGCCCGTGTAGCGTTTCCCATTTTGTAGACCAACGAAGAATTGGTCTTTGCTCTCGAGCTTGTCCACCTGGACCCAATCGAGTTGGACCGATTCAAGCATGTAGCTGGACTTAAAGTAAAGAATTCCGTGATCGAGCTTCTTGATCTCTCCCGTAAAGCGATCGCCGTTCTTCATCACGACCAAATCGTCGTTCCGTTTCGCATAAGCCTGATTTCCAATGAACAACGCCAAAATGACGACCAATCCTAAGCTAAGCCCGAACCTGCGCACCGAAATCGAGAGCATCATGGCGTTTGGAACAAAGCTTCGGTCAGCCACTGGTTGCCGAAAAGACAAGAGCCAGCCACTAATCCTAGCGCAAACAGGGTGGGGCCCGAGAATAGGTAAAACTTCCGCTTCGCATCGAAAAAAGTGACCGGTACCGGAAGTGACGGGAACGTGTTTTCGCATCTTCAAGATCGTGCTCCTCCCATACAGACTGAACTTGTAATTATCCTTTACTCAAGAATTTGTTATGGCGTATGCTTCCGGCGATCCCTAATACCCCATCTTCCTATCCGGCCATGACTGTTCATCAATCCCGGTGGCGGTTGAATCGCCGTGGCACTGTCTTCGGCGTGTTTCTTTGCGTCCTTGCCTTTAATACCGCTGGCGCCACCACCGATCAACCGAAGCATGTGCTCCTTGTCTATCAGGATGAAATGAGCCTTCCAGCCGAACGAGCGGTGGATAGCGGCATTCGGTCTGTTCTTGGCAACAAGCTGGAATTTCAGTTTTACAGCGAACATTTGGACCAATCGCTCTTCCCGGACCCAAAATTCCAGGCGGCACAGGCGGTTTGGTATCGGAACAAGTATAGGGATCTAAGAATCGATCTCCTCATCGCGATTGGTATGATTCCTCGGGACTTCCTTCCAAATACTCCAACGATTCTCTGCGGACTAGATGCGGCGGGGTTGTCTCACATAACTTTGCCGGCGAATTCCACCGCCGTCTGGCTGTCGCCAGATTTCGAGGGAACTCTGGCTGCCGCGGCTCGATTACAGCCAATAGCACGTCAGGTCGTGGTACTCAGCGGCACAAGCGATTGGGATCGCCACTTGGAGGTGGCCGCACGGAAAGTACTTCCACCGAGCGGGACCAACTGGGAGATTAGCTATTGGGATGATATTTCCGTTGAGGAAATGCGCTCGCGGTTGACCACACTCTCGAAGGACACAATTGTTCTTTACTTAAGCATCGAGCGCGATGGTGCTGGCCATGCCTATATTTCTCGCGATCTGCTTCCTACCCTTTCCGCGGCTTCTTCAGTGCCAATTTACGGTCTATCGGATGGCTTCATCGGCTTCGGAATCGTGGGAGGTTCAGTCACAAGTTTTGAAGCGCATGGCAAGCAGGCTGCGGAAATGGGCCGCAGGATTCTCCAAGGTGAGAGGGCATCAGACATCCCTCCCGTTGCCTCCACGTCCTCCTACGTATTCGACTGGCGTCAGCTTCACCGATTTGGCTTGCGCGAAAACCTGCTGCCCCCAGGCAGCGTTGTTAGATTTGCGGTCCCCTCTCCGTGGCAACTCTACAGACAATGGATTGTCAGCGGCGTGGCCTTCATACTGCTTCAGACCGTCTTCATAATTTACCTCCTTGTGCAACGGAAACGCCGGACACGCGCGGAACGTTTGCTTGCATATGAACTGCGCTTCGAGTCGTTTGCCTCGGGCTTGTCGGCCACTTTCGCAAACGTCCCCACTGACCGAACGGGTAGTGAGATCGAGAAGGCATTGGAAAAACTCAGAGAATTCCTTGACTTAGATCGAGTCTGCCTGTTCGAGACCGTTCAGGACGACGATCATTTTGCGCTACGCTACTCAGCTAGCCTCGCGGAAGTCCCCCCGAGTTTGAAGAACTTCAGTCGCGACGAATTCCCGTGGTTTGTGGCGAGCCTGCGGCAAGGGAAAAACTGTGTGATCCGGTCCTCTGCGGACTTGCCTCCAGACGCGCAAAACGAAAGAGCTTTTCTGCTAGAAAGGGATTGTAGGTTTGTCGCAATCGTACCTTTGCGTGGCGCTGGACTGTCAGTTGGAAGTCTCGTATTCACTTCCTTCCACGATGGCACGTGGACCGATCAGGTCATTCAGCAGTTCCAGGTCGTAGCGGAGGTACTTGCTAACTTATTAATACGCAGGCGCATTGAAGATGGTCTGCTCGAGAGCCAACAGCGGTTCCAGATGATGGCCGATACGGCTCCCGTGATGATCTGGATGGCAGGTATCGATAAACGCTGCACATTCTTTAACAAGCAGTGGTTGGAGTTCACGGGTCGGAACTTGGAGCAGGAACTCGGGAACGGCTGGTCAGGAGGTGTTCACCCGAATGACTTAGCCCAATGTCTTAGAACCTACATCTCCAGTTTTGATGCGCGTCTGCCTTTCACGATGGAATGTCGCTTGAGGCGGGCGGATGGAGATTACGGCTGGGTCTTTATCACCGGAGTGCCAAGATACACGCCCGCCCGAGAATTCGCAGGCTATATCGGATCATGCATGGACATCTCAGAGCGGAAACGCGCCGAAGAGGGCCTTCTCGACCTCAGCGGCCGCTTGATTAACGCACAGGAGGAAGAACGAACCAGAATTGCCCGCGAGCTGCACGACGACTTCAGCCAGCGATTGGCGCTTCTGGCCATACAACTGGGGCAGGTGAGCCAGCGCCTGCCGAACTCGGACAAAGCACTCATTGAGAGTCTGCAAATAATGTGGGAAAAAACTACCGAACTCTCGGCGGACATCCATAAACTGTCACACCGGCTCCATTCGTCCAAGCTCCATCACGTGGGCCTATTGGCCGCTGCCAGAAGCCTTTGTGAAGAAACTTCCAGACATCACGAACTTCAGATCGAATTTGCATATGGCGATATGCCCGAAGAGATCGCGCCCGACGTTGCTCTGTGTTTCTTCCGGATCATTCAGGAGGCGCTCAACAATATCGTAAAACATAGCGGCGCGAAACGGGCGCGGGTGAATCTGTCGACAGATGATTCGAGGATTTGCTTGCGGATTGTGGATGCCGGAGTAGGATTCGACACGGGCTCGCGCAAAGCCCGGGCAGGTCTCGGTTTGGCCAGTATGCGTGAAAGGTTGCGTATTATGGGCGGAAGAATCGTAATTCGCTCTCGCCCTATGGAAGGTACTGAGATTCAAGCTGAAGCACCGTTGCCCAGAGTCGCGGGTCGAAACGAGTTTCCCGGAGTCATTGGGAATTCAACGGTGAGGGAGCGGCCTGGGGAGGCATTTGATGAAAAAAGTACGAATTCTTCTAGCTGACGACCACGTCCTTGTGGCCGACGCATTGAAGAGTTTACTCGAGCCAACTTACGAAGTAGTTGGCATAGTCGCGGACGGGCGCACCCTCGTGGAGGCCGCCGAGAGATTGAGGCCTGACTTGATTGTGGTCGATGTGGGGATGCCCCAGCTGAACGGTTTGGACGCAACTCGCCAAATTAAGCGCCTCCTTCCTACTGTCAAGGTGATGATCGTCACCATGAACGAAGACAGCACCCTCGTAGCCGAAGCTTTCCGCGCTGGGGCCTCGGGATACATGCTTAAGCATTCCGCTTCGCAAGAACTCCTTCAGGCAATCCAGGAAGTAGTCAAGGGATCTTCTTACCTTTCACCGCGAATCACTCGTGGCGCAGTTTCTGCCCTGCTTCGGGGCGACAGCGTGGAGTGTGAGAAAGCGCGAGAGCTCACGCCGCGCCAACGGGAGGTTATTCAACTCTTGGCTGAAGGCCGGTCGATGAAGGAAATCGCCGATATTCTTACCATTAGCCTACGAACTGTCGCAGCCCACAAGTATCGTGTTATGGAAATGCTTGATATTCGGACTAACGCCGACCTGTACCGGTACGCGGTAAGGCATCGAATCGTCGGCGTCTGATCCATCAATCCTCAACCTGCTCCGGATGCGCTCCTTCTTTCGGCGGTGCCGAGGCCGCCTTCCTCAAATATTCCCGGGCGAGTAATCATTTCTACCACTAGCCACAACGCACGAGCCCGCGTAGGGTGCGAGCATTCTGATCAACCTTTGGAAGTAAGTTCAAGCTCTTGACCAAAGAAACGGCATTAACGAGTATTCTGGTGGCTGACGATCATTCGAACGTCCTCGAAACGGTCGTCCCGATGCTGGAATCGGTCTTTCGTGTGGTTGGCACCGCTTCCGACGGAAGAGCGGCAGTTGAGGCTGAGGGCAGGCTCCATCCAGACGTGGTAGTTATGGATATCTCGATGCCGGTGATGAGCGGAATCGATGCTGCGAAGCAGATGAGGAAGAAGGGCTCGAAAGCCAAGATCGTCTTTCTAACCGTGCATCAAGACTCCGACATCCTTGCGGCTTCAAAGCTAGCAGGAGGTCTGGGATACGTGGTGAAGACTCGTTTGGGAATCGATCTGGTATTAGCCATTGAAGAAGCGCTCGCTGGTCACTCGTTTGTTTCCCCCTTTTCGCCGGAGTAGGTGCCTATTCGCCCTCCTCGGGCGGTACGCTTAGCGTCGTTAGTGATTCCGCATGCTCCCTTATGAGCCATGTCCACACGGTAATCACCGCTGACACTGCCACGATCAACTCTGCCCAAATAAATGAGACATAGTCAACGAAGGCTCCGATAGGTGGAACTCCTGGTTGAACGTTTCGCAACGCAGGTAATCCGAAGATCAGCGAAAGCGACATAGAGAGCGGCACGAGGTCGTTGGCTCTTTTCTCCGAAGTGGTAGCGCGCACAACCATGGCCAGCACGCTCAACGCAAGGCAGGTCATCATCAGCATCACCAAAATCGAGACACCGATGAGATTGTCAGCGCGACGAAGCTTCAACGCGATTCGGATAAGCTGACTTTCATCGCTTCGAACCGTTTGCCCGGCAAATTTGATTCCAGGCACTGAGGCAGTGAGTGCAAGCGATATGGGGACCGGATTATTTTGCTGGAGGGCCGATGTCCCAACACCCAAGTCATCAGAATAAATAGATGGCTCGATGGTTGCCTGTGGCAACCGAGGCACCCTCGAGAGTTCTTTGCCGGCGGGCGTGGTTACGAGCAACCACAGATTTGACTCATATCTGTCGAGGGGATATTTGTTTAGCTCACCATTCAGCGGAAAAGAAGCCTCGATACGGTTCATTCGTCTTCCTTTTGGGAAATCAAATTCCTGCTGGCCGAAATTGTTGATGAACAATTTTAGGTCAACCGCCGGCGTTACTTCATCACGTGCGATTTCACCCGAAAGACGGAATCTCAGCTGCGCCGTCAATTCCTGCCTTGACGGATTCACGTTGGTCACGATGGCGGACACGAAGATGCGGTCAGCAGAGGCCGTCTCGTCTCGCAGCTGCAACGACCGTCGTGAACTCTCGGTGAAGCCTCGTGCCAACATCGCCAGATAAACCACCAGCAAGAAAAGAGCCAGAAGAACTCGGCCGCGCCTTAGCATTTTCCACATCGAGAGCCTCTAAAGGGGACCTGCAACCCATTTCAACGCAAAGGTCTCCCCGTTTGCACCCTTGTACCACCGGTCGAAATAACCGTAACTGTAAGAAGTATTGCCTTACAGGAGAAATTGTGACATTGGCATGTTCGGGTGATGGCGGCGATGGCGTAACCTGCTTACGCGCCGGGCAGCCAGTCCTCCTCGAACCGTGGGTAGTTTTACGCCCCCGTTTAGCCAATTTTCCCAATTTTGTCAGCGCCCAAACAAGCGTAAGAAACCCCATCTCAGGAACGTGCGAGGAGGAAGTAAATGCGCGTCAATTGGCTCGGTAAGGCAGCGTCGGGTCTCGTCCTGCTGATGTCATCCGTGAGTCTTGCCCAAGCCCAACAGCCGGCGGCTTCCAGTAGTTCAGCACAGGCTCCTGCAGCTCCGGCTTGGTCCCCATCGCAGAACATTGGCATGTTCGCTTTTCCGCGGAACGGTCAGAACGCTGATCAGCAACTTAAGGACGAAGCCGAGTGCTACGGAATGGCTAAGCAGCGCACCGGAATCGATGCACAGGCCCCGCCCCCACAGGGCCTGAGTGACGAAGAGAAGAAGCTGGCTCAGGAGCAGGCTGCCGAAAACGCCAAACAAATGCAGGGCGGGCGTGCTCGCGGGGCTGCCCGAGGTGCCGCCGGAGGAGCCGCGATCGGCGCAATCGCGGGCGACGCGGGGAAAGGCGCGGGCGCGGGTGCAGTCGCAGGTACGATGAGGGGCGGCATGGCCCAGCGTTCTGCCAATGCCCAATCTAAACAGCAGGCAGCGGGACAGACGGCAGCAGCTCAGAAAAAGGCCGAAGAAGAGATGCTGCGCAACCACCAGGCGGGAATGGATATGTTTCAACGCGCATTCGCGGCCTGCATGGATGCGCGCAACTACTCGGTGAAATAGCTGGTGAATCGGCGCGCCGTTGGCTCTGTTAAACTCGTCGCCGCGCTACTCCTAGTATCTGGAACGGTCGGCGCGCAAAAAGTTAAGACGACTTACAGCGGCAATTTTGATTTTGCTACGCATAAGCGCTACGCCTGGGGTAAGAACCACATCATCACCCGGCAGGGGCCCCAGAACGACGTCCTGATCGATCAGAAAATCGTTCAGGACGTGAATCAAGTCTTGGCGCAGAAGGGATTCGTTCAAGATCCGGCGAATCCTGATTTCCTAGTCTCCTACGATGCTGGCGCCGGGGATCTTTCGACCGACATGGAGGGCGTGCACATTCGTCCGGCGCCTCGTCCCAACGAATCGATCGCGCCCGTCAATGGGATCCCGCAAAATATTTGGTACTCGGTAGACGGTCATATCACCTTTTATCTCGTTGCGGCCGATTCGAAGCAGCCGATCTGGACCGCCGCTGCGACAAAAACAATCCGCGACCCGCACAAAGGTATGAAGGACATGGAAAAACAAGTCGAGCAGTTCGTTTCAAAGACGTTTAAGTCGTTCCCACCGACCAGCAAGGAATAAACGCGCGGTCTTTTTACGCATGGTCTCAGGGCTGAAGTAGCCGCATTGCGGCTGGAGATGCCTTTAGATATCACCGCCTGTGGCCATTTTTGACCCCTGACCTGTCAGTTTTGACAATTCCTTACCCCCTCACTCCGTATTAGTGTGTCGCTCGTTTTCGAACCTCCAATGAAATCAGCTTTGAGATCGGCCTCTGGCCGTGATGCTCGTCAACTGGCGCTAAGAGTGTTAGTCGCAGTCGTACTCGCTCTGACAGGACTAGCAGCTTTTGGTTTTGTTCGCCATCGCGTGTCCGGGAAACCTGTGCATATTGTCCCCACGGAAGGTGCCATGTGCGAGACCGGCATCTCGTCGGTGCGGCGGGCGCAGATGTCGCCTGTTGGCACTGCCGCTGATGCGCCTCCTGCCCTCAATCACACCCCAGCTCCCGGCCCTGCACCCCAAGGGATGATTTGGATTCCGGGCGGCGAATTCTGGATGGGTTCGAGCGAGCCGTCTTTCGGAGACGCTCGCCCTTGGCATAAGACTTATGTTGACGGCTTCTGGATGGACAAGACTGAAGTCACAAACGCGGAATTCGCTCGCTTCGTAAAGGCGACCGGCTACGTTACCGTCGCCGAACGCAAACCCCGCGCCGACGATTTCCCCACTGCACCGCCCGAAAATCTTGTACCTGGCTCGGTTGTCTTCACCCCGCCGGATCATCCCGTTGCCCTCAACGATCATTTCCAGTGGTGGAACTACGTGAAAGGGGCGAACTGGCGTCATCCCGAAGGTCCGCTTTCGAGCATCAAGGGAAAAGAAAATCATCCCGTGGTTCACATTGCCTACGAAGACGCGCTTGCCTTCTGCAAGTGGGCCGGGAAACGCCTACCGACTGAAGCTGAATACGAATTCGCCGAACGCGGCGGTCTCGATCGCAAACCTTATGCCTGGGGTGACCAGTTTCGTCCCGATGGCAAGTTCATGGCCAATACTTTCCAGGGTCATTTCCCGGATAAAAATAACGGCGAAGACGGCTACATCACCACTGCACCCGTCGCGTCTTTTCCGCCTAATGGGTACGGCCTCTACGATCTCTCCGGGAACGTTTGGGAATGGACTTCCGACTGGTACCGCCCCGATTACTACAAGACACTCGCCGACAAGAGGGAAGTCGCACGCAATCCGCAGGGGCCGAGTGACAGTTTTGACCCCAGCGAACCGGGCGTTGCGAAGAAAGTTCATCGTGGTGGCTCCTTCCTCTGCACAGATCAGTATTGCAGCCGCTACATGGTCGGCGGTCGCGGCCAAGGCGAACCTGATACCGGCACAAATCACCTCGGATTCCGCTGCGTGAAAGATGTCTCGGCAAAAACTGGCTCAAAAGGATAAAGCCGCACTCGCTTCGAAGGAGAAAAAAATGATTAGAGGCTGTTTGTCGGTCACGTTGCTTTTCTTAACTACACTGGCTTTGTACGTTCCTGCCGCCAGCACCCAACAGAGCGAATATCCCGTAATGGACAAGGTTGCCCAAAAGGTGATCGACAAGTATCAGACCTCGAGCTGTGAGGACTTGAAGGCGAAGAAGGCGCAGCCGCCAGACCCCAAGCAGGACGCGATGAAACAACGAGTCATCGGAATGCTCAAGAGCGATCCCAAAATGCGCGAACAGTTCCTGAACAAAGTAGCCGCTCCGATCGCAAACAAGATGTTCGACTGCGGCATGATTCCGTGATTCACCGGCATACGGATGCGAATCAGGTCTGCAGTGGCTGGGTCAAAGTTATCTGAGCAGACGCCGAATCAAAAGGGTGGTTATAAATGCAGCGACTCTGGAAGCTTGCTCTGCTTTTTGCGATCCTGTGCTCAACACCACACGCAGCGGCCGCTCAAGAGCCCAATCCGAATTTTAACGAGGAACTGGATCAGGAGACGCCCCAGCAGCAAAAGCAGGAAGCGCAAAAGCCGGACGCAAAAGCTTCTGCCGGAGACCTGGCCAAAGCCACGCAGAATCCAGTCGCCAGCTTAATCAGCGTCCCGTTGCAGAACTTCACCGATTTCAACATCGGTCCGTTCGGCCGCGATCGCAACACGGTTCTTCAATTCCAGCCAGTCGTTCCCATCCAATTGAGCGAGAACTGGAACCTCATCACCCGCACCATCGGAGCTCTCGTCTATCAGCCCAACATCACAATGTCACATCAGGGCACCTTTGGTCTCAACGACATCAATCCCTCATTCTTTCTGTCGCCGGCAAAACCGGGGAAGCTCATTTGGGGCGCGGGGCCGACGTTTCTCTTCCCCACAGCGACGGATAACGTTCTCGGAACTGGTAAATTCAGCATGGGACCATCGGTAGTTGCTCTGGTTCAACCGGGGAAGTGGACGTTCGGTGTGCTGGTAAGCAACCTGTTTTCGGTTGCGGGTCCATCGGACCGAGCTGACGTAAATTCTTTCACCCTGCAATACTTCATCAACTATAACCTGAAGAAAGGTTATTACCTTACCTCCGCGCCAATTAATTCAGCCAACTGGAATGCTCCGAGCGGCAACGTCTGGCTGGTTCCAGTCGGGGGCGGTATCGGAAGAATCATGCGCTTGGGTTTTCAGCCTGTAAACGTCAGCATCCAGGCCTACGGTAACGTCAAGCGCCCAGATACATTCCCGGCCCCCACTTGGCAATTGAAATTTCAAATTGCGTTTTTGTATCCGAAGAAACCCAAAGGGTAGTGATGAATGGCTCAAAGGAGGAACAAGAATTGATCGGACAACGAAGAGTGTTCCGCAGGGCAGGGCTGCCAATGCTTGCAATCGTTCTGGCGCTAGCCGCACTGCCCGCGTCCGGGCAGCAAAAGAAACCCAACATTATTGTCATTTTTGGCGACGATATCGGTATTTGGAACATCAGCGCATACCACCGCGGCATGATGGGCGGGTCTACTCCCAACATCGACCGAATCGCGAAAGAGGGTGCGCTCTTCACCGACTACTATGCGCAGCAATCCTGCACCGCTGGTCGCGCCGCTTTCATAACCGGCCAACAGCCCTTTCGGACCGGCCTGCTGAAAGTAGGGCTGCCCGGCGCAAAGCAAGGATTGCAGGACAAAGATCCAACCATCGCCGAACTTCTCAAGCCAAACGGGTACGCGACTGCCCAGATTGGGAAAAACCACCTCGGTGACCGTAACGAGTATTTGCCCACCGTGCACGGGTTCGACGAATTCTATGGAAACCTCTACCACCTGAACTCCGAAGAGGAACCAGAAGAACCAGACTATCCAAAGGATCCAAAGTTCCTCGCAATGTTCGGCCCGCGCGGCGTGCTGGATTGCAAAGCTAGCAACGTAGACGATCCAACCGAAGATCCGCGTTTCGGCCGGATGGGCAAGCAGGTTTGCAAAGACACCGGTCCCCTCACGCGCAAGCGGATGGAGACGGCCGACGAGGACCTGCTGGCTCATGCGGTTGACTTCATCGATCGTTCGACCAAAGCCAACAAGCCGTTCTTTCTCTGGTACAACACCACCCGGATGCATGTCTTCACGCACCTTTCGCCCAAGTGGAAGGACAAGAGCGGCTATGGTCTCTATGCGGACGGCATGATGGAGTTTGACTCGGAAATCGGCGAATTGCTCAAGAAGGTTGACGACTTAGGGATATCCGACAACACCATCGTCGTCATGACCAGTGACAACGGCGCAGAGACGTTCTCGTGGCCCGACGGTGGCAACACGCCTTTCAAAGGCGAGAAAGGCACTACATGGGAAGGCGGCATGCGCGTTCCTTGCGTCGCTCGATGGCCTGGTGTGATTAAGCCAGGCGTCATCATTAACGACACTATGTCCCACGAAGACTGGCTGCCCACATTCCTTGCCGCTGCGGGCGATCCGGACGTGAAAGAGAAGCTTTTGAAGGGTATGAAGGCGGGCGACAAGACCTTCAAGGTCCACCTTGACAGCTACAACTTCATGCCCTTCTTCAAGGGTGAAATCGACAAGGGTCCGCGGCGAGAGATCTTCTATTTCGATGATAATGCAAATCTCAACGCGCTGCGCTACAACGACTATAAGATCACTTTCGGGTCGATTGAGGGCAATCTCTTCAACGGCAGGCGCGTCACCACAAACGTGCCGCTTGTTACTAACCTTCGGCAGGACCCCTTCGAGCGCTTCTACGAAGAGTCAGGTGAGTATGAGACGTGGTGGGCCGTCAAGCTCTGGACGCTAATTCCTGCGCAGGTGATCGTCGGACAGTTTCTGCAGACGTTCAAAGAGTTCCCCCCAAGCCAAAAATCGGGTTCCATGAACGTGAGCGCCTTCCTCGATGCGCTCCAGTCAGGAGCCTCTGGCGCCGGAAAATAAGGCCATTGCAAACGCTTTGAGGCGACCGTGCGTCCTTGACGCGAGCTATTAGGCAAGGACGCAATGAAGGAGCGAAAAGATGAAAAAGACTTACGTGGTATCCATGGGATTAGTCATCCCTTGTCTCCTGGCGTCCGCATTGCTTCCGTCAATTAGTCGAGCGCAAGCTCCTACCTCGACCGCCACACCGGAAAAACGTACGGAGACCGCTCAGGATCTGAGCCGGAATTTTGAAAGCCTCGCGAAGCGTGTCTCGCCCGCCGTAGTTAAAATCATCGTCGCCGGTTATGGAAGCACGGAAGGAGGAGATAGTAGCGGGGCCGGCCCTGTGGGGCGAGCGCGAGGTATTGGAGCGGGGATTATTGTCGATCCGGATGGTTACATCATCACGAACTATCATGTGGTCAAGGGTGCGGATCGCGTCCGGGTCCAGATGACTCCAACGCCCATCGGGGATTCGCAGGCGTACTCGCAATTGACGGCGCGGGGCCGAGTGTATCCGGCGCGAGTCCTTGGATACAGCAAGCAGCTCGACCTCGCGGTGCTAAAAATCGAGGGCACTGGCTTGCCCATGATTCCTATCGGGCGCTATACGAAACTCCAAAAAGGTCAAATCGTTCTTGCTTTCGGCAGCCCTGAGGGCTTGGAGAATTCAGTCACGTTCGGACTCGTGAGTTCCGTTCTTCGGCAGCCCGAGCCAAGTGATCCGGCGATTTATATTCAAACCGATGCGGCCATTAATCCGGGGAATAGCGGCGGCCCTCTAGTAGACCTCGATGGCAACATGGTTGGCATCAATACTTTCATTTACACAAAATCGGGCGGCAGTGAAGGCATCGGTTTCGCCATTCCAGGCGGAGTCGCACGCTACGTTTATGAGCAAATCCGGAAATATGGGCACGTAAGGCGGAGAACGATCGGAGCGGACCTGCAAACGCTTACCCCAGAACTGGCGCAAGGCCTCAACCTGAAACTCGAAGAAGGCGTGATCGTATCAGACTTCGCGTCAGACAGTACAGCCGAGCACGCTGGCCTAAGAATTCAGGACGTAATCGTCAGCGTTGACGGCGCACCGATGAACACCGTTCCGCTATTTGAACTCAGCTTATACATGAACGACATCGCGAATTTCGTGACGCTGGGTGTCATGAGAGGCGATAACAAACTTGAGGTCAAGGTGCCAGTGTACGAGCCTGCGAACGATCCCGAGCATCTCTCCGAGTTGGCAGACCCGAAGAAAGATCTAATTCAGGGACTCGGCGTCATCGGCCTTACAGTAAATGCTGAAGTAGAGGAGCTGCTGGGTTCCGTGCGAATTCAGGGCGGGGTAGTGGTGGCATCGCTGGTAGCGGATAAACTCGCAGTCGATTCGGGCTTAGCCGTGGGGGACGTAATTCATTCACTGAAGGGCACGCCAATCACTAACATGGCGAACCTGCGTGACGCGTTCAAGGCGCTGAAGCCCGGTGAAGCGGTTTCGATGCAGGTTGAACGTGCAGGCAAGCTTACGTACCTTTCGTTCGAAATGGACTAGCGCCGGGTGGCGCACCTTCTATCATTTTCGGTCCGGCACGGTCCCGGTGCGGAAAAAGAGTGACCGGAAAGTGTCTTCCCCGAGAACGCGCCGCAACTCCCGGAAAGCGAACAGCGGCACGAAAGTGGAGAAGACAACAAGGCCGCGGCCGAGGAATTCATTCATCCGTTGATCGCGAGGAGCCGCTTCGACGGGTGCTCCATGGATGTAGTGCCGAATCGTTTCCTCGAGAAAGTGAAAAGCCAAGACCAATACCGCAAATACGAACGCCTTGTAAACTGCTGAAACCAGTAGCGGCGTAGCCTCGGCTCTCTTTCCCAAGCGTGCGTATTCGCCGATCATGATAATTTTGGCTACCACAAGAGCATTGATAAGAGCCGCACCAAACGTGAAATACGAGATGTGAAATTTACCCAGCAGCAGCATGCTGTAAGTAGCAAGCGCACAGAAGAAAAATGCCAGATACAAAGAAATTCCAGCGTAGTCCTGCAACTCGTGTTTTGCTTTTTGCTTAAGTTCTGTGTGTTTGGAGTGTTCCTTGGTCATTGACCCACCAGAAAATCCTTTTTGAAACGGAGTAGAAGTAAATGGCGGGTAAGATCGCAGCGAAGACTCTGACCTAGCTATTGCTTGAACACCACGGGCGGCCCGCTGGATCGCTTCCCTTTTAGGTCGACAATCACCTCCACGCGGTCGGCAATCTTAATAAACGGAATACCGCTATTCATCCCATATTGCTTGCGGTCGAAGGCCATTGTCCCCTGGATCGAGCCTGCGCCGGTTCCCTTGCCGGTGATTGTAAACGTCAACTTTTCGGGTTTAGTCACCCCACGTATCGTAAAGTCCCCGTCGAACTCGACCGTGTCGGGGCCTGTCTGCACAACCTTCGTTGAGTGAAAGGTGATCAGTGGGTTCTGTTTGACGTCGAAAAAGTCCTTGCCCTTCAGCTTTCCGTCCTTCATGCCGCTTCCAGTGTTCACGCTGTCTGCCTGGATCTTGACGTCCAAAACAGCAGCGCTCAGTTCGGGCGACGTGAATGTCAAGGTGGCATCCCACCTGTCGAAAATACCGGCAATCGCGACCGATGCACTCACGTTGAACTTAATCGAGCTGTCTGCGTGAGAGATTTCGAAAACCGGAACCTGCGCCCGGGTTATTGACGGGAACGCGCCTGACCCCGCACAGCAAACTAATAGCGCCAGCAAAGGGGCCGGAATGCCCGAACCGTTAGTCCTCCGAGGTCGAGTCGTCATTTTACTCCTCCGATCATCGGTTGTAACCGATGCTGCATCCCATACCATGTAGATACAACTGTCAAAACTGACATTGCAGCGACCAAAAAATGCCACACGGCCGACCTCGTTATTCGCCTATTACTTTTCAACAGGATTTGAAGTAGCGTTCGTTCGACGCAGCAAACGGAGCCGACCATTATTGGAATTTGCTCCGGTGTTTAAACACGTTCGAATTACCGATGTACAGTTTCTCTTTTTGGGGGTATTTTTGCCGCCAGCTAACCCTGGAAGCCAGGTTAGAACCCACTTCTTCAACACTAAGTCCGATCGATGCGATTGAGGAGGACAAGAATGACAAAGAAAATCGCAGTAGTTCTCGCCGTGTTCGCCTTCCTTATTTTTGCTTTGGGAGCGCGAGCGCAGAACGCTGCTCCGGCACAAAAGCCAGCGGAACAGCCGTCAGCTAAGCCGGAAACAAAAGCGAAAAAAGCGCCCGCCACCGCAAAGGAGCTGAACCTTCAGGAGTACATCACGCTTTTGCGACACAACGTCCGTTCGGAGAAGACGCAGCTGATGAGCACCATGATGCAGCTCGATCCGGACGAAGCGGCCAAGTTCTGGCCCATCTATCGCGATTATGACGCCGAATTGACGAAGCTCAACGATCTTCGAGTTGCGAATATCGAAGAATACTCCAAGTATTACAACCAGATGACCGATGAGAAAGCCGACGAGTTGGTTCGAAACGCGATTCAGTATCAGCAGCAGAGGGATCAACTTCTGGGTAAATACTACCTGCAGGTCAGGGATGCTCTCGGCGGAATTACGGCAGCCCGCTTTCTCCAGGTGGAGCATCAACTCTTGCTGATTATTGACCTGCAAATCGCTTCACAACTGCCGGTCGTGGGCTCCTAAGGTCGAGGAGGAAGAATACAATGCAAAATTTGCCACTTCTAGTCGCGGCTCTGTTGTTCGGAACGGCAGGATATGGGAATACGCCAGCGTTACTTCACATCACTGCCGGGCCGCAGTCGCAGGTCACGGTCCCAGCTGGCACGCGCATCCTTGTGCGCATGGTGGATTCCATCGACTCGACTAAGAATAAAGCCGGTGACAAATTCACGGCGACGTTGGAAACCAATCTGATGGCCGTCGACACCCTGGTAGTGCGCAAAGGAGCCACAGTATATGGTCGGCTTACCAACGCCAGTTCAGCGGGACGTATGAAAGGCAGTTCTCAGCTAACACTCGAGCTCACGGATATCGTCGTTCGAGGGACCGCCTATCCGATACTCACCAGCGATTACGAAGTCAAAGGTAAAGGCGAGGGCAGCAAAACGGCAAAGAAAGTTGTGGGTGGCGTGGGGCTAGGCGCGTTAATCGGCGGCATCGCAGGTGGCGGCAAGGGAGCTGCCATTGGCGCCGCTGCCGGCGGAGCATTGGGAACGGGGGCGTCTGCTTCCAAAAAAGGTGAGCAACTATCGATCCCGAGCGAGACCTTGCTCGAGTTTCGTTTGCAGCAGCCGGCACCCTTGCCGGTAAGCAAGTAACTCGGTTCTCAAAGTACAACTGACCGCCGCCCGAACCTGCTTCAAATGGGGCGCAATGAAAGTTCAATAAAATTGTCCGAGATATTCGACCGTCCGATTGTTCTCTTCGTCGTCTCGCTCCTTGCATTTTGGAGTCTGGCATGGATCGGCGTTATGTTTTGGCAAAGGTACCGGGAACTACGGGAAGCCCTGCACGACGATTTCACCTTCATTCTCGGTGCTGCTCTCACACTGTTGGGCCTCATTATAGGATTCACATTTTCGATGGCGGTGGTTAGGTACGATCAGCGCAAGAACTACGAAGAACAAGAAGCGAACGCAATTGGAACCGAATACCTACGGGCAGACCTGCTCCCCGCTGCTGACGCCACCAAGCTGAGAGGGTTGCTGCGAGCTTATCTCGATCAGCGTTTGCTTAATTACAACGCCCGCAAGGCAGAAGATCTCAAGCAAATCGATGCTCAGACTGCGCGAGTGCAGAATGAAATGTGGTCCGCGGTCGTAACGTCTGCTGAGGCGCGAGCGACGCCGATAGCGGCCCTCGTCGTTGCCGGCATGAATGACGTACTGAATTCGCAGGGATACACTCAAGCTGCATGGTGGAACCGTATCCCCACCGCTGCCTGGTTGCTTTTGGTGGCCATCTGCGTCTTTTGCAATCTGTTGATAGGATTGGTGGCGCGCGGGAAAAGCGCGTTCCTGTTTGGCATTTTGCCGGTCGCCCTTGCCATATGTCTTTCCCTTATAGCGGACATTGACAGTCCGCGCCGCGGATTCATACACGTGCGGCCTCAAAATCTGGAGAGCTTGGCTCAAAGCATGCGTTCGCAATAGAGTCATCTATCAAAATCGTTTTTGGCCGTGAATCGTGAGTCGTTTCGAATGCAA
>Ga0070717_10001333_pt1 | contig 16948 bp, 9 predicted proteins | sample LARL113metaG_FD_71366 | JGI IMG/M metagenome (GOLD analysis project Ga0070717, IMG submission 71366) | Corn, switchgrass and miscanthus rhizosphere microbial communities from Kellogg Biological Station, Michigan, USA - LAR L11-3 metaG | ecosystem: Host-associated > Plants > Roots > Rhizosphere ... | reverse complement strand
GATGAGGACCAGAAGGTGCTCACCGTCGACAACCCCAAGAAACTGACTGGGCACGAAGGCCATCACGTAGCGGTCACCGGAAAGGTGAGTGGAGATTCCATTCACGTGGATAGCGTGAAGATGTTGTGAAGTGGTTTAGCTAAACAGTTTAGGGGCGGCATTGCGCCGCCCTTTTGTTTTGGCGAAGTCAGAGTCCGAGCATGCGTTAACCAGTTGTCGGCTCAACCGGGATCGCGGGGACCGCGTGATTCATGATCAACCGGAACATCTGACGGATGCCGGTGCAGAGTGGTCCTGCCAGCATCAGTATCCAAACAGCCCAACCGACCGGGCCTATCGTGATGGCAGTGCCTTGGTCGCGAGCCATCGTCCACAGTAAATGGACCGCATCCGCAATACCCACTAGAATTCCCGACAAAATTCCGATCCGGAGCGCAGCCGAGCGCACGATTGCGTCATAGGGAAGAGCAACCGCAAGCCATACCGCAACGATGCCGAACACTCCTCCTATAAGCCAGAACAAAGCCTTGATCAAACCTGCATCTGTCGAGTACGTAGATGGACCTTTGATTACGTCTTGTCCAATAACGAAGAGCATTCCGAGCGAGGCGAACGCCGCGAGTGGCGCCAAGACCAGCGTCGCGGGCAGGAGAGTCACCATCTCAACCATTCGGATCCGAGCGTGCCTGGTCATTTATCTTTAATTATCTTTACCGCACGACGCCTTCGAGCGGGGAGCTCGCAGTCGCGTAGAGCTTCCTCTCCATACGTCCGGCCAGGTACGCTTGTCTGCCAGCGATGACTGCGTGTTTCATGGCTTCGGCCATTAGAACTGGATCTTGCGCGCCGGCGATTCCGGTGTTCATCAATACGGCATCGGCGCCGAGTTCCATAGCCAGGGTTGCGTCAGAAGCTGTGCCCACGCCGGCGTCAACGATCAAGGGGACGCCGGTAATCATCTCGCGGAGAATCTGAAGATTGGCGCGATTTTGAATTCCGAGGCCGCTGCCGATGGGCGCGCCGAGCGGCATGATAGTTGCAGCGCCGGCATCGAGCAGGCGTTTCGCAAATACCACGTCGTCAGATGTATAGGGCAAAACGGTGAAGCCTTCTTTTACCAGCACCCGGGTGGCTTCCAAGGTCGCTTGAACATCCGGATAAAGTGTCGCCTGGTCGCCGATGACCTCGATCTTTACCCAATCGGATATTCCCACTTCGCGCCCCAGCCGTGCCGCGCGAATGGCTTCGTCGGCGGTGTAGCAACCGGCCGTGTTCGGCAGCAGGAAATATTTTCTTGGGTCGATGTAGTCGAGCAACGATTCTTTGCTACGGTCGAGATTCACCCGCCGCACGGCGACCGTGACGATCTCCGCGCCACTGGCTTCGAGGGCACGCGCGGTTTCCTGAAAAGACTTGTACTTTCCAGTGCCGACGATTAGCCGCGAGCGAAACTCGCGTCCGGCAATAATGAGAGGATCAGACATGAGCATATTGTAATTCGTGGGCAGTCCTTTGTTCCGTGTCGATTGCTTCTACTCGTGGCGCAACGCCGACATAGGGTCTACCTTTAAGGCGCGCCGCGCCGGCAAGTACGAGGCTTGCAGGGCCGCCGCCCCGAGAAGCAAAGATACCACCGCAATACTTAACGGGTCCGTGGGCTTGATTTCAAAGAGCAACCCGGTCATGTAACGCGTCAGCGCTATACAAAGTGCGAGACCTAATCCCGTTCCCAAAGCCGTAATGGACAAACCCTCACGCATAACCAAGCGCAAAACATTGCCAGGTGTCGCGCCCAGCGCCATTCGGATACCGATCTCGTGCGTTCTCTGAGACACGAAATATGAAATCACGCCATATATGCCCACAATAGCAAGCAGCAAAGCGGATCCGGCAAAAATGCTCAGAAGGACAACATTGAATCGCGGCCCAGCCAGAGAGCTGGATAATCGTTGCTCCATGGTGGCGATATCAAACACCGGCAGGCTGGAATCGAGGCTGGTGACCTGCGCGCGTAGGCCAGACGCAATCGACAAAGGGTCATTGTGGCAACGAACGACTATCGTGGTTGCAAAGGCAGTTTCGTGCGCGGCGACGGGGTCCTCGGTCGGCGCAGCGTAAGGGCGGTATATTTCAGGTTGAGAATGTTGAGAGACTCCAAGCTGCTTGATATCAGCCACGACTCCGACCACAGTGCGCCAGGGCCAGTCGGGCGCTCCTACCCGAACTCGTTTGCCGATCGGATCCACATCGGGGAAAAAGCGGCGCGCGAAGCTCCGATTGATAATTACAGGGAAATCACCATGAGTGCCGTCGGCTTGCTCGAAGAAGCGCCCCGAGATGAGCGGGACTCGCATTACGCGGAAGTAATCAGGGCTGACGGTCGTGCCGGGCACCGAAGGCGCTGCGCCGGGTGGAGGTGAAGGCTGTCCTTCAAATCGTATTCCCATCGCACCCGTAAAACCATTCAACGGCAAAACGTCGGCGGCAGCGACCGATTCAACACCGGGCAGTTCGCGTATGCGTTCCAGCGCTTGCTCATAGAACGACCACTGCCTCTGCGGGGTGGAATATTTTGCTTCCGGCAATTGCAGCCGTGCAGTCAAAAGTTTGTGTGAATCGAAGCCGGGATCCACGTTCGAAAGCAGAACGAAACTGCGCAGAAGAAGTCCAGACCCTACCAGCAGCGCTAAGGCGAGTGCAAGCTCGAAAGTCGCCAGCAGCGTCCGCGACCGCTGCTGGCGAGGCGTCCCGCGCGTCCGCAGCCCCGCGTCTTTCAAGCTCACGTGGAGGTCTGGCTTGGACGCTGCGGTGGCCGGTAGCAATCCGAAAAGAATAGTGACGATGCATGTGGCAACCAGAGTGAAAGCAAGCACAGAGGAATCGAATGAGAGGCTTCCTAGTCGGGCGAGACTATCGGGGCCGAACGTCTGAATTAGGCGCAATCCACCTGCGGCCAGGAGCAGGCCCACCGCTCCTCCGATAAAAGCGAGCAGAGCACCTTCCGTCAGCAGTTGTCGAACAAGACGGGAGCGTTTCGCGCCAATGGCAGCCCGTACGGTGAATTCCTGCAGCCGCGCCGAACTGCGGACCAATTGCAGGTTTGCAACATTTGCGCAGGCAATCAGTAGCACAAAACCTACTGCTGCGAGGAGAACAAAGAGTGCAGGACGAAGATCGCCGACTAGTTTCGCCTGCAGATCCATTACTTGCACGCTCACGTTCGTGCGGCCCTTTCGCACGAATGTTGGGGAGACTTCAGCAAAGTCGCGGCGATTAATTCCCTCCAGTTCCGCCTGCGCCTCTGCCAGTGTGACTCTCGCCTTCAAGCGTCCAACTACAAACGTGTCGGTAAGGTTCTTGGCGTACCAATCCACCCCAGCCGGTAATTTGAAAGGAACGAAGCACTGTGGCCTAACATCCTGGTCAGGAAAACGAAAACTCGCCGGCATAACTCCAACAATTGTGAGAACGTTGCCGTCGAGCGTTATCGATTTCCCAGTGATGTTCGGATCGAGTCCGAAGCGTTTCTGCCATAACTCGTAGCTCAGAATGGCGACTGGGGCGCCATTGACAAGCGCTTCCTGCGGCAGGAAGGTGCGCCCACGGACAGGCGAACTCCCCAGCAAGTCGAAAAAATTTGCGGTTACACTTACGACCGGAATTCGCTCCGGTTCTCCCGCCCCGGTCAGATTAGCGTCGAAACCACCATCGTACGCAGCCAAGTCTTCCAACGAGCGTGCCTGCATGCGCCAGTTCGCATAATCGGGGTTCGGAACGGAAGCGTAATCTCCGTCCTTATGCCAAATCTCCGTGATCCACACGACCTGCCCTGGGTCATGAAATGGAAGCGGGCGCAGCATTGCTGCGTTTACCGCAGAGAAGATGGCCGTAGCAGCCCCTATGCCCAGGGCTAGCGTGAGCACCGCCGTAACCGCAAACCCGGGCGACTTGCGTAGGATTCGCATCCCGTAGCGAACGTCTTGGATGAGAGTGTTCACAAGACCTTATCAGAAATGCTCCACGAAGCATGCGCCCAAGAGACAAATCGATGCAAGTTAATACGGGCGAGCGCCGCGGACACCGCGAGGGCAGGTCATTTATGGCGGCGCGGCGGGTTTGAAGCGCCGGCCCTGAAGGGCGGAAATCTCCGCAGACTGTACGCGGCGCTAAAGAGACGCTCTTCGACAGAACAGTCAGTACGGAAGCGTCAGCAGAGAGGCCCGGGCTTCAACCGAAGCTCAGGCGTTCGGCTCGGCGTAGATTTCGTCGATTAAACTTTGATAGCGCTCCTCGATTGCCCGCCGTCTTAATTTCAGGCTCGCGGTCAGAGTTCCATTCGCCGCTGAAAGTTCTTCGCTCGCAATCCTGAATTCCTTGAGTTGTTCGAAGTGCGCCAGGCTCGCGTTTAAGTCAGAAACTATCTCCGCGTATCGCGCGCGCACTTGCGCCAGCTCACATAATTCTTTGTGCGATGCGAATGTCAGGTCTTTCTCCCGTGCCCGGGTTTCCAAGGCTGCGAAGTTCGGGAATATGAGCACCGCGGGAAACCTTCGCTTGTCTCCCACCACCAAAGCTTCCGCGACCAAGGGATTGTGTTTGAGCGCATTCTCGATCGGCTGCGGAGCAATGAACTTCCCACCCGAGGTCTTGATCAAATCCTTCTTTCTGTCGGTGACATAAAGGAATCCGTCTTCGTCAATGCGCCCAATATCGCCGGTCTTGAACCAGTCATTCACGAATGCCTCGCGGGTTTCGTCCGGCTTGTTCCAGTAGCTGTGAAACACCGATGGCCCGCGCACCAGTATCTCGCCATCATCAGCGATCCGTACCTGAAGGTTTTCCAGTGGCTTGCCAACTGTGCCGATTCGGTGTGCGGCCGGAGTATTTCTGGCTATCACAGGCGATGTTTCAGTCAGGCCGTAACCTTCGTGAATGCGAATGCCCACGTCGGCATACCATTCGGCGAGAGGACGTCCTAGTGGCGCGCCGCCGGAAACAAACAGACTCACTCTCCCGCCAATGCCGGCGAGGATCTTGGAATAGACAAGCCGGTCAGCCAGTTTCCAAGCAAATGATCGCGGTGTTTTGCCAATCAGGATGTCGTCGCGATGCTTGCGGCCTACGCCAAGCGCCCAGTGGTAAATCTGTCTCTTGGGAAATTTCGCAGCCTGCAGATCGACTTGCGTGTGCACTTTTTCGTAGACGCGCGGCACGCTCAACAGAATATGCGGACGAACTTCAAGTAATGCTTGCGACAGTTTTTCGAGCTGTGGCAGATGCGCGAGAGTGACTCCGCTGTAGAGCATGCCCATGTCAACCGATCGCGCAGTCACGTGCGATAGCGGAAGAAAAGAAACGCAGCGCATTCCCTGGCGAAATCCGAACTCGTGCAAAAAGTAGTTGATATTCGAGGCCATGTTGCCGTGCGTCAGCATCACGCCTTTGGGAACTCCGGTGGTGCCAGAGGTGTAAATGATCGTGGCCAGATCGTCTGGCCGAACGCTATGACCAGTTGAGTCGAGCTGCGGATCGGCAGGATGGGCCCGCATCATTTCGGACATGGAAGCCGCGCGCGGGTCGGCTACTTCATCCAGCAAAATAATTTTCTCGACCATGGTCGATTCGCGAATGGAGAATACTTTTTCGAGATGCCTTTGGTTGGAGATGAAAATCGCGCGGGCGCCGGAATCGCGCAGCATATAAGCCGTTTGCTCGGCGGTCAGCGTAGTGTAAATCGGTACTACAACCGCTCCCAGCAGCAGGCAGGCGCAATCTGCGACCACCCATTCGTGCCGGTTTTCGCTCAGGATGGCGAGGCGGTCGCCCTTCGAAATCCCCCAGGACCGCAGCGCCGCAGCTGTGGCCCTGACCTTTGCCACAAACTGCTGTGATGTGATGGCTTCCCATCCGCTGGCGGTGGTGCGCAGCATGAACTCCGGCTGATCGCGGCCGGCGACGGAAAAAAAGATGTCATTGAGAGTTTGCAGGCTCATGTGCTACGCGAGAAATGTAGCTCGTTTGAATACCTGGCGCAATTGTCGCTCCTAATGCCCGGTCCAATGGAGAGTCAAGAAGATTTTACAATCTCGGAATTGACCGCATCGCGAGCCGACCGTTAGACTCGCTGCACAGGAGATCACGATGAAAAAATTGCTGGCCGCCCTGATTGTGGCGGGCACTCTACTTTCTCCAATCGCGAATGCCGCTCCCAAGGAGGCTGCCGCCATGCCCAAAGTCGGCGATATGGCCCCCGATTTCAAGCTTCAGGCCGACAACGGGAAAGAGATATCCCTGAGCGAATATCGTGGGAAGAAACAGGTTGTGCTGGCGTTCTACATCTTTGCCTTCACCGGGGGTTGAACCCAGCAAATGAAAAACTTTCAGGCGAATCTAAAGCGCCTGGAAGCTACCGACACCCAGGTTCTGGGTGTGAGCATGGACAGTCCTTTCGCTAACAAAGCCTTTGCCGACAAGATCGGCGTGACCTTCCCGCTGCTCAGCGATTGGGGCGGAGATGTCACTCACAAATATGGCATCTACTCTGAAGAATACAAAGCTGCCCGTCGGGTGAATTTTCTGATAGGCAAGGACGGCAAGATTCTGCACGAGCAAGTGGATGATGCCGCTATCGATCCCACAAAAATTGTGGACGCGTGTGAGCGGCCGAAGATGAAGCAGTAGCAATTCTGTCTGTGGCCCCGCGGAGTTTGTGGCCCCGTGTCTGACTTGGACATCCCACGTCGGGTCACCGAGGACATAAGCATGGCAGGAGTTCCTCACATGGAATCAGTCTCCCCGGAATTGACGCAACTGAAGTCTGCCCTTAAATCGACATGGATGGCCGGCAATTTTGGCGAGGTCGCAAAGTTTGCCGCCAAAGAAGGCGAAGTCTTCGTTCAAAGGATCGGAATCCAACGCGGGCAGCGGGTTCTGGATGTTGCCTGCGGAACCGGTAACACTGCAATTCCAGAGGCTCGCGCTGGCGCCGACGTTACCGGCGTGGATATTGCGCCCAATCTGCTCGAGCAGGCCCGAACCCGTGCAGCTTCGGAAGGACTATCGATCAGGTTCGAAGAGGGAGACGCCGAGTCTCTTCCGTATCCTGACGCGGCTTTCGACGCAGTGGTCACCATGTTCGGCGCAATGTTTGCGCCTCGGCCGGAGCGCACCGCGGGCGAACTGGTTCGCGTCTGCAAGCCCGGAGGCCTGATTGCCATGGCGAACTGGACGCCGGAAGGTTTCGTTGGGAAGACGTTCCGGGCCACCGCTCAGCTGGTTCCACCTCCGCCGGGAGTTCCTCCGCCTGTTCTGTGGGGCGACGAACAGATCGTGCGCCAGCGCTTTGGGAATGCGGTAGCGAGTCTCAGCTCGACTAAGCGTTTAGCGCATTTCCAATTTCCTTTCGCTCCGGAAAAGGTCGTCGACTTTTTCCGCGAATATTTTGGCCCAACCAAGATGGCTTTTTCCCGTCTCGATGCCGACGGGCAGAAACGGCTCACTGCTGTTTTGCAATCTTTGTGGCGCGAACACAATCAAGCGACGGATGGGACTACAGACGTAGAATCCGAGTACTTGGAAGTCAAGGCAGTCCGCGCCTGATCGCCAATGCAGAAATTCCGAGGACTGCTCATAGAAAGCTGCTCCTAAAACTTATCGCGCATCAAGCCTGGATGCCGGGCTAGTGGAGACCAAGCTTCTCGATCGCGGATCAAAAAATTGGGAGAAATTACGGCTGGCGGTGACCGCACGGTTTGACGCTCCCTAGTGCGGTTGTTATCATCAAATCGCGGGGTGGAGCAGTCTGGTAGCTCGTTGGGCTCATAACCCAAAGGTCGGTGGTTCAAATCCACCCCCCGCAACCAATTCTACTGATTTGCAACAGCTTCCTGATATGCCCCGGGAAGCTGTTCTTGCGTTTGGGAAAGATTTCACTCCAGATGCAGACGTGGGTGTTCTAACGACGACGCCATCGAACGGAGCCGGTGTGAACGGGCTGGCATTCGCGTTGTGGTTGATGCAAAGGGAATGCCGCCGATGGGGTGACCGTACACGTTGGCTTCGGCGGCCCGCCGCCGCTGCAAGACCATCACCGGGGTAGTTCGGTTGTTGCCGGGCGAAGCAACAGCGCCTGCGCCCGGATCGCCTACGTCAGATTACACAACCGTCAGATTTCGCAATGCGATTGAGGGCAGGTTTTTGCCTGCCCCCGATTTACTTTCCTATCTTCAGTGTCGCAGTCGTGCTGTGCGTCAGAGTCCCGGAAGCTCCTGTGAATGTGAGCGTAAACGTACCTTTGGAAGCGCCCCTCGGCACGGCCAAGTCAACCGTAACCTTGGCAGTCTCAGACCCAGATGTCAGCGTGACTGACGATGGAGTGATCGTGCAAGTTGAACCCGGCGGCCCGGTGGTGGTGCAGGTCAAACCAATCGTCCCCGTGAAGCCAGTCGTTGAGGACAGCGTCAGGGTGTAGACACCCATGTGACCAGGGGAAATGGTCTCGGTTGTGGGAGTCACCGAGATCGAGAAGTCGCCCGCGCCAAGTGTGGCGGCGTTGCTGGTGGCGCCGGTCCCGCCGTTAGTCGAGCTGACGGCGCCGGTGGTGTTGACTTTGTTCCCGGAGGTCGTGGGGGTCACGTTCACAGTGACAGCGCATGAACTGTTGGCGGAGATTGTCCCGCCGGTCAGGCTGATAGAAGTGCTACCCGCCGTGGCGGTGAATGTGCCGCCGCTGCACGTGTTGGTAGCGCCCGGCGTGGCCGCGACCTGCAAGCCGGACGGGAAATTGTCTGTAACGGCAACGCCGCTCAAGGCCGTCCCCGTGTTCGGGTTGGTGATGGTTAAGGTCAGGGTCGAGGTCCCGTTGACCGCGACGCTGGTGGGCGAGAAGGCTTTGGTGATGCTCGGCGGCGCCACCACCGTGAGCGTGGCCGTGTTGCTGGTAGCACCCGTGCCGCCGTTGGTGGAGCTGACCGCGCCCGTGGTATTGGACTTGCTCCCGGCAGTGGTGCCGGTCACGTTGACCGAGATCGTGCACTGAGCCGTGCCCGAACCGTTGAAGGTAAGCGACCCGCCGCTCAGGCTGATGCTACTGCTGGCGGCGGTTGCGGTGAGTGTTCCGCCGCAGGTGTTGCTGGCGGCATTCGGATTGGCGACTACCAGTCCGGAAACCAGAGTGTCCGAGAAGGCAACGCCGCTCAAGGCCGTCCCTGTGTTGGGATTGGAGATAGTGAACGTAACACTGGTTGAGCCATTAAGCGGAACGCTAGTTGCGCCGAACGCCTTGCTGATGCTGGGCGGAGCCACGACGGTCAGGTTGGCCGTATTGCTTGTTGCACCAGCGCCAGTTTCAGTAGAACTGACGGCGCCGGTGGTGTTGGACTTGGTTCCGGCAATCGTACCGGTTACGTTTACGGTGATGGAACACGAGCCGCTCGACGCAAGCGTGCCGCCAGACAGGCTGACGGTGCCGGAGCCCGCCGTGGCCGATAATGTTCCATTACACGTGTTGTTGGCGCCGTTCGGAGTGGCCACTGCCAAGCCGGAAGGCAGAGTGTCGGTGAAGCTAACACCCGTCAGCACCAGGCCCGCGTTGGGGTTGCTGATGCTCAATGTCAAGCTAGTTGAACCATTGAGCGGAATCGTGGCCGCACCGAAGGCCTTGCTGATGGTCGGTGGGCTGGACACGTTGAGCGTAGCGGTGTTACTGGTGGCGCCGGTTCCTCCATTGGTCGAACTGACGTTACCTGTGGTGTTGCTCTTGGTGCCGGAGGTCGTTGCCGTCACGTTTACGCTGACTGCGCATGAGCCGTTGGCCGCGATAGTTCCGCCGCTCAGGCTGATGGAGTTGCTATTCGCCGCTGCGGTGAATGTGCCGCCGCAATTATTGGTGGCGCCCGGCGTGCTAGCGACCTGCAGTCCGGTCGGGAATGAATCCGTGAATGCCACTCCGTTCTCTGCAACCGTGTTGCCGGAGGGGTTGCTAATGCTCAACGTCAAACTGGTTGTGCCGTTGACGGAGACGTTGGTCGCGCCAAAGGCCTTGCTGATGGTCGGCGGCGCAACCACTGTCAAAGTGGCGGTGTTGCTGGCGCTACCGGTCCCGGCTTCGTTCGTGCTGATCGGTCCGGTGATGTTGTCGAAGGATCCGGCCGTCGAGCTGGTGACATCCACCGAAATCGCGCACGAACCGCTAGCCGCAATGGTCCCACCGCTCAGGCTGACACTTCCGCCGCCCGCCGTTGCCGTGAATGTCCCATTGCAGGTAGTGCTGACGTTCGGCGTACCGGCCACTTGAACTCCTGTGGGCAGCGTATCGGTGAAGGAGACACCGGTCAGGCTGACTTCCGCATTCGAGTTCGTGATGGTAAAGCCCAGCTTGGAGGTCCCGCCGACAGGAATGCTGGTGGGCGCGAACGACTTGCTGATGGTGGCGTTGGATTTGCACTTGCCCGCGCTTCCCGCTCGATAGATGGATTGGACTTCGCTGGCGGTAAGTGCACGGTTGAAGCCTTCGACTTCGTCGATCTGCCCGTTCCACTCGGAGACTCCCGGCCGCAATCCGAGGGTGAGACCGTTGGTGTCGAGTACCGTATTCAACGACGTGGTCGCCTTGCTGGCCTCCAGCGCGCCATTCAGATAGAGGTTTAGCGTGGTGCCATCGTAGGTCACTGCGGCGTGGTACCAGGTGTTCGGCTGAATGGTGGTGGTTCCGGCCAGATCATCGCCGGAGCCGAAGAAGGAGAGTTTGCCTGCATTAGCACCACCAGTAAAGATCAGCCCAAAAACCTCCTCGCTGGTCTGCGTGCCATATTCGATCAGCGCGGCGTCAGGCGAAGTGCTCAGGTCCGTACTGGAATTGAACCAGAGGTCGAAGGATCGGGGCGAATTTCCCACCGGCAGGCCGGTCGGAGATGTGTTCTGGGCATATTGGCCGCTACCAGAAAATGTGGGGTTTACGAAGTTGAAGGCCTGGCCAACCTCACCGGTTGCGAAGCCCGCGCCGTTCTGCAGCGTAAGAGTGTTGGCACCGGTAATGTCGTTTCCATTGCCTTCACCGGACCACCAATCAATCATTCCCGATGGCGGCGCAAAACATACGGGGGCTACGACAGTGACGGTGGCCGTGTTGCTGGTGGCTCCAGTGCCACCCTCATTCGAACTGATGGGGCCCGTGGTGTTGCTGTAGGTTCCCGCAGTCGCGCTCGTCACATCCACCGAGATCGCGCACGAGCCGCCGGCCACAACCATCCCGCCACTCAGGCTGATGGTGCTGCTATTGGCCGCGGCCGTCACGGTCCCATTGCAAGTGTTGCTCACGTTGGGCGAGCTGACCACCTGAAGCCCGGAGGGCAGAACGTCGCTGAAGCTCACACCGGTCAGACCGCTTGCCGAGTTCGGATTGCTGATGGTCAAGGTCAATGTGGAGTCATTGCCGGCCGGAACGGTGGTCGGCGAAAATCCCTTAAGGATGGTTGGCGGCGCCAGCACGGTCAGCATGGCTGTGTTGCTGGGCGAGCCCGCCGTGCCGCTCTCGTTCGCAGTAACGTTGCCCGTGGTGTTGGAGTAGACGCCGGCGGTCATGCTCGTGACGTTCACCGAAATCGCGCATGAACTGCCGGACGCAATGGTCCCACCGCTCAGGCTGACGCTGCCGGCGCCCGCCGTTGCCGTGAATGTCCCATTGCAGGTAGTGCTGACGCCCGGCGTGCCGGCTACGACCACCCCCGTGGGCAAGGTGTCGGAGAAGGCAACGCCGGTCAGGCCCAGCGAGCTGTTCGGATTCGTGATCGAGAAGCCCAGGACCGAAATCCCGCCCACTGGAATGCTGGCAGGTGAGAAGCTTTTGCTGATCGTGGGCGGGTTGGCCACGGTGAGCGTCGCCGTGTTGCTGGTTGCGCCAGTGCCGCCGTTAGTCGAACTGACCGCGCCGGTCGTGTTGCTGACTATGCCGGCCGTGGTGCCCGTCACATTGAGAGAGATCGTGCACGAACTGTTGACAGGGATCGAGCCCGCGCTCAGAGAGAGCGCAGTGCTGCCCGAGGTCGCGCCGGTGAAGGTGCCGCCGCAATGGTTGACGAGGTTAGGTGTGGCGGCAACTTGCAGGCCTCCGGTAAGCGTGTCGCTGAAGGCTACTCCGGTTTCCGCCACCGTATTGGCCGACGGATTGGTAATCGTGAAGGTCAGAGTCGTGGTTCCGCCCACGGCGATACTCGTGGCGCCAAACGCCTTGCTGATCGTCGGCGGCGCAACCACAATCACAGTGTTGCTGCACGAGTTGTTGCTCTCGTTGAACTCAATCACATTATTGTTAGGATCGACCGCGCAGCTGCCGCCGGTCGGATTGACATAGGAGCCAGCCGCGGTGGCCGTGGCCGTAACTCCGACGAAGAAGCCTTGGGACACGCCGAGGGTGACGTCGCCACCGCTGGCGGAGCACGTCAACAGGTTAGCGACAACACTGCAACTCATGTTCGTCACTGGATTGAAAGAAAGGTTGCTGTAGGACACATTGCCACTAGGCAGAGTATCGGTGAAGATCGTCTGGCCACTGGTGAAAGTGGCTGGCGCGGTGGCGACGCCAGTGTTGAGAACGTCAGTCGTCCAAGTCCAAGTGGGACTCGAAAGCGGCGTAGTCGCGCCAGATAGACCGAGGGAGTTAAACTTCCCCGCAGTGAGGTCGGGGCACAAGATCGTGATCGGGGTTGTCACCGTCGGCGGCGGATTGGTGTCCACGGTCGCGGTTGCGCTGCTGGTATTGCAGTTGGCGTCGTGGGTGAAAGTTGCGGTGGCCATACCGTTGGTCTGAATGTTGGCTTGCGCTGCGGAAATCGATCCGGCCGTAGCGCCAAAAGTAATCGGTCGACCGATCAGAACGTCAATGTTGGCCAGGGCAATCGAGCTGTGCGTGGTGCCGTCGAATTCGTGCAGGAAGTCAGCCGTTAGCGCCGAGGTATTGTTGGGAGCAACGGCTTGGACCGAAGTGGGGTTAGCGGTGAGCGTAAGTACGATCCACGGAGAATCAGTCAGGGTTGCGCCTGATCCGCCCACGATGGCGGCTGTGTCGCATGGCGATGCGGCGGGCCCGCTGTTGCATCCCCACCAGTTGTCGCCTGCGTTCACAACTGACGCTGACGCGGTGACGCCGGACTCGATAGAAACCCCCGTTGGCTTACCGCTGGCGGTGGTCGTGTTGTTCACGATGCGGCTGTATTGCAGGTTGAGCGTGCCGCCGCTGTTCACCAAAATGCCGCCGCCGCCGATACCGCCGCTGTTGTTGGCGTGGTTTGCGACGATGGTGGCCTTGCTTATTGTTAAGATCGTATGTTGCGTGTCGTTGTTAGGCGAGATTCCCTGGAAGGCGATTCCGCCACCGGCGTCACCGGCGCTGTTACCCAAAATACCATCTGTGTGAACGTTCGCGGTGGCCTGGTTCGGCCCCGTTGCGGCAGCGTAGTTGAGGTAGATACCTCCACCCTGAGCGGCAGCCGTGTTGTTCGCAATTCCGGTGGTCTGAATGGTGAGGCTGCCGGTGGTGGGAGTGCTAGTTAGCTCGTTTCCAAAAAACGCGAAAATCGCGCCACCGTCGCTTCCCGCATGATTTGCGCCATTGCGATCATCAAACGTGCTGTTGCTGATCGTCATTGTTTCCTCGGCGCCGCGCAGCATGAGCGCTCCGCCAATGCCGGCCGCCGTGTTGCCGGAAAAAATCGCGTTGTTTATGGTGGTGGGTCCAAACTCGGAGTCCAATCCACCGCCGCACGCACCGTCCACGCCTGCACAGTTGACGTCGGCGTTGTTCAGGAACCACACATTCGTGATCGTCAGGCTGGCCACTCCCCCAGCCCCGGTGCAACCGCCGCCCTCTGGCGCACAACCGTAGAAGTCGACCGCGCCACCAAGGAAATTGAAGTTCGGGTCGGGGGACGAGTTAGTGTTATGGCCATTGCGAAACACCACATTGCTGATACTCAGGCTGGCGTGGGTTGTTCCGTCTTTGTTGGTCGAGATGAATTTGTCATTCCAGTCCGTGACGTTGTTAACATTGGCCGAGCAGGCGACGCCCGACGTGCCACCGCATCCCTGAACGATGCTGGTGGGATTGCCGCTGCCATCGGCCGCGCCAACAATGCTGACGGTATCACGCACGTCTATGTCACCTGTGACGGCGAGGTTTTCTTGCTGCCCAACCTGGGTTAGCGTGATCGTGCCGGCAGGAATACTGATCGTGTCAGAGCCGGCAACAGAATTCGCCTTGATTACTGCTTCGCGCAAACTGCAGTCAAGGGCCACGCCATTGCAGTAAGTGGCCGCAAGTGCGACCGCCGCCACAGGGTCGTCAAAACGATTTACCAGGAAGGTCGGATCGGGCCGAGGCGCCATCGTTTTTGGATGGGACACACTTTTTCCCACCATGACCAGGCCAGGCCGCGTGTCGTTGTTGACGCGCACTGCTAAAACGCTGACTGGTGAATCACCGGTTTCTACGGTGAGTTCAGCCGGCTCGTCGGTGCTGTCGCCGGAAGTATTCGCGGGCAGCACGTGCAGGCGGCTATCAGAAGAATCGACCACGACTAAATCTTGCGGACGCGCGTGGGCGAGGCTGGCGGCCATCAAGCGCACGTTTCCTGACATTGGCGCCGACACCGAGGCGCTCTTCACCACATTCCACGCCTCCGCTTCGCCAGACCAGGGTGCTTTTGCATTTGAGGGCGCCTCCACGTTTGAAGGAGCGTACCTGCGATGGGCGCGCAAGCGCCCCTGGAGCACTTCATCAGCCGTGAACGGGCGCGTATCGAGCTCGCGCGGTGAAAGCACCTGCACGATGCCGCCGGGTGACAAAACCGCCAACTGATTGCTGCTGTTACGGTCCAAAATAAAACTACCCACTGCAATGGACTTCGCGCTCGAGACCGGAACACGCTCAACCAGCGAAGTAGTATCGGCGCCGGCAGATGCGGTCGGATGAACGATCAAGACTTCGCTGCCCGCGAGCACCGAGACGTCGGCAAATCCGTCGCCGTGAAGGTCAGCAATTTCCAGTTGCGTAGCCGCTTGCGGTATCGCATAGGAAACGGCGGATCCGGTGGATAATCCACCTGCCGAACCTTTGTAAACCAACACTGCCGCAGCATTCGCGGACTGGATTCCAGCCACCACATCGGCTTTTCCGTCGCGGACTCCGACTTGACCTGCTGCTAACGCCGTCAGGCTTCCCGGTAAATTGATCTGCTGCGGTTTTGAGAACTTGCCCTTCCCGATTCCCATCAGGAGATAGAGGTGGTTGCTGCCGCGCGCGCCGGTGAGCACATCGACGTAGCCACTACCGCTGAAGTCGCCAGTAACAATAAATTGCGGCGCTTCAGGCAAATCGACGACTGTAGCTTGCGAAAGAAACGCCGGAGGAAACTGCTCATGCGCAATCGCGAGCCATGAGGCATGGCTTTGCGGAGCAAACGCATCGAGGTTGCCACGATGGAATGCGAGAATGCCGCCGCCGCTGTGAGCGTAACCGACCACCAGATCAGCAACACCGTCGCTGTCGAAATCCGCCGACGCCATGGCGAGCGGAGCTGCCGCCCCCGACTGTAACTTGGACACAGTCTCGCGAGGGCCACTGTATGTGGTGGGAACGTGTCTTGCAGACTGTAAAGTCTGCCAGGCAACAACGTTAGCGCCTGGGTGGCGTAATTGAGCCCTCGCGCTCTGCGGATAACGCTGCAACAGAGTGGCAAAGAGAATCAGAAATACCAGGATGGCGAGTCGCGCGGGCTTAGGCGAGAAATTCCCACGCAGGGCAGACGTCAGTGAGCGCATGTGTACCTCCCCACAAGAAACCTACTGCGTCGCGGTTGGCCCCCGGCGCGCATGGACGCGCGCACTTCAACTTAGACGCACAAAATTTTTGGGCCCCACCGCGCGCGGTAGAACGTCGAGGAAGACGCGCACGGGCATTTCTTATAGCGGCCAGGCCAGCGTCAAATGGCCACTGTTACCAAGGTGCGGCAATAATGCGCCCAGAGTACCTGCGTGTCAAGTCAAAATTTGTGCCGTTGTGAACAAAAACCAGATTGGGCACTGATTGCCTTGAAAGCCGCACCCCGCAGGCGATCACATGGAGTTACACCCCGCACACACCCCTGCGGAAAGTCATCTACTTTACGGCATCTGTTGACGCGCCTTCCCGGTCCTGGTGATTAATGATCGCGGTGTAGGATCGCGGTGTAACTCCGGAGCCGGACGGAACGATAAACAGCCGAAATTGCCCCAACACATCGTGCTGAAAGCGATAAGTTCCCTCCTTCAGAGGCGCTGAACCGTCGGCCTGGAGAAACCTCATCGCGAAGGCTTGATTGAGACCGCCATCAGAGTCTTTTTCTGCTGTGGCTGTGACTTCGACACAGCGCAGTTGGGCTTTTCCTGAAGAAGTACGGACGAGAAATACCGAACCCGCCAGGTATTTGGCATCGGCTAAAGTTAGGCGCGCGATCACATCGCGCGCGGGTGTGAGCATCAAACTATCCGATGCAGCAGCAACGGCACCGAAACCTGTCGCCGAAGCAGCAGCCACCATCGCACTGGATTCTAAAAACCGGCGGCGCGAAAGTTCCATATTTATCCCCCCCACGTTAGTTTTTTAAAACCGGTCAATTGCGCGCAAGGATGATGTATGTCTCAGCAAAAGTCAATCACAAACTTTTTAACGTTATCTAAGACATCTGACTGTTCCCGATTTGAAAATTAATTTAACTTGGTCTTGACATCCACAGGCTTTCAGGCGCAAACTCGCAGGCCAGTTTCATTCGCGACATATCCCAGGGCCCCGAAATACCAAATAGTTGACCGCGCGGTTTACCAAAAGTGTGGGAACCGTTTTAGCAATAGTCCAGTTTGTTATCTGTGGAAGGAGTAACTCATGTCCTCACCATTTATTGGGGAAATCAGAATGTTT
>Ga0070717_10001332_pt1 | contig 16951 bp, 11 predicted proteins | sample LARL113metaG_FD_71366 | JGI IMG/M metagenome (GOLD analysis project Ga0070717, IMG submission 71366) | Corn, switchgrass and miscanthus rhizosphere microbial communities from Kellogg Biological Station, Michigan, USA - LAR L11-3 metaG | ecosystem: Host-associated > Plants > Roots > Rhizosphere ... | reverse complement strand
CAGGTAAGCAATTACATCTACTTCCGCCCCCATGCCTAAACCGAGCAGGAATCCAGCGATCAACGCGAGCGCGCCTGTGCTGCCCGCCCACAGCAGGACAATGCCTAACGCTGCCCCGCCGAAGAATGCCATCGCGAGCCGCGGAGCAAAGACACGGTCGAGAAGGTATCCGGCACCGATCCGGCCGATGAACACCGCTGCGCCCATCAGCGACGTGGCAGTGGAGGCACTCGTTGGGCTCATGCCGCGGTCGGTAAGCAATGAGGAGAGGTGCAGCCCGCACGCATACACGCTCGCCCCTGCCAGGAAGAAGCCACCCAGCAACAGCCAGAACATCGCGCTATGCCAAGTCTCGTTCCAGCTCAGCCCTTCTAGCTGTTCGAGCTTTCCTGAGGCCGACGCGAATCCTTCCCCATCACGCCTCAAGCCTTGCTGCGCAGGGGTATCTTTCAGGAACAGCGCGATGACGGGGGTCGCAATAAGCAATGCTGCGCCCCCAAAAATGGCGTAGGCGACGCGCCATCCAGCGGCGGCGATAATTCGCGTCGCCATAAGAGGCATCGCCGCCCCGCCGATCCCAATCCCCAGCGCCATCAGGCCCAATGCCAATCCACGACGTTTGTCGAACCATCGGGAGACCACAGTCCCATATGGCACGGGCGAAGTGCTTCCTGCAACCAAGCCCAGGGCCGCGTAGAAGAGATATAAATAGCCGATATGTGTACCCACGGTTCCACTGAGCAGCAAGATGAGACCGTACGCAGCCGTGCCGCCGAGAATCACTCGGCGCGCACCGATGCGGTCAATTAGCCAGCCAATCAACGGAACGCAGACCGCCACGATTACGTTGTGCACCGTGAAAGCAAACGAGACTGCAGCGCGGTCGGCGTGGAAAGCCTGGGCAAGCGTTTTGAAGAAGACTCCGAAAGTTAATACGACTATGGGTCCGTCCCCAAGAGACAATCCGAGTGCGCCGATCAGCACGATCCACCATCCGTAATAAATCTTACGGTCGGACATCAAGTCGCCTGCTTTTGCAGATTCTTTCTGATACGGCCAGGCCGGAGCCTCGCCCTACAGGACAGTATCACTTGTGCGCGTGATTATACGTCCACAGTGGTGACCCCGTAGTCGCTCAGAACTGTTCTGGATGCTCGGATGGCCAAACCCGAAGCTGAGTCTCCGTTGATTCTTCAACCGATTGATTTTAGATCAGCAACCCAGAAATCAATCGTTTCAACGGTTCCCCCAAGATTTTCGTAGTCACGAATAGGCGGGCGAGTAGTGGGCTAAGCGGACAAGTTAGGAATTCATTTCAGCGGTGGGGACAGCCTGGCCAGCAACAAGGCCGACGCATTCCTTCCTTAAGTTCTGTGCGTACCCGCTCAATGTGCTGCCTTCTGGTTTCCGGCCTCTTGACGGAGATGACCCAGCAGATCCATTCATTGCGCGCGAGTGGCGTAATATCCTCCCATTTTGCTCGCGCCGCCGGGTCAGAAATGAGAACTTTTCGCAAATCCCCTGGTACAGCGTGTACCGCACCGCGAGAGACCGCTCTCTTGGTCATGGATTTCAGTCTATATCCCACTGGCGTGGTACTTGTCCGTGTAGTCGGCAAACAGGAAGTTATCCGAATCGGAACTTGCAGGCAATCGTGTCAATTTGCGATAAATCTCCATAGCACTCAAAATGCCCACTTCAGGCGAAGGAAAAGCGCACAGTTGCTAGTAATTGCGAGCAGAGCTTTCCTCAATCCGGGACATTTGTCGATGAGTCTCATTCATGACTCTGAACAGTTTTCCCGCAGTTTAAGGCGGCGACATCTCTACTCCGGAACCGGGCTGCTCGAACTTAGTCTGCTGGCGGGTGCTGTTCTCGTTGCTGCGACGTTCAGGGTCCAGTTCCTAAACTGGATTGTTGATGTGCCCGGTTCTCTCGTAAGTCGCATTTTCCCCATCGATTTGCACGAGGGCGATGGTGTTTTCGGTTTCTTTTTCGCAATCTTTCTGAGTTGGTTGTGGACGAGCACCGCGATTTGGTTTGTGCTTCTTGGTATACAGCGGATACGTCGCCGCCCTCGAGGCGCTTAGGACCTTATTGCAGGTTTTCTGACAGAGACCACCGACGCCGTGTAACGGTCGGCACGGAGCAGGGAGAGGCTGTACTCAATTGCGAAATCCTCTTCATCGTAGGTGGTTTCTTTGATCAGTAGCAGAGCGGTGCCCGGTTCGGTTTGCAGAACCAAAGCGTCTTCCTCTCCCGCGTTCACGGCTCCGATTACTTCCTCGGCTCTTTGCAGCTTTCGATGATAAGTGTTCTCCACAATGTTGTAGAGCGACTGCCGCTCCAAATCCTGCTTGTCTATATTAGGAAAAATCTTTTCAGGAAGATGACTTGTCACCACCGCAACAGGGTCACCGTCTACACATCGCAGGCGCCTAATACGATAAACACGTTCGCCAGGTGCGAGCGTCAGCGCATCTGCGACTTCCACTTCCGGCTGGATCAAGTGGAGCCCAAGCAATTTCGCCGAAGGAATCAATCCTCGTCTACGCATCTCTTCGCTGAAGCCACGCAATTCCTGAAAATTCCAAGGCACGCGGCCACGGCCGATCACCGGTTTCTTGCCTTTCGCGATGATCAGTAGGCCTTCGGAGCGAAGCTTCTGGAATGCCTGGCGGACCGGCATCTTGCTGATACCAAGTTCCCGCGCAATTTGTCCTTCTGAATAGAAACTTTGGCCTGCGACCAGTTTTTTCTCGCGAATCATCCGTCTAACCTGTTCCGCAATCTGTTCATAGAAGGGAACAAAGCTGTCATTCTCTAGCGCAAGGCCTGTTGAGGTCGAGCCGGCCGGTACGAACGCGGTTGCCGTTACTGGGGCGGTGGTCATAAGCTTGTGAGGTTTACTATATACGTTTACATGTTAGAAGTACAACCCAATTCTGCAAATCAACCGTAACACAATGTAAACAAAACACATACCTATAATTTACAATTCCATCTAAGATTTAGCTTGACACTTATGTACATATATACATAGGATGTCAGCCTTAGTTGATGAGATGCTTGGTTCACTCAAATCGGTCAGTTTTTGTAAAAAGCGACTTCTCCCAGCAAAGGACGGTACCATGAGCACACTCCCGACAAGTCTCACTAAAATCCGCGGCTTCAGCCGCGCTCTCCTCCTTATCCTGTTGCTCCAGTTGGCAGCGGGCACATTGTGGGCACAGGTAGACAAGGCCACGATTAACGGCACAGTTACTGACCCATCCGGAGCGGTCATTGTCGGCGCGAGCGTGACTGTGACCAACATGGAAACTGGAGCACGCTTCACGGGAGAGTCCAACGAGACCGGGATTTACCGCGTCTCCGCGCTGCCGGTGGGAACCTACTCGATCGAGTACCAAAAGAGCGGTTTCAAGAAGGTGATTCGTTCCGGTTTGACACTGGCCACCGCACAGGTGGCGGAGGTTAACGTCAACATGGCACCCGGAGCACTCTCGGAACTCGTGCAAGTCACCAACGCGCCCGTGTTGCTGGATACAGAAACTACCGACATTGGCACGGCCATGACTGCCGAGTCGATGAAGAACCTGCCGCTGGACATCAATTCCTCGGGTGTGGGGCGGGACATAACGAGCTTTATTTATTCAAACATTCCGACCACGGAGGGCGGGAACTGGCAGGGGCACATCGCGGGATCGCAGAACGTCACCAAGAATGTGATGGTGGATGGCGTGGACTCCACTGCGGGCCTGCAAGGTTTCGTCCAATCCATTGGCATGGAGGCGGTACAGGAGATGAACGTGCAGATCAGCGGCGTGACGCCGGAAGGCGCCTCGACCGGCGGCGGCACGATCATGTTGGAAATGAAATCTGGCACCAACCGCTTCCACGGCAGCGGCTTCGGCTTCTTGCAGAACGAGGCGTTGAACGCGAATACATGGGACAACAATTTTCTGAAGGTCTCGCGACCGCGAAATCGTTTTGAAAGTTACGGTGGCAGTCTCGGCGGACCTATCCGAAAGGACCGAACGTTCTTCTTTGGCGCGTACGAGCGCTTCCACAACGCGCAGCTCGCTTTTGCGCCCAATCAAAGCACGGCCCCCACTCCCGCCTTCCTGGCTGGGGATTTCAGCGCGCTGCTTGGCGGTCCTCTAGGCATCAACGACGCTTGCGGGCGTCCGATCAACATCGGAGAGATCTACAACCCGCTGAATCCTGTGGTGAGTGGCGGCAACACTTGTTACCGGCCGTTTCCTGGGAACATCATTCCTCAGAATCAGCTCAGCCCCATTGCTGTGAACATCGCGCAAAAGCTCTATGCGAAGGGCTACTTGCCAACAGGATCGGGATTAGTGAACAACTTTCCCGCCTTGTCCGGTTATTCCAACGTTACCAGTACACACTGGGATTTTAAGGTAGATCATAATCTCAATACGAAGCAGCGGCTTTCCGCGGGCTTCAACTTGTGGAATTTTGCCTCTGTGTCGCCGGGACTGCTCTGGCAGGTCGGGAGTTCAAATGGTGGGCCGCTGAGCACGGGCGATAATCAGCCGCAACGGGATTCGTCGGCTCGCCTGCAGCACTTTTACACGCTTAGCCCGACACTCCTCAACGCCGTATCGGTTGCCTACAACCAGCACATGGCGGGGGACAGGCCACCCGCACAATTTGACCCAGGCAGTGTGGGGATTCCGGGCACGAACGGCAGCAACTTTCCCACCATTAACTTCGTGGATAATGGTGGCCTCGGCGTGAACGGTAATTTCGAGTCAACCATTGGGCCACCGTATAACGACCGCTATACCCCGTACAATTTCGTCATCGCCGACACCGTTTCGTGGGTGCGCGGGCGGCACAGCTTCAAATTCGGCGGCGACGTGCAGATGCGTGGCATGAACGCTCTGTACGACGGAGGTGTTAGGGCCTACAACTTCACCAATGAGACCTTGGCGCCCAACGATAGCCAGGTTTCGCCTTTCGTGGGTTTTGCCTTCGCGAATTTCATGCTCGGCGAAGTGCACGACGGATCGCAAAGCGTCACCGCAGCCCTGTATGGCCGCCGGAAACGCATGTCGCTGTTTGCCTCCGACGATTTCAAGGTGAACAGCCGCATGACGCTCAATCTTGGCTTGCGTTGGGATGCTAATGGCCGGTTCCATGAGAAGAACGGCCACTGGTCCAACTTCGACATAGGCGTCAATCGCGGAATTTGGGGTCCTTACAACGGTGGCTGGGAGTGGGCTGGAAATGGCAGCGCTTCGTTTGAACGCAACCAGAACCTCCATCAGTTTGGGCCGCAAGTCGGCGTATCCTACCAGGCGCTCGACAAGTTGGTATTGCGTGGCCATTACGGAATCACCTACGCGCCATTGGCGATGAATCAGTGGAATGGCGTTCCGGCGTTCTATCCCCCAGGCTTCACTGCCGGCGCCTTCGGGTTCGCGGGATCGAACACAGTGGTCAACAATATTCCTGAAGTGCCTTCGTTTAACTGGGATGCCGCATCGGGCGCGTACACGGGGCAGACGATCTTTCCGGATCGCGTTCCTACGCAATCCAATATCAGCGGCGGCGTGGCCTACGTCTGGCCCGACGCGCTGACCATGGGAATGATCCAGAACTGGAATGTAGGCGGCGAATACGGATTCGGCAAGCGCACAGTGCTTTCATTGAACTATCTGGGAAATCATGGCAGCCATCTGCATGATGGCAACATCTGGCCCAATAACTTCCCAACCCAGAGCACGTATCTGAACCTTTTCAACTCGGGTCATGCGCAAGACGACGTGACGGATCCGGCCAGTGCGGCTGCGGCCGGCGTTCCCTATCCCTTCCCCGGTTTCTCTGGGAAGGCCTATCAGGCCATCTCGCCATACCCACAGATACGGTCCCAAGCGCCTGCAAACCTCTTCCTTGTGAACGCCGATATCGCTGCCAGCAACTACAGAGCCATGATTGCTGAACTCAAGTCGAACGACCTCCACGGGATCACCATGGATGTGAACTACACGTTCTCCCGTACGACAGGCAGCGCCACTCCAAACGGTGCTTTCGCCGACGCTAATTCGAGTTCGATCCCAACCCAGGATCCGTACCTGCTGCAGCATCTCACCAATCAATTGCAGCCGTGGGATTACACGCACCAAGTGAAAGGCTATGTGCTTTACGATCTGCCGTTCGGAGTGGGACAGCGGTGGAAAACAAACCGCAACTCGGTGGATAACTACTTGTTAGGCGGCTGGAAGATCGGGATGCAGTTAGGCTATCGCACTGGCGCGCCATTGCCGACCGTCATGGCGCAGACACAGTATCCGGGTTGGTCCGGCGTGTTCGCGCAGAGAACGGGCAGTGTGTCCACGGGGACCTTCAAAGCATACAACCCGGCTTGGGTCAACGGCGGCGGGGTAGGACCTGATCCTGGAAGCGCTTACTTCAATGGGGGCGCGTTTTCCCAGCCTGCGCCGGGAACGTTCTCGACTGAGAAGTATTCCTACAGCCCATATCTGAGAGATCTTGGTTTCTCGGACGAGGACTTAAACATTGCCAAGCACTTCCGCTTTGGCTCAGAGGAACGATATCAGTTCAGCTTGAGGGCCCAGTTCTTCGATGTCTTCAATCGTCATCACTGGGGCACTCCCAATCTGACCATGGGTAGCCCCCTCTTCGGGCATGTCACCAGCGTCACTGGAAATCGCTACGGCCAGCTTGGCGCCCGATTCGAGTTCTAGCGGTCGCTCCGGATCTGCCGGACCTCTCACACGAGGTCTGGCGGATCCGGCCACTACCCGTCAATATGTACTTAGTGAATTCCATACACGGAGATACGCAAGTTGAGGAAAGACACGATTCGGCATAGGGCAGTAGAGATCGCTCTCCTGACGCTGGTTCTTCTCCTCAAAATTTCGTCTCAGTACCTGGTAGCACAGAACTCGTCGCAGAGAAGCAGCGCAGATGCATCCCTGCCGAAAGTCCACTTTGATGGGCAGTACTTTGTTCGCGACGGTAAGCGGTTCTTTCCGGTTGGAGCGCACTGGGTCCCGGCCAAAGCAGCGATGCAGTGGCCGGTGCAATGGGACCCCAAAGATATTGAAGCGGATTTCGCCAAAATGCACGAGCTCGGCTACAACATGACACGCCTCGACATGGTTTGGGCTTGGTTTGAGCCCCGTCCCGGCGACTACAACCCGGAAGCTTTCAAACAGTTGGATTATCTGATATCGCTCGCCAAGAAGTACCGGATTTACCTGCATCCTTCCTTATTTATAGGGGGCGAAGTTGGCGAGGCGTATTGGGACGTTGCTTACCGCCATGGCCGCAATCCCCAATCCGACCCGGAAATGCTTCGGTTGGAAACTAATCATGCGGGGGAATTTGCGCGGCGTTACGGCAATGAAAGCGCCATCATAGCGTGGGACCTCACTGATGAGCCGCCGTTCTGGATTGTCGCGTCGCAAACCACTGACGCTATGGCAATCAATTGGACGCGACTGATTACGGGAGCTATTCGCAAGAACGACCAACTACATCCGATTGTTGCGGGAACAAGCCAGGAAGATCTCGACCACGGTCCCTTCCGTCCTGACAACATCAAGGATGAAGTTGATTTCTTCAGCGTACATCCATTCACGATTTATAACGCCGCGTTGTATCCCGATCCGATGATTTCGCAACGGCAGACCTACGGTGCGGCTTTTCAGATTGCACTGTCGAGCGGCGCCGGACATCCCGCGATGATTCACGAGATGGGAGCCTCGTCCGCACAGTATTCGCCCGAGAGGATCGCGACCTATGACCGCCTGATGATGTATTCCGGCCTAGGAACTGGCTCTATTGGATTCGATCTTTGGTGTTACACCGATGCGGCGCCTGAGCAACACAAGAAAGCGCCCTACCTGCGTACTCCGCAGGAAACCGGCTGGGGTATGACGACGTGGGACCGGCAGGACAAGCCGCTGGCAGTCGAGTTCAAGAAGTTTTCGAAAGTGCTTGGGCAACTGGATATGAGCGGAGTGGTCCCTGCTCCCGCAGATACTGCGCTTATTGTTCCCGACGAATGGGCAAAACCGCACGGCGATTTTTCGCATTTTGGCCTCGCGGGGCCTGAAGCCGCGCCGTATGTATCGCTCTTTGATGCCGATGCAGTGCCTGGACAAACGCCTGCAAACCCTGCCGACGATATCCAGTGGCTGCGCAGCTCATGGCTGAACTCATTCATTCTGGCGCACCGCGCGGGTCTGAAGGCAGACTTTCCCCGCGAGTACTCCAATTGGCAAACTCGGCCCATGGTTCTGATGCCTTCTCCGTTGACCAGCACCAACAGCTACATGGTCCACGTGCACACAGATTTTTACGAGAAGGCCAAGAAATACGTTGAGGGCGGGGGATTCCTGTACGCGTCGGTAGCCGCAGACGCTGCCATACCGCAAATGGAAGAGCTGTTCGGGGCGCGTATGGCCGACAGCGTAACTGCAGCGGATATCACTCTAAAAGTTGTCGAACCTTTTGGGGATCTAAAGCCCGGAGACACATTCCACTACTCTGTGCCCACCGCCAATCCCAAATATTGGGGCGCTTTGCTCGAAGTAAAAGGCGGAAGAGTGATAGCCGTCGACCAGGACGGAAGACCTGCTCTGGTGGTCAACCAAGTGGGCTCGGGCAAGACACTATTATGCGCTTACCCGATCGAGCAATATCTGGCGAATACGCCGTCGGTGTTTGAAAAGCCTGAAAACACGCATTTGATTTACAAAGCGTTTCGTAACTGGGCGGGCGTGAAGCCGGCGTTTAGCACCGACCAACCAGATGTCGAGATCGAAGCCCTCAACGGCAAGGGCCGAGGTTATCTCGTGCTCGTGAATCACAGTGCCGAGCCGCGCGATGCTGCGCTCTCGAACACCGTAAAGATGCGCGAGGTCAGCAGGATTTCAGACGAAGGTACAGAGTCGCTGCAGCTCCCGAACTTGCACATCAAAATGCAGCCGTACGAAACGACGATTCTGGAGTGGAAATAGAGGCGTATCCAAGAAGACCATGCGAGTTGCGGCACAATTCGGATCCAGATGGTACTTCGCTGCGGTCTGCCTGTGCGGTCTCGCAACTCTCTCGGTGTTATCTGCTGCCGAGTCGACCGCAAAACCGGCTTCGGACAGCGGCTATGGCGCAACCGCGTGGCCACAGGCGCTGCGAATGGCTGACTTCATTTTGTCCTTGCAGAACGCTGGCGGGGCCATTCCCGACGAGCGTGGCGTGATTACGGTGAATCAAGATTCGAATATGGATTATGCATTAATAGGTCTCGCAGCTGCCTACGAGGCCACAAAAAATCCTAAGTATCTGGGGGGCTTCGAAAGAGGAATCGCATGGCTGGCAGACCGGCAGGAGATGGCGGATCCGGACTGGAAAGGCAGTTGGTATTACGTGTACTCCGCGAATCCTCCTTACCAGCATATTCCCACCACTCCGGGCCCGGGACTCACTGATGCCCGCGGAGTAGATGCCACGTCTGCGCTGTTCGCCTACTTGCTTTATCTCGATCGAAGGCTGACCGGGAACAACACATTCGTTCATAGATACTCAGCTAACGCACGTGTAGCTCTGGATTTTGTTATCCATCACAACCTCGATTCTGATGGGCTGAGCCGCAGCTCGTGGCAACTTCGGGCCGATGATGGTAAGTGGCACTTCTATCAGGAAAAATATTCCGCTGATCAGGGCGATGTTTATCTCGGCATGCACGCGGGAGCAATGCTGTACGGGGATGCTAAATACCGCGAAGCCGCCGAACGGCTCAAGACGTTGACGTCCGAACGCTTATTTTCAACTTCCTTGCAACGTTACCTGTTGGGCATGGATGAAAACGGGAATCTGGATAGCAGCGACGATGGGAACAGTGCCGATTTTTCACAAGGATATTTGTCTTGGATCTGGGGAGAGAGCGAGCAAAGCCGGGCGGCTCTTACCTGGTTGCGGTCGAAGTTGCTGCCGGACGGATCTGTTGTGTCGAAAACTGGAGAGCCTGTCTACAGTCTGAACGTGGCGATGCTAGCGATGGCAAATAGAGCTCTCGCGCATCCAGCGCCGCCGAAATCGCTCACCTGGTTTATCAGCAACGTTTACGACTCGAAAACCGGCGGCGTCTATCACGATCCGAGAGAAGGCCGGAAGCATGAATACAACAACGAGACGGCTTTTTGCGCAATCGCGTTTCTTGGTTTTTTACCGTTTGATTAGGTTAGGCACATAAGGACCAATGATGATCGGAGCAGTTGACATTGGCGGCACAAAGATCGCGGTAGGGCAGGTGGATCGAAATGGACTTCTGCTGTCCCAGTTGGAGTCTCCCACCGATGCGGGCCGAGGGTACGAGCATGCACTCCTCCGCATCGAGGAAATGCTGCGCGAAACGGCCAAAAGTAGCGGCGGACAGATGAGAGGCGTCGGCATTGGTTGCACTGGCCCTGTCTACCCCTTGAGTGGCGAAATTGGGGATGTCGAGTTTCTGCCGGGCTGGCAAGGTAAGAATCTTGTTGCTGATCTCAACCGGATATTTGGGACTTCTGTGGCTATAGAAAATGATGCTGACGCAGTAGCGCTAGGTGAAGCGCTGTGCGGTGCCGGTAAAGGAAGGGGGAGCCTGATCTTTGTGACCGTCGGCACCGGAATCGGGGGAGGCATCGTTCTCAATGGCCAGCTCTATCGAGGGGTCGATTACTCGCATCCGGAGATCGGGCACCACATCATCGACGCCTCCGGGCCTCGCTGCTATTGCGGTGCCCACGGGTGCTGGGAGGTGCTGGCGGCAGGGCCGGCCATGGTCGACTGGTTCACAAGGCAAGCGCCCAAAGGCGTTCCTGAAACAGAGAACTTAACGGCAAAAAAAATCTGTGAGCTGGCGCGGCAAAAAAATGAACTAGCTTTTCAAGCCGTCGAGCGAGAGGCCCATTACTTGGGACTGGGGCTCGCCAACCTCATCACTCTTTTCACTCCTGAGCTCATCGTTTTAGGAGGCAGCGTGATGAGGAGTCTTCCACTCTTTTGGGATGGAATTTGGAAAACCATCGCCGCAAATTGCGGCGAAGTTCCTTTTGAAAAAACGATCCTAGCTTCGGCTTCGCTCGGGCCGGATGCACCCCTCATTGGGGCAGCACAAGTATGGCACCACCGTTTTGGCGGAAATGGGAGGACATCATGATTACCGATTTTTCACACATTGACGGCGAATATCTTCGAGATCTGCTGAACCAGCCTCAAGCGTTGGAAGACACGCTTCAGGGGCTCAACGAGTCGCGGGAGCTAAAAGATTTGGCAAAATGCCTGAACAAAGGCAAGTTCCAGAAGATTGTTCTCACCGGCATGGGATCTTCATTCCATGCACTGCATCCCCTGAGCCTGGAGCTGGTGGCGGCGGGCCTGACACCGGTGATGGTTGAAACCTCTGAACTGGTTCATTACCAAAACCGCCTGTTGGACGACAAGACGCTGGTTCTCGCGGTCTCGCAATCCGGTCACAGCGTGGAAATGGTGCGATTGATCGAGGGTAATCGCCGGCACGCTGCCGTGATTGCTGTGACCAATACACCTAATAGTCCACTTGCGAATTCCGCAGACGCTACAGTGCTCACAAAGGCTGGAAGAGAATTTTCGGTGTCTTGCAAGACTTATGTCGCAGCACTGATGACATTGAAGTGGCTCGGTGATGTGCTGACTCAGCGCGACCTGCGCCTTACTCGCTTGCAACTGATGCAAGTGGCGCCTGCGGTATCCGATTATCTGTTGGGCTGGCAGCAGCACGTTAGCGCACTAGCGAAGAGGCTCGCAGGTATTCGCCATTTGTTTCTGGTCGGTCGTGGGTCCTCGCTGGCCACGGTGGGAACGGGCGCGCTGATTGTGAAAGAGTCAGATCATTTTCACGCCGAAGGCATGAGCAGTGCAGCGTTCCGGCACGGCCCACTTGAGATGCTGGGACCTGGAATGTTCGTACTCGTTTTCGCCGGAGAGGAAAAGACTCGCGACCTAAACGTTCGCCTGCTGCAAGACATTCTGGAGCAGGATGATCGCGCGGAACTGGTCGGGGAAATCGCATCTGCAGCAGCGTTTCAAGTGCCTCATCTTTCCCCCAGCCTCACTCCTATTCTAGAAATCCTGCCGGTGCAAATGATCACCCTAGCTTTGGCCGCGCAAGTAGGGCGAGAACCAGGACGCTTCGAACTCGCGACAAAGATTACAACAATTGAGTAATGGATCCCTTATTGAGAATTCAACGATCCGTATGAGACGCAACAGTTACATGGTCGGCTTGGTTTTCTTGGTCTTCTTCGTGATGTCCTTGTTGACTAACATTCTCGGTCCGCTAGTGCCGGATATCATCACTGGTTTTCACGTTAGCCTGGCCGCAGCTGCATTCTTACCCTTTTCGTTTTTTATTGCTTATGGAGTGATGTCGATTCCTGCGGGCTTTTGGGTGGAGCGATTCACTGAGAAACCGGTCATGATCGCCGCGTTTGTGGCCGGAACAACGGGGTCTTTGATCTTCGCGCTACACCCGACTTATTCGGCTGCTGTAATCTCGCTGTTCGTGATGGGAGCGGGCATGGCAACTTTGCAGACTGCCATTAATCCGCTGCTGCGTGTGGCGGGCGGCGAAGAGCATTTTGCGTTCAACTCGGCATTTGCGCAGTTGATTTTTGGAACCGCATCTTTTGTCAGTCCCAGAATTTATTCGTACCTGGTGCAAAACCTCTCGAGTCATCCGTCAGACAGCAACTTGCTTGTGCGGATTTTGGCGAAGATTACGCCGCCAGCATTTCCCTGGGCCTCGATGTATTGGATCTTCGCTGTCTTCACCATTGTGATGATTGCAGTACTCGTCACAACCCACTTTCCAAAGGTGCAGAGGACTGAAGAGGAAGCCGCTGGTTCTGTCGCGATCTATCGCAGCCTGCTTAAGAGGCCGATTGTATGGATGTTTTTTTTCAGCGTGTTCGCGTATGTGGGTTGCGAGCAAGGAACTGCGGATTGGATTTCGAAGTTTCTTTCCCAATACCATGGCTATGATCCGCACACCGCTGGGGCCGCAGCTGTCTCATGGTTCTGGGGCCTGCTCACGGCTGGTTGTTTTATTGGGATGCTGTTGCTGAAAATCTTTGACAGCCGCCATGTGCTAATCGGTACCGCTATCGGTGCGTTGCTCTGTCTGACTGCGGCACTTTTTGGGCCGTCCAATATTGCGGTTCTCGCGTTCCCAGCCATTGGACTATTCGCATCGGTGATGTGGCCCATTCTGGTTTCACTTGGACTGAATTCCGTCTCGGAGCACCACGGTCCTTTGGCTGGAATCCTGAGCACGGGAATTATGGGCGGTGCTGTGATTCCAGTCCTCATCGGCCGCATTGGTGACCATTACGGATTACGCGCCGGAATGGCTTTCCTGTACGCGACCTTTGGCTGCGTGCTCAGCGTAGGTTTCTGGGCAAAGCCCATCATTACGAATGCGACCATTAGCTTGAAAAAAGTAGTTGTTCAACCTGTTGTGTAATTCCTAACGGAGGAAAGAGAATGTCATTGCTACGCTGCAGAAGAAGTCTATTTTTTCCCCTTATCCTGCTGGCCGCTTGTGCGTTCGCCCAAAGCCCGGCTGCACCGAACGAATCTGGATCCATCCCTTACCTGAAGCTGAGCCCACCGCGGCACGTTATGGCTGATGCCCAAGCTTGGGAAGGCAACGAATTCCCCCACACAATGAGTGTTCTGGAATTCAAACATGACGGATACCGCTACTGGGGATGGTATGGCTTGAATGAAGGCCGAGGCATTGGAGTTGCCCGCAGCAATGACCTAAAAGAATGGAAAAAGTATGAGCAGAATCCCATCTGGACGAACACTCGCTGGCCTTCGGTTCTAAAAGGCGCAGATCCGAAGCATCCTGAAGTGCTGTACTTTGCAATCACTCGCGATTACGACACTCCCAGCAGCCACATCGTGCTGGCCACGTCTGCCGACGGCCTGCATTTGACCGAGCAGAAAGTATTGGTTCCTGGAGTTCCGAATCAACGAAATCAGAACCCGAATCTGTTTCACGATCCGCGTACCGGACGGTTCTATCTCACTTTCTATCGCGGTAATGATCATGACTTTTTTGAAATTATCAGCAAGAGCGCGGATTCGGTTGTCGATCTGGACAAGGCTCCCGAGAAAATCCTGATGAAGGATACGAGCACCATCGCGGCTCCTACACTGCTCTACGTCAAGAACGCCAAGAATGCTGCAGGCAAGAAGACCGGTATCTACTATTTGGCGACTGAAATCTATCCGCACCGCTACACCACCGACCCCACTGGGGAGTGGCTGGTTAAGATTTTTGCCGCGGATTCGCCCGATGGGAATTTTCAGCCGGTCGCGGGAAATCCCATTATGAGTGGACAAAGGGCCTGCCTCTTTCAACACATTTTCAACAATCGTTTTTACGGATTTGATTGCCACCTGGAGGTGCCGGCAGAAAACCACTGGATTCTGGAGGAAACGGAGGCGCAACTGCCGTGATGGGGTAAGCGTGAGCTTCCGATGGAGGCAATCCGCGCATTCTTCAGCGCGTGAGCACGAGCGATCGGCCTGAACTGGCAGTCAACCAGACGCCGTAACCATCGATGGTCAGCCAAAAGGCAAATGGAAACCGTGCCTGAACCGCACCGCCTTCAAATCCCGCATCATTCAGGGCGCCTGCTAGAGCCGGAGCTGCGGGGTGAGCCTGAAGCTCCTTCTGAACCGGCGCAGCAGCGGACAAAATTGCGTCAAATGCTGCGCTGACGGAGGGGATTTCCGGCAAAGAGGATTTCTTAAAGTTGCGCGAGTAGACAGCAGCAACGCCAATCGTTTTCTCTACCACGACCGACGATACACAGACGATACACAATCCCTTTTGCTTAATAGGTCCTTACAGTGCCTAACAGGTGCGACTGCTGCCTTGTAAGCACCTTCAAACGTTACGGAATCCTTCCCGGGAGCGCCCTTTCACGGCGGTAACACGGGTTCAAATCCCGTCGGGGACGCCAACAAACTGCAACGTTGACGCCAGTTTTGGACAGAACGAGGGAACAAAAGGGAAGAGTTCATTTTATCCTTTGGCTCCGTTTCTCCTCTTCGGTTTCATAACCATTTCCACTACCTTGGTATTGGCATCGCGTTTACTCGAATCAAGTGCTTCGCCATATTTTTAGTGTCATGTGGCTATCGGTGTGACGCATCAGTTTTTGTAAACCGGGCTGTTGGATTGAGAGCTTCTCGATACATGCTTGCATAATGTGCAAGCTCGGAATCGGCTGGCGGTGTTCCTTCACCTGCGAATGGGAAGATGGTAAGTTGCAGTTTCCGTTTCGGATCGGCGGAACGATCGATAGCTCAGTGTTTTCCAAGGGCAACGGTGACAAAGACGTGGACGCCGTGCAGAATCGTCGGTGAGTGCCTGGCAATGTGTGGTCAGAATTGACCAGCTTGCTTTCGAGTAACGGCGCATTATGTGAGTATGAAAGTCAGCGAAAAACAGGCGCTATCGGTTCGCTGCCCTACGTGCGGGTCCAGGCCGGGAGAAAAATGCGAGCTTAGCACCGGTCTGCCGCGTACCGATCCCCATCGAGATCGCCGCCTGGCGGCTTCGGATAAGTAGATATCCCCGAAGATAGTGAGATATGCCTTTGCGCAAGACAGACTGAAAACAATTGAGTATCCTGCGCGGCGCGATCGCAGCACTTAGTTGTTGCGATGCGATGAGGTGGCGAGCGCGGGACGGCAAGAAGCTGGCGCTTCTCAATTGCGGGATGCGTAATTTCCACGTTTGCGTGCCTCAGATCGTTCACGTCGATTCAAGATCACGAGGACACAGCCCACGAGGAACATCGCGGTTACGATTGCTGCGAGATACCAGTCAGCCTGTAACGTCAAAGCGCCTCCTGCAAGTTCTTGCGTCGGACTGAACTGCATTTAACCGAACTGCATTTAACGGATGCGCTCAACCTCTGGCCCAATCGCTGTCACCCTGGGACACGCGTCGCGCCTCGGCGCCATCCAATCGGCCGCCTTGTTGGATATGGCGCGAATGCGCCAAAACAGTCCCATACGGCACGCCCAGAAAACGCTTAGCGACAATTCCCGTCACCTCCAGGCCATTAAAGTGTTGCCGCTTTACCTTCGCTAGAATGCGCGTCAATGCATTCTGGATGTTCCGCGCTCCAAGAGTGCCAAAGAACACCACCTTGATTTCGGCCGCCATGAAAAAGAAGTTCCAGCCCGCCGCACGAATTTTGCGGTCAAGCGCAAAGCCGTCCAGCAGTTTGACCACGCTCCAGCTTCCTGAGCATGCCTCGCACTCCACACCCAGCAACCGCGTCATTAACGGCGAATCGTCGATCAGAACTGTCCCCACTTGAATAGTTGGCGGCATAATTCCTCGCTTAGAGAATTGGGTGCGCAATTACGATCGTACAAACGTGGTCATTACGAACAGCACCAATGACGTGAGCACCAGCGTGCCGAAGGCCAAAAGCACGACTTCGCTGAGCAGGTCGGGTTTCATTAACTCTTCAGGATGCATATCGGTTCCTTTTTAGGCGGGCGGCGGCCCTGCTCGCCCGCATTTAGACTCGCCTAAGTCTGCAAGAAATACTGTGCAGAATGGCTCACTTCCCGAAACAATTAAGCCGAGGTTCCAGCTCGATTGTTTCTGAATGAGCTTCATTCCTAGACTAGAATCTAAGGAAGATGAGCCCTGGCGCAGTTGCCAAGAAAAGTCGTGCGTTCGATCCCGAGGCGCTGCTCGCCACGGTAGGCGAGGGTCGGAAGGCCGTGCGCTTCCTGAAGAAGCAGACCATCTTTGCACAAGGAGATGTCGCCGATGCGGTCTTTTATCTTCAGAGCGGACAGGTGAAACTCGCGGTTGTCTCCAAGACGGGCA
>Ga0070717_10001329_pt1 | contig 16957 bp, 9 predicted proteins | sample LARL113metaG_FD_71366 | JGI IMG/M metagenome (GOLD analysis project Ga0070717, IMG submission 71366) | Corn, switchgrass and miscanthus rhizosphere microbial communities from Kellogg Biological Station, Michigan, USA - LAR L11-3 metaG | ecosystem: Host-associated > Plants > Roots > Rhizosphere ... | reverse complement strand
GTGACAAAATTAGCTCGAGTCACGCGGTAGGGAATTCTTGTTGGTGGCTCGGTTTTGAGTTATTGCTTGTCTTAAGGGTCTAGCATGGGCGGAGGTCTCACAGTTCGGTCTCGTAATTTGAAAGTTGCTGCCCTTTCAATTCTCGCAATAGGTGGATTGTTGACTTGGCCCCGTGTGAGTCCACTCTTTACAGGAATGTCGCGTAATAAGGTGGACTTCAGTCGCGACATCCGACCCATTCTGAATCAGAATTGCGTGCACTGTCATGGGGGCGTGCGGCAAAAAAATGGCGTGTCGTTCATATTCCGTGAGGAGGCGTTGGGTGTCGGCAAGTCCGGGCGGCGCACCATCGTACCGGGCAAGCCAGAGGCCTCAGAACTAATCGCGCGAATCACATCCAGGGATCCTGAAGTCCGTATGCCTTATCATGCTCCGCCGCTGCCGCCGCAGCAGATCGCCTTGTTCCGCCAATGGATTAAGGAGGGAGCTAAGTGGCAGGATTACTGGGCGTTCGTTCCGCCCAAGCCGCAGCCCTTGCCCGAGGTGAAGCGTGCCGGCTGGGCACGCCAACCCATGGATCAATTTATTCTGGCGCGGCTGGAGAAAGAAGGGTTGGCACCGTCTCCCGAGGCCGAGAAGGCAGCCCTGTTGCGCCGGGTGTCTTTCGACCTCACTGGACTGCCGCCGACACCCGAGGAAGAAACAGAGTATCTGGCTGATTCCTCGCCCAACGCCTACGAAAAACAGGTCGATCGTCTGTTAGCATCGCCGCGTTATGGCGAACGCTGGGCGTCCATGTGGCTGGACTTGGCACGATATGCGGACACAAAAGGTTACGAAAAGGATAACGGCCGCCCAGGGGCGTGGCCTTACCGTGACTGGGTGATTGACGCATTCAATCGCAACCTGGCATACGACAAGTTCGTGATCACTCAATTGGCGGGCGATTTACTTCCCGACGCTACCTTCGAGGATCGGATCGCCACCTCCTTTCATCGGCAGACCCCGAATAACGAAGAAGGGGGAACAGACGATGAGGAATTTCGCATGGTCGCGGTGATGGATCGCGTCGCCACAACCTGGTCCGTTCTAAATGGCGTCACCATAAATTGCGTGCAATGCCACTCCCATCCCTACGATCCGATCCGCCATGCTGAGTATTACAAATCGTTAGCATTCTTTAATACCCAGAACGACGCGGACCTTGACGATGACTCACCGAATCTGGCCGTTCCTAAAGATAAAGCTCGTTATCCTGAGGCGTCGCGAATTCAGCAGGAGATTGCAAAGCTGCTGCGGACGGTCGTAACTTCAGACCGCGAAGTGGAAGACAAAGCGCAATGGAAACCCCTACCGATCCAAACTGCTGCAGCCAACGAGGTCCCGGCATTGGAACAGGTGGTTCCGGAACTCCAGCACCAGCTAACTGAATTGCAAAAGAAAAAGAAACTCTCTCCCAAGGAAAAAGCAGAGCAACTGAAAGATCTGCTCGAATCAATCAAAGGAACCAAGGCAAGACTTGCTCATGCCAAGGTCACCGGTCCGGCAAAGACTTTCCGCATCCATGACGGAGAAGCGCTGGCCGATGCAAATACTCCACCGCAATCTTTCTATGAACTGACAGCGAATGCCGAGCTTCCTGTTCTGACGGCAATCCGCATCGCAGTGCCGCCTTTCGACGCAGAAAAAGCTCGTCACACTCCCGAACCCGGCTTCATCGTTGACAAAGTGCAGGCTGGGTTGATTCAGCCGGCCGGCAAACAAGACAAGATTACTTTCCGCTACTTTGTTCAGGATTCGGAACCAAATCTGGAAGCTGCCGTCTCGCTGGGGAGCGATCCTAAGCAGAAGTTGAAGGTGGACCCAGTCCCGAGCGGGTTCGCTGCCCTGCCCAAGCTTTTCCGCGCGCGCTGGATCGTAGGAGTTCCCACCAAGCCGTTACAATTGGCCCGAGGCAGCCGCATCAAGGTTGACCTCAAACAAATACAGGGCATTGATTCCAAGCCCGCTCTCATTCAACGGGTCAGTCTTGCGGTGAGTGATGACCCGTCCTGGACGTCTTTGGCGCAGGATCCCATACGAAGTCGGAACATCGAGCGTCTCAAAGAGCTTGAGAAGCAATTGGCGAAAATTCACACCGTCCCGCTTCCAGTGATGGCGGAAGAGGCGCCGTACGAGCAAAGGGCTACGTTGGAATTCGACCGCGGTAATTTTCTAACCAAGATAGGTCCAGACCTTGAGCCGGACGTACCTGGAATCTTCCCGAAACTTCCGGCAGGTGCCCCACGCAACCGGCTCACCCTGGCAAAGTGGTTCTTTGCACCCGGACAACCGCTCACCGCACGGGTTGCGGTCAACCGTTACTGGCAGGAGCTTTTTGGGACAGGAATCGTCGAGACGTTGGAGAACTTCGGCAGCGTGGGCGAGGAACCCAGTCACCCAGAACTTCTGGATTGGCTTGCACTCCATTTCCAAAATGACCTCCATTGGGACATGAAGGCGTTGTTGCGCGAGTTGGTGACCAGCGCCACGTATCGGCAGAGCGCGGCGACAACCCCCGCTCTGACGGCGAAAGATCCGCGCAATCGTCTCCTAGCTCATGGCCCGCAGCAACGTCTTACGGCAGAGATGATTCGAGATCAAGCCCTGGTAGCCAGCGGTTTGTTGAGCACCGTTATGGGTGGACCTCCGGTTATGCCTCCCCAACCAGCCGGAGTTTGGAATTCCGTTTATAACTCCTCCAAATGGAAAGACGCGACTGGCCCTAACCGTTATCGCCGGGCGGTCTATACCTACGTCAAGCGCACCAGCGGTTATCCGAGCTTCCTGATGTTTGATGCCTCGGATCGCGACACAAGTCTTCCCCGGCGCATACCGACCAACACGCCGTTGCAAGCACTTGTGACATTGAACGACCCGGTGTATCAGGAAGCCGCCGAAGCGCTGGCGAAACGCGTGATAAAGGAGACCGCCGCAAAAACATCCGGTGCCTCAAGTGCCGATGATATTCTCGATGGCCGGCTTGCCTATGAGACGCGATTGGTCCTGTCTCGCGATCCTACCCCCCGCGAACTGGCGGCGCTGCGCGCGTTCTATAGCAAAGCCCTTGAAATGCCAAAGGAACCGGCTTTGCTAAATGCAAGTATGAAGGCTGAAAAATCACCGAAAAAACAAACTTTAAGCAGAGAACTGGACGCGTTCACAGCGGTGGGTAGTGTCCTGTTTAATCTTGACGCCGCTCTTACCAGGTGATGGTTATGTCAGATTCTGAAATGCGTAATCTGCGCCACGCGAAGAACGATCCTTGCGATGGCGAACGTGCCGGAGAAATGGGTCGGGAGGAAGTTTTCGCGCGGTTGCAAGCACAAACTCGCCGCCACTTTCTGCGCAGCTTCACTGCGGGTGTAGGCACGATGTTCGTTGGTACATTGGCGTCGCGCACCTTGGCAGCGCAATATGTGAATTCAGCGAAGCCCGCCGAACTGAACGTCGATGGATCGGCGCGACTTGATTTCACACGCGATCCTTCCCGTCCGCTCGCGGTATTGCCACCGGAGTTTGCGGCCCGTGCCAAGCGCATCATCTATTTGCACATGGCGGGCGCGCCGAGTCAATTGGAACTTTTTGAGCACAAACCAGAATTAACCAGGCTCGATGGTCAGGATTGCCCCGCTTCATTTTTAGTTGGCAAGCGCTTTGCATTCATAAACGGTGTGCCCAAGCTGCTCGGGGCACAATATCCATTCCACCAGACAGGAGAAAGCGGTCAATGGATGTCAGACCGCTTGCCGCACCTGGAAAAACACGTTGACGACCTTTGCATCATCAGATCCATGCGCACCGATCAGTTCAATCATGCGCCGGCGCAGCTGCTGGTGCAGACCGGCAATGCCCGCCTCGGCTACCCCTCGCTTGGTTCGTGGGTCCTCTACGGGCTGGGTACGGAGAACCAGAATTTGCCCGGCTTCATCGTGCTGCTCTCGGGAGGCAAATCGCCGGATGGCGGCAAACAACTATGGGGGTCTGGTTTCCTGCCCAGTGTTTATCAGGGGGTGCAGTGCCGTTCTCACGGGGAGCCTGTTCTCTACCTGAAAAACCCGCAAGGTGTGAGCCGTTCGCTGCGGAGGAGCGAACTGGATACGATTGACGAAATCAATCAGCAAACCTATGCCACGTTCGGCAACCCTGAAACCATTACGCGAATTTCGCAGTACGAGATGGCGTTCCGTATGCAAATGGAGGCTACGGATGCCATGGACATTCACAAAGAGTCTGCCGCCACACTCGCCAGCTACACCTCAAAACCCGGCGAATCCAGTTTTGCCAACAATTGCCTGGTGGCGCGCCGACTGGCGGAACGGGGGGTGCGCTTCATTCAGCTCTATCACTGGGGATGGGACTCTCACGGGTCCAGTGCAAAAGAGGCGTTGAACATCGGATTCGCCGATCGCTGCCGTGAAGTAGACCAGCCGATTGCGGCGCTTCTGGCCGATCTCAAGCAACGCGGCATGTTGGAAGATACCCTCGTTGTCTGGGGCGGTGAATTCGGACGCACGTCCATGCGGGAAAATCGTGACGGGAAGGTCATGCAGTTTGTCGGCCGCGACCACAATCCAGGAGCGTTTACCATATGGATGGCCGGCGGCGGGATTAAACCAGGCATAAGCTACGGCGAGACCGACGCCATGGGCTATGAGATCGTGAAGGATCCAGTGGACATTCGCGATCTGCACGCGACCATGCTCTACGTGCTGGGCTTTGATTATCACAAGCTCAACTACTCTTTCCAGGGTCTGGAACAAAAGCTCACCAGTGTAAAACCTGCGCGGGTCGTCGCAGAGGTTCTGGCGTGATTACGTCTGCCGGCTATCGTTTTTTCCGCTATCGAGGTTGCCTGCCTTCATGAGATTTTCGTTTCGCCAGATGTCCGTCCGAACTCGCTTTGGTCTTCTCGCGCTTGCGCCAATTTTGTTGCTGGTTGCCCTATTACTCCTTCTTCCGCCCGACGGAGTTGAGCGTGGCGAGTGGGCGCAATTTATCGGGCGCTTTCATCTGTTGGTCATACATTTTCCGATTGCGTTCATTCTCCTGGTTCCTGTGTTGGAACTTGCCGGAAGAAATCGCCGCTTTCCCGATCTTCGGGCCTCCGTCGACTTCATGTTGGCGCTCGCAACCTTTAGCGCCATCCTTGCCGCAACACTGGGATGGTGCCTGGCTCGAAGCGGTAACTATTCAGGCTCGCTGGTTACGCAGCACATGTGGGGTGGAGTGTGTGTCGCGGGCCTCTGCTGGCTGTGCTGGATGTTGCACGGGCGTTTCTCCGGCCAGCGTTTGGATTTCATCTACACTTTCGGGCTTGTTGTTGCTGTTGGTCTCGTATCCTGGACAGGGTATCGCGGCGGCCAGCTCTCGCAGGGCGAAAATCACCTCACCGAACGCATGCCGGCAGGGTTGCGCGAATGGTTGGGAATTTCGCTAGAGGACAAACGCCCCAGTGCGGCCGGCGCCACTTCTTTTTTTAGCGTGCGCGTAGAGCCCATTTTCGCCGGACACTGCAATACCTGCCATGGACGGTCTAAGCAAAGGTCGCGCTTGCGGCTGGACAGCTATGAAGCGCTTATGCGAGGAGGCAAGCACGGCCTAGTCGTCAAGGCCGGAAACGTCCAGGGCAGCGAACTTTTCCATCGCATCACCTTGCCGCCCGGCGACGAAAAAGCTATGCCTGCCGAAGGCAAAAGGCCTCTGTCCGCAGACGAGATAAAGATTCTGCAACTATGGATTGCCGCCGGAGCTTCGCCAACCCTGGCGGCGGACGCAATCAAGGACGCGCCTACGGACGCAACGCCCGTGGTTGCCGACGTGACCTTCGAGGAAATTGATGCCGCAGCCGTCGCAAAACGGCGTGCGCCGCTCTCATCCACAGTTGCAGAATTGCAAAAGCGCTTCCCTGATGTTTTGGAGTACGAATCCCGGGGCTCCGCCAACCTGGTGGTGAACGTCTCGCGCATTGGAGATAAGTTTGGGGACCGGGAATTAGCCGCTCTCAAGCCACTGGCCGAGCAAATTGTCATAGCGGATTTTTCCGGCACAGCCGTTACGGACCGCTCGGCTGCTTCTATCGCCGCCATGAGACATCTTCGCGTGTTGCGTCTCATGCGCACCCAAATCACGGATGCTACGATGCAGGCGCTGGGCGGCCTGGATCAATTGGAATCCTTAAATGTTTTTGGCACAGCTGTTTCTCCCGCCGCTTTGCAGGTCGCAGCTCATTTGCCAAAGTTACGGTACCTCTATGCGGGAGAAACCAAAATTCCCGCCGATGTTCAAGTATCCGAAGCGGTGAGACGCAAACTTTTGTTTTGATATCTCTGCACGAGCTTGCTGTCGAAAAATCGCCATCTCACTAAATTAACGAGTTGTGAGTGAGACCGCCTGTTCTCAACAAGCATCAAAGAGTTGCTGTACACTTCGCTTGAAATGGCTGGAAACGTTGGTGGCAGAGTCGCTGTCGGCATTGTGTGTTGCTGGGGTTTTGCGCTCACTGCGCTGTCCGTTTTCTACGCCGTCGGCCCATGGATTGATCCGACGGAAATTCCTGTCTTTCATTCACGGTTGTTAGACACTGCGCTGTTCGGGATTGCAGGGCTCATCGCTCTGTTTGTGATCGCGAGACTGATTCAGGGCAGACGCCGGGCTTGGTGGACGGCATTCGTAGTGAGCACATTTATACTTGGATTGGGAGCTTTTCTTTTCTATTCCTCTCTACATGCTCGGACTGATTTCGAACGTTCGGAGAGCGGGTTTGGGCTTGGTGTTTCGATGATCCTGATGACACCTACTGCTATGTGCAGCGTTTTACTTGCACTTCCGTGTGTGAGACGCAGATTTACGCCTTCGTAATTGTTGATAAATCTCGATTACACTCAAAACCTCTTTTTGAGGCTGTTCACAGGGTCAATGAGTAATAACGCCTGTTTTCAACAACTACGTTGTATCGGGTAAAGGGCTAGTTCGGTGTGCGGGTAATCTCTCACGTAGCTGTGCGTATTTAGCAATCAAAGGGCTATTCCCTACGATCCACGCAATGTTATGCGCAATGGGAACGAGCATAGCTCTCGTCAGGCGCATGTCGAGGTCAGGGTTAGCCAGCGCACCCTCCACGAGGGTGAAGCACCCCGCATAATCCTCCTGCTGAAGCAAGCCGATCAGGCGGCATTCAAGTTCATAGCACATCTGCTCTTCCCGGCGTTCCATGCTTTGAAATTGTACGCCAACAATCGCGTCGCCGGGATTGTTGATAAATCGCGATCACGCTCATTGACCCTGGGATTCAGGACTCGAATCTCAGACGCTCCGTCAGTCTATCGCGACGTAACCGGGTGGGGTTCTTTTGATCCGTGGCTTGCCTATCGAGCGCAGGCATCGCGACCGCCACGATCATGACGACGTTGAAATGGTCGCACCAAGCCACGATTCTGGGGACGCTATGGGGACGATAGAGCATGAGCTTGGGTACAAATTGATGCAAATAGCAGCACGATAGAAACCGAGCAAATGTTGCGGTTTTCAGGACTTCTGCACGTTCCTATTACTCCGTGCGAAGTACGCCAAAATCTCTCAAAATGCCCTTTCACGGCGGTAACACGGGTTCAAATCCCGTCGGGGACGCCAACATTCCAAAAGATTTACAGGAATCGGCCCTTTCGAATCAGGGTCCGTTTGGGTCCAATAAGCTATTGAATGGTTGGCCCGGTGGGTTTCGATTCGGGATTGTCCGCCATGATCAGCTTCGCGACTCTTGCTTGGCTGGTAGTGCCGAATACAAATCTCGGCGCAGGCGAAATCTTCCGCACCGATTTCACTGGGGACGGGACTGTACAAGACCCGCTTCCGGGAACTCACGTCGGAAGTTTTGACCGCGGGATCAATGCGTCGAACATCAATCGCGTGCTCACCAACTACAACAACACGGTTGCCCTCAACTTGACGCCAGCCGGCCAAGTCCTACTCCAGAACGGACTCTTTACCGCCGCTCAATTGGGCGTCGGTGCTTTGTGCTACAACAATCCCAACAACTTGCCAGTCAACTCTCTGTGTGCCATCGCTCCGCCCGAGCCTCTGGCCCCAATCGGTCAAATCAATCTCTCATGGATGCGAGCTCTCGATCTTAAATTGGCGTGGTCCCACACGATTCGAGAGGGGCTTGTCCTGCAACCGAGCGTCGGGTTCTATAACCTTTTCAATTTTGCGAACTTTGATTTGCCGGGAACTGCGCTCAATGGATTGCTGACGGGAGCTGCGGGACAGATCAAGCGGAACTACTTCCATCGTACACAACGTCGATCGCGTTGGCGTCGGAACTGGCGTTTACTCACCAGGCTGGGCGGCACATAGGAATTTAACCGCTGGATCACACGAACGCAGTACCACGAATCTACTGACATCCCGAATGTCTTTAGAGATGACGATGTTTTAACCGCACGAGGTATTCTGTCCGTGCGCTGGGGCACACTGGAGTTGTCAAATTATTCGACTGATTTCCACCGCAGCAACCCGACTCCCGCCAGAAGGTAGAAGAAAGCAGCAATCGCGAGCAGCGCCTTCATGCCAAACACCAGCGATGCATTTTCAAGCAGGCCTCCTAACACGGCTCCAAGCATGTTCGCGCCCAGAGCGGTGGCAGGAGAATCGGTCTGCCGGAATTCCGCGGAAAACAGCAGCCCTGCAAAGAACACAGGGACGCTGAAAACGAAGGCGGCGACCGCGCCGACTGCGGCGGCTGGCCCCGGTACTCGCTGGAACGGAAACAAATAGGCGAAGAGAATCCCGAACACTAGCAAAGCAAGTCCCCACGAACGTGGTACTGGTTTTCGCAGTAGCTCGGTAACGTAGTTCGCGGTGAGCAACGCCGCCAAAACCGCGGCGATCACGATGCCGTTCACCTGCCACGTCGTTCCGAAATACAAGGCGAGTCGGCTTACCACTTGTGTCTCGAGCAGGAGAAATCCAACTCCCATGCTGAAGAAAAATAGTGAGGGCACGCGACTGCGCGTGTTTGGAATCCGAAGATAGAAACCGGCAGCTACGATGATGACAAGTATACTGAGTACAAAAAAGACGGCTGGAATTGTACGCTGGTCCTGATACAAATACGGCCAATTGTCTGTCGTGAGCGGGACCGGCGGTGAGTCAAGAAACGTAGAACGTTTGGCTTCAACAAACTGCCGTAGTGGCAGATCCTTTAGCTCGGATGCTATTTTTCCGGAATTGGAAACGACGAAGCAGCTGGCACTTACGCCGTAGCTGGAGGCCGCGAAAAAAACGATGGGAGCGCTGCCGAAGGTCTTGGTCAGCATCAGTGCCAGGCGCTTTCCGAGCCAGGGGTGATTAACCTGAAATTTCACAAACACCACGCCATCCGGGGCCAGCAGTTTCCTGGCTTCGCGAAAAGACTCTACCGTATACACAAAATTGTCGATACGCATATTCGAGTAGTCCGACATTTGCGTATGCGAGTCGAGCAAGCCGAACAGGATCAGGTCATAAGGGCCATGAGCACGTTTCATAAACGCGCGGGCATCGGTGAGATGCGCGTGAACGCGGGGATCACTGTAAGGATGTTCCGGGTGCCGTTCTCCCAGCTTGAGAATCGCCGGATCAATTTCCACAGCATCTACGGAAGAGCTGCCGTTTCGTAATGCCGCGGCCACGTCGTTGCCGGTTCCCGACCCCACGATCAATACTCGAGGGTTGGCACCAACGAAGCGAAACGGAAGGTTGTAGGGGATGTATTCAGGATTCTGCTGCAGTAATCCGGGATGGCGAGCGATGAAATCATCCGAGAGGTTCACGATAGCCTGGTAGCCGGTATGGTTTACCCGGATTTCGCTGCTCTTCAGCTCCCCGTTAGCGAAGAATACATCCTGCAATTCAATCTGCTGATAAGGCGTCCAAAGGTTGAAATGGTGCGCAGTAGCAGGACTTAGCAAGAGAAAAATGGCTGGAATAATTGCGAATCCGATCAGTATCCTTTCTTTGCCAGGCGGCTGCAAGACCGCAATGCCGGCGAGCACAATCGCGAACCAAACTGCGGGAGGAAGAGCCATCCAGGAAACACCGAAGAAAGCTAGAATACCAACCAGGCTGCCTGCGAGGTTCCATGAATAGCCGAGCAAGGGCCGTTCACTGACTTCGATCTCACGGCTTACTTTTTGTCCTAGGGGGATGAAGATGTAAGTAAGGAGAAAAAAAAGAACTAACGAAACTGCGGATCCAAGTAGAAATAATTCCCAGTGTCGCTCTGAACCAGTCGCCCATACGTCCAAGTGCCTACCGGCGCCTAAGTATCGCGACAGGTTTTCCATCAGCTGCTCGCTGAACCATGGAAAGCGTACGACCAGAATCAGCCCCAGCAAGGTTCCAGCAGTAGCCCTCCAACGGGGCGTCTCGCGTGCCAGTGCACAGCCTAACCCAAAGCCCAAGAAGCAAAGCAACAGTGCTAAGTTCTTCGCGTAGGCAAAGATTCGAATCTCTGTAGCAACCCACCGGATGAGCGCTAACTCCACAAACAGCGTCAGTGCGCTTGCTAGGAACAACACAGAGATGCTCGACGACTCCGGAGCGGGCACCGCCGACGAGAAGCGCCTTTGGGGAAGAAAACAGTATGTGGCGATTGTCGCCAGCGCCAGAACAGCCCCTATGAGCCGCAAAATCATAAGAAATTTAAAGGAAAGTAGCCGGAATGGTATCACGACTATGGCTAACAAAAGTCAACACTAACGCTTCCATATCGCAATCTCTTGTAAGGATGCTGCCCATACCTTCAATGCAGTCGAGCTACACATCGGGCCCGAATATTGCTTGTTGTTATCAAGCGACTGTACGTCATCGGGTGGAGACGTCGATGTATTCCGATTTTTGGCGCTAGCACAAGCTTTTTGGCGAGAGACACCTGCTCAGATTTAACGTCATACGGCCTCTTAGTGTTCACAGCACACAAGGGATCGAGCCCACTGAACGCACAACTGTTGTAAATCAGGCGATTGCACTCAAAGCCCGGTCAGTGGGTCAATGAGTGTTATCGCGATTTATTGTGTAAACAATGTGTTGCAACAAGTCTGCCCGCAAAACATGAAAACCCGTGACCTCATGCGATGAAACTAGCAACGCAAATTTACGCGTAAGATGAAACTGTCCGTTGTTGATCCATTGATCCCGATGAAAGCGGTTTCGTTAGCTATAGGTTTCAATGCCTACGGTCATGTAACGACGACCCGAAAAAACCGGCCATGAAGGCCATGAGCGTCAAAGCCGACAAGAATACAAGCTCTACGAGGAAAAGCGGGCTCGGTCGAGACGACCTGATGTGTGTCCAAAGTAGGTTGGGTGGCACGATCAGCATTCCCCAAAGCCAGCATCGCCGGGGTGATATGTATCCTAAAATGGCGCTGAGGACTAGGCACGAAGGAAAACCGTAAAGGCCATAGAACGGATTTTTTAATAGGGCGACGCCGCCGGCCAGCTCGTAGGTAACAACCCCCATCGCGAAGCCAAATATCAACTGCCGAAACTGCAAGAATTGTCTCTGTAAGTTTCATGCGTTGTTTCCCATCCCATCGTTCGATTCGTCGTCGGCGCTTGCTTCAAACGTGGTGCTCCGCTCTTGGCCCTCGACGTGCCGGAATATTGTCATGAAAAAAAGATCCTTTGTTAGCGCGAGTGCTTCATCATGTGAAGGTGGATGGCTTCATGCTGACCCGCTCTGTTCTCCTTGAACGGATTTTAATAATTCACAGTTAAGAGGTAGCCGGGTCGGATATCAAAAAACGAGCAGTCTCCGGTGAATGGTAGGATGAAACGTGAACTCCGTTCCTGCAACGTAAAAAGGGCCATTCTGGTTGAAAAACATGCGTCGCGGGTCACCGTACTGGCAGCTTTGCCGTCTGCATCGCAACGTTCTTCCGGCGGCGATCCAATCATCGGCCAACGAATTGCGAAAGGTCTCGCATTTGGCGACAGGTGCGGGGTACTACGTCCAGGTAAAATGACTGCTCTAGTGGGCGGAGTCGTGGCGCCGGCGCTGGTTCGCCGCTCATCTTCTTCCGGGGATCTTTGGCTACCTCATCGGCCTTCTGTCTCGCAGCTTCGCAATTGTGAATCTCGATCATATGGAACTTGCCGCGCGCGCAGTGCGGCTTCTGTCCACATCCTCGAATGCACTTAGACGTCGAGTATTACCAGTGCGCAGGATTCCGTTTGTTGATACCCACGTAATTGAGTGGCTCGCCCGGGGGCATAACATCGCCATCGCTTGAAACTATGGGGTTACGGTTATGGTCGTGCGCACTCCCTGTCCAGCAACCGATGCGTAGATCCTCACCACCACTGGAACGCCCACCTGGAAGGTGGGCGTCAGCTCAAGAGAGTTGGGCTCTGCATAGCCTCTGCGCGACAGTGCTTGCAGGCCAGCCCGCAGGCCTGTGTGACCTCCCAGTAGACGAGCAACGGATTTCTCGAAAAGTCGCGAGGCACTTGATCCACTTTTGCCATCGACTCTGTAGCATTCACGATAACTTTCCTTTCAGAGGGAACTCGTGAGGGACACACCTAATTCGGAGAGTAGCTCCGGGCTACCTTCAATGACTGTGACCAGAATCACAAGCGGGAGGTTTCGGTCTCAAGGAAAGGCTGACGCCATCAGTTCGTGTGCAACCCAGAACCACCGAGAGCGCCCACCGGAGTTTGTTCGAACAGTTCACATGTTGTGATTTCGCTCACGTTCGCGAGTGACAATACGCACAGGCTTCCGTGGTCTGCCGTTGTATTCTTCTGAATTTTCTCCTCGTCGCAAAACCGCAATAGCACGAAACAATTATTGCAACCCATTTCCCTCGAACGTAGGGTTGCTCCATTCTGCGGGAGGGGCATGCAACCATTTCAGTCTTCGGCCCGTCGTCTTCGCACCGGTTGGTCCACCGTTTTAGCAAGAGCAACTGCCGCGATTCTTTTGTTCGAAGTCATTTCTGGCCTCGCGATCACCTTCGGGCCATTTCATCCGGCAATTCAGTGGGGGATTCTGCTCCACACAATTCTTGGGCTTGCGACCATCGCGCCTCTGGCAGGGTATTTTGTGTGGCACTGGAAAGATTACGCGGACCAGGCGCTGAATGATGTATTACTGCTCGGCTATGTCGGACTGGGCGCGCTCGCTATCTGTGAAATCTCCGGGTTGTGGTTAACCGGCCAAGCACTCTTTGGAATCCGAACGTCGCCCTGGTTGCGCTACACGCACCTGATCTCGACTTTGCTCACTTTGGCGGCAACCATTCCGCATCTCGTCATTGCTTGGTGGCGGCGCAGAAATGTTGAATTCGCGAAAGCAGCCAGAGGATGGGCCGGAGTTACCGTTGCCGCCATGGTCACAGGAATTATTGTCGTTGGCATCCTTACGTTCGCTTACGCGGGAACGAAGTACCGGAACGCATTTCCTTCCGACTACAGCTACCCATTTGGAAAAGACCGGCCATTCGCGCCGAGTCTGGCGCACACTGCAACGAATGGCGCTTACGATCCGCACTCGTTGGCGGGATCAGAAACTTGCGGCTCGAGCGGCTGTCACACTGAGATCTACCACGAGTGGGAGAGCAGCGCGCATCGTTACTCGGCCATGGACCCGGTCTTCCAGGCCATACAAACCGTGATGGCAAAACAGAATGGGCCCGAATCCACTCGCTATTGCGGTGGATGCCACGATCCGATTTCGCTGCTTTCCGGAACGAAAAACATTCTGGTTGAAAAACTCACAAATTTGCAGGGGTATAACGAAGGCGTTTCCTGCCTGGCTTGCCATTCGATTCAGAAGACGGACATCCAGGGCAATGCGAACTACGCGATGACGCAGCCGAAGGATTACTTGTGGCAATGGGCTGCGCCGCACACAGTTGCTTCCGTCGCACGTAATTTCTTGATTCGCTCTTATCCCGCGCAACACGATCGCCTGAGCAAGCGCATGTACAAGAAACCCGAATATTGCGCCGCATGCCACAAGCAGTTCATAGATCAGGAGGTGAACCGCGTCGGCTGGGTACAGCTGCAAAACCAGTACGACAATTGGGCCGCCAGCCACTGGAACCATAAAGGCGATGCACGCACGACGGTTGAATGCCGCGAATGCCACATGCCACTGCACGAATCCCACGACCCGGCTGCGGGCGACACAACGGATTACAACCGCACAGCTGATGATCACAAACATCGCAGCCATCGGTTCCTCGCTTCGAACAGTTTCGTGCCGGCTCTGCTTCATTTGCCCGGTAGCGACCCGCAAATACAACTTACCCAAGATTGGCTGCAAGGCAAGATCGAGATTCCTGAGATTCAGAACAAGTGGGCAGAAGGGCCAGTCGTAAAGGTTCGCGTCGAGGCCGCTCCGACAGCAACGCCGGGCCAGACATTTCCCGTGCGCGTGATTATGACCTCGAACAAAGTGGGCCACGACTATCCAACCGGCCCGCTCGACTTGATCCAAAGTTGGGTCGAGCTGCAGGTTACAGACCAAGAGGGGAAGATCATCTTCGCTTCAGGGCAACGCGATGCGCGCCACTTCCTCCCGCCCGGAACCTTCCTGTTCAAAGCTGAGCCGGTAGATCAATACGGCAACCTCATTGACCGGCACAATTTGTGGGAGATGGTGGGCGTGCGGTATCGGCGGTCGTTATTCCCCGGCTACTCGGATACAGTTGAATACAACATCATGTGCCCATCGGGCGGGCCGGGTCTGCCGATTGCGAAACTCAACCCGAATAGAAATTTCACCGTACCGGCAGGCCGCACGAATGGCAAGCTCCATATCAATGCGACTCTGCGCTACCGCAAAATTGATCAATTTCTGCTCAATTACACGATGGGAGAAAACTCCGGGCTGACAGCGCCAGTTGTTGATATAGCCAGCGCAAGTGCCGATGTGTGTGTCGCGAAACCGGGAGTTGTTGCGCCATGTCGGTAGGCGTTCTCCTCCCGGAACGCATTCGATCCTCGCGGCGCATGCGCCGGGTTGCATGGACGACCTCGACGTTTGTCGTTCTTCTGTTGATCGGCGCGCTCGTTGTCTGGAAAATCCGCAAAGATAATGCTCCGGAAGAGTACACGCCCGGGGAATCATCGAAAGACATCACCAGTGTGCTGGATCGCATAGCACCAGCAACCACGATGATTAGAGTGCAGCCGGTCACGAGGCCTGCAGCTCCACGCGCTGTGGATCGCTTAGTGAACCCCGGACGACCTCTGCCCGCCGGCGCGCCCGGACCTGGATTCACCGACGTGACCAAACTCGCTGGACTGACATCCTTCCGCCAATTCCAGGGGCCGCGCAGCTCACAGTTGCCCGAAGATATGGGATCAGGCGTGGCCTGGGGTGATTTCGATAATGACGGCCTGGACGACCTGTTTGTAGTGAGCGCTGGCGGTGCACTGGGCGTGCCGGATTCCCAGCTCGCGCTGTCGGTGCTCTATCGCAATCTCGGCGACGGTCGCTTCGAAAAAGTAAGAGATTTTCCTGAGGTTCGCGTTCGCGGCATGGCGGCTGCCTGGGGCGACTATAACAACGATGGCTGGCTCGATCTGGTTGTCACCGGCTACGACATGATCATCCTGTTTCGCAACGATCACGGCCATCTCGTACGGGAGAAGAGTTTCCCCTCGCCCAAAGGCTTTTGGACCGGCGCAACCTGGGGTGACTACAACAAGGATGGCTACCTCGATCTCTATGTTTGCGGATACGTGAAGTACAAGGCGGACCCGGGCAATCTTCCGGCAAGTTCGTCACAATTCGGACTGGAAGTTCCCTACACACTCAATCCCGCTTCGTTCGAGCCGGAGCGGAACCTGTTGTTCCGAAACAACGGAAACGGCACGTTCACCGAAGTCGCGCAGCAGCTTGGAGTCGCCAACCCCGAAGGCCGCAGCCTGGGCGCAATCTGGCACGACTTCGATGGCGACGGCTGGCCTGATCTCTACGTGGCGAACGACATCTCCGAAAACAAACTCTATCTGAACAAGCACGGAACATTCGTAGATGCCGGACGAAACGCCTGGATCGAGGAGTATCGTGGCTCGATGGGTTTGGCGGTGGGCGATTTCGACCGTGATGGCGACGACGATCTCTTTATATCGCACTGGGTCGCGCAAGGAGATGCCCTGTATCAGAACCTGCTTTCCGAACAGAAGGGCATGTCGTCCGAGCTGCACTTCACCGACGTCGCAGCGAATATGGGCGTCGGCCAACCTTCATTTCAGAGAATTGGCTGGGGAACGAGCTTTGTGGACATTGATTCCGACGGCTGGCTCGATCTCGTCGTCGCGAACGGCAGCACATTTGAGCATAAAGGCCCAGCGCCCCGCGCGCTGGAGCCGATGCCAGCATTTTTGTTCTGGAATGCTCAGGGTACTTTCTTTGACGACCTTGCGCCCTGGAACCGCTCGCTGTCGCAACCGCATGTGAGCCGAGGATTGTCGGTCGCCGACTATAACAACGATGGCGCAATGGACATCGCCATTGTGGATCAGAGCGAAGGCGTACGGCTTCTCCGCAATGACATTCCTCAGGGTAACTGGGTTGAGCTGCGGCTTCACGATCGACTCCCGCCCAGTGGAAAGCCAATCGGATTTGGCGAGGGCGCAACGGTGATTGCCTGGGTGGGCGGAGTTCCTCTGCGGCGCACTGTCAGCAGTTCGTCTTATTTGTCGCAGGATAGCCATCGGGTACATATTGGCCTTGGTACAGCGACAAAGATTGATGATTTGGAAGTGCGCTGGCTGCGCGGAACGAAAGAAACTTGGATGAACGTCGGCGCCAACCAGATTTATGACATTACACAAGGCGATCCAGAGGCGAAGATCTGGACTCCTCTTGGTGCGACTACAAATCGAAACACAGCTGCGGCGCAGACTGATCTGGCAG
>Ga0070717_10001328_pt1 | contig 16958 bp, 18 predicted proteins | sample LARL113metaG_FD_71366 | JGI IMG/M metagenome (GOLD analysis project Ga0070717, IMG submission 71366) | Corn, switchgrass and miscanthus rhizosphere microbial communities from Kellogg Biological Station, Michigan, USA - LAR L11-3 metaG | ecosystem: Host-associated > Plants > Roots > Rhizosphere ... | reverse complement strand
CGCGCAGACGGTGAGGAATCCCCCGCCTTTCTGCGAGAGACGCGCATGTGGGCAGGGGATCCTTCGCCGTCTACGCGGCTTCAGGATGACACTTGCGCAGAGCTTCCTTAGTTCTTAGGTTTGTTCGTTGACAGCGCCGCGCGTCAGTCGTACCGTTATGCCCCTCATGAGGATCGCCATCTGTCGCTGTACGAACCACGGTCCGACGTAGGCGCGCCTTCACCACGCATTGAATTCGGACCCGAGCGATTTCGCCGGGTCTTTTTGTTTTCGGAAGAACCTAAGAACCTGGAGGAGCAGCGAAATGCACGGAAAGATCTACAACGACATCACTGAGCTCATGGGAAACACGCCGCTGGTGCGGCTCAACAAGATTCCGGAGAAGGGGAGCGCCGAGGTCGTCGTCAAGCTCGAGTCGTTCAACCCGCTCTCGTCGGTCAAGGACCGCATCGCCGTGTCGATGATCCGCGAGGCGGAGAAGGCCGGCGAGCTGACGCCCGGACAATCGACGGTCATCGAGGCGACGAGCGGCAACACCGGCATCGGCCTCGCCTTCGTCTGCGCCGCGCGCGGCTACCGCTGCGTCCTGATCATGCCCGACACGATGTCGGTGGAGCGCCGCAAGCTCCTCGAGGCCCTCGGCGCGCAGCTGATCCTCACGCCCGGCCCTAAGGGGATCAAGGAAGCGCAGCGCGTCGGCGACGAGATCCTGGCGAAGACGCCGGGCGGATGGCTGTCGAAGCAGTTCGACAACCCGGCGAATCTCAAGGTCCACCGCGAGACGACGGCGCAGGAGATTCTCCGCGACACCGGCGGGAAGCTCGACGCGGTCGTCGCGGGCGTCGGCACCGGCGGGACGATCACCGGCATCGGCCAAGTGTTCAAGAAAGAGGTGCCGAACGTCATCACCGTCGCGGTCGAGCCGGTGGAGTCGCAGGTGCTCAAGGGCGGCACGCACAACCCGCACAAGATCCAGGGCATCGGCGCCGGCATGGTGCCGTCGATCTACGACGCCAAGGTCGTCGACCGCATCACGGACGTGCAGTTCGACGACGCCGTGCGCGTCGCCCGCCGCCTCTCGCAGGAGGAAGGGATCTTCGTCGGCATCTCCTCGGGGGCGGTGGCGTGGGCGGCGCTGGAGATCGCCAAGGAGCTCGGCGAAGGGAAGCGCGTGGTGGCGGTGCTCCCCGACACCGGCGAGCGGTACCTCTCGACGGCGCTGTTCGAGTACACGGACGCCGTGAATCAGCCCGCGACGACGCCGGCCATGCTGGCGGCCCAGCAGGCGGCCGCGGCGCCGGCGCCAGCGTAAATCGGAGCGCCGGCGTCCCCGCCGGCTGGCCCAGCGGCGTCCCGCCGCCCGAGGCGAGACGCCTCGCAGCCAGCCGTCGGGACGACGGCGCTCCTACCGCCGTAGCCAGGCCGCGTATCCACCTCGGAGGTGCCGCGCTCGCGAAAAGCCGGCACCTCGCAGGATCTCCAGCGCGCGCGCGGAGCGGCCGCCCACCTGGCAGTAGACGACGACGTCGCGGTCGCGCGGGATCTCGCCGAGGCGCGACGGCAGCGCGCCGAGCGGGATGAGCGTCGCGCCCTCGATCGCGCCGCCGGCGAATTCGTGCGGCTCGCGGACGTCGATGAGCGCGGCGTCGAGCGTCGCGAGTTGCGCCGGCGTCACCTCGATCGCGCTTGCAGGATTGCAGAACTGCTCGTAATCGATCAGCCCTGCGATCGTCGGATGCGCGCCGCAGATCGCGCAGTTCGGATCCTTTCGCAGGCGCATCTGCCGGAACGACATCCGCAGCGCGTCGAAGACGAGCAGCCGCCCGACGAGCGTCTCGCCGACGCCCGCGATCAGCTTGATCGCCTCCGTCGCCTGAATCGTCCCGACGACGCCCGGCAGCACGCCGAGCACGCCCCCTTCCGCGCACGACGGCACGAGGTCGGGCGGCGGCGGCTCGGGGTAGAGGCAGCGGTAGCACGGCCCTTCTTTCGCGAAGAACACCGAGGCTTGGCCGTCGAAGCGGAAGATCGAGCCGTAGACGTTCGGCTTGCCGAGGAGGACGCAAGCGTCGTTGACGAGATAGCGCGTGGCGAAGTTGTCGGTGCCGTCGAGGATGACGTCGTAGCCGCGCAGCAGGTCGAGCGCGTTGTCCGAGGTGAGCGCGCAGTCGTGCGTCTCGATCGAGATGTCGGGATTGAGGTCCGACAGACGGGCGCGCGCGGCCTCGAGCTTCGGCGTGCCGACGTCGGACGTGCCGTAGAGCACCTGGCGATGCAGGTTCGTCTCGTCGACGCGGTCGAAGTCGACGAGGCCGATCCGCCCGACGCCCGCGGCGGCGAGGTAGATCGATGACGGGCTGCCGAGGCCGCCGGCGCCGACGATCAGCACCGAGCCGCGCTTGAGGCGGAGCTGCCCCTCTTCGCCGATCTCCGGCAGGATCAGGTGGCGCGCGTAGCGGGCGCGTTCGCTGGCGGTGAGGGTCACGCGAGGAGTTTATCCCGAGCGCAGCGAGGGATCAGACAAGGCGCCGCGATGCCGTTGCTTCGGGCTGTTCCGGCGCGGCGCCTCGGTTCACAAATGACTGCCCTCTTTTCATGAGCTATCGAGTAATCGCATGCTTAACCATGCACCGTCGTCGTCGTCGTCCTATGACGACGAGGACCCGATGACGCCTCGCTGCGCTCAGCGTGAACTAGGGAAGCAAGCGCGCGACGATCTCCTGAATGCGCTTGCCGTCCACGCGTCCTTTGTACCGCGCCGTCGCTTCCTTCATGACCTTGCCCATGTCCTTCTTCGACGCCGCGCCGGTCGAGGCGACGATCTCGCGAACGCCCGACTCGAGCTCCTCATCGGACAGCTCGGCCGGGAGATAGCGCTTGAGCAGCTCCATCTCCGACTGCTCTTTCGCGGCGAGCTCGGGGCGGTTGCCCTTCGTGTACTGCTCGATGGAGTCCTGGCGTTGCTTGACGCCTTTGCGGATGACCGCCATCGCCTCTTCGTCGGAGAGCTCGTGGCCTTTGTCGATCTGCTCGTATTTCAGCGCCGACTGGAGCATGCGCAGCGTCGAGGTGCGCTCCGCGTCGCGCGCCTTCATGGCCTCGGTGAGGTCGGCGCGGATCTGCTCGGTCAGTTTGGCCATTTGCGTTGCTCCTTCGGTTAGCGATTGGGGGTGGGCGATTAGCGATTGGGAGGGCCGGCCTAATCGCCAACCGCTAATCCCTAATCGCTTGTCACTGTAATGCTATTCTCGCGCGCCATGGCGCTCGACCTCCCTGCGCTCCTGCGCGAGACCGGCGCGCTGCTGACCGGCCACTTCCGCCTCTCGTCCGGACTGCACAGCCCGAGCTACGTGCAATGCGCGCGGCTGCTCGAGCACCCGCGGAACGCGAAGGCGATCGGCGAGGCGCTGGCCGGCAAGCTGCGCGACGCCGGCGCGCGCAAGATCGTCTCCCCCGCGCTCGGCGGCGTGATCGTCGGCTACGCCGTCGCCGAGGCGCTGGAATTGCCGTTTGTTTTCACCGAGAGGAAGGACGGCACGATGACGCTGCGGCGCGGCTTCCGCATCGACCCCGACGAGCCCGTGGTGATCGTCGAGGACGTGGTGACGACGGGGAAGTCGACACGGGAGACGGCGGACGTGATCTCGTCGCACGGCGGACGCGTGGTCGCGTTCGCGTCGATCCTGAATCGCAGCGGGCGGGAGAATCCGTTCGACCGGCGCTACGAGTCGCTGATGACGCTGGCGCTCGACACGTACGACGAAGCGCGCTGCCCGTCGTGCGCGGCGGGCTTGCCGCTGGACGTGCCGGGGTCGCGGTACTCGCGATGAAGGTCGAAGTCGTCGCCGTCCGCGGCAACGAGGCCGAGCTCCGCATCGACGGCCGCACCGCCTTCGTCCCGTTCATCGCCAACGGCGACGAGGTCTGGTTCGCGCTCGACGGGGAGATCTGGAACGTCGACGTCGCCAAGAAAGGCGCGCGGGCGAAGGCGCGGCATCGCGACCAATCGACGAGCGCACCGATGCCCGGCGTCGTGCTCAAGATCCTCGTCAAAGAAGGCGACGCGGTGACGAAAGGGAAACCGCTGCTGATCCTCGAAGCCATGAAGATGGAGCACCAGATCGTGGCGCCGCGCGACGGCACGGTTGCGGCAATCCACTGCCGCGAGGGAGAGCTCGTGCAGCCGGGCATAGACTTGGTCGAGATCAAATGAAGCTCCACGTCGACAGCGTCAAGGTCGTCGAAGTCGGGCCGCGAGACGGCCTGCAGAACGAGAAGGTCACGGTCCCGACCGAGGCGAAGGTCGCGTTCATCACCGCGCTCGGCGACGCCGGCCTGCGCACCATCGAGGCGGGCGCCTTCGTCTCGCCGAAGTGGGTGCCGCAGATGGCCGACACCGCCGAGGTCTATCGCAACATCCCGAAAGATCCGGGCGTCGAGTACCCGGTGCTCGTGCCGAACGCGAAGGGGCTCGACCGCGCGCTCGAGGCGGGCGTCACGTCGATCGCCATCTTCACCGCCGCCTCCGAAACCTTCAACAGGCGCAACATCAACATGTCGATCGACGAGTCGTTCGAGAACTACGCGCCGGTCGCGGCGCGGGCGCGCGCCGAGAGCGTGCGCGTGCGCGGCTACGTCTCGACCGCGTTCGGCTGCCCGTACGAGGGCGACGTCCCGCCGGAGAAAGTCCTCGAAGTCTGCGCGCGGCTCCTCGACCTCGGCTGCTACGAAGTCTCCGTCGGCGACACCATCGGCGTCGGCACGCCGATGCAGGTGCAGGGCGTGATCGGCATGCTCCTGCAAGTCATCCCGGCGACGCGTTTGGCGATGCACTTCCACGACACGCGCGGCACCGCGCTGGCGAACACGCTCGCCGCGCTGGAGATGGGGATCTCGACGTTCGACGCCTCCGCCGGCGGTCTCGGCGGCTGCCCGTACGCGCCCGGCGCGAGCGGCAACCTCGCGACGGAGGACCTCGTCTACATGCTCGACGGACTGGCCATCGAGAGCGGCGTCGATCTGAACCGCCTCGTCGCCGCCTCGTCGATCATCGCGCCGTACCTCGACCATCCGCTTCCCGGCCGCTACCTGCAGGCATGCACGCGCGCGAAGGCAAAAGCTGTCGCGCCCGCTTCGAGCGCGGTACAGTAGGACATGCAGCACGGCGACGGGTTTCTCAAAGACGGCTGGTTCGTCGTCCCCTGGCAGGTGATCTTCCGCGACCTCGATGCGTTCGGCCACGTCAACAACGCCGTCTACCTCACCTTCTTCGAATGGGCGCGGGCGCGGCTCTGGTTCGAGCTGACGGGCGGCTCCGATCCCGCTGCGATCAGCTTCATCGTGGCGCGCGCGGAGATCGACTTCAAAGCACCGATCGTCCTCGAGCCGATCGAGCTCGCCGTCCGCATCGGCGCGATGCGCAACAGCTCCTTCGACACGCACTACGAGATCCGTAACCGAAATGGCAAACAAATTGCCGCGACCGGCAGCGTCGTCGTTGTTCTGTTCGATTGGAAGCGGAACACGAAGATGCAGATCCCTGACGAGCTGCGAGAGAAAGTTCGGACGATGTTCGGGAGGGAGTGAGCATGCAGGCACGCGTACTGACGCACCCGGCCTTCGCGCGGCGGCGCTTCGTGGAGATCGCGCAGACGCCCGACGCGGCGCTCGATCTCGTCGAGGCGTCGCTGGTCATCGACGTCGAGGACAACCCGACGATCGAGATCTCGCACTACCTCGCACAGGTCGACGACTGGAGCGGCGCGGTGCGCCAGCGCCTGGAAGGCTCGCGCGACGTCGAGCGCATCGTCGACGCCATCAACCGCCTGCTCTTCGATGAAGAAGGCTTCCACGGCGAGGACGAGGACTACTACGACCCGCGCAGCGCGCTGCTCAGCGAGACGCTCGACCGCCACGCCGGGCTGCCGATGACGCTGTCGATCCTCTACATCGAGGTGTCGCGGCGGGTCGGCGTCGAGGTCTCCGGCGTGGCGCTGCCGGGGCGGTTCCTGGTCAAGTTCAGCGGCGCGTTCGGGCAGATCGTCGTCGATCCGTTCGACGGCGGGCGCGTGCTCTCGACGGTCGAGCTGCAGCAGCTGCTCGACGACGTGTTCGGCGGCGGCGTGCGGCTGCGCGAGCACCACCTCCGCTCGTTCACGGCGAAAGAGATCCTGGCGCGCGAGCTCGCGCACCTCAAGTCGGCGTACCTGGCGCGGCGCGACCTGCCGCACGCCGCGGCGTCGATCGACCGCCTGCTGATCCTCGACCGCAACGACGCCTACGAGCTGCGCGATCGCGCGACCGTGGCCATGCAGATGCACGCGTACCACACGGCCATCGAGTGCTTCGAGCGCTACGTGGCGCTCATGCCGCATGCCGAGGATGGCGGGCGCGTGCGCGAGCAGATCGCCTGGCTTCGCGGATGGCTGGAAAAGAATTGACGATGTTACGCTTGTAAGCGCGTGATCACCGGCTTCAACACCGACATCAAGCACAACGAAAAGGTCTACCACATCCAGACCGAGGACAAGGGTCTGCAGAACCCGTACATCGAGTCGCTGGTGTACGTCGGCGGCGAGATCCTGGCGTCGAAGAAGACCTCGTACGCGGAGCAGCTGAAGTCGGGCGTCGACGACAAGTGGATCGGCAGCCTGATGGAGCAGCAGCACCGCACGATGATCGCGGCCATCAAGCGCGGGCGCTTCGACGGGCCGGCCGACGTGACGAAGAGCTCGGCGAAGGCGGGGCCGACGCTCGCGCAGGAGGCGCCGGCCACGGCGGCCGGGCCGCCCGGCACGGCCACGCCGCCGCTCGATGACCGCACGCTCGATCAGGTCATCATCGACTATCTCGCCTCCGAGGCCGAGAGCGAGCACCTCGAGTTGTCGCTGCTGAGCAGCGTCGAGTTCTACTCAGGGACGCCGATTGAAGTGCGCGTGGCCACGAAGAAGAGCCTGTCGCAGCAGCCGATCGCCGCGGCGTCGATCGAGGTGAAGGTGATCTCGACCGTGGAGGCGCCGCGGGTGATCTTCCGCGGCAAGACGGCGGCGGACGGCAGCGCCGTGGTGCGCTGCACGATCCCGGCGTTCCGCGAGGGGACGGCGGCGGTGATCATCTCGGCGCAGAGCCCGATCGGGAACGATGAGGTGAAGCAGCTGGTGAAGCGAAGAAAGTAGTTGTTAGGTGTTAGGTTCTTAAGGGTTAGGCCTTCCTAACACCCGACACATAACACCTAACAACTCCTCTGGCCTCCCCCCTGCATCAGCACCGCCGCATGCCTCGTGGAGTTCGCATCCTCCTTGTCCTGGCCGGCCTTGCGCTCGTCACGTATCTGCTCGTCAGCCTCTATCTGCCGTCGTCGCGGTGGCTCGTGTTTGGGGTCGACAAGAACAGCGGCGCGGTGCGCACGGTCGAGTCGCGCGTCACCTTCCTGCCGCCGAATCAGTTCTACCGCCTCAAGTTCGAGAAGCGCGAAGGGTTCGCGCAGCGCGACGGGCTGATTCGCATCACTTCGAAGGAAGGCGTGCCGGTGACGCTGCAGTACCGGCTGCGCTTCGGCATCGAGGGCAACCGCCTGCCCGACGCGCAGCGGATGGTCGACGACGGCTGGAACGCCTGGATCCGGGCGCGCGTCTCCGAGGCGGTCTCCGCCGTGACGCAGCAGGTGCCGATCGAGGATCTGCTCTCGCCGACCTCGCAGTTCAACACGCAGCGCGACCCGCTGCGGCGCACCGTGGCCGCGCACCTCGCGCAGAGCGGCCTGAAAGTCACCGCCTTCGAGATCGCCCGCTTCGACGTCGACCGCGACGCCCTGCTGCGCGCCAAGCGCGCCGAGCTGCGCCGCGACGCGCGCAGCGCGCCGGGACGCGTGGCCGTCTTCGCCCTCGACGGCGCCGACTGGGAGCTGATCTCCGAGCTCGCCGACGACGGCCGCCTGCCGAACCTCAAGGCCCTCGCCCAGGGCGGCACGACCGGGTCGGTGCAGTCGATCCAGCCGATGGTCTCGCCGATGCTCTGGACCACGGCCGCCACCGGCCTCCCGCCCGACCGCCACGGCGTCCTCGACTTCATCGACCCGCAGTTGCACACGCCGGTGAACTCGTACTCGCGCCGCGCGCCGGCGCTGTGGGAGATCGCCGACTCGTTCGGCCGCAACGCGCTCGTGACGAACTGGTGGACCGACTGGCCGCCGTCGCAGCACGACAACACGATCTTCGATACGCCGGGCGCGCTGCTGCCCGACGCGATCTATCCGCCCGACCTCACGCAGCGCGCGGCGTCGCTCGTCGTCCCCACCGACACGATCGGCTACGCGCAGACCCGGCGCTTCCTCAACATCACGTCCGCGGAATTCGACAAAGCCGTGAGCAGCGGCGGGCCGTCCGATCCCATCAACGTCTTCCGCGCCGTGCTGGCGAAGACGTGGAGCGATCACCGCGTGGCCATCAACCTCTACAACGACGCGCGGCAGCACAACCGCGATCCGCTGCTGGTGATGGTGTCGTACGATGGCACCGACGCGGTCAATCACCTCTTCTCGCCGTTCCATCCGCCGTACCGCGAGGGGGTGAGCCAGGACGGCTACCGCAAGTTCTGGCCGGCGGTGGCGAACTACTACAGCGAGGTCGACCGGCTCATCGGCGAGTGGATGGGCGTGCTGCCGCCAGACACGAACGTCCTCATCGTCTCCGCGCACGGCTTCCGCTGGGGAAAGAACCGGCCGCACACGATGCCGAACGGCGGCGCGATGCTGTCGGACCACCGCAGCCCGGGGATCTTCATCGCCTACGGGCAGCGCGTGGCGCCGTCGCGGGGAATCCATCAGATGTCGCTCTTCGACATCGCCCCGACCGCGCTCGCGCTCCTCGGCCTGCCGAAGTCGACGGAGATGCCGGGCAACCTCGCGCAGTGGGCGTTCAAGGACGTGCAGCCGCTGACGTCGGTGCGCGTCGTGAGCTACGGCGAGTTCGTGAACTCGCGGCCGCTGCCGGCGAGCGCGCGGCCCGATCCGAAGCAGTATCAGGCCGAGCTGCAGGCCGTCGGGCACCTGTACGATCCGTCGCGGAACCTCACGCCGCTGCTCGACGACGAGGAGCCGCAGAAGGCCGCGCAGCCGCTGTCGCCGGAGAAGTGGGGCCTCTACGCGTACTACAACAACCTCGGCGTGCAGCTGCGGCAGCAGGGGAAAATCCGCGACGCCGCCGACGCGTTCGACCAGGCCATCGACCTGAATCCCGGCCGCCCCACGCCGTACCTGAACAAGGCGATGGCGCTGTACGACAAGCAGTTCTACACGGACGCCGACGAGGCCTTCCTGCAGGCGGTGGCGAAGGGGTTGCCGAACGCGGAGAACTGGTTCGTCGACTTCGCGGCGCTGTACCGCCAGAACAACATGCCGTCGCGGGCGATCGCGCTGCTGTACAAGGGGAAGCAGATGTTCCCGCAGTCGTACGCGATCGCGGCGAACCTCGGCTCGGCGCTGGTGACGTCGAGCCGCTACACGGAAGGGGTGCCGGAGCTCGAGCGCGCGCTGGGCTTGCAGCCGTCGTCGACGGAGGTGCTGAACAACCTGGGGATTTTTTACTCGAAGAAGCACGACTACGGGCGGGCGCTCGATTACTGGAATCGGTCGTTGTCGATCGAGCCGCGGCAGCCGCAGATTAGGGCGGCGGCGGAGGCGGCTAGGACGATGTTGTAGCGGACCGGCGGCGAGACGCCGCCTGGCCAGCCGGCGGGACGCCGGCGTTCCGAGAGAAGCGACTACGGGCGCTCGATTCAGGACGATGCTGTCGCGCAGAGGCGGCGAGACGCCGCCTGGCCGGCCGGCGGGGACGCCGGCACCACTTGCCTTGACTTGAGACTGAGTCTCAGTCTAGTATTGCCGTAGTCCAATGCCCGCAGTCGAACGCGAGATCAACCGCTTCCAGCACTTCCTCGGCACTCAGGGCCTCCGCCTCACCCGCGAGCGCGTCGCCCTCGTCCGCGAGATCTTCTCCATCCACTATCACTTCGAGGCCGACGAGCTCCTCCTCAAGATGAAGCAGAAGTCGGTCAAGATCTCCCGCGCCACCATCTACCGCACCCTCGAGCTCCTCGTGAAGTCCGGCATGGTCCGCCGCGTCCACCTCGGCGAAGACCACTACCACTACGAGCACGTCACCGGGAACTCCCACCACGACCACCTCATCTGCACCACCTGCGGCTCCGTCATCGAGTTCCACGACCCCGGCCTCGAGACGCGCACGCGCGAGATCTGCGAGAAAAAGAAGTTCACCCCCACCTTCTACAACCTGCAGGTCCTCGGGATCTGCGACTCCTGCCGAAAGAAAGGCGCGCTGCCCACCGCCCCCGATCGTGTCACGATGATCTCCGAGGGCGCTCTGCAGCTCCGCAAGTAGCCCATGCTCCCTGCCCTCGTCATCGTCTTCCGCGAAGGCTTCGAAGCCTTCCTCACCGTCGCCATCATCTTCGCCTTCCTGCGCAAGACCGGCCGCGACTGGCTGCGGCCCGCGGTCTACGCCGGCATCGTCGTCTCCGTCCTCGCGAGCTTCGCCCTCGGCTGGGTGCTGATGCGCGTCAACCAGTCGTTGTGGGAAGGAATCCTCGGCCTCGTCGCCGCCGTGCTCGTGGCCACCTTCGTCGTCCACGTCTGGCGCACCGCGCCGCGGATGAAAGGCGACATGGAGCAGCGCCTGGAGAGCGCATCGTCGCCGGCCTCGCGCGCGCTGGCCGTCCTCGGCATCTTCGCCTTCACCGTGCTGATGGTGACGCGCGAAGGGATGGAGACGGCGCTGATGCTGATCCAGGTCAAGAACACGCGCTTCATCCTCGGCTCGCTCCTCGGCATTGTCGCCGCGGCGCTGATGTCGTGGGCGTGGGCGCACTACGGACATCGCATCAACCTCAAGCGCTTCTTCCAGGTGACGGGGATGTTCCTCCTGCTCTTCACCGCGCAGATCGTCTTCTACGCGATCCACGAGCTCTCCGAGGCCGAGGTGTTGCCGCACAGTGAAGCGATCCACACCGCCACCGAGCCGTTCTCGCCGGTCGGCGTCTACGGCAAATGGTTTTCGGTGCTGATGGTCGGCGTCTGCGCGGCGTGGCTGATCGGCGTGTCGATGAAAGACCGGCTGCGGCGCGCCCACGCCGTCGTCGCGCTGTTGATCCTCGCCGCGATCGTGCCGATGACAGCGCGCGCCGACGCGACGCGCGCGCAGGCCATGATGGGCACCGTCTGCGAGATCACGGCCGACGACGCTGGCGCGCTCGACGCGGCGTTCGACGAGGGGAAGCGCATCGAGCGGATGATCAGCACCTGGCGCGACGACAGCGAGCTGGCGCGCTTCAACGCCGGCGACGCGAAGGCGCTCTCGCCCGAGCTGGCCGCCGCCCTGCGCATCACGCTGGCGTGGGCGAAGGAGACCGGCGGCGCGTTCAACCCGCTGGTGCGGCCGCTGATCGATGCGTGGCAGACGCGCGGCAAGGGCGCGGTGCCGTCGCACGAGACGCTGGCGAAAGCGCTCAAGCGCACCGATCTCGCCAACGCCGACGGCCTGGTGCTGAGGAACGGCGCGATGTTCGAGGAAGGCGCGTGGGGAAAGGGCCTGGCCATCGGCCGGATGCTCGACGTCCTCAAGGCGCGCGGCGTGAAACACGCGCTCATCAACCTCGGCGGACAGATCGGGCAGTTCGGCGATCCGACCGACGTCGTCATCGCCGATCCGCGGCATCGCGACGTCCCCGCGGTCGTGCTGCTGCTCGGCATGGAGTCGATCTCGACCAGCGCCGGATCCGAAAAGACCTTCACCGCCGGCGGCCGCACGTTCACGCACATCATCGATCCGCGCACCGGCGTCGCGTTGCCGCCGCGCGGATCGGTTTCCGTCGTCAACGACTCCGCGTTCGTCGCCGACATCCTCTCCACCGCGCTCTACGTCATGAGCGCGGACGCGGGGATGAAGTGGGCGAAGGCGCACGACGTCGCGGCCATTTTCATCACCGACAAAAACGAAGTTCTCGCCTCGGCGCCGATCCCAGGGCTGCGCGCGCTCGACGCGAAGTTCACCGTGAGGTAGAGGTCCGATGATTCGACGTTTGATGGTGGTCGTGTGCTCATTCGCGCTGGCGGGCGCGGCCTTCGCGCAGGAGACGGGCGATCTCGAGCGCCGCTTGCGCGCGCTGCAGGACAAAGTCGCCGAGGTCGACGAGCTCAAACGCGAGATCGACGTGCTGTCGAAGGAGATCGAGGCGCTCAAGAGCGGGCAGCAGAAGCAGGCCGTCGAAGTCACGCCGGCGCTCGCGGGCCAGCAGTACGGCCTCGGCGCCGCGGCGTCGAAGGTCTACCGCGCCGAGCCGGGAATCTCCATCGGCGGCTACGGCGACATGGCGTACCAGAACGGCGAGAGCAAGACCGCGGACCTCATGCGCGCGGTCGTCTACACCGGCTACAAGTTCAACCGGAACGTCCTCTTCAACTCCGAGCTCGAGGTCGAGCACGCGTCGACGGAGCTCGGCGGCTCGGTGTCGATGGAGTTCGCCTATCTCGACTTCCTCCTGCGCCCGCAGGCGAACGTGCGCGCCGGCGTGGTGCTGATGCCGGTCGGCTTCATCAACGAGCAGCACGAGCCGACGGCGTACTTCGGCGTGCAGCGGCCGGCAGTCGAGCGCACGATCATCCCGACGACGTGGAGCGAGATCGGCGGCGGCGTCTTCGGCGACGTCGGGCGTTTCAGCTATCGCTCGTACGTCGTCACGGGCCTCGACAGCTCGCGCTTCGAAGCGGAGGAAGGGCTGCACGAAGGGAAGCAGGCGGGCGCGGAGGCGAAGGCGGAGGACCTCGCGTTCGTGGCGCGCGGCGACTGGCACCCGATCGAAGGCACGCTCCTCGGCGGCGCGTTCTACACCGGCAACTCGGGGCAGGGGCGCGGGTTCGCGGGGCGCGTGCGGCTGGCCGAGGTTCACGCGGAGTCGAAGTTCCGCGCCGTGTCGGTGCGGGCGCTGGCGGCGCGCGCCTCGATCGGCGACGCCGCGGCCATCAACGCCGCGAACGGCTTCACCGGCGACGAGTCGGTCGGCCGGACCCTCGGCGGCTGGTACGTCGAAGGCGGCTACGACCTCGGCAACGGCAATGTCGCCGTCATCCCGTACGCGCGCTACGAGCGCTTCGACACGCAGCGCAGCGTGCCGTTCGGCTTCGAGCGCAACCCGGCGAACGACGCGCGCATCGTCACGCTCGGCGTGGCCGTCAAGCCGATTCCGCAGACGGTGATCAAAGTCGACTGGCAGAACCACTCGACGAAGAAGGACCAGTTCAACATAGGACTGGGGTACATCTTCTGATGAACGCCCCCGTCATTCTGAGCCGCGTCAGACGGCGAAGAATCTCAAAATGCCACGGCGTCGCATCTGGAGATCCTTCGCCGTCTTCGCGGCTCAGGATGACGTCGTACGTGATGACGGCGATCCTCGTTATCCTGCTCGCCAGCAGCGCCGGCGCGCGCGTACTCCTCACCCAGGAGCAGGCGCTGGCGACGGCGTTCCCCGCGCCGGCGACCGTGGCGCGGCAGAAGTTTTTCCTGACGCCGGAGCAGCTCGCCGCGGCGCGCAAGGAGAGCGGCGTGGACTTCGACGACCGCCTCGTCATCCGCTACGCCGGCAGTGACGGCCGCGTCGCCTACTTCGACACGCACCGCGTGCGCACGGAGCCGGAGACGGTGATGGTCGTCGTGAACCCGGACGGCAGCGTCGACCGCGTGGAGATCCTCTCGTTCAACGAGCCGACCGACTACTTCCCGAAGCGGCGCTGGCTCGACCAGCTCCTGCACCGGAAGCTCGACAGCGAGCTGGCGCTGAACCGCGGCATCCGCCCGATCTCCGGCGCGAGCCTCACCGGCCGCGCGCTCGTCAACGCGACGCGCAAGGTGCTGGCGCTGCACCACGCGCTGGCGGGAGTGGCGCCGCGATGATGTCGCGCGCGCAGGTGGCGCTGCTGCAGCTCTCGCTGCTGGCGATGGCGGTGACCGGCCTGGCGTTCGCGTGGATGAAGTACTTCATGAAGAGCGACGATCCGTTCGCCGTCGTGAACCATCCGTGGCAACCGCACCTGCTGTCGGCGCACGTGCTGCTCGCGCCGCTGGCGGTCTTCGCGATCGGCTGGATCTTCGGCAACCACATCTGGCCGGCGTACCGGTTCGGCGCGCCGAACCGGGCGAGCGGCATCGTGTCGATGCTGTTCATCGTGCCGATGACGATCAGCGGATATCTGCTGCAGGTATCGACGGAGGACGCGACGCGCAAGGCGTTCGCGGTGTCGCATTGGGTGAGCGTGGGATTGTTTGTCGTGGCGTACGTCGCGCACCTGGTGCCGCTGCATCGTGTCATTCCGAGCCGCGCAGACGGCGAGGAATCCCGTGCCGCAGGGGATCCCTCGCTACGCTCGGGATGACACGAAGTCAATCAGTCGCGCAAGGCGTCGTAGGCTCCGCTCTTTCCCCAGCACCACCGCCACATCGAAAATCGGCGGCGACGCGCCGCGCCCTGTCAGCGCCAGCCGCAGCGGGTGAATCAGCTTCCCCGCGCTCACGTCGCGTTCCTCGGCGAGCTTCCGCAGCGCGGCCTCGGACGTCGTCACATCGAACGGCTCCGTCGCGGCGAGCGCGGCGTGCAGCTCGCGCAGACGGGCGGCGAGGTCGTCGCCTTTCAGATGCTTCTTCGCCGCCTCGACGTCGTAGTCGAAATCGTCGGTGAAGTAGAACGAGATCTGCTCGGCGATCTCGCGCAGCGTCCGGGCGCGCATCTTGTGCAGGTCGATGATCGGCCGCAGCTCCTCGACCGGGCGCGGCGCGTCGCCGAGGAACGGGACGAGATGCGCGTAGAGCTCGTCGGCGCTCATGCGCATCAGGTACTGGCCGTTCATCCACAGCAGCTTCTCCGGATCGAACACGGCGGGCGCCTTGTTGACGTCGCTCAAGTCGAAGAGGGGCGACGCCTCCTCCTTCGTGAAGATCTCGCGGTCGCCGCCGGGCGACCAGCCGAGGAGCGTGAGGAAGTTGAAGAGCGCCTGCGGCACGATGCCCATGTCGCGGTACTCCTCGGCCGACGTCGCGCCGGTGCGCTTGGAAAGGCGCTTGCGGTCGCTGCCGAGGATCAGCGGAAGGTGCGCGAAGACCGGCGGCTCGTGTTGGAAGGCGCGGAAGAGCAGCACATGCTTCGGCGTGTTAGAGAGGTGGTCGTCGCCGCGCGCGACGTGCGTGACGGCCATGTCGATGTCGTCGACGACGACGGAGAGGTGATACGTCGGGTGCTTGTCGGAGCGGAGGAGGACGAAGTCGTCGATGAGGTCGCCCTCGAACGCGACGTGGCCGCGGATGAGATCGTGGAACTCGATCGTCCCCGGCTCCACGCGGAAGCGGATGATGTGCGGCGTCTCGGGATGCTGCTCGGCCAGCGTGCGGCAGCGTCCCGAGTACCGCCACGCCCTTCCCTCGGCCTCGGCGGCGACGCGCTCCTCTTCGAGCTCCTCGACGGTGCAATAGCAGCGGTACGCCTTGCCGCCGGCCACGAGCTCCTCGGCGCGCTCGCGGTAGCGCGCCAAGCGGTCGCTTTGGTAGAGCGGCCCCTCGTCCCACTCGACGCCGAGCCACTGCAGCGAGCTGACGATCTGCTCGGCGTGGTGCTGCTTGGAGCGCTCGACGTCGGTGTCCTCGATGCGCAGGAGCATCGTGCCGCCGTAGTGGCGGGCGTGGAGCAGATTGAAGATCGCGGTGCGCGCGCCGCCGACGTGAAGGAAGCCGGTGGGAGAGGGGGCGAAACGGAGTTTCACGCGGTTGGAGTCTACAATCAATCGATGCGGCGCCGCGGCTTCTCGCTCATCGAAGTCCTCGTGGCGCTGCTGATCCTGGCCATCGTCATCACCACGACGATCTCGATGTTCGCCGAGCGCCAGCGGCGGCTGCGCATGGCGCACGAGACGATCCTCGCGTACCAGGCGCTGTCGAACGAGGCCGAGCTGTGGCGGCGCGTCGATTTCAAATCGATCGACAGCCAGGCGCTCGCGTTCCGCTCCGACCTCACGCTCATCCAGCCGATGGCGCCGTACTCCGCCTCGGTGAAGATCGACACGCCGCGCGCCGACGTCCGCAACATCACCCTCACGATCCGCTGGGACACGGCCAAACGCTCGGCCACGCTCGCGCTCGCCCGCGCCGACACGGGAGGGACGAATTTATGGTGAAGCGCGCGCGCGGCTACAGCCTCATCGAGCTCACCGTCACGCTGGCGCTCTTCGGTACGTTCCTGCTCATCATCGCCATCCTCACCGCGGAGATGCACCGCAACGAGAAGCGCTGGCCGATCAACTTCATGACCCATCCCGACGTCAGCGCCATCGTGTCGCGCCTGCGCCGCGACGTCTACGACTCGAAGTACTTCCCCGATACGTGGCAGTCGTACACGAACGGCGACCAGACGCCGATCATCTACACGATCACGCCGGCCGGCTTCGGCGAGACGATCGTGTGGGACTTCCGCACGCCGGGGCAGGTGACGCGCCACGCCTGGACGGCGAACCAGCCGCAGAGCGATTGGACGGCGCGCGGGACGCCGGCCTTCACGACCGAGAAATACGACGCGCCGAACGGCGAGACGGGACTGCACGTCCTGGCCGTAGACGACAAAGGACGACTTGCGATCGATCAGATTCTCATTCCGCGGCCGCACGACTGAGCGGGGCTACGTGCTCATCTCCGCGATCGTGCTGGCGATCCTCTACTTCGCGTTGATGGAGTTGATGCTCGTCGACTCGTCGCGCGCGCTGCGCGAGGCCCAGCGCTTCCGCGCGCGCGTCGTGGCCACGACGCTGTCGGAGAGCGCCGCGGAGCTCGCCGCCGCGCAACTCGTCACGCAGCCGTCGGCGCAGGTGAACGCGAGCGACGATCAGGGGACGATGACGGCGACGCTGC
>Ga0070717_10001326_pt1 | contig 16963 bp, 15 predicted proteins | sample LARL113metaG_FD_71366 | JGI IMG/M metagenome (GOLD analysis project Ga0070717, IMG submission 71366) | Corn, switchgrass and miscanthus rhizosphere microbial communities from Kellogg Biological Station, Michigan, USA - LAR L11-3 metaG | ecosystem: Host-associated > Plants > Roots > Rhizosphere ... | reverse complement strand
ATATGATGCGCCCGCGGGTTTTGTCCCGCTGCTTTATCAGCAAAGGGCATCGAATTTGATCAAGAGCTCGCGGCGAGGGGCTCAATCGCCCTTAATTAGGAAAAGCGCATGGGGGTCGAGCACGGTTTGGAACAGTTCTATTCGGCCCTGCGAAATGCCGTGTCAAGCAAGAGATCGCCACAGGAAAAGCTGGCGTCTGTCTTAACGGACATCCGCCATTTACAACGAGACAGTTTCCCCACCGACGCCGCCTGGGAGCACTTCCAGGCTCTGATGAGAGAAGCGACGAAGTGTGAGGCGCAATTTTTCGGAGATAGCGATATCCATGCCACCGTACGCCGGATGACCGACGAAGAGGCGCAGCGACTGCTCAGAACCGGCCTTGACTTGTTCAATGAGTTGTTCCAGGGTTGAGGCGCGGCAATCGTGCACCTGGGTCATGTGCAATTCAGACCGGCCGTTCCCAGACCGCGGCATCGAACGTGTGCGTGCACTCGTAGCCTTCCTGCCGGTAGAGCTCGATGGCATGCTCGTTGGCCTGGGTCACAGTGAGGGAGATTTCGCTTACACCCTGGCGGAAGAACCATGTCGCTGCGAGAGATAGCAGGAGCCGCGCCAGCCCGTGGCGGCGATATTGCGGCCGGACGCAGAGCTGGGTGATGTGACCGCTCTGCGTGCTCACCCGGGAGCCCAGGACCAGCGCCACCATTTCCCTGCTGGAGCGCTCGAAGATCACGTGCGACACCTGTGGAGAAAACGTCCCGCACCCCGAATAGCGAACGATGTTGTGCAGGAATCGCAGCGACCCCTTGGCGGAGCGGTACTGGTCGTTGATGAAGCTGTCCGGGTGTCCGGCGTAGGCTTCGGAGATCAGGCGCCCCGCGGCGTTCAGGTCGTCGTCGCGCCAGGGGCGCAGATCCAGTTGGGGGGGCAAATCGGGACGGGGCATGTTCCACACTGCCGCCAGGGGCTGCACCATAAACAGCCGGCGATACATTTCAAACCCCGCGTGGCGAAAACAATCCGCATGCGCGCCGGAGGGATGCAGCAGCAACTGTGATTCAATGCGGTCCACCTGGGGCGAATTCTGCAGCGTTTCGAAGAGGTGCCTGAGGAGCGTCTCCTCCACCTCGCGGGCGGGCTGCGCCTCGGCCTCGAAGACCGAAGCCTCCGCGGAAGCATGATCCGCCGAGCTGGGATCCGACGGCCGCGAGGCCAGCGCGAACACGTCGCCGATCACGGCCTTCGATTCCTCGTACACGCAGAACGCGTACCCCATCACCTGCCCGGCTTCCATGGCTACATACCCGGGCAGCATGTGGCTGTCGAGGTATTGCATCAATAATTTTGCCGAGGTCCGGTAATCCCAGTGCAGCCTCCGGCGCCACAGATCCCCCTCTGCTTCCAGCAGGGGACGCAACAGCGGTGCCGCAAAGTGCCGAAGGTCCAGAACCTCAATGGAGACGCCCTGTGCCATACCTCACCAGAATAGTTGTAATGCAGACACTGCCGTACGGTTTCCTCGTGCGTTCCGTGGGTGGTATCTCTGCGTGCAAGTCCTTCCGCTCACTTTGCCACGACTGCTTCCAAACTGCAAACGGCAGGGATCAGGGATCGATCTAGAGTTCACCGCGGACCTGAACACCGAACCTGTTCCCTGATCCCTGTTCCCTGATCCCTGTTTCTCACCGGCTCCCCACCAGGTACACTTCCAGCCCCTGCTCGGGCCAGTTGAAGAGCGTTTCGTAATGTCGGCCCTCGAGGTATTCCTCCAGCGCCGAGGGGGTGTGCAGGTCCATTCCGTTACGGCCGATCACGCGCGCCACCAGCAGATGCTGCTCATCGGGCACGCCATTCTCTTCATAATTGACGACTTCGTGGTTGCGATAGAAGGCAAGTCCGTATTCCATGTCGCGCCGGACGCGGAAAACTGCCACCCTTTCATTGCCTGGAGCGTAGTCGAGCAGCCGCCTGGCCAGTGGACGGGCTGAATAGGTCCGGTCGAGCACCTGAATCACGCGTTTGGTGGATCCGACCGCCGGAATCCCGAAAAACGGTCCTACGCCGTAAAGAAAGAAGACCAGGACAATCAAGACACCGCATGTGGCCAGGCGCAGGCGCGCGACGCCGAAACCGTGAACCACGATAACCATGAGGAGGGCCGCGCCGATTCCGGACAGGATCGCCACCACCAGTGGACGCCCGGGCGGCACCACCGGCCCGTGCACCACGAACCACGGAAGAAGCAGGGTGAAGGTGGTCATGAGCCCGGTTAAGAGCGCGTGGCCCGCTAGGTCCCAGCGGCTCAGGCCCGGCCCGCGGCGGCGGAAAAGATAATCCCCGGTAAGGATGGTGATCGGCGGGATGGACGGCAGAATATAGCCCGGCAGCTTGGATTCAGAGAACGAGAAAAAAATGATCGGAACAAACGCCCAGATGACGAGGAACTCGGGAAATGCGTCCCCCGGCCGGTTCGGCTTGCGCTTGGCATTGGTGGCGTGGCGCAGCCGCCACTCCGCCACCGAGGTTTGAATTCCATCGATCAGCGACCGCAATGCCAGGAAGGTCCATGGCATGAGCGCCAGCAAAACCACGACGAAGTAGTACCAGAAGGGCTGCTGGTGCTGAAAACGGTTGGTGGCAAAACGTTCTAGGTTGTGTTCCCAAAAGAATTCCCGGAAGAAGGTGGGGTTCTCGTGCTGCACAGCGATAAACCAGGGCAGCACGATGGCGAAATAGAGAATCACTCCCGGCCACCAGAACGACCGCTTGACGATGGACCACTCTCGGCGCAGGGCCGCAAAGGCGGTGACGATCACAATGGCCAAAAACGGCGCCACTGGTCCCTTGGCCAGCGTGGCTACGCCAGTAAAAAAGTAGATATCGAAGAGCCAGAATTTGGAGTCGGTTTCATACCACGCATACCAGCCCAGCAGCCCGATCGAAAACGGCGCGGCCATCTGCATGTCGGTGGAAGCGCCGCGGGCAAACCCGATGATGCCCGCGCAGGCCACGGTGATCAGCGCGGCATCCAGATGTCCCCCAGGCCGGAATCGCCGCATGTGCAGGTAGATGAGCGCCGCCATGATGAAGGCGAAGCTGGCCGAAGGCAGGCGTGCGCTCCAGTCGTGCACCCCGAATTCCTGGAACAGGAACATGGCGCGCCAATAATAGAGGGCCGGTTTCTCCAGCCACGGCCGTCCATAGAGATAGGGCGTAACACAGGCGCCCAGGCGGCCTGAGATTGTGTGGGCCGAGTCGAACCGGTCCAGCATCTCGTGGGCGATCTGCGCATACCGCGGCTCATCCGCGCCCACCAGCCCCAGGCCGTCTCCGCCCAGGATCGGCGTCAGCCCATAGGCCAGGAAGTAGACCGCAAACACCAGAAACACAGCCGCTTCGCATACGGTGGCCCAACTGGGCAGCCGCGCGGGCGGCTTTTCTGGCGAAACCGGAGCGGATGGTTCCAGCTTTGTGTCCACTTCCAGAGGTTCTCCAACGGCGATATCACGTGCCTGACAGACAGACGAACCGCCGTGCGCCGCGTTTACTTCTCAGAACTTGTCACCGCCTACAAATCCCTAAACCAGGTTCGCGGACCCGGCACTCGGACTTCGACAGGGACAAGGCTAACACAGTGAATGGACCACAACCGTACCACGCGAACCCAGCCCAAACATCCTTGATCCTGATTCATATGTCTCGATCTCCGATGAATTTCACTTCAGTCGAGGCCCATCGGAAGGGAGATGCCATTGCTTGACGAGAGCCGGGCCCGACGCGTGTACCTGGCCAACCGGACGGGCACATCCCGCCTCCTAAAATCAAAGTGGTGGCTGCCTGCACCAACCCGTTCCTTCGCATCCCCAAACCCAGGCCGGAGCGCACCGAACACCGCGTCTGGGATGCCCCTGCTCCGCTTCGCCTTTGGCACCTCGCCAGCCTTGATGCCCCGACAGTCGCCCTGGTGTGGTCTTATGGGTTCGCGTGGGCCGCGCACATCCGCGTGCCCGCGTGGGCTCCCGCCTCCCTGGCGCTCATCGCATGGGCGGTCTACATCGGGGACCGTTTGCTCGACGCGCGCGCCGGGATGCAGTCGCCGCCGCTCCATGTGCTGCGCGAACGCCACTATTTCCATTGGCGGTACCGGCGCTTCCTGGCGCCTGGGGGTGCGCTGGCCGCGCTCGCAGCCGCTGCCCTGGTCTTGACGCGCCTGCCTGCGGCTGCACGGGCACCCGATACGGCGCTCGCTACCGCCACTCTTGCCTACTTCTCCGGAATCCACTCCCGTCGCCGCATCTCGCCGGCACTGCAAGCTGTGCTCGCGCCGATCTCTCCAAAACCCTTCCTGATCGGCATTCTCTTTACGGCGGGCTGCTTGCTGCCGCTCGCGTCGCAAGTTCCTGCGCTGGCGATTATCCGCGGGCTCGCCAAACCGGCTTCGTTTTTTGTCGTACTGGCGTGGCTCAACTGCTATGCCATTGCCGAATGGGAGTCGGGTGACCCAATTCATCCATCCAACAGCACGTTGCGCAGGGCCGGCCTGCTCGCGGCAACGGGCGCTCTGCTCGCGCTTTTCCAGGCGATCACGGAACCCCGTTCTGCCTTGCTGGTCGCGGCGGGAACCACTAGTGCGCTTCTCCTTGCGCTTCTCGATCGCCTGCGCCATCAATTAACGCCGCTCGCCCTTCGTGCGGCTGCCGACCTGGTCCTGCTCACCCCGGCTTTGTTGCTGGTAATCGAGCCATGCAGCAAATGAGCCGTGCCTGGCCGCAGGCCTCCGCCGGACCAAGCCCATCCAATCCGCCAAACTTCGATCGCCTCGCCCCGATATACGGCTGGATGGAGTGGCTCAGCTTTGGTCCGTGCCTCGCGCGCTGCCGGCGCGCCTTTCTCCCCCGCCTGACTGGCCGCGGCCGCGCATTGATCTTCGGCGATGGAGACGGCCGCTTCACGGCGCACCTCCTGCGCTCCAGCCCGGGAATCGAAATCGACGCCATCGACGCCAGCCCCGCAATGCTCAGGGCCTTGGCAGCCCGCGCCGGCCCGAACCGCTCCCGCGTTCACACCCAGGCCATGGATGCGCGGCAATGGCAGCCGCCGGAATCCCGCCGCTACGACTTGGTCGGCACCCATTTCTTTCTCGATTGCCTCACCACGGCGGAGGTCCGTTCCCTCGCGGCCGCCGTCCGGCCCAACCTCCATCCTGGCGCGCTCTGGGTGGTCTCGGAGTTCTCCATACCGCCCGGCTGGTTCGGCAGCATGATCGCGGCGCCGCTCATCTCTGTGCTCTACCGCGCCTTCGGCTGGCTCACGGGACTCGCCGTCCGCCGCCTTCCCGATTATCAGGCTGCTTTCCGCGACGCAGGTTTCATCCTGCTCGAAGCCCACCCCTCGCTCCACGGTCTCCTTGCGAGCGAACTTTGGGCTCCCGCACCAGGGCCCATTGAATCCAGTTGTGAGGGTGTAACGGCCCGGATGGTCCCCGGTCTGATTGTTACAACTGTGTTAAAATCAATCGAGTAAGGAGCTGGCTCCGCTACACTGGTCTCTCCCGCCGGATCTCGATCGATGAATCTATACCTTATGCGTCACGCGAATGCCGGTCTTGTTCGCGTGAATCCCCTGCTCGATAAAAAACGCGCCCTCATTAAAGAAGGAAAAGATCAGTGCGTTCTGATGGCGCGGGTCCTCAGCGCCCTCAAGGTGCAGATCGACGTAATCGTCTCCAGCCCCTTGAAACGCTCGCTCCAGACCGCCCAGTTTGTAGGCACGGAACTGGGCTATGACGCCAAGGTGGAGATCAGCCCCGCGCTGGGTCCCGACGGCGACTACGGCGCCTTTCAGAACCTGCTGGCCAAGTATGCCGACCGCGAAGGAGTGCTGGTGGTGGGGCATAATCCCAACCTCTTCCAGTTCCTGGGCCGGCTGGTCACCGGCAACGGCGGCGCCAACCTGCGCATGCGCAAAGCCTCCGTCGCGCGCATCGATCTGGACCGCCATCCTCCGCAACTGCAGTGGCTCATCGATCCCCGCACCGCGCGTTCCTTCTATGCCAGCGTGGGAAAAAGCTCCCGCCCGAAAACTTCGCGGAAGTAGCCGGCCTCCTTGCGCAGCGACCACAGTTCCAGTTCTGCGCCCGTGCGTCCCGGCTTGATCTCCAGGTAGATCCGCTTGGGATAGACCTTGGCATTCACCCGCAATACATCGCTGGCGCGATCCTGGTTCAACGCCACGGCCAACCGCAGCAGCACCACCGCCCCCTGCACGCTCTTGTGTTCGTCTGTGGGAATGTTGCGCATGGCGCGGTCGCCGGGCTGGGGACGGCTCTTGCCCAGGTAACGCGCGATGGCCGAGATGATGGTCCGCTGCGTCGGCGTGTAGCCGTACAGCTCCGAGCTCGAAATAATGTACTGCGTGTGCCGGTGATGGCCCTGATGATTGATGAACTTGCCGGTATCTCGCAGCACCGCGGCGGCCGCCAGCCAGCTTTCATACTCCGGCGGGAGCCGGTGCAACGTTTTCAATTCCCTGAAGAGCTGAATGGCATGCGCTCGCACCGGTTCGGCTTTCCGGGCGTCCACACCATACCGGCGCGCCGTGGCCACGACGCTCTCCCACCTCTCCTGCTCGAATTCCCGATGGCCGCGCGCGCGCGTATCGGTTTCCGCCAGCATGAGGGCCAGAACGCCATCCCGCAACCCGAGCGGCGAGTAGCGAAAGCCAGAGAGCCCGAAGCTCTCCAGCACCTCGGCATACACCTCGGCCCCAGCTACGATAATCTCCGCGCGGCGCGGCCCGATGCCCGGCATCGCCTCGCGCTCCGGAAGCGACATTTTCCCGATCTTTGAGGCCAGCTTGTGTACCAGTTGCGTGGGCGCGAAGCCCGCCATCCCCGCCGATACCGTGCGCCACTCCGTTCCCACGCGCCGCGAGCTCCCGGCCTTCCCACTCTTGCCGGCGAGCCCTGCAGATTTGATCACCGCCGCGCATGCATCGGCGAGAGCCGCCGCCGTGCCAGAGGTGGCGATGACCTGCGAAACGTTGTCGAACGGAATGCGCCGACGCGCCCGGCGCAATTCGCGGGCAATCAACTGCCGCATTTGCGCCAACCCTTCCGGGGGCGCCGGATCAGCTGCGGTCAGGAACTCCTCGGTGAGCCGCACGGCTCCCAGTGGAAGGCTGATCGTCTCCCGGATCTTCTTATTCTCAGATAAAGTGATCTCGCAGCTTCCGCCGCCCAGGTCGATGAGCAGCACCTTGCCGCCCACGCCCGCCTCCCCGCTCATCACCCCGCGATGAATCAGGCGGCCTTCTTCGAGGCCGGAGATCACTTCCATGTTCCAGCCCGTCTCGGCTTTCACCCACGCTTGGAATGCAGCGGCATTGCGCGCGTCGCGCATGGCGGAGGTCGCCACCACCCGAATCCGGTCGGGCGCGTGCGCCTGCACCGCGCGCTGAAAGCGCTTCAGCGCCCGCAGCGTGGCCGACATCGCGTCCGGCGAAATCAGCCCCGACTCAAACACGCTCGAGCCCAACCGCGTCACTTCCCGTTCCTCGTGCAATGTCTTCAACTGGTGCGCGACCACGCGGGCGATTTTCAGCCGGCAGGAATTCGAACCAATATCTATGGCGGCGAACGTCGGCATTTTCTTGGAAGTTCTCCAGAACCAATAAAAAAGACTCTGGGCTCACAATACACGAGCGAAGCGGCCACCCGGTTGGTGTTTTGGTTCCACAGCTCCGGGTGAAAACAACAGCTCCAAGTCTTTTCTTCACGTATGGAACTTTTCTTCGTCTCACCTCATTACCAGTTGTCTAGAGGATTGTAGAAATTGCATGCAAGAGCTACCATCCGTGAGCGTTCTGAAGTCGGAGGCAAGCCAGTGCAAGAACCCTCGGCACCACCTGTGAGCGACGCGCGGGAAAACTCCGGTCCGCGCGGCGAAAAGACGGATGAGCAACTGATGGTCGCATTCGCGCGGGGTCAGACCGACGCATTTAACGAACTCTTTCAGCGCTATAGCCAGCCGTTGTTCGGATTCTTCCGCCGTCGGCTCGACGATGCGGCGCAGGCCGAAGAACTCACCCAGGAAACCTTTCTCGCGGTGCTGCGCGGCTCGGTGCGCTATGAAGCCACGGCGCTGTTTCGAACCTGGCTATACGCAATCGGCTTCAGAATTCTGCGCGCCCACCGCCGCAAAGTCGCCTTCCGCGCCATGTTTACCGGATCGGCGCCCGCCCATCGCGAACCGGCCGCGCACGCCCACCTTGATGAAGACCTCCTGATCCGCGACGCGGTTCGCAAGCTCGACCGCATGGATCGCGAAATTCTTCTGCTCCGCGAATTCGAGCAATTGACGTACGCCGAAATCGCCGCGCTGATGGGCGTCCCAATTAACACGGTCCGATCGCGGCTCTTTCGCGCGCGCACAGAACTGCGCGGCCTGCTGTCATCGCCGCTGCCCGTCTCCACCACGCTACCCCCAAACGAATTGACCCAATCGGAGGGACGCGCATGACACTCGCCGCGCAACACACTGCTCCTGAAAACATCATGGCCCTCCTGGATCGCGAACTCTCCGCAGCCGAAGCCCGCGCCATTCAAGCCCACATCGAAGGATGTGCTGAATGCGCCGCCGTCGCCGATCAGTTCCGCGAGACGTCCAACGCTCTCGCCGTCTGGACTGTGCCGCCAAGTCCGCAGATACTTGCCACGGCGATGAAAGAGAAGTTGGACCGAATCGCAAAGCGGCCCGCCTCGAGGGTCCCCCTCCGGATACATTTGGTGCCCGGTCAAGGGCACCGGTGGGCGATCGCCGGCGGATCCGCTGTAACCGTCGTGTTCTTGTTCGCGATGTTCTACTCGCAGCCTATGGACAAGCGCGCTCCCCAGAGGATGACAGCCTCCGCTCCTCCCGCCGCCCTCAACGAACTTGCTCTGCGTGATCCGCATCCGACCGCGATGACCGTAGCGCCATCGCAGGCCGGCATCGTCGCCATGGACGCGAAGAGAAATGTGGACTCCGCACAACGCCTTGCGACTGGAAGAAACAACGGCTCTCTCGATCATTCGAGCGGCGTCCCCTCGTCTCCATCGACCATGCCCATGATCGCCCACACCGTGTCGCTCACCATTCTCGTCAAGGACATCGCCCAAGCCCGTCCCGCGCTCGATGCGATCCTGTCGCGCTACCAGGGCTACGCCGCGGAACTCAGCATCAACACGCCGGAGAACTACGCGCGTTCCTTCGGCGCATCCCTTCGCATTCCTGCGCAGGCGCTTCCCAGTGCGCTCGCCGATCTGCGCAGCCTGGGCCGCGTCCAGAGTGAATCGCAATCCGGCGAAGAAGTCACGCAGCAGCACACCGACCTCGTCGCGCGCCTCAGGAATGCCCGCGAAACCGAGCAGCGCCTGCTCGCGATCCTGCAACAGCGCACCGGCAAGGTTTCAGAAGTACTTCAGGTCGAGGAACAGATCTCCACCACCCGCGGCGACATCGAGCGCATGGAAGCCGAACAGAAAGCGCTCGAACACCGCGTCGATTTCGGCAGCGTGCAACTGCAACTCACCGAGGAGTACAAGGCGCAACTCGCCGCGCCCTCCAGTTCCGTGGGCACGCGCATGCACAATTCCTTCGTCGCGGGCCTGGCCAACGCCGGCAACAACCTGCTCAGCATCCTTCTCTTCTTCGAGGAATACGGCCCGGTGCTGCTGGTATGGCTCGCCGTGCTCGCCACGCCGCTGTGGCTGCTGTGGCGCCGGTATCGCAGAGCGCAGGCGCAGATCTAATTCGGAACGAAACCACGGTGAAGTTGACCGCCTAAGTGAGAACTGGATGAACGCGCTGACTTGCTGACTCGCTAACGTCGCGAAGCGACGCCGACCTGCTGCTTCTATAGTCAACCGTGCCTCTTGCCAGTCGAGCAATTCTCACCAAAGATTCACTGGACCCGAACCCCTCCGTCCCGCGCCCGGCCTGGGTACCCGGCTGATATCCTGAACTTTGTACGCTTTTTAACGATGACGAATACTCTGAACATCAAAACTCGGCCCCAGCAGCAGCAAGGGCTCTCCACTCTAAGCGCATGGCTCATTTTGGTGGCAATTTTTGGCGCAGTGCAATTCGGTTCACTGTTTACGCCCCCGCTGCTCGATGACGCCGACGCGTCCCACGCCCAGGCCGCGGCGCACATGGCCGAAACCGGCGATTGGGTCACGCTCAAGGTCAACGACATTCGTTATCTCGAAAAACCGCCGCTCCCCTACTGGATCGTCGCCGGTCTCGACCGCATCTTTGGTGAAAACGCGTTCGCCACCCGGCTGCCCAACTCGCTTGCCATTCTCGGAATCGCCTGGCTGGCGTGGCTCTGGGCCGCCCGAGCCTGGGGAAAACGCGCCGGCTTCTATGCTGCGCTCGGCGTACTCACATCGATCGGCCCATTCCTGTTTACGCGCTTCTCCATCCCGGAAGCGCTGCTTTCTTTCTTCCTGCTGTTTGCTCTCTACAGCTTCATCACCGGCCTCGAGAGCAGGCGGCCGATTCGCTTCTATGGCATGTGGGCCGCGCTGGCACTGGCTGTCCTCACCAAGGGCCTCATCGCGCCCATCTTTTTCTTCGCCGCCGCCGTGCCGCTTTTGCTGCTGAGCGGCCAATGGCGCCGCTGGCGTGCCCTCAAGCCTGTTACCGGCCTCCTGCTGTTTCTCGCAATCGCACTTCCGTGGCACATCCTGGCAGGCATGGCCAATCCCGACCAGGGCCACCCCGTCGGCAACCACCCCACTCCCGGCAACGTGCACGGATTCTGGTATTTCTACTTTCTCAACGAACACGTCTTCCGGTTTCTCGGCACGCGCTTTCCGCATGACTACAACCGCATGCCCGTGTTGTGGTATTGGCTGGCTCACATTGTGTGGCTGTTCCCCTGGAGCCTTTTTCTTCCCGCTCTTGTTGTACTCGCGTGGCGCACGCGTCATTCCTGGCTCCAGCACCTCCGCCGCGACGCCGGCCAGACGGTCGATTTCTACCTCGATTTCGGGGCACGCGAAGACGTGGCCAGTTACGTCCAGCGCCTCAAGTTCCGGGTGCGCTCGGCGTGGCTGCTGGGCATCTATTCCGCCTTCATCCTGTTTTTCTTTTCGCTATCCACCAACCAGGAGTACTACACGTTTCCGGCCTGGCCGGCGCTGCTCATCCTTATCGCCGGCGTATTGGCAGGAACCGAAGAACAGCGCCCGGTTGAGTTGACGGCGGCATCGACACAGGTCGCCGTGAGGCCGGCGTTATCGACAGCGTGGCTCAGCGGCGCCCAAGCCGTGTTCGCCGTGGCCGGTGTGGTCGCGGCGGCAGCGCTCGGCTGGGGCTTATGGGAATCGCGCAACCTTCCCTTTGTCGCCGATATCGGCACCCTTCTGGCGCATCGCGATGTGGGCGGCTACACGCTCTCCATGTCCCACTTCTTCGACCTCACCGGACCGTCTTTCGCGGCCCTGCGGCTGCCGGCCGCGATGGCAGCCATCACCCTGCTGATCGGCCCCGCTGTGAGCTGGCTCCTGCGCCTCAAGCACAAACACCTACCCGCTACAACAACGCTGGCGCTCACCTGCGCGCTCTTCCTGGTCGCCGCACACATTGCGTTCGCGCGCTTCGAGCCCATGCTCAGTTCGAAGCAATTCGCCGACACGATCATCGCCAAGGGCTCGCCGGCCGATTCGTTCATCATCTACGGCGACCAGTCGGACGCATCCTCGGTGGTCTTTTATACGCACAACTTCCTGCGCAAGCCGGCGTACCTCGTTTTTCCGAGGTGCTCGCAGGATGGCGAGGGCTCTTCGCTGCTGTGGGGCTCCTGCTATCCGGATGCGCCCGACATTTTTCTCAGCGAAGATCAATTGTCCAAACAGTGGGGCACGGGCCCACGCAAGTGGCTCTTCGCGCAGGACACGAAGCAGGAAAAAGTCGAACAGCTACTCGCTGGCCGACTCTTCCCTGTCCAGTCCATCGCCGACAAGGCGCTATGGACCGACCGGCCCCTCAATTGAGCTGCCGGCCTTCCATCGTAAATTTGCCTAACCGATTATTTGAAAGCGGTTGACGATTCCAGCGAATCGTAAAGTGGATCTGTGTGCGGGGATTCGATGACCAGCATGAATGACACCTGCGCGCAATCGACGCAGTGGGGAAAGTTGTTTCCTTTTGCGAGCGTGATGGTTTCCTCGCTTGCATGCGGCGGGTAATGGGTAATGCGGTAGGTACCGGAATACGGAATGAATTCGCCAGCGGTGAAAACATTGTCCATAGTTCTTTGTCCTCCATGCGACGCAGCACTATGGGATGAGAGTGGCGGAGAAAGGTTTTCCCCGCCGGTAAAAGGTATTTTTCTGCGAAGGCGCGAGCTGCACAATCTCTGGTGCGTCTTACGGGCAGCGGCACTCATCCTGAAACAGTTGTGGGCCGACAGCCTGCTGTTCTCACGACGGCTCCCGGCCCACTCATATTTTTGGCGCGATTACTTGATCCCGATCACCATCGAATCCGGCCCGACGAGATGCTCGACGCGGGTCTCGCGGAAACCCGCCTCTTTCATCCAGCCCATGCAATCGGCGCCCGTGAAATCGAAACCTCCCGGCGATTCGATCAGCATGTTAAGGCTCATCAGCAGCCCGAAGGCGTTCTTCGATCGATCGTCGTCGATGATTGACTCATAGACGATGTACGCGCCGCCGGGCGGGAGCGCCTCGTACGCCTTGCGGATCAGCATTTTCTTCTCTTCGAGATTCCAGTCGTGCAGGATATGCCCCATCATGATCACGTCCACGTTGGGCAGCGGGTCCGTAAAAAAGCTTCCCGCCTCGAAGCGAACGCGAGACGTCAGACCGTTCTCTTCCACGTACTCCTCAAAGATCGGGGCCACCTCCGGCAGATCGAAACCCGTCCCTTGTAAGTGGGGGTTCCTGAGCGCGACCTGCACCATCAGGTCTCCCTGCGCGGTGCCGCAATCGGCCACGGTTTTGTAATCGGCCCAGGGGAACTTCGACGCGATGGCAAGATTCGCGCCGCGGCTCACGCCGCTCATGGCGCGCAAAAAAGTCTTGAGCCGCGCGGGATCGGCATAGAGCGCGGCAAACACATCGGCTTCACCAGGTTGTTCGCTTTGCCGTTCTCCGGTGCGCAGCGCGAGGGTGAGCCGGTTCCAATGCCCGTACAGGCGCTGGTTTGCCATCTCCAGAATCCCGCCGATGTAGGAAGGCTTGCGCTTATCGAGAAACACGTCAGTCGAAGGCGTGTTGCGGTAGCGGCCATCCTCCCGTTCCAGGAATCCCAGCGCGACCAGCGCATCCAGGAAGTCACGCGAAGACCGAGGATGAAGGCCCAGCCGTCCGGCCAGTGCGTGCCCTTCTTCCGGTCCGCGGGCCAGCTCGGTGAAGACTTCCATCTCCACCGCGCTGAGCAGCGTTTTCGAAGCCCAGAAGGCCAGGCCGGTTTGTAGAATGTGCTCGGGTGTAGGTGCAGACGAAAGCGACGCTACAGGTGCGGGTGCGATTGCCGCCATAGACAAATTTTCCTTTCGGGCCAGGCGCGATGGAACTTTGAAGCGGGGAACGAGCGAACCCAGGGAAGTGAATCGCGCCTGTGAGGTGTCAATTGTTGCTGATGGAGTCTACCGCGGCGGGCTGCGCCTGGCAACCCACTACTTCGCGGCCCGCATTTTTCCGCCAGGCAATAATTCAAACACGCGTCCCCGCCACAGGATGTGGCTGGAAAAATAACTCGCCGCCCAGAAGAAAAAGCCCATCAGGTCGCGGATAGGATAGAGCACCAGCAGGTTGGACCAGTTCCGATCGCCAACCACCCAATTGCCCACTGCTATCGACAGCGACAACCGCGTAATGACGGCCCACGCCAACAATCCCGCGCCGACGGCTGGATGATGCACAGCAATCCCGGCCGCCAACCCTAGCAGCCCAAACGGCATGCTGAACGTGAGCGCGGTTCCGAAGTGCCCCTTGGGCCGCGAGAAGCGCGTCGACTTCATCCAACGCACCTGGTGCTTCAGTGACTGAATGAGGGTGGCGTTAATCACCATGTGGTCGATGGCGTGATGGCTGAGAACGACTTTCTGCCCGAGCTTGAACGTCTCGTTGCCCAGCACGAAATCGTCGGCGCAGTAATCCGCCGTGACGCGAAATCCTCCCATGCGGCGAATCGTCTCGCGGCGAAACCCCATGGTTGGCCCCAGCGTGAACTGCATGTCTTCCATCATGCGCGCCACCAGCACGCCCGCCGTCATCTCCACTGACATGCCGACGGCCTCGAGCCGCGCCCACAACCCGCCCTCGGCGGCGACCCCGCGATAGAGGCAAGTAATGCCGCCCACGCGCGGATCAGCAAATGGCAGTGCGATGGCGCGCAGGTAATCCGGGGTCACGCGTACATCGCTGTCGCTGATCACCAGGATGTCATACGCCGCGGCCTCTTCCATCAGTTCCATGGAGCGCACCTTGGCATTGATGTAGGGCGGTTCGCCGGTAGAGAAAAACTTCGCCGGTATTTGCGCATAGCGCGCCGCTACGCCACGCGCAATGGCGAGCCCGGGATCATCCTCGGTGCGCGTGCAGAACAGAATCTCGTACTGCGGATAATCTTGCTCGAAGAATGTCATGAGATGCGCTTCGAGGCCGGGCTCCGCGCCATGCAACGGTTTCAACAGGGTCAACGGAGGCGTGAATCCGGGCGGATCGTCAAGCTTCGCATAAGCTGCCCGCCGCTCGCGGAGATATCCCGGCACGGCCCACAGGACCATGCCGGTGAACACGGTTGAAGTGACGACGCCGAATGCGGCCAGCGCGAGCAGAGCGTAAAGCATGCGGGATTAAGAATAACGGGGCTGCCCTAGAGCCTGCCCTTAGCCTGCCGAAGGGGGTCTCGCTTTTGAGACCTGGGTGCGCGAATGCTCACCACGACCATGACTCTACGGCTTTCGCCCCGGCACCACCACCGGCCTTGCCACGGTCGGCTTGCGCAGCGGCACAATGGCCCCGGTAATGGCGGGCGTTCCCTGCTGGAATCGCGTCAGCATCTCCGACCGCACATACTCGACAAAGTTCTGCATCTGCCGGTTCATCTCCTCCATGCGCTCTCGCATCTGCAGGATGATGGCGATGCCGGCAATGTTCACGCCCAGGTCGCGGGCCAGGTTCAGGATGAACTCCAGCCGCTCCAGGTCTTCGTCGGTGTAGAGCCGCGTGTTGCCCTCGGTGCGCGACGGCTTCAGCAGGCCTTCGCGCTCGTACAGGCGCAGCGTCTGCGGGTGGATTTCATACATCTCCGCCACCGACGAAATCATGTACGCGCCTTTCGATTTTCGTTTCGCTGGCATGGCTCGCTCTCGGTTCTCAGTAGTTTGCAGTCGTCCTAATCCCTAATCCCTATTCCCTGCTTCTAGATCTTATTGAACAACTCCACCCGCGGATCCTGGTTATTCAGCTTGGCCAGTTCACGCATGATCTCGCGACTGCGCTCATCCTGCAGCGTGGGAATCACCACATCCACGGTCACGATCTGGTCGCCGCGCTGTCCCGGCCGTTGCGCGCTTTCCACGCCGCGCTCGCGTAGCCGCAACTTCTGGCCGCACTGCGTTCCGGGCGGAATCTTCAACTGCGCGCGACCGTCGATCGTAGGCACATCCACTTTCGCGCCCAGCGACGCCTCCGCCACCGTCACCGGCACATTGATCTGAATATCGTCGCCTACGCGCTTAAACACGGGATGGGTACCCACGCGAATGATCAGGTACAGGTCGCCCTGAGAGCCGCCATTCAGGCCGGCATTGCCCTTCCCCTGCAGCCGGATGCGCTGGCCGTCGCGCGTCCCAGGCTTGATGCGAAACTCCACCGTCTCGGTACGCTCCACCACGCCTTCGCCGTGGCAGGTTGGGCAATCGTTCGAAATGCGGCCGGTCCCGTTGCACCGCGGGCAGGTGATATTGAACTTCATGCGCCCGCCCATCTGCGTCACCTGTCCGGTGCCGTTACACTCCGGGCACGGCATTGCGCCACCGGTGTGCGACTGGCCGTGACAGGTGGGGCAGGTCTCCTGGCGCTGAATCTGCAGGCGCGCCTGCCCGCCGCGGATTGCCGTCCAGAAATCCACCGTCGCCTGGTATTCGAGATCGGTGCCCGGCTGCGGCCCGCGCGGCCGCTGCGGTTGCTGCTGTCCCGTGAAGATGCCCGAAAAAATGTCCTTGAAGCTGCCCCACGAAGACGATCCGCCGCCGGTCTGCGCTCCCGGCCCGCCGCTGCCGAAATTCGAAAAGTCGAATCCCTCGAAATCAACCGGCATTCCTCCGCCGCGCCCGCCCCCACCCTGATGGCGCGCGTACGCCTCCGCCTGCGCCGGGTCGATCTGGTCGGAGTAGAAGCCCAACTGGTCATACACCTTGCGCTTCTTCTCGTCGCTCAGAATATCGTTGGCCTCGGAGATCTCCTTGAACTTCTCCTCCGCCTTCTTGTCGCCCGGATTCACGTCGGGGTGGTACTTGCGCGCCAGCTTGCGGAAAGCCTTGCGGATCTCCTCCGGCGTGGCGGTCTTCTTCACCCCCAGCAACGCGTAATAGTCTTTGTTCGTCGTCGTGGCCATGTGTTCTGGTTTCCAGTAACCCCTACTTGCTCTCCAATTAAAACTTATAGTGTAGGTCGTAGTTCATGCTGGTTGGCTTACCGGCAAACGTGCCTGGTTCAAAACGGCAATGTCTCGCAGCTTCTTCCGCTGCATCCACCAAGACCTTATTGGTCCCCTTCGGATATGTGTCACCTACCGTTCCATCCGTTAATACAGTTACAGTGATCGTTGCGTCGCCGTGTACGCCGTGGCATGGATTGCCCTTCGAACAATCAGGCTTCACCATCTTGATCAAACGAGGAGGCACGACGGGTGGCTTGCCATTCTGAGCGAAGACCGGG
>Ga0070717_10001325_pt1 | contig 16967 bp, 7 predicted proteins | sample LARL113metaG_FD_71366 | JGI IMG/M metagenome (GOLD analysis project Ga0070717, IMG submission 71366) | Corn, switchgrass and miscanthus rhizosphere microbial communities from Kellogg Biological Station, Michigan, USA - LAR L11-3 metaG | ecosystem: Host-associated > Plants > Roots > Rhizosphere ... | reverse complement strand
CGCCCCATGGTCATTCGGAACCGCTCTATCGAAAATTGGTGGGGAACGGACCCATCAGCACAGCCTTGTCAGTCAGCGGGAGTGGACAATGGGGTTTGCGCCTATGGCGTCTCGGCCCCGTTTTCGTTTGGTACCGCGCACAACACTACCGAGCGCGCTCCCGGCTACCGCCAGGTCGATATGTCCCTGTTCAAGGATTTCCACGTGTGGCATGAACAGGTAGTTGGTTTCCGTTCAGACTTCTTCAACATTTTCAATATTGCCAGTTACGGAAATCCTGACAACTCGATATCGGACTTTTCCACTAATCCCGCGTCGAACAACTTTGGCCGGATCGGCGATGTACGGTCTCCTCAGCGACAGATACAGCTCAGCTTGCATTACATTTTTTAATCTGCATGAGTCAGAACCTCTATGAGTGAGCCTCTCGTTCTGGAGATTTGCGCTGATTCGGTCGAGTCCGCTATCGCGGCGGAAGCCGGCGGCGCTAATCGAGTGGAGTTGTGCAGCAATCTCCTCGAAGGCGGGGTCACTCCCAGTTCGGGGTTGATCGCCACGGTGCGCGACCGCATATCAATCGGGATCTACGTGATGATTCGTCCGCGTGGCGGCGACTTCTGCTATAGCGCCGACGAATTCGAGGCGATGGAACAAGATGTCCTCACCGCGAAGCAACTTGGCGCAGATGGGATCGTGATTGGCATTCTCAGCGAAGACGGCCAGATTGATCTCCAGAGGACGCGCCATCTGGTTGACATTGCCCGGCCGCTCAAAGTTACGTTTCATCGCGCCTTTGATATGTCGAATGACCTCAGAAAGGCAATGGAGGACATTATCGCCGCTGGGGTTGATCGCGTATTGACCTCAGGAGGTGAGCAGACAGTCGAAAGCGGCGTAGACACCCTTGCTAAGTTAATCAGAGCGGCCAATGACAGGGTTGTGATAATGGCAGGCGGTGGGATTACCCGGACCAACGTGCGCGGCATCATTGCAAGAACTGGCGTGCGCGAAATTCACGCCAGTGTGCGCGTGCCCGTGCCCAGCCGGATGCGCCACCGCAATGAACGGATATCTATGGGCGCCCTGAAAGGCCGGGAGTACGAGCGGGTGGTGGTCATGCAAGACCGAGTGTCGCACTTGCTCGAAGCTGCCACCAACGGTGCGCGGCGGACGAACGCGCGGCCCAGGCGGCAAGGCGTGTAGGATTTCCTTTTCAATTCTTGACCATAGATTTGCGCTTCTTGAGACTCTTCAAAAGAAAGAATACATTCAACCTCTATCCGAAACTTATGCCTTGACCTCACAGGAGGGGATGGTGCGTGTGAAGCGATTGACCAGTTTGTATTTGTGCTTGCTCCTGTTCAGCGCTGTGGGCTTCCCTCAAGAACCTGCTCCCGGGAATGCTGCATCCGATCCGTTCAAGCCCGCGCTCGACCACCTCGCCGCTCTTGTGACCAAGCCGCTACCGGAGTGGCGTTTCCACCTTGATCTGCCACATCCTGAAGATCCGTCACTGAACGATTCCGACTGGCAAGTCATGACTGCCAGCCCTTCAACCCGGGACGAAGACCAGAACCACTGGAAGGGCGCGCGCGTATTTCGCCGCTGGATTGAGATTCCGGAAAAGCTTAATGGCTATGCCGTGAAGGGGTCCCGCGTAACCTTCGATCTTCGATTCGGCAGCGATGCAAATGCGATCATCACAGTTTTTTTCAATGGCTCCATCCTGTTTCACGGGGACGAAAATACGCAGCAGCCGTTGCTGTTAAGCGAAAATGCGCAGCCCGGTCAGAAATATCTGATTGCCGCGCGCGTCGATGCCGGCAACGTGGATACAGCGCTATTTCGCAGTGACTTAAAGATCGAGCCAGCCGCTGGGCGCCCTGACCCACACCGGTTGCGCGAAGAAATTCTTTCTGCTCGTCCATTGATTGCTGCGTATCCAGAGGGCCAGAGCGAACGCGAACAGCAACTACTCGCATCAGTCAACGCAATTGATTTCTCGCCGCTCAAAAGGAACGATCAGGCCGCGTTTGATGCTTCGTTGCGGCAGGCACAGATCAAAATGCAGGCGCTCGATCCCTGGCTCAAGCAATTCACCATCCGGGCCGTCGGCAATTCACATATTGATATGGCCTGGCTGTGGCCATGGACTGAAACCGTAGAAATCGTGCGTAACACTTTTCGCAGCGCACTCGACCTCATGCGCGAGTATCCGGATTTCAAATTCACCATGTCGTCGGCTCGCGCCTATGAATGGATCGAAGAGAAGTATCCGGAAATGTTTAAGGAAATCGAGCAGCGCGTGAAGGAAGGCCGGTGGGAAGTCATCGGTGGAATGTGGGTCGAGCCTGATCTCAACATGCCTGCCGGCGAATCGCTGGTCCGGCAGATTCTGGTGGGCAAGGAATATTTTCAGCAGAAATTCGGCGTAGACGTAAAAATCGGCTGGAACCCGGATTCGTTCGGCTACAACTGGCAGCTCCCCCAGATTTACAAGAAATCCGGAATGGACTATTTCGTCACCCAAAAGCTGCTGTGGGCGCACGAGTTCACCACGTTTCCTTACAAGTTGTTCTGGTGGGAGTCGCCCGACGGCAGCCGACTGCTCACTTATTTTCCGCACGATTACGCGGGCAGCATCGAAGCCGAGCCTATGGCAAAAGACCTCTCGCAGTGGATTCCATCCATCTATGGCCCGCAACTTCGTGATACGCCGGAAATGCTGCACCTGTATGGCGTTGGCGACCATGGCGGCGGTCCTACGCGCACCATGCTCGACAATGCAACCCGCTTGATGGCTCCCGAAACCGTGTATCCCAAATTCGAATTCACCACCGCCGCCAGCTTTTTTAGCGATCTCGAAAAGAAACTGCCTGGCATGAACGTGCCGACGTGGAAAGACGAACTGTACTTCCAATATCACCGCGGCGTGTTCACCACGCAGGCCGAGACCAAGCGCCGAATCAGACGCAGCGAAGAAGCGCTTTTGAACGCGGAACAGTTTGCGTCGATCGCATCACTCTACGGCCGTGCCTACCCTCACGATGAATTGCAGCTTGCCTGGAAGAACCTGCTCTTCGATCATTTTCACGACATCATGCCGGGATCGGGAATCGCGGTGAACTATCTCGACGCCAAACGTAATCTCGAAGACGTGCAACGCATGAGCCGCGAGATCAGCGACGGCGCGCTCGATGAAATCGCCGCTCACATTAACACTCAACGCGATGGCGTTCCCGTCGTGGTCTTCAACTCCTTGTCCTGGCCGCGAACGGAGATCACAGAAGTTGAAGTTCAACTTCCTGGACCAACCCAGTATGTTGAGGTCACAGATTCCACAGGCAAGCATGCGGAATCACAGTTGCTCTCGATAGATGCTGCCACGCATCGCGCACGGCTGTTGCTCTTGGCCAGCGCGCCGGCTGTTGGTTACAACACCTACTTCGTGCGCGCGTCGACCAAGCCTGTGTCCAATGTATCGGCCGTAAAGGCGTCTGCAGATTCGCTCGAAAACGAGTTCATTCGCCTCAAGATTGATCCCAACAGCGGCTGCCTGCTGAGCTTGTTTGATAAGCGCAGCCAGGTTGAAACGTTGGCGCCTTCGGAAACCGATACTGGAGGCCCCAAAGACCGAGTGTGCGGCAATTTGCTGCAAACCTTCGTGGACAAACCCAAGCAATGGGATGCATGGAATATTGACGCCGATTTCGAAAAGCAACATTGGGACCTCGACAGTGCCGACGAAGTGAAGCTAGTCGAGATCGGTCCTTTGCGAGCCGTGCTGCGCGTGAAAAATCATTTTCAGAACTCAACCTTCGTCCGCGACATAACGGTCTATGCGGGGATGCCTCGTGTCGACGTGAAAATGCAGGCCGACTGGCACGAAAAGCACATCCTGCTAAAAGTAGCCTTCCCGCTCAGCGCACACAGTGGAAAAGCCACGTATGAGATTCCCTTCGGCTCCATCGAACGCCCGACCACGCGCAATACGCCAGCCGAGCAAGCTGAGTTCGAAGTTCCAGCTCAGCGCTGGGCCGACATTTCCGATAGCGCACACGGATTCAGTCTGCTTAACGATTGCAAATATGGCTACGATGCCAAAGGGAACGTCTTGCGGCTGTCGCTTCTGCGATCGTCGGAATGGCCTGACCCCCACGCCGATGAAGGACAGCACGAGTTCACTTACTCTCTCTATCCCCACGGCGGCAGCTGGCGTGACGCGTTAACCATACGCCAGGGATATGAACTTAACTACAAGCTGCTTTCAATGCAGAGGGAGAAACACGAAGGCCAGCTTGCGGCTGAGCACTCATTCGCTCAGCTTCAACCCGACAACCTGATACTCACCGCCATGAAGAGGGCCGAAGATGGAAATGGCGTGGTGTTTCGCTTTTACGAATGGGCGGGCAAAGAGGGCGATGCCAAGCTCGAACTTCCCAATGTTGCGGAATCGGCCTCTGAAACCGACTTGATGGAAAGGACAACCGGACGGCTTTCTGTACAGAATGGGGTGGTAACTGTCCGCACCAAACCGTACGAGATCAAAACCATCAAAGTGCGATTCGCATCCACGCCGCACGCCGAGACGGCAAAGGCGATCCACTAGATCATGGCGCGCCCAAACCATAAACCAGGAAACATGACCAGGCTCTTAGCCTCAGCTGCGTTGATCTCCAGCCTGCTGGCGTCCTTCGCGAACGGACAGAATTTCGTCGACGCGAAGCCTTCGCCGCAGCAGGTCTCCTGGCAAGATCTTGAATTCGGAGTCATCATTCACTTCGGTACCAACACCTTCCTCGACCGCGAATGGGGAGACGGCACCGCCAGTCCGGAAATATTTAACCCCACGCAGTTTGACCCTGAGCAGTGGATGAGGGCAATCAAAGCCGCTGGCGCAAAGTACGTTGTCCTAGTTGCGAAACACCACGACGGTTTTTGTCTTTGGCCATCGGAACAGACTAACTACAGCGTAAAGAGCAGTCCTTGGGAAGGTGGCAAAGGCGATCTAGTGCGGCGAGTCTCCGACGCAGCGCGAAAGTATGGGCTGAAGTTCGGCGTCTATCTTTCTCCATGGGACCGGCACGAACCGAAATATAAGAGCTCCGCTGCCTATGACGACTACTACGTCGCGCAGTTGCAGGAACTGGCCACAAACTACGGCGACCTAGTGGAGTTCTGGCTCGACGGTGCCGGGAGCGAAGGCCATGTCTATAATTTTCCCCGCATCATCGAAAACCTTCGCATGTACCAACCCAACACGCTGGTTTTCGCCGACGCGGCACTATTCGAATATGGAGACATTCGCTGGGCTGGCAACGAGAATGGGACCATTCCCTACGAAAACTGGAACGTGCTCGATCGTCACGGATACCTGCGCTGGCGCCCGATGGAGGCTGACACTCCGCTGCACAAGGAGCATTGGTTCTGGCACCCCAACGACGAGGCTACGCTGAAGTCGGTGGACGAACTTGTTTCGACCTATGAGGAAAGTGTTGGCCGGGGCGGCCAGTTGATGCTCGGTATCGCTCCCGACCAGCGTGGTTTGCTGCCCGACGCCGACGTGAAGCGGCTAGAAGAATTCGGGGCAGCCATTCAGAAGCGCTATGGGGCGAACTTGGTCGCGAAGCATCACACCCATTCCGGCAACTCCTCAGAGGCCGCCTTCGATAGTGACCCCGATACATTCTGGTCAGCCCCGTCCGGGTCTCATCATGCGGTGCTCGAAGCCGACTTCGCCAAACCGGTGACCTTTGATCGGACGCTGATCATGGAATGGTTGAATGACGGACAGCACGTCGAGCATTTTCGAATTGAAGCTTGGACCGACGGGCGCTGGACCACCCTGGTGGACGGCCATGCAATCGGCCACAAACGGATTGACCATTTCGCGGCAGTAACTGCGTCCCGTATCCGTTTGAACATTCTTTCATCATCGGCAGAGACCCATATCCGCGAACTTCAGGTATTTAACGATGGAAGATCGGCTGGCGCACCCTGAAACCGAGAAACCTACCCAACCACAGGCGAACAGGGGGCGACTGGGAGCGATGCGAAGTTAACTTTCACTAATATTCCATCCAAAGAACCTCACCAACACCCCGCGACGTGTGCCCAATGACGACGTGGAAGCCCTGCGAATCTGCTCGGCTCGAATTTGGCCTTACTCGCGAATCTCGGGCATTTCACGGCGTTTTAATGGTCGGCAACGATTGCCTTTCTGACCTCCGACACCCATAGTCCAACATACCAGGGCCACAGAAATCACAAGGTTATGTTGAACTCTGGTGATCTGTTATCCCACTCTCCTCAGTCCTAGGCTTTCCCTATGCCGCCCGCCGCGGCAGGAGAAAGATACCCCCATGCACACGAGCCGAAGACCCTCCCAGGTCTTGATAGCAGTCGTGTTCAGTCTTGTTATTTCCCTGACGGCACTGCCCTCATCCGCACAGCAGTCCGCCAAAGGCAAAGCCGCCGCAGACGCAACCACCGCTCTCCTGCAGATGAACTCGAATTACCAGCAAACCCCTGCAGCCCAAAAGGTGCAGCTTCTGACGCAGTTCCGCGGTATGGCGGCACAGCGCCAGCAGTTGCTGAGTTCCTTGATCCAAACCAATCCTGGCGACGTACTGCGGGTAGCTGTCCCTGCGAATATTCGTGGAACAATGCCGACCGCGGTGCAAGCTTTCGTAGAGCAACAAGTGCAAGCGCAGGGCACACTGGAAATCCTGCACTCCGATTTCGGGAGCCCTGCAAAAGGTCTAACCGGCGGGAAGTTCTATTACCATCTGAAGACCGCAACTGAGGTACTCACCCTCCATTTTGCCGAGAAAACCCCAGCACACTTGCTTACGGGCTCAGTCGTACGAGCAAGTGGAGTCAGAGTCGGAAGCGACTTCGCCTTGTTCTGCTGCTCCGGAACCAACAACAGCAATCTGCAAACCATCACCGCGGCCCTGCCCAACACCTTTGGCGCGCAATCAACGCTGGTTATCCTAGTCAACTTTCAGGACGACGCCACCCAGCCATACACATTGAGTTCGGCGCAGGATGTTGTCTTCAATCAAACCAGCAACTTTGATATGGAGAATTCTTTCCAGCAGACCTGGCTAACTGGGACCGTGGTGGGCTGGTACACCTTGCCCATGAGCAGCAGCACCTGTGATGTGAACTCCATCGCCAGTTACGCCAATCAAGCGGCCAGCTCCGCCGGGGTAAACCTTGCCAACTACAGTCACTATGTTTACGCTTTCCCAAACACAAGCGCGTGTGGTTGGTGGGGGTTGGGGACAATCGGGGGGTCTCCATCGCAAGCCTGGATCGACGGCACCCTCTCCCTCAAAGTTGTCGGACATGAGATGGGGCACAATCTCGGGCTCTATCACTCGCATGGCTGGTCTTGCGGAAGCGCAACTCTGGGTACAAGCTGCAGCACCCTCGAGTATGGGGACACGCTCGACATCATGGGTAATCCCAGTACAGGTCACTTCAACGCTTACCAGAAAGAACGCTTGGGCTGGCTGAACTCGGGCGCCATGCCTGCGATCACCACCATAACTTCCAGCGGGACATACCAGATCGGGCCGTACGAAGCTCAGGACTCGACGCCAAAGGCTCTGAAGATTCTTCAGTACACCGACCCGACAACTGGCTCGAATAGCTGGTATTACGTCGAACTACGTCAAGCGACTGGCGAAGACAGCTTCCTCTCCAACGACACCAACGTACTCGGCGGTGTGGTTGTGCACACCGGTTCCGATGCCGACCCCAACAGCAACGAGCTGCTTAACCTGGCGCCGTCATTGAACAGCTTTTACACACCTGCGCTGGATGTAGGACAAAGCTTTGTTGATCCCACCGCTGGAGTGACCGTACAGACAGCGGGGGCAGGCACTTCAGGCGCCAGCGTCATCGTAACCCTGGGGCCACCGGTTTGTGCGCAGGCAAACCCAACCGTCGTGATCACACCGTCGCAGAACCAATGGGTCCAGTCGGGAACTCCTGTGAACTTTACCGTGACGCTTCGAGACAATGATTTAGCGGGTTGCACAGCCTCCACGTTTAACTTGACTGACACTCTGCCAGCTGCCTGGAACGGCGTGTTCAGCAATTCCAGTCTCACTCTCACCCCCGGAGCAAGCGGCTCTTCTACCCTGCAGGTAACATCTCCAGTGGGAACGACTGATGGCTTCTATAACGTAACCGTCAGCGGCACCAACGCATCAGGAAACACCTACACTGCTTCGGCTTCTGCCACCTATGTTATCTCCAGTGTCATCTGTACTCACACGCGCCCAACAATTTCGATGACACCGGCTCAAAGCCTCGGGATGCTTCCGGGAAGCAGCGTTGTGTACGTTGTCTCTCTTTTGAATAATGACAGCACCGGTTGCGCTGCCTCTGCATTCGCAATGGCGGGGACAGTCCCTGCCGGGTGGCCGGCGTCACTCAGCGGTTCCAGCCTGACCGTTGCACCTGGTGCCAGCGGATCTGCGAGTCTGCAAGTAAGCTCGCCGGCCACGGCTGCTCCCGGAACCTACTCCGTATCCGCCTCAGGCACGAATTCCTCCGTCAGCGGCTACTCGGGTTCGGCGTCTGCGAGCTACATCGTGACCTCACCGTTGAGCATCACCGTAACCACGGATGCTGCTGCTTATAGCCGCAGCCAGAGCGTCAACGTTACAGCAACGGTCACCTCGGCAGGGTCTGCGGTGGCGGGAGCCAGCGTACGGCTCCTTTTCACTGAGCCAGATTCGAGCTTGCTGCAGTATCTTGTCACCACGGGATCGAACGGGGGAGCAACCCTGAAATTCAGGCTCGGCAGGAAGAGTCCGGTGGGCACCTACACCGTGCAGGCGAGCACGACTACGAGCCAGGGAAGCGCACAGGCAACGACAAGCTTCCACGTGCAGTAAGAGTCAGATACCGCAAAACCAAGGCCCGGCAGTTTGCCGGGCCTTGGTAATTGCTTCCGCTTGCGTTGCTCCAGTTACTGCGCTTTTATCGTGAAGCTCTGCGTAAAGGTTCCAGCACTGTTGGTCGCGGTAAAGGTAATTGCGGTTGACTTCTTCGGAGTTGCCGCTCCCGAATAGCTCAGTGTAGCGCTACCCGTGCCTCCAGTGAACGAGAACCCGGCAGGAAGGGCGCCGGTTTCGGCGATCGCTGGCGTAGCCTTACCGAGCGCGGTGACAGTGAACGTGCTCGGGGTACCGTTGGTAAAGGTTGCGGTGTTGGCGCTGGTGATCAGCGGCGGTACCGTTGCTGGATCCAGCCCATTGTTGTTGTAGCTATCGAGCAAAGCCGCCAAGCTATTGGCCAGCGTCGCTTCGGAAGCGCTAAACGCGATGTAGGTAGCGGTCCCGTTGAAGTTGTGATTCGCCAGTAATATCTCCGCTTCGCTGATCACGAGCGAATCGTTGGGTCCGATGGAGGCGCCCGAGTCCACGTTCAGGATCGCACCCAGCAGCTGGGATGCAAGGTTGAACGCCGGATCGCTGGCCTTTTTCGTCTTTCCGTCGATCGTGGTCTTATTGAGAAGATTCACAGCCGACGTGCAGTCCGAAGCCTTATCTTTATTCGTGCTTGTATCGGTGAGGACGAGCGTGCCGATAGTGATTCCTGGCCCATATGGTGGTGGAGTCATGCTCATCGATGCGAACAGGGTTTCGTCAAGAATCGGCTTCTGCCCACCGCTTGAACTGGCGCACGAAGCCCAGTTCTTCCAGAACCCGATCGTGCTGGCCTTGCCATTGCTGGTCGGCTTGACGTTGTTCACGCTGATCGTCAGGGTCTGGCCTGGGGCCGTCGTGAAATTCACACACATCCAGGCTGGATTGATGCCGTTAGGGTCGGGGATCGAATACAGCGGCGCCGTTGATCCATTGATAGTAAACACCGGGTTGTAACCGGGGATCACCATCTCGCACATCTCGTACGGGTTGCCCGGAATTAGCATGTCGCTGAAACTTAGTGTGCCGTTTCCAGCGCTGGTGGATTTCGTATCGAGAATTGCTCCGATCGTACCGCCACCACTTGAAATAGGAGTAGCACCGACGCGGATATCAAACGAGAATGCCGGATCGGTGGAGCCTGGCGCCGCCCCGTTCACAGTCTTCACTACCTGCACGAACGAGGTTGCGTTGGTGAAGGTGCATGTAGTTAAGCCTCCAGCGACTACATTGATTACCCCGACTGTAGATCCTGCGTCGCAGAGAGCGCTTACTAGCGCAAATCCGGTCTGCCCGTTGTTGGCTGGTTGTTCGAGTATCAAGTACCCATTGCCGGGCGCTAGATTGCCGCTGGTTTGGCTCGCTATACCACCTAGAGTCGTCAGCGAGGTTATCCCGAAGTTGTCGCCGTAGAAAAACGAACCATTTGCGGTTGGGGGCAGAGTGTTCTTGATGATTCTTATCTGCCCGGCCTGATAGACCTTCGTCGCTGGCCCGCTGCCACCCGGGCCACTATTGCCCGAGGTACTGCGGGTCACCGTCACTCCACCCATGGTTACATCAGCGCTGACATTGGCTGTGAACGATCCTGGTGTTGTGCTGTTGATGGTCACCGTACAGGTTGCGATATTTCCGTTGACGGTGGGCGTTGCGCAGCTGGTAGACATCGACGATGGCACTGGAGTTACGTTTGGCGTGATCGTGCCGAACGAGACTGGCGAGGCACCACCCGGAATTGCTGTCACGATCACCGTGAAAACGTGTTGCTGACCTATCGGGTTGGTGGCGCTGGGGCCGATGCTGACACTCGCGTCCACAAAGGCCTTCGTGGACGATCCAGTGCCGCCGGGGCCGTGTGGACCGCTGCTGCCGTCTGTGCTGCGGTTCACCGTCACCCCGCCCATAGTGAGTTGAGCGGCGGCATTGACAGTGAACGTTCCTGCCGTGCTGTTATTGATGGTGACCGTGCAAGTTGCTACGTTCCCGTTGACGGTCGGTGAGGCGCAGGTGCTAGTGAACGTTCCCGGCGTCGGACTGACCCCTGGCGTGATGCTGTTGAACACAACCGGGGACAGCGTGCCTGGATTAGCCGTCACTGTGATGGTGAAAATATGCGAATGACCCACCTCGTTCACCGAAGATGGGCTAATGCCGATCGACGCGTCCACGTAGCTCTTGGTCGCTGGACCGCTGCCGCCGGGGCCGCTGTTACCCGAAGTGCTGCGGGTGACCGTTACCCCACCCATCGTCACGTTGGCGCTGACGTTGGCTGTGAACGATCCTGATGTCGTGCTGTTGATGGTCACCGTGCAAGTCGCGACATTGCCGTTGACTGTGGGCGCGCTGCAGGTGGTAGAGAAAGACGATGGCGCTGGAGTCACGTTTGGCGTGATCGCGCCAAATGAGATCGGCGAAGCTGTGCCCGGAATCGCGGTCACCGTCACCGTGAAGACATGCTGTTGACCCACGGGGTTGACCGCGCTCGGGCCAATCGCGATGCTGGCATCGACGAAGTTCTTTGTCGCTGGTCCGCCATCGCCGACATTGCTGTCACCGGTAGCTCGCAACAGGCCTACTGTACCGATGGTCAGATTCGCTGTGGCATTGGCGGTGAATGTGCCGGCCGTCGTGCTATTGATCGTTAAGGTGCAGGTCGCTACATTGCCGCTTATAGTCGGCGAACCGCAGGTGCTGCTTTGCGAGGAAGGCGCCGGCAGTACCGCAGGTGTGATGCTGTTGAAGACAACCGGAGAATCGCCGTTCGGAATCGCCGTCTCAGTGATGGTAAAGGTGTGCTGGTGGTTTACCTCGTTGGTGGCACTCGATGGAGTGATCGCAATGTTCGCATTTGGCTGGCTGTTCGTGAATGTGCAGGTGACGGTTTGTCCAGCCCCAAGCGTGATAGTGCCAGGGGTGTTGCCTGTACCGGTGCATATGGCGGCGGTTTGGTCCCAACCCGCAGGCGGATTCTCGCCCACCGAATACGTGCCCGGGTTCAGCGGTCCGCTGTCATGCGAGTCGCCATTGCCTGTCAAAGAGAAGCCGCTGTATCCGGCTCCTGTGGTATTGAACGGGAACACGGTTGTCGAGTCGCTGGGCGGATTGGTCACCTTGGTGACGATAATGTGACTCTGTTCCGTATTGGAGAAGGACGCCGTCCCAGTGCACTGCGAGGCGTTGTTGGCTGACAGATTCACGGGTTGGTCTGGCCCAGGAATCCAGCCTGTTACCGCATCTTCGTGGACCGTGTACATGCTCGGAGTCAAACTTATCGTACCGGTTGACTGCGAACTATCGCCAGGATTGAACGTTAGGGTCACAGGTGAGATAGGCTTCACTTCGTTCCCGAATCCGTCAATGATGTGGAAAGTGAATGTTACTGGGGGAGCACCGGCAGCCAGTGGCGCCGGGGAGATGGTCTTGCTAATCGTTAGTTTCACCATTGGAGCAGCGGAGACCCCCATGACCAGCGCAGAACTCTGCGCCAGAATAGTGTTCCCGTTCTCCACCACAGCGGTATCTGCCAGCGAACCGGTTGCTCCAGCCCCGCCCGTTCCGTTGTAGGCGATGGTTTTCTTAAATACGACCTCGCCGCTGCTGCTGACCGAGTTCGAGTCCCAAGTCACGCTAGGTACTTGCGCACCCAAAACGTATCCAGACGGACTGCTGACCGCTCCGCCGGTATAACCGGTAGAGCCACTGAAGCTGTCCAGCGAGAAGCTGAACGACGGGGAAGGAAGAATGCTTTCCACGTCTTCAACCGTTGCTGTACTGTTCAAGACCCCACTGGAAGTCACACTTGCCGATGCGGTCGCCGTGGTTTGCCCCGGAATTGGAATGCCGGTTATCTTGTCAACATAAGTAGCCGTGGCCACATCGTTGTAAGCTGTGTCGGTTTGTGTCTGATCAAGGAACGTATGCGTGATCACCAGCGTTGTGCTGTTTGCCGGAAGATCTGTTGGCGCTGTCGTGACCGTATCCAACAATGTGGTCTGTCCGGTTAATCCCAAGTAAATCTTGTCCACAACCGTCGCGGTTATGACTCGGGCTGCCGGGTTCGTCGCGTACACGTGAGTGGTTACTGTGATAGGCCCGTTAGGTACCGGCTGGCTGGTTGTCCAATCAACGGTGATGGTTACCGGTTGCTGCAGAGGCAGCGTTTGATCACAAACGTTCCCAAATGCCAAGTTTGCGCTCGACGGAGTCTTCGTGATGTTCCAATTCACCTGGTCGGGCTGCGTCGCGTTCATGTCCTTCTTGAGCGACTGCGGCAGAATCTGATTCACGGGTATACTCACCGTCTTCTTGCTTCCGCTCAAATCGGCGGTCAACGCAAGGTATGACTGCAGCGACGATCCCGGATACAGATGTGAGCCGAGGGCGAGACGTTCGACCCAGTCGAACACGCAAGTTGTGTTCTTGGGCTGGTGAATGTGCACCTGCTGGTAAATGGCCACATCCGTGCCACCGCCGAATGGATTAGTGGGAGTGCCCGCGAACTGGTTTCCTCCCACGGTTGAAATGCTGCACAAGGGATCGGACAATGCAGGATTGGGATCCACCTGGAAAAGTGCTAGGACGTCGTACCCGATGTTGCCACTGGTGTTGTAGTCTGCAGCAAGGTTTACGTCATAATCAGTGCTCGCATCGGACTGATTACCTGAATTCGTCGTCAGTCGGTGCGGAACGAGGTCGAGCTCGTTCCAGCCTTTGCCTAGATCGCCAGTTGTGTACGCCGAGTCTGCGCAAATGAATTGCCCGGTACCATTGGGCAATACGATACCGCCGTTGTTGCGGCACCCTTCGAGCGTAAAGGTGACGTGGTTCTGTACAAATTGTGCCGACGCGTTTCCGGCCAGAGAAATGACAACCAATAAGGTTGCGACGGTAATCAGACACACCTTTACAAAGGGCAGGGGAAGGCTGGGACGCACGGTGACGCTCCTTGGTCAGAATGGCGTCTGACCAACGCTTGCGGATCTGTTCTCGTGGATAGCTGGCCGTGCGAGCCACCAACGCGAAAGTAGATGGCAGGCTGGATAAGCTATGACGCGAAGCTGAACGGTATGTCCTACCGTGTGCGCAGTCAATTCCTCAAAAGTTGTAATTTGCTTTTTTCTTGTGAATTAAGTGGGGGCGCTCGACTTTTTTACAGCTGTCTTGCAACTAAAGTTGCAGCGCGCCTACAACTTTGGAGGAAGCTGAGTCCTTTTAAAGAGCGTCAGAGGTGACTTCCCCACGACTAATACTCACTCGTTCACGGTCAATTCTATTTCCGGCGCTACTTGCGGAACTGAACGACCAGTCCTAACGACCGTTAGAAAATAAATCGGATAACTTAGCGCGATCATCACCAGAGTGAAGACCGCATCTTTGAGATCAGCAACTACGGAGCCGACGAGGAACGCAGCCGAGGCGAGCAGAACGGCCAAGTTTGTCCACGGATAACCCCACATCTTGAACGGTCGCGGCAGGTCGGGCTCCCGAACCCGCAAAACAAACAACGCTGCAAACCCGGAAAGATAAACCGCCACGAAAAGAAACGAGGTGATGGCAATCAGCGTTTCGAAGCTGCCGCTAAGGACAAGTACAACCGGGATTATTGTCCCCAGAAACAATGCAGCACTCGGCGTGCCACCCTTGTTCACCGACGCGATCCAGCGCGGCGCCACGCCATCACGCGACATGGCAAACAGGATTCGTGGCGATGTCAGGAGCGTAGCATTTAAAGCGCTGATTGCGGTGACCAAAGAGACGAGAAGGATGATCTGCCTCCCGCGAATTCCGAAGATCGCCAAGGCTGTATCCGCGACAGGTATCTGTGACCCCGCCAGCTTGCCCATCGGCAAAACGTTGAGCAGAGCGATATTCACGAGCAGGAAAATTGCGATGCAGACCAGAACTCCGCCGATGGAAGAACGCGGCAAATTTTTGGCCGGATTTTCGTCCTCCTCTGTGAAATAGATGGCGTAATACCAGCCGTCGTAAGTAACTATCACCGCTTGCAAGGCGATGATAATAGCGAACAGCAAATTATGGTTCGTCCCCAGGACACTCGCCGGCGCGGGAACGCTGCCACGACCACCGCCATGAAAAAATGTGAAACACGCCACGACGAATGCGATCAGAGCGAAAGACTTCGCAAAACTGGTCAACTGTTGCGTGCGGCTGCCAGCGCGAAGCCCGAGCCAATTCAATAATGTGAGGCAGACCAAGACTGCGACTCCTATCAGCTTCAAGTGTCCTCGGAGTGCGGGTTGAAGCTCAGCAGCGAACTCACCAAACGCCACTGCCAAGTACGCCATCGAACCCGTCTGCACCACCCAATCGCTCGATCCGACTAAAAATCCGCCGTACTCGCCAAATGCCCGGCGCGAATACACGTACCACCCGCCGGCCTGCGGAAGCATGGTTCCAAGCTCGGTCACCGAGAGCGTACAGAGGAATGCATAAATCCCACCAATAACCCACACTGCAATGATCGAAGCAGAATTTCCCAGGCCGGCGGCGACCTCACCAGGAGTGCGTAGAATGCCGGAGCCAATAGTGTCGCCGACGATGACGGCAATCCCGAAGCCGACGCCGAGAATGCGAAGCAGGTGCCCCTTCGTCCTGGCAGGGGTGGACGCGGTAGCTAACCCAGACTGTGACAATGAAGGCCCTTGGCGCAAGACGTTTCTGCGAGTTCGCCGATTCTAGGCTGGCGATGGTGCCAAGTCAACGCAAAGGTGAGCTCACCTCAACCAATGCAAATTCGGACCTCGGCAGTTGATTGACCCGGCCCCATTCCGTTAGGTTTTGGACAGGAGTCAAAGCTTGGACGTCCACTTGGTCGACGGCACGTACGAGTTGTTCCGGCACTACTACGCACTGCCTAACGCCCGCGATTCCGATGGGCGGGAAGTCGCTGCTGTCCGAGGTGTGCTCGCGTCAGTGCTGGGCATGATGAAAGGCGGCGCCACGCACATCGCGGTCGCCACCGATCACGTCATCGAATCCTTTCGCAACGGACTGTGGCCGGGCTACAAGACAAGTGAGGGCGTCGAAGCCGACCTGCTTGCACAATTCCCCCTTCTCGAAGATGTACTGGCAGCAGCCGGCATTGTTGTCTGGCCCATGACTGAATTCGAGGCAGACGACGCGCTAGCCGCGGCGGCAGTCGCGGCCGCTCGAGATGCGCGTGTCGAGCACGTCATCATCTGCACTCCCGACAAGGACCTCGGTCAGTGTGTTCAAGGCACGCGCATCGTCCAGCTCAATCGCCGGACCCGCGTAACGATAGACGAGCAAGGCGTAGTCCAGAAGTTCGGAGTGTCCCCCGCATCGATCCCTGACTATCTCGCCTTAGTGGGCGATGCGGCCGATGGCTATCCCGGCCTACGAGGCTGGGGTGCGAAGTCGTCAGCCGCGGTGCTTGCAAAGTTTCTCCATCTCGAATCCATCCCGGCGGACTTCCGCGAGTGGCTGGTAAACGCCGCCAACGCGAGTGCCCTGGCAGACACTCTCAACCGCGAACGCGACCGTGCCGTACTGTTTCGAACCCTCGCCACGCTGCGGACCGACATCCCGCTTTTTGATGATGTTGACCAGTTGCGCTGGAACGGTCCCACCCCAGCTTTCGCTGAGCTTGCGATTCGCTTGGACGCGGCGGTCACCGAGAAGCGGCGGCACGGCAGGGCTTAGCGTGATCTAGACCGAACGCTCAGACGGATTCATCTTCGAGAGCCAGGCGACCGCACCGCTCGCGATGGCGAGGCCGGCACAAGCCATCATGATCAGTCGAAATCCAGAGACAAATGCCTGATTGATTGCGCTTCGAATCGCGGCTGACGTGCTCGCGTCGAGATTGGGAGGCGGTGCCATGCCAGCTAGCCTGCTCACTTGCGATTGAATTTCATGGAGAAGGTCGGACGAAAGACCAACACTCGCAAGCTCATGTTTCAGCGTAATGCCAAACGCCGTGACCATCACAATTCCAAATACTGCGATGGCCAGCACGCCTGCGACCCGAGCGACTGC